>Ga0207698_10000834_pt1 | contig 17850 bp, 21 predicted proteins | sample KBSCornC22_FD_184298 | JGI IMG/M metagenome (GOLD analysis project Ga0207698, IMG submission 184298) | Corn rhizosphere microbial communities from Kellogg Biological Station, Michigan, USA - KBS Corn C2-2 (SPAdes) (version 2) | ecosystem: Host-associated > Plants > Roots > Rhizosphere > Soil ...
GTGAACACGCTCGGGCGCCCGGTGACGGCGCATGCGGTGATGAATACCGCCCCTGCGCTCGCCGCGCGCTACATCGAGAAACAGGCGTGCTTCTGCTTCTCGGACCAGACGCTCGCCGCCGGCGAGTCGCGCGAGATGCCCGTCGTCTTCCGGGTGAAGGCGGATGCGCCGCGGGATCTCACCACGATCTCGCTTTCGTACACGTTCTTCGAGAAGCCGAAGGAGCCGTCGTGAACCTGCGGCAGGCCTTCGGCGCGGTGTTCTGGAGCTTCCTCGGGGTCCGCAAGGGCGCCCACTACGACGAGGACGCCCGCAACCTCAAGCCGCACCAGGTGATCATCGTGGGCCTGGTGTGCGCCCTCGCATTCGTCCTGGTGCTGTTCGGGATCGTCCAGCTCGTCACGCGGTAGCGGCAAAAAAGGCAAACATTCAACAAGGGATCCACCGTGGCCAACACTCAGACAACCGGTTACTACTTCGCTCCTCCGTCCCACTGGCCGGTCGTGGGCTCCATCGCGCTCTTCTGCATGGCGATCGGCGGCGTGCTGCTCATGAACAGCCACGGCATCGGCTGGGTCCCGTTCGGCCTGGGCTTCCTCATCCTCGTCATCATGCTGTTCGGCTGGTTCGGCAACGTGATCCACGAGAGCGAGGGCGGCCTCTTCAACCAGCAGGTGGACATGTCCTTCCGCTGGGCGATGAGCTGGTTCATCTTCTCGGAGGTCATGTTCTTCGCCGCGTTCTTCGGCGCGCTCTTCTACGCCCGCGTGTACTCGCTGCCGTGGCTGGGAGATCCCGAGAACAAGCTGCTGTGGCCGGACTTCGCCGCGCACTGGCCCTCCTCCGGCCCGTACCTTCCGAAGGAATTCTCGCCGATGCACGCGTGGGGCATTCCCGCGATCAACACGCTGCTGCTGCTCTCCTCGGGCGTGACCGTCACGTGGGCCCATTGGGCGCTGAAGAAGAACGACCGCCGCAACCTGATCCTGGGCCTGTTCCTCACGATCATGCTCGGCGGAATCTTCCTGTTCCTGCAGGCGTTCGAATACGCACACGCCTACTCGGAGCTGAATCTCAAGATGACGACCGGGGTCTTCGGCTCGACCTTCTTCATGCTCACGGGGTTCCACGGCTTCCACGTGACGCTCGGCGTGACGATGCTCACCGTGATCCTCTTCCGCTGCGTCGCCGGCCATTTCCGTCCCGACCACCACTTCGGCTTCGAGGCCGTGTCGTGGTACTGGCACTTCGTGGACGTGGTGTGGTTGCTGCTCTTCGTGTTCGTGTATTGGGTGTAAAGAGGCGCAGGGCGCAAGGCACATGAAAAGCCAAAAGCCGCACCTCGGTGCGGCTTTTGGTTTCAGGGACAGCCTTTACAACCTTCCGTGATCCATCCACCCAAAGAAGTACGACGCAATGAGCAGCACGAACACGAGCAGCGAAAGGACGATCCGGATCGTGAGCGAGATCACCGCCCGGTTCGTGTTGCCCTTGTCCTTGTAGACGAAGTAGAGGCCGGAGAAGAGGCTCGCGACCACCGCCAGCAGGAGCACCAGGATGACTATGCGCATGGGTCCATTGTCCTTCGACCCGAGGCCCGTGCCAACCATTGCCGCAGTGCTGGTGGTGGCGCTCACGGTGTCGCTCGGGCGCTGGCAGATGCATCGCGCCGAGCAGAAGCAGGCGATCCAGGTGCTCCTCGAGGCGCGGATGCAGGAGGCGCCGGTGGATCTCACGGGGCCCGTGCCGTCCGCGGAGCCGCTGTTGTTCCGCCACGTGCACGCGCGCGGGGAGTGGCTGCCGTCGGCGCAGCTTTTCATCGACAACCAGGTCCACGACGGCCGCGCGGGCTTCGCCGTGATCACGCCGCTGCGCCTGCAGGGCTCGCAGGCCGTGGCGCTGGTGAACCGCGGCTGGATCGCGCGGGGACCCGGGTATCCGCGTGCCCCGCGGGTCGAGGTGCCGGCCGGCCCGGTCGACGTGCGCGGACTCGCGACGGTGCCCCCGGCGCGGTTCCTCGAGCTTTCCGGCGAGACGGTGACCGGCGACGTCTGGCAGAACCTCTCCATCGCGCGCATCCGCGACCGGTTGCGGCTGGATGCGCTTCCCGTCGTGATCCTCGCGGATCCGCCGGCGCCGGGGCTCGCCGCCTTCACCGAGCGTCCCGACGCGGGCATCGCCAAGCACCGCGAGTACGAGCTCACCTGGTTCGCCATGGCGGCGACGGTGGTCGTGCTGTGGCTGGCCCTCAACACGCGCCGGGTGCGATGACGCTCTCGCCGCGCGCGAAGCTGGTGCTCATCGGGGCGATTTTCATCCTGCCGATCGCCGCTTCGGTCGTCGCGTACAACTTCGTGCACCTGGAGCCCACCGCCAACTATGGCGAGCTGCTGCAGCCGCCGCCGCCCGCGGATCCGCAACCGTTCGTGCGCGCGCCCGGTGCGGCCTTCCGGTTCGCGGAGCTTTCCGGCCGCTGGGTGCTGGTCGCCTCGGACGACGCGGGTTGCGCCGCGAGCTGCCTCCAGGAGCTGCAGACGGTGCGCCGGGTGTGGCTCGCCCTGGGCCGCGACGCCTCGCGCGTGGAGCGCGTCTTCGTGGAGAACGGTGCGGGACCGGTGCATTTGCCCGGCGATCTCGCGGGCGTGATCGCGGTCGCGCCCGCGCCGGGAACCTCGCCCTCCGCCGCGATGCGCGACCCCGCGCACATCTACCTCGTGGACCCGAACGGCAACGTGATGATGCGCTGGCCCGCCCGGCCGGACATGCGGCGCATGCTGAAGGACCTGCAGCGCCTCCTGAAGGCGTCCCAGATCGGCTGAACCGCTATAATCGAAGGCTGTCTGCCGTTGCAACCGCCCATGCTCGAAGCTACCGTCATCCAGCCGCCGTCGCTCCTCGCGCAGTTCTGGCACCTCACCAAGCCGCGCGTGGTCTCCCTTATCGTCTTCACGGCAGTGATCGGCATGCTGCTCGCGTCTCCCACCGTGCCGCCGATCGGGCTCCTCCTGTGGGCCACGGCGGGCATCGCGCTGGTGGCGGGGGCCGCCGCGGCGATCAACTGCCTGGTCGAGCGCACCATCGATGCCGCCATGGCGCGCACCCGCGCGCGGCCGACGGTCATGGGCACCATCTCCCCGGCGCAGATCGTGCTGATGGCGGGCGTGGTCGGCGGCCTCGGGCTCGCGATCCTCTACCACGCGGTGAACCCGCTCACCATGTGGCTCACGCTGGGCACGTTCGTGGGCTACGCCATCATCTACACGCTGATCCTCAAGCCCGCCACGCCGCAGAACATCGTGATCGGCGGGGCGTCGGGCGCCATGCCGCCGGTGCTGGGGTGGGCAGCCGTCACGGGCGACGTCACGTTCCAGCCGCTGCTGCTCTTCCTCATCATCTTCGCGTGGACGCCGCCGCATTTCTGGGCGCTCGCGCTCTACCGGCGCAAGGAGTACGCGCGGGCGGGCGTGCCGATGCTGCCGGTCACGCACGGCGAGGAGTTCACCAAGCTGCAGCTGCTCTTCTACACGCTGCTGCTCACCGCCGTGACGCTGCTGCCCTTCGCCACGCAGATGGCCGGCCGGTTCTATGTCGGCGCGGCGCTGGTGCTGGACGGGGTGTTCCTCGCGTATGCGGTCGCCCTCCTGCGGCGCTACAGCGACGCGCTCTCGAAGCGCGCCTTCGCCTACTCGATCTTCTACCTGGCGGTCCTGTTCGCGGCGTTGATGGTCGACCATTACCTGCCGCTTGCGGGCGCGTGAGCGCGCGCGGCCTCATCGCCGCTTGCCTGGTCGCGGCGGCTGTGGCGGGCCCCGGCGGCTGCGAGCGGTTCGGAGCGTCGAAGAGTCCCTTCCAGGGCGTCGACGTAACCGGCAGCGACATCGGCCGCGAGCTGCACCTGCGCGATGCCAGCGGGCGCGAGCGCTCGCTCGCCGATTTCCGCGGCAAGGCCGTCGTCGTGAGCTTCGGCTACACCCATTGCCCCGACGTGTGCCCGATGACGCTCTCGAACCTCGCCTCCGCCGTGAAGCAGCTCGGCGCGGACGGCTCGCGCGTCCAGGTCCTCTTCGTGACCGTGGATCCCGAACGCGATACGCCGCAGGTGCTCGGCGAGTACGTGCCCGCATTCAATCCCGGCTTCATCGGGCTCACCGGCACGCCCCGGGAGCTGGAAAAGGTGACGCGCGACTTCCACGTCTACGCCAGCGCGCGCAAGGAGGGCGGCACCTACCTCGTCGACCACTCGGCGCAGATCTTCGCGCTCGATCCCGCGGGACGCATGCGCCTCGTCTTCGCGCCGGACACGCCGCCCCAGGTGCTCGCCTCGGACCTCCGCCTCCTGCTGAACGGCTAGGAAAGGAAAACAGGAGCCTGGAAATGAAAACGGGGCCGAAGCCCCGTTTTTCACCTCGGGCAGCCGCCCGGACGCCCTCAGCGCAGCTCGGCGAGCTGGGCCTTCATCTTCTGCATCGCCTTCACCTCGATCTGGCGGATGCGCTCGGCGGAGACGCCGAACTCGTCGGCGAGCTCGTGCAGCGTCATCGGCTCCGACTCGGCGAGCCAGCGCGCGCGGATGATGCGGCGGCTGCGATCGTCGAGGCTCTCCAGCGCGCGCTTGAGGCCTTGCTGCTCGAGCGACTCCGACTGCTCGCGTTCAAACAGTTCCGACGGCCCCTCGGACGTATCGGCCAGGTAGGCGATGGGCGTCACGATCTCGTCGCTGTCGTCGGGCGAGGGCTCGAGGGCGACGTCCGAGCCCTGGAGACGCTGCTCCATCTCGATGACATCGCTCTCCTTCACGTTCAGCGTCTTCGCGACCTGCGCGATCTCCGTGGGCGTGAGCGCCGTGGTGCTCTTCTTCATGCTGCGGAGATTGAAGAAGAGCTTGCGCTGCGCCTTGGTGGTGGCCACACGCACCAGCCGCCAGTTGCGCAGGATGAACTCGTGGATTTCGGCCTTGATCCAGTGGATGGCGAAGGACGCGAGGCGCACGCCGCGTTCCGGGTCGAAGCGCTTCACCGCCTTCATCAGGCCCAGGTTGCCTTCCTGGACGAGATCCGCCTGCGGAAGCCCGTACCCCATGTAGTTGCGGGCCACGGACACGACGAGCCGCAGGTGCGAGACGACGAGGTCCGCAGCGGCGGTGAGATCGTTTTCCCCCTTCAGGCGACGCGCGAGCTCCGTCTCACGCTCCTGGGTGAGCATGGGAATGGCGTTCACGGCCTGGACGTAGGCTTCGAGGCTCGAGACCGGCGGAAGGGCCGGCAGGGTCATGGCGTTCATGGTTCGGTAGTCCTCCTTGCGGACTATTTTAGCACTCACTGCATTGGAGTGCTAAGGCGGTAAGAAGTTCCTACATGCGAACCAGCGCAAACCGGCGCAGCTCTCGATCCACGGCGAGCCACGCCCCGAGGAGGCCAAGCAAGCCAGCGCCCGCCGCGATCGCCACCCACATCCTGAGATCCGGCAAAACGACCTTTAGTTCAAGTGCATAGGCGGGAGTGAGCGCTCGCAGCTCGGCATCGAGCCAGCGGCCGACCGCCACGGTGATGGCGAGCCCCAGCACTCCGGCGAGCAGCCCCTGCAGCAGGCCGTGGTAGGCGAACGGCCGGCGCACGTCCGCCGCGGTTGCCCCGACGAGCTGGCTCACCTCGATCTCGGCGCGCCGCGTCACGACCTGCAGCCGGATCAGGTGCCCGACGATGAAGGCCACGGCCGCGGCCAGCACGGTGAAGAGGACCACCACGATCCGGTCGCCGAACCGGACCCAGCGGCCGAGGCGCTCGGCCCATTCCAGGTCGGCGGACACCGAATCCACCTTGGGCAGCCGCGCCCATTGCGCACGCAGCCCCGCCACGCTTTCGGCGCTCGCCCCGCCCGCGAGGCGGACGGTGAAGGCGTGGGGGAGCGGATTGTCGTCGAGCGCCGCCAGCATGTCCGCCAGGTGGGTGGTCGCCTTCAGCTCCTCCAGGGCCTGCGTGCGCGAGACGAAGCGCACCGCGGCCACCCCGGGCTGCGCACGCAGCGCCTGCTCGACGCGCTTCACGTCGGCATCGGTCGCGTCGAGCGCCATGAACACGTTCACGTGGGGCTGCGTGTCGAGCGAGGCGGTGGCGGCCCCCGCGGTGCGCAGGGCAACGGCGGCCAGCAGCGGCAATGCGAGCGCCATGCCGAGCACGACGATCGAGAAGAGGTCCGTCACCGGATGGGCCAGGAGCCGCCGCACCGCCTCGGCCATTGCGAGCCCGTGGAGCCGCAGCCATCTCATGCGGCGAGCGCGCCCTGTGCGAGCGCCACGCGGCGGCAGGCGAGCCGGTCCACCGCCGCCTGGTCGTGCGTGGACAGCAGCACCGTCACGCCGACCTGGTTGAAGGCGGCGAAGAGATCGAGGATCGCGCGCCCGTAGTCGGCATCCAGGTTGCCCGTGGGCTCGTCGGCCACCAGCAGCGCGGGGCGATTCACGATGGCGCGCGCGATGCACAGGCGCTGCTGCTCGCCGCCCGAGAGCGCCACCGGCATCGCCTTCTCGCGTCCGAGGAGGCCCACCTTGTCCAGCGCGGCCCGCACGCGGCGGCCGGTCTCCTCGCGCGTGAACGCGGAGATGCGCAGCGGCAGCGCCACGTTGTCGTAGGCCGTGCGGTCGTAGAGGAGCTTGTGGTCCTGGAAGACGAAGCCCACGTTGCGGCGCAGGATCGCGAGCGCGGTTTCCCGCAGCGCTCCCAGGTTCTGGCCGTTCACCAGCACCGTCCCCGCCGAGGCCCGCTCGATGCCCGCGGCGAGCTTGAGGAGCGTCGACTTGCCGGCGCCGGAGTGCCCGGTGATGGCGACCATCTCGCCCGGCGCGATCGCGAGGCTCACGCCGCGCAGCGCCTCGTGCCCTCCCGGGTAGCGCTTCACGACGGACGAAAACTGGATCACTCGAAAAGCGCCTCCACGAACTCGCGCGCCACGAAGGGCTGCAAATCCTCGGCCTTCTCGCCCACGCCGATGAAGCGGATCGGCACCGGATGCTCGCGCGCGATCGCGGCGATGGCGCCGCCCTTCGCCGTGCCGTCGAGCTTGGTGACGACGAGCCCGGTGAGGCCGAGCGCCTCGTCGAACGCCGCCACCTGGCGGACCGCGTTCTGCCCGGTGTTGGCGTCGATCACGAGCAGCGTCTCGTGCGGCGCGGTGGGATCGGCCTTCGCGACCACGCGCTTCACCTTGCGGATCTCCTCCATGAGATGAAGCTGCGTGGGCAGGCGCCCGGCGGTATCGGCGAGCACGATGTCGATGCCGCGGGCGCGGGCGGAGTTGATGGCGTCGAAGATCACCGCCGCGGAGTCGCCCTTGTCCTGCGAGATGACGGTCACGCCGTGGCGCGAGCCCCATTCGGCGAGCTGCTCGCGCGCAGCGGCGCGAAACGTGTCGCCTGCGGCCAGCAGCACCGTCTTGCCCTGGGCCTGGAAACGGCGCGTGAGCTTGGCGATGGTGGTGGTCTTGCCCGCGCCGTTCACGCCTGCCAGCAGGACCACGAAGGGCTTGCGGTCGAGGGGCGGCATCGGCTTCTCGAGCGGCTCGAGGAGGGCGATCAGCGCCGCCTTGAGCTCGTCCTCGAGCTGCGCGCCGTCCTCGAGGCGCTTGTCGCGCTGCGCCTTGCGCAGGGCCTGGATGAGCTGCGCGGTCGCGGCGACCCCCACGTCGGACGCGATGAGCTGCGTCTCCAGCTCCTCGTACAGCGCCTCGTCGATCTTCGGATGCGCCTTCAGGATATCGACCGCCTTCGACCAGCGGGCGCGCGTCTGCTCGAGATCCTTCTTGAGGAACGCCTTGATGCTCGCGCCAAAACCGGGCTTGGCGGGCGCGTCCGGCTTGGGCGCGTCCTTCTTGCCGAAGAGGGCCATGCTGGGGGATGCCTCGGGGGGAAACGAAATATTTTACGGTATGATCGATTGGACGATGACCGCCGTGCGACGCCCCGCGAACCGTGTGCGCATCATCGGGGGCACATGGCGCAGCCGGCTGGTGAAGTTTCCGCCGACCCTCGAGCTGCGTCCCACGCCCGATCGCGTGCGCGAGACGCTCTTCAACTGGCTGGGGCAACGGCTCGATGGCTGCGCCTGCCTCGACCTGTTCGCCGGCAGCGGCGCCCTCGGATTCGAGGCCCTGTCGCGCGGTGCGGCGCGCGTGGTGATGGTCGAGCGCGATCGGGAAGTGGCCCAGGCGCTACGGGCTTCGGCGCGGGAGCTCGGCGCCACCGGCGCGCACATCGTGCACGGCGATGGCCTCGCATGGCTGCGCACCAATACGGAGAGATTCGACGTCGTGTTCCTGGACCCGCCGTTCGCGAGCGACCTCGCCCAGCGCGCGCTCGACCTGCTCGCGCCGCACATGGCGGCGGGCGGGCGCGTGTACGTCGAGAGCGCGGAGCCGGTCGCGGCCGCGGGCGCATGGCGGGCGCTGCGCGAAGATCGCGCCGGGACGGTACGCTATGCGCTTTTCGAGCTCGCCACGCCATGACCATCCGCGCGGTCTATCCGGGAACGTTCGACCCCATCACCAACGGCCACGAGGACCTCATCCAGCGCGCCTCGCGGCTCTTCGATGAGATCGTGGTCGGCGTGGCCCAGAGCCAGGCGAAGCGCCCCTTCTTCTCGCTCGAGGAGCGGGTCACGTGCGCGCGCGATGTGCTGGCGCCGTATCCGAACGTGAAGGTGCGCGGCTTCAGCGGCCTGCTGTCCCAGTTCCTCAAGGAGCAGGGCGCCAGCGTGATCCTGCGCGGCCTGCGCGCGGTCTCGGACTTCGAGTACGAGTTCCAGCTCGCCGGCATGAACCGGCGCCTCGCCCCCGGCGTGGAGACCCTGTTCCTCACGCCCTCGGACAAATATCTCTTCCTGTCCGCCACCATCGTGCGCGAGATCGCCGTGCTGGGCGGCGACGTCTCCGCGTTCGTGCACCCGATCACCGTCGAGCGCATGCGCGAGAAGATCGGTCCCCGCGGCGGGGACCACGAGCAGGCCGGCTGAAGCATGGCCCTCAAGATCACCGACCTCTGCATCAACTGCGACGTGTGCGAGCCCGAGTGCCCCAACCAGGCGATCTCGATGGGGCCCGAGTTCTACGTGATCGACTTCAGGCGCTGCACCGAGTGCGTCGGCCACTTCGACCAGCCGCAATGCCGCGAGGTGTGCCCGGTCGACTGCATTCCGCTCGATCCCGAGCATGTCGAGACGCAGGAGCAGTTGCTCGCGAAGTACGCGGAGCTGCAGAAGCAGAAGTAAGCGGCGCTAGGCGAGCGAAGGCGCCGGTTGCACATCCAGCAATGCCATGAGGCGCCGATGGTGCTGCTCCCAGCCCTCGCGCTGGTTGCCGAGCTGCGCCATGAGCATCGTGAGCTCCTCCATGCGCGAGACGAGCCCGGTCTCGGCGTTTTGCACCCGGCCCATGCCTTCGACGCGGCTGTTCGCCTGCTCCTGGAACGCCGCGAGCTGCGCATCGAGGGGGCGGATGAATCCGTTCATCCACGTGCGCACCTCGCGGTCGGCAATCTCGAAGACGTGCAGCACCTTGAGCGCCAGCGTGTCGAAGAAGAGCGCGCCGAGCGTGGCACGCCCGCGCAGCAGCAGGCTCGATGCGCCCTTGAGCTCCTGTGCGCAGCGCCCCTCCAGCCGGTCGAGCTCGATCAGGAAGCGGTCGGTGGAGAATTCGGGCACTTCCACCTCGCCGATCTGGTAGTCCTCGGAGAACTTGCGGCCGACCGAGGACATCATCGTGCGCGCTTCCGCGATCACCGCGATCGCCCGTTCGATGCGCGCGCGCGATTCGCCGAAGTAGGTGTCGAGCGCCTCGCCGATTCCCTTCGAGAACGCGCTCTGGAGGACGTCTGCGCGAGCGCGAATGGCGGCCTCGCGCGCAAGGTTCGGATCGAGAAGCTCCGCCAGCTCCTCGGCCTGCCGGTTGTGGACCACGCGCAATCCCATCATCACGGCGCGCGCCTGCTCCAGACGCGCGCGCTCCGCGTTGGCGCGCTTTGCGAGCGTTTCCACCAGCCGCTGGTTGCGCCCCTGCAGCGCCGTGAGCTCGGCGAGCTGCTGCTGCGCGAACGAGAAGCGGCTGTCGATCAGCGCACGCGCCTCGGCAAAGGCGGCGCGCGTCTCGGCGCCGAGCGAGGCGACGTGGTCGAGGCGCCGCTGGTGCACGACGCCGTTCGCGAGCGCCTGCTCGAGGCGATAGAGGCGGCTTCGCAGCAGCCCGTCGCGGTCCTCCTGCATCTTCGCCACGAGGCCCTGCCGCGCGGAGAGGGCGAACACGCGCTGCGGATCCACGTGCAGCTCCTCGGCGGTCGAGCGCACCTGGCGGTCGATTTCCTGCAGCACCTGCGTCTCGGGCTTCAGGCCGTCGCGCAGGCCGTCGATCTTGTTCAGCACGACGTAGCGGTTGTGCCCGATTCCCTGGACCGGCTCGACGTGATCGTTCCAGAGCTCGCGGTCGGTGCGCGTGACGCCGGTATCGGCGCCCAGCATGAAGACGATCGCGGCGGCGTCGGGCAGGCGATGCATCACCAGCTCGGGCTCGAGGCCGAGCGTGTTGTGCCCGGGCGTATCGAGGATCGCGAGCCCGCTCTGCAACAGCGGATGCGGCAGGTTCAATACCGCGTAACGCCAGCGCGGAACGTCGAGGGCGCCGGGACTTTCGCTCTCGAAGCCCAGGCTCGCGGCCCCGGCCGCGTCGACGCGCCGCGTCTCCGAGATCGCGCGGCACGCCCGGACCACCGAGGCGGAATCCTTCGCATCGATCGGGATTTCCACCCAGCCTTCGTCATGCGCGAGGTATTCGCGCAGGGCCTTCGCCTCCGCGCGCGTCTCGATCGGCAGCAGCCGCAGCGATGGCGCTCGCGCCTCGTCCCACAGGATCTCGACCGGGCACAGCGTCGTCTGCCCGAGCCCCGCGGGCACGAGGCGCTCGCCCGCGTCGGCGAAGAAGAGCGCATTCACGAGCTCGCTCTTGCCGCGCGAGACCTCCCCCACGAAGGCGACGGTCAGCCGTTCGGCTTCGAGGCGGCGCTCGAGGTGTGCCAGGCGGGCGCCCGTCTGCTCGTCGACCAGGCGGCCCACGAGCGCCCAGCGGCGGAATGCGGCGAGCGCCTCGATGGTCGAGCGGCGCCAGGAGCGCAGCTCGGCCAGCCGCGCTTCGAAGTGCCGCGCGCGCGGCAGCGATGCGGCGCTCATTTCTGGCACCGCGGGCAGAAGAACGTCGAGCGCTGCCCCTGCCGGATCGCGCGGACCGGCGTGCCGCACCGCGTGCACGGCTTGCCCTCCCGCCCATACACCGCGCACTGGAGCTGGAAGTGGCCGAGCTGGCCGTCGGCGCCGGCGAAGTCGCGCAGCGTGGTGCCGCCCGCCTCGATCGCGCGTTCCAGCGTCGCTTTCACGGCTGCGGCGAGGCGATCCCAGCGCTCGCCCGAGATGCGCGCGACGCTTCGCGCCGGATGGATGCCCGCGGCGAAGAGCGCCTCGTTCGCGTAAATGTTGCCCACGCCCGTCACGACACGTCCGTTCATCAGGAATTGCTTGACCGCGATGCGGCGGCCGCGTGCCGCTTCCTGCAGCGCCTTGCCATTGAAACCGCTCTCCAGGGGCTCCAGGCCGAGGCCATTCAGGAGCGCATGGTCTTCCGCGGGGTCGGGCAACCAGAGCACGGCGCCGAAGCGGCGCGGGTCGGTGAGGCGCAGCGCCCGGTGCTCGCCCAGCGCCAGGTCGAAATGGTCGTGCCGCTGGACCGGCGCATCGTCGCGGACCAGGGAGAGCCGGCCGGACATGCCGAGGTGGACCAGGAGGTGGCCCTTCGGAAAGTCGAACAGCAGGTATTTTCCGCGCCGCCGGACCGCGAGCACTTTCTCGCCCTTGAGGCGCTTTCGCAGGTCCCCCGGGACCGGCCAGCGCAGGTTGGGATTGCGCACCACGACGTCGCTGATCGTCCGCCCCACGACATGCGGCAGTAAACCGCGCCGCGTGGTCTCGACCTCCGGCAGTTCCGGCATGGGTTCCCGAGGGCAAAAGTGCCTGTTTTTCCGGCAATTATACGGCTTGCCGGGGCTGCCGGACACGTCCTACAGGCCCATGGCGCCGGCGATTACAAGGGCCCGATTCGTTTTATGATAGGTGCGTGCAATTTCGGCGGTGCCGCGGGAGGCAGCATGATGGGCAGCAGGATCTGGTGGGCCGTTTTCGCGGCCAGTTTCGCTTTGGCCCTTGCGCCGGTGCGCGCGGGGGAAACCGCACAACTCGCCGAGGCGGGGGACGAAGTCGACGACGGGGCGACCACCTCGGCGGCGGTATTCGAATACCTGACCGCGGAGATCGCCGCGCAGCGCGGCGACAACCAGGGTGCGCTCGAGATCTACAATCGCCTCGCCCGCGAGCTGCACGATCCGCAGATCGCGCGCCGTGCCGTCGAGCTGGCCATCCGTGCACGCATGTTCCCGCAGGCGCTCGAGAGCGCCTCCCTGCTGCTGCAGCTCGATAGCGATGCCACGCTCGCACGCGAGATCATGGCCGCACTCCTCGCCAACGAAGGCGACGTGCACAAGGCCACCGCGACGCTCACGGAGGTGCTCGAAAAGAGCGACAGCCGCGGCACCATCCTCATGCACCTGTCGCATCTCTTCAGCAAGTTCAACGACAAGAAGGCCGTCCTCGATGCCACCCGCGAGGTGGCCGACCGCTACAACGACATGCCCGAAGCGCACTACGCCATCGGTGTAGCGGCCCTCGTGGCGGGCAGGAACGACCTCGCGCGCGACGAGGCGGATGACGCGCTGCGGCTGAAGCCCGGCTGGGAGGCGGGCGCCGTCCTCAAGGCGGAAGTGCTGCGCAAGACCGCGCCCGACACGGTCGTGGCCTTCTACCAGTCGTTCGTGGAGGAGCATCCCACGGCGTACGACGTGCGCATGCACCTCGGCCGCGAGCTGGCCTCGGATCGCAAGCTCACGGAAGCGCGCGACGAGTTCGGCCGCGCGGAGCGCCTGGAGCCCAGGGATCCGCAAGCCGCGTACGCCATCGGCCTGCTCTCGCTGCAGCTCGAGGACTTCACCGAGGCGCAGGGCGCCTTCACGCGCGCTCTCAAGCTCGGCTATCGCGAGTCCGCCGCCATCTACCTCGGCATGGGCCAGGCCGCAGAAGGCCTCAAGCGCTACGACGAGGCGATCGGCTGGTACCAGAAGGTCGATTCGGGCGACTGGGTGCGCGCCCAGCTCAAGATCGCCACGCTGATCTCGCACCAGCAGGGCCTGGATGCGGGCCGTGCCTACCTGCAGAAGATCGAGCCCAAGAACGACGAGGATCGCGTGCAGGTGATCCAGGTCGAGGCGCAGCTCCTGCGCGACGCCAAGGCGTGGAAGGAAACCTACGACCTGCTCTCCAGGGCCGTGGGGCAGTATCCGGATTCGTTCGAGCTGCTGTACGACCGCGCGATGGCCGCCGAGCGCGTCGACAAGATCGACGTGCTCGAGAAGGACCTGCGCAAGGTCATCGTGATGAAGCCCGACTACGCCCACGCGTACAACGCGCTCGGCTATACGCTGGCGGAGAAGACCGGCCGCTTCGCCGAAGCGCGCGATCTCATCGAGAAGGCCTACAAGCTCTCGCCCGAGGATCCGTTCATCATGGATAGCCTGGGCTGGGTCTACTACCGCATGGGCGATACCGGGCAGGCGCTGAAGAACCTGCAGCAGGCGTACGCCGTGCGGCCGGATCCGGAGATCGCCGCGCATCTGGGTGAGGTGCTGTGGAAGAGCGGCCAGCACGACGAGGCGCAGAAGATCTGGCGCGCGGCGCTCACGGAGAACCCGAACCACGAGTCGCTCCTCGCGGTGATGCAGAAGTTCCGGCCCTGAGACTTTCCCTCGCGGCAGTCGCGTTGTTTCTCGCAGCGGGCGGCTGCGCCATGATGGCGCCGCCGCCCGCGGCGCTTCCGGCGCTCTCTTCCGTTCCCGCGGCCTTCGAGATGAGCGGGCGGATCTCGGTGCGGCAGGCCGATCGCAGCGATATCGCCAAGCTGCGCTGGACCCACCGGCGCGACAAGGATGTCTGGTCGATCGCGAGCCCGCTCGGCAACGAGGTGGCGCGCATCGAATCGAACGCCGATGGCGCCGTGCTCTCCACCGGCGGCAGCGCACAGGCGGCCGACAGCTTCGACGACCTCACGGAGAAGATCCTGGGGGTGCCGCTCAATCCGCGCATGCTCGCCGCGTGGCTCCACGGCGACCTGCGCGAGACGCCCCCCCAGTGGCACGTGACCATCGACGAGACGCAGAAGGCGGGCGACGTCGAGCTTGCACGGCGCCTTTCGGCCGTGCGCGGCGAGACGTCGGTGCGCCTCGTCGTGGACGAGTACCAGCCGCTCCAGGAGTAGCCGTTGCCGCTGCCCGGCCCCGACTATCCCGCACCCGCGAAGCTCAACCTCTTCCTTCACGTCGTGGGCCGCAGGGCCGACGGCTACCACCTGCTGCAGAGCGTCTTCACGCTGATCGACCATGCGGACCGCCTGCGCTTCCGCGTGCGGCGCGATGGCCTCGTGGCGCGCGTGAACGATATCGCCGGGGTGCCCGCGGAGGAGGACCTCACCGTGCGCGCGGCGCTGCTGCTGAGGGAGGCGAGCGGCACGCCGTTGGGTGCGGACATCGAGATCGAGAAGCACATCCCGATGGGCGCGGGGCTGGGCGGCGGCAGCAGCGACGCCGCGACCACGCTCATCGTGCTCGACCGCCTGTGGGAAACCGGCTTCGGGCCCGAGGCCCTGGCCGAGCTCGCCTCCGGGCTCGGCGCCGACATCCCGTTCTTTCTCCACGGGGGCGCCGCCTGGGCGGAAGGCACGGGCGACCAGCTCCGCGCCATCGAATTGCCGCCGCGCTGGTATGTCGTGCTGACGCCGCCGGTGCAGGTCCCGACGCGGGAGGTCTTCGCCGCCCCAGAATTGACCCGCGACACGGAACCCCTTAAAATGGAAGACTTTTCAGGACTCAGCGGCGGAGAGCGCTTCCGCAACGACCTGGAAAATGTGGTGACGAAGCGCTGGCCCGTGGTAGGCCGCCATCTCGAGTGGCTCGCCGCTCGCGGGCAGGCGCGGATGACCGGCTCCGGCGCCTGCGTCTTCGCGCCGTACGAGAGCCGGGAAGCGGCGCAGCGCGTGCTCGATGAGCTGCCCGCGGGCATGACCGGATTCATCGCGCAGGGGCTCGAGCGTCACCCGTTGCGCGTGCAGTAGGCAGCATCCGTCCGGCGTTGGCTGGATGGTTCCGTAGGGGAGTCGCCAAGTTGGTTAAGGCACCGGATTTTGATTCCGGCATACGAGGGTTCGAGTCCTTCCTCCCCTGCCCTCTTTTTCGAGCGAGACGATGGCCTTCGACAACCTGATGCTGTTCACGGGCAACGCCAACCCGAAGCTCGCGCAGCAGGTGGCGAAGCAGCTCAACATCCAGCTCGGCCGCGGCACCGTCTCGCAGTTCAGCGATGGCGAGGTGATGGTGGAGCTGCTCGAGAACGTCCGCGGCAAGGACGTCTTCGTGCTGCAGTCCACGTGCGCCCCGACCAACGACCATTTGATGGAGCTGATGATCCTGGTCGATGCGCTGCGCCGCTCGAGCGCCGCGCGCATCACCGCCGTGCTGCCGTACTTCGGCTATGGCCGGCAGGATCGCCGCCCCCGCAGCGCGCGCGTGGCCATCTCGGCGAAGGTCGTGGCGAACATGCTCACGGTGGCGGGCGTGAATCGCCTGCTCACGATGGATCTCCACGCCGACCAGATCCAGGGATTCTTCGACATCCCCGTCGACAACGTCTACGCGACGCCCATCCTCCTCGGCGACCTCTTCAAGATGGGGTACAAGAACCAGGTCGTCGTGTCGCCCGATGTGGGCGGTGTCGTGCGCGCGCGCGCCATCGCCAAGCGCCTCGAGACCGACCTCGCCATCATCGACAAGCGGCGCCCGCGGCCGAACGTGGCGACGGTCATGAACATCATCGGCGACGTGAACGGCCGCACCTGCGTGATCATGGACGACATGGTCGATACCGCGAACACGCTTTGCGAGGCCGCGCGTGCGCTGAAGGAGCAGGGTGCGGTGCGCGTGGTCGCGTACTGCACGCACCCCGTGCTCTCCGGTGCCGCCGTCGAGCGCATCTCGAGCTCGGTGATCGACGAGCTGGTCGTCACCGACACGATCCCGCTCAAGCCCGAGGCCGAGGCGTGCCCGAAGATTCGTGTCATCTCGGTGGCCGCGCTGATGGCGGAGACCGTGAGAAGGATTTGCGAGGAGAGCTCGGTGAGCTCCCTGTTTGTCGAGTAGTTGCAATTGGATCCCCGCCTGCGCGGGGATGACTGTCGTACCCGCGAAGGCGGGAATTTAATCCCCGGTGGATCTGGTCGCGGACCACCGGACAACCTGGAGTAACCATGAAGATCGAAATCAAAGCCGAACCGCGCAAGCTGCAGGGAACGGGTGCGAGCCGCCGCCTGCGCCGCGAGGACAAGGTGCCCGGCATCGTCTACGGAGGCGGCAAGGACGCCACCCCCATCGAGCTCGACCACAAGGACCTCTTCTTCAAGCTGAAGCTCGAGGCGTTCCACGCGTCCATCCTGGACATGGAAGTGGCCGGCGAGAAGGCGCAGGTGCTGCTGCGCGACTACCAGATGCATCCGTTCCGGCAACGCGTCCTGCATGCGGACTTCCAGCGCGTCGCCGCGGACAAGAAGATCCACATGCGCGTGCCGCTGCACTTCATCAACGCGGACGTCGCGCCCGGCGTGAAGGTCGCGGGCGGCCTGGTGCAGCACGTGATGAACGACATCGAGATCTCCTGCCTGCCGAAGGACCTGCCCGAGTTCATCGAGGTGGACCTGAAGGATTTGCAGGCCGGCCATTCGCTGCACATGTCGGCGCTGCCGATGCCCGCGGGGGTCGAGGCGATCGTGCCGAAGGGCGAGGATCCCACCGTCGCCACGGTCGTGATCCCGCGCGTGATGACGGCCGACGAGGAAGCGGCGGAAGCCGCGGCCACCGCCGCGCCTTCGGCAGCCGAGGTGCCGACCACGGCGCAGAAGGCGAAGGACGAGGCTGCTCCCGCCCCTGCCAAGGGCGGCGGCAAGGACGAGAAGAAAAAATAAGCAACAACCACAAGCGGGAACGTGCGCCCGCCGGCGAAACCCGGCGGGCTTTTTATTTCCGGGCCGTGCATTGCGCGCGGCCCTGTCGAAGCGAAGGCGAACTTGTCCGAAGACATCCGGCTCATCGTGGGCCTCGGCAACCCGGGGCGCGAATACGAGCGCACCCGCCACAACGCGGGCTTCTGGTGGGTCGATGCCATCGCCGAGCGCGGCCACGGCGCGTGGAAGAAGGAGCCCAAGTTCTTCGGCTGGACCGCGAAGGTCTCCGAGGGCGCGCGCGATTTCGCATTGCTCAAGCCCGCGACGTACATGAACGAAAGCGGCCGCAGCGTGGGCACCTTCATGCGCTTCTTCCGCATCGAGCCCGCGCAGCTCCTCGTGGTGCATGACGAGCTCGACCTGCCGCCCGGCACCGTGAAGCTCAAGAAGGGCGGCGGCACCGGCGGCCACAACGGGCTTTCGGATATCGTGGCCGTGCTCGGCACGAAGGAGTTCTGGCGCCTGCGCATCGGCATCGGCCATCCCGGCCACAAGGACCTCGTGGCCGATTACGTGCTCCACGACGCGCGACGCGAGGAGCAGGCGCTCATCGATCCCGCGTTCGATCGCAGTCTCGACCTGCTGCCGAAGATCGCGTCCGGGCGCCTGGTGGACGCGATGACGTGGCTGCACACCGCGCCCAAAGACCCGGAGGCCGTCGCCCCGGCGAAG
>Ga0207698_10000839_pt1 | contig 17813 bp, 14 predicted proteins | sample KBSCornC22_FD_184298 | JGI IMG/M metagenome (GOLD analysis project Ga0207698, IMG submission 184298) | Corn rhizosphere microbial communities from Kellogg Biological Station, Michigan, USA - KBS Corn C2-2 (SPAdes) (version 2) | ecosystem: Host-associated > Plants > Roots > Rhizosphere > Soil ...
TCGGCGCGATGTGGCGCATGCGCTGCGAGCGCGGCAAGGACCTGCGCCTGGAGTACGGCAACGTGCACGCGCAGGGCGAACACGGCAGCGCCGACTGGCAGGCCTGGTACACCTTCAGCAAGACCGGACGCCCGGTGCACAACATCGTCCACGCCGATTTCCGCTTCCGCGACGGGCTGATCTGTGAACATGTGGATACGTTCAACTTCTGGCGCTGGTCGCGCCAGGCCCTGGGGCCGGCCGGACTGCTGCTCGGCTGGACGCCGCTGCTGCAGAACAAGGTGCGTGCGGAAGCGGCGCGCACGCTCGCCGCGTATCGCTGAACTGCGCCACTTACGGCTGGCAGTCCTGCAGTTCCATGCGCCGCTCGGAAAGGAAATCGATCAGCGCGCGCAGCACCGGCGACTGGCGCCGCTCGGTATAGACCAGGCTTAGCGGCACCGCCTCGCCGATCCACTGCGGCAGCACGCGCTGCAGTCGGCCGGCAGCGATGTCCTCGGCCACGTCGGCCCAGATGCGATAGGCGATGCCACGTCCGCGCAGCGCCCAGCGGCGCACCGTTTCCGCGTCGTTGAAGGTCCAGCGCGGCGTCACGGTCACGTCGCAGATCTCCTCGCTGCGCTGGAAGGTCCAGCGGTCCGCAGCGCGATGCTGGCGCATGTAGCACAGCGTCTCGTGCGCGCTCAGTTCCTGCGGCTGCTCCGGCGCACCGCGGCGCTCGACATACGCGGGCGCGGCGCAGGCAACGCGCACGAGTCGCGCGAGCGGTAATGCGATCAGGCTCGAATCGGTCAGCGTGCCGTAGCGCAGCGCGAGATCCACCGGAGCCGCGAAGAAGTCCGCGATGGCATCGTCCAGCGTGACCTGGAACTGCACCTGCGGATGCTGCTGCGCGAAATCGTCGAGCCATCCGGCCAGACGGTTGCGGCCGAAGTCAGCCGGCGCCGTGATGCGCACGAGGCCCCGCAGTTCACCGCCGTCGCAGCTCAGTGCGAGCCGCCCGGCCGACAGCGCGTCCAGCGCCGCGCGCGCATGAGGCAGATAGCGCTCGCCCTCGGCGCTGAGGCGCAGGCTGCGCGTGGTACGCAGGATCAGGCGCGTGCCGAGCTGCGCCTCGAGCCGCTTCAGCGCGGCGCTCGCGACGGCCAGCGTGATACCCAGCGAACGTGCCGCGTTGCTGAGCTGGCCGCTGTCGGCGCAGGCCACGAACACGGCGATGTCGGAGACAGACTCGTGCATTCTCAATCGTCCGTTGATACTGAATCGGCCGGCGCGCCGCTGTCGCGACGATAGCGCCGTGGATACCCTGCGGAACAGCACCGCCCGATATCGAGCTCATGAAGCCAACTGCCGCGATACCCGCTTCCCAATGGACCCGCGCCGCGATCGTCGCGATTGCCTGCGGCGCACTGATCGTCACCTTGAGCATGGGTGTGCGTCAGAGCTTCGGCATGTTCATGCAGCCGATCGGCCGCGAATTCGGCATCGGCCGCGAGTATTTCGGCTTCGCGATTGCGGTGCAGAACCTGCTGTTCGGACTCGCCCAGCCGTTCGTCGGCGCAATCGCAGACCGCTACGGCGTACGCCGCGTGCTCGTCGCCGGCACGCTGGTCTACGCGGGTGGACTGCTGCTCGCCGCGTTCGTGCTCGCACCGGGCGGCATCATGGCGAGCCTCGGCGTGCTCGTCGGACTCGGTCTGAGCGGCACGACCTTCGTGGTCGTGCTGACCGGCGTCGCCCGCCTCGTGCGGCCGGAGCAGCGCAGCATGGCCTTCGGCCTCGTCACGGCCGGCGGCTCGTTTGGCCAGTTCGCCGTCGTGCCGATCGCACAGGCACTCATCGCGAGCTGGGGCTGGCGCAACGCGCTGATCGGCCTGACCGGCCTGATCCTCATCACGATCATCGCCGCGGCCGGCATACGCCGCCCGCAGGTCACCGCCGCTTCCGCCGCGGCCGATGCGGACGACGGCGGATTGCGCCGCGCGCTCGCCCAGGCCGCAGCGCATGCGCACTACTGGCTGCTCAACGCGGGCTTCTTCGTCTGCGGTTTCCACATTGCCTTCATTGCCACACATTTCCCGGCCTACCTCGTCGACCAGGGCATCGCCGCGAGCGTCGGCGCGACCGCGCTGGCGCTGGTCGGCCTGTTCAATATCGCCGGTTCCTATCTGTTCGGGCTCTGGGGCGGACGTCACTCGCGGCCACGCCTGCTCGCCGCGCTGTATGCGGCACGCGCGCTCGCGATCGCGATCTTCCTCGTCGTGCCACTCAGTGCGTTCTCCGCGCTCGCCTTCGCTGCGGTGTTCGGTTTCCTGTGGCTCGGCACCGTGCCGCTGACCAACGGCGCCGTCGCGAGCCTGTTCGGCGTTCGCTACTTGTCCACCTTGTACGGCATCGTGTTCCTGAGCCATCAGATCGGCAGTTTCCTCGGCGCCTGGGTCGCGGGCCGGCTCTATGACAGCACCGGCAGCTACGGGCCGGTGTGGATCGCGAGCATTGCACTCGGCCTGCTCGCCGCGGGCGTGAGCTACTTCACGCGTGACGAACCCGCGGTGACTGCATCGCCGCTGCGGCCTGCTGCATCGACGCCGTGATGCACACCCTTTCCTGGCGCCGCATCGCGTGGTCGTCCGCCGGAATGCTGGCGGCGCTGCTACTCACGGCACTCTGGCTGCGCTGGGGCGAGACCATTTTTGCGCGACAACTCGGAGCGATGCTGTGCTGAAACCCGTCATGCCGATCGACCCGCGCGCGCTGGCCGCGAGCCTGCAGGAACTGTGGTCGCCGCGCGTCGTCGGCGAACTCGACGACAGCTATATCAAGATCGCGAAGATTCACGGCGAACTGGTGTGGCACAGCCACGACGCGCAGGACGAACTGTTCTTCGTGCTGCAAGGTCGACTGCGACTGCGCCTGCCGGACCGCGATGTCGAACTCGGCCCCGGCGAACTGTTCGTCGTGCCAAAGGGCGTGCAGCACCTGCCGATCGCGGAGCAGGAATGCCTCGTGCTGCTGATCGAGAACAAGGCGACCGCGCATACGGGCGACACACCGACCGCGCAGACGCGCAGCCTCGCCGACCAGTTGCGCCGCATCGGGTAGCGCGCCGCGCCTGCGCTATTCTGGCCGTCCCCATCTCCGCGGACGCGTTCGACGTGGCCATCCTGATCCTGCTGCTGATCCTGTTCGCGGCCGTCGCCGTGTTCCTGATCCTCGTCATCGGCTTCATGCTGCTGCTCGCCGTCGGCACCGACATCGCGCTCGTCGTCGCCGTAGTCATGTTCATCGGACTCAGCGCGCTGGGCGGGCTTGCCCTGAGCGCGATCTCGCGCCAGATGGCCGGCGCGCCCTGGCGCTGGCCCGTCGCAAGCGGTCTGTTCGCGCTCGTGACGGCGCTCGAATTCGGTATCTCTCTGCTGATCTCGAGCCGCAGCTAGGCAACGGCTGCGGCGGTCGGCCCATCGCGGCTTCCAGCGCATGCGTTTTGCCGCCATCGTCGTTCGACGGCGGCGACAGACTCATGCCATGTCGTGAAGCAACCGCAATGGCTATGCTTGTGCGCTCATTCGCTGCCGGTGCCGTCCATGCTCCGTAACGCCGTCCTGTTCGCCGCCCTGCTGTCCGCCGCGGGCGCGGCCTCCGCCGCCGTCGACACCGTGCGCACCGTCGCCGAGCAATCCGGCTTCAAGCGCACGGGCCGGTACGACGAAGTCATCGATTTCTGCGCGCGCTTTGCCAAAGCCTGGCCCGACGCCGTGCGCTGCGACGAATTCGGCCGCACACCCGAGGGCCGTCCGCTGCTTGCGCTGGTCGCGACCACGAGCGGCGCGCGCACGCCCGAAGCCGCGCGCGAGCAAGGCATTCCGGTCAGCCTGTTCCAGGGCGGCATCCATGCCGGCGAAATCGACGGCAAGGACGCGGGTTTCCTGCTGCTGCGCGAGATCCTCCAGGGCAAGGCCGGCAAGGGCCTGCTCGACAAGCAGGTCATGGTGTTCGTGCCGGTGTTCAACGTCGACGGTCACGAACGCTTCGGCGCCTGGAACCGGCCCAACCAGCGCGGTCCCGAGCAGATGGGCTGGCGCACCACGGCGCAGAACTACAACCTCAATCGCGACTACATGAAAGCCGATACGCCCGAGATGCAGGCGATGCTCGCGCTGCTGGGACGCTGGGACCCGGTCGTCTACGTCGACCTGCACGTCACCGACGGCGCGAAGTTCGAGCACGATGTCGCGATCCAGGTCGAGCCGCTGTATTCCGGCGATGAGGAACTGCGCAAGCTCGGCCGCGACCTGCGCGACCAGACGCTCGCGCGCCTGACCAAGCAGGGTTCGCTGCCGCTGGGCTTCTATCCGTCCTTCGTCAGCAACGACGATCCGGCCTCGGGCTTTGCCGACACCGTCGCGCCGCCGCGCTTTTCGACCGGCTACCTGCCGCTGCGCAACCGCTTCGCGATGCTTGTCGAGACGCATTCGTGGAAGCCGTATCCGGTGCGCGTGAAAGTGACGCGCAACACCATGCTCGACGTGCTGCAGCTCGTCGCCGAACGCGGCAAGGACTGGCGCACCGAACAGCTCACCGCCGACGAGCGTGCGGCGACACTCGGCGGCACGCGCGTAGCCCTCGACTACAAGGCCAGCGACACCGCGCGCGAGATCGAATTCCGCGGCTACGCATATACGCGCACGCCGTCGGAGATCTCCGGCGCGCTGATGACGCGCTATGACGAACGCAAGCCGCAGATCTGGAAAGTGCCGCTGCGCGACGACGTAAAGCCGGCCACGCAAGTCGAGGCGCCGAAGGCCGGCTATCTCGTGCCCGCGGCGTGGGCAACGCTCGTCGCCGCCAAGCTCGACGCCCACGGCGTGAGCTACAAGCGCGTGACCGACCCGCTGCCGCAGCTTTCCCTGCAGAGCTTCCGTGCCAGCGCCGCGCGTTTCGCCGAGCAGCCCAGCGAGAACCACCAGCGCACAACACTGCAAGGCGAATGGCAAACCGAAACGCGCGACCTCGCCGCGGGCGCGCTCTACGTGCCGCTGGCCCAGGCGCGCTCGCGCATCGCCGTCGCGCTGCTCGAACCGCAGGCGCCCGATTCACTCGCTGCCTGGGGCGTGTTCAACGGCGCGTTCGAGCAGAAGGAATACATGGAGGAATACGTTGCCGAGGACGTCGCGCGCGAACAGCTCAAGCGCGACCCGAAACTCGCCGAGGAGTTCCAGCGCAAACTCGCGACCGAACCCGAATTCGTCAAGGACCACAACGCCCGCCTGCAATTCTTCGCACGCCGGCACGCGTCGTGGGACGAGCAGTTCAATCTCTATCCGGTGTTTCGCGTGGATCGGGCGCCGGAGTGAGAAGCGGTCTGCGCGCAGTTTTATGACGAATGTCCAGCGGCGCAGATTCGTTGTGACGCGCAGACCAGCCCAAAACCCCGGCCCGTTGGGCGTTCAAGGCGAGCAACCTTCAGTCTGAGCGACCATCTCTCACCGACTTCAGCGGAGAGCTTGCGAGCGCTGTTCGCGTTCAAGCCGACGGTTCGAGCAGATCTCCCTGTTCAGCAAAAGCTCGAGTCTCAACGCTGGCGAGAATAATCCCTCCCCTTCAAGGGGAGGGTTGGGTGGGGATGGTGTTGCTCAGAAACACCCGAAGACAACCGAAACCCGGAGCCTGGCGTCGAAAGCGAAAATCGAAAAATTGCCGCAATATCCACATCACCTCACGGCAGCTTTTTTTTGACTTTTTCGAACAAGTATTCGGATTCGCGGCAACTGGTTCATCATCGTCAAATCGTACCGCTGCCGAATCAGCAATCCTGATACTTCCAGTTCCGCGCTTTCCCTTCCGCCAGCCATTCCAGCGTCTGCGCCAGCCGCTTCGCGCGCGTCTCGGCGCGCTTGGCCTCGGTGATCCATTCGATGTATTCGCGCCGGTTGGTATTGCTGAAACCCTCGAACACGGCCGCGGCCTTGCGGTTCTTCTTCAGCGCCGCAGCCAGATCGTCGGGCACTTCCGCCGGTGCTCTCGGTGCGGCGTCCTTGGTGCGGCGCGCGGGTCTCGTGCCGGATTCGTTGAACTGCATGGCCTGGCGGATGTAGCCGCCCAGCAGCTTCTCATCGGGCGCGTCCTCCAGCGAGGTGATGCGGCCGAACTGACCCATGGCCTCGTCGTTGCGCGAATCGGCCACGAACAGCGTGCCCTTCCAGAAACCGAAGGAGCAGTGCTGCTTGAACGCGGCCATGCTGCACAGCATGCCGTGATGGAGGAAATGCGGAAAACCCCACTTGATCGATTCCTCGACCTCGGGGCAATGCCGGTGAACGACGTCGCGCAGCCACGTCAGGATCGGCCGGGCGAACTCGGCGGCCTGGGCGATGTAAGCGTCGACACGTGGATCGCGGGTTGCCATGGGGTGCCCTCGCTCAGGCCAGCAGATCGCCGTGTTCGGGATGCCGCTCGAACCAGACGCGCGCGTATGAGCACAGCGGCGCGATCTTCCAGCCCTCCGCGCGCGCCGCGGCGACGGCCGCCTCGGTCAGCTTCGCAGCGATGCCGCGTCCGCCCACCTCGCCCGGCACGCCGGTGTGGACGATGCTCATGCGGGTGCCGCTGAGCTCGTAGTCGAGCACGCAGGAATAGCCGTCGACATCGGCCTGGAAGCGCCGTGCGGCGCGGTCGTGGTGTACGGAAATATCCATGGGCAACACTCCGGCGACAGTCCGCGTGAACGCTACACCGGCGGCACGGGCCTCGACAATGCTCCCGAGCCGGCCTCGTCGTTGGCACGCAGTGATTCCGGTACGGACACCGCGCGCCCGGGCACCTTCAAGCACATCCGCTGCACACACGGGGCCGCTACACTGAAACGCATGTCCGAGACCGTCCGTCCGCCGCACGCCCCATCCCCGTCGCCCTGGCGCCGCATGGCCGAACAGGCCTTCAGCCGGGCCGCCGGTGCGCCACTGATCGCCGGCAACCAGGTCGATCTGCTGATCGATGCCGCGGTGCATTTCGAGGCCTGGGAACGCGACATCAACGCCGCGCAGCGTTCGATATTTCTGGAAAATTACATCATTCGCAACGACGAGATCGGACGGCGCCTGCGCGATGCGCTGACCGCGCGTGCCGCTGCCGGCGTCGCGGTATTCGTCGTGCGCGACTGGCTCGGCTGTCTGGGTCTCGACGGAAAGCGCTTCTGGAAGCCCCTGCTCGACGCCGGCGGCGAGGTCCGCTCCTACAATCCGCCGCGTTTTTCGAGTCCACTCGGCTGGATCAGCCGCGATCACCGCAAGCTGATCGTCATCGACAACGAAGTGGCCTGCATCACCGGCGTCTGCGTGTCGCAGAAGTGGCTCGGCGATCCGGCGAAAGACATTCCGCCGTGGCGCGACACCGGCGTGAGCCTGCGCGGACCGGCCGTCGCCGAACTCGTGCACGTCTTCGCTGACCTCTGGGCGCAGCTTGGCCCGCCGCTACGCAGCGAGCTGTTGCAGACCTCGGCGGTCAGCGCCGGCGACATCGACGTGCGTGTGATCGCGACGCAGCCAAGCACGGCAGGACTGTTCCGCCTCGACCAGCTCATCGCCGCGATGGCGCGCGAACGCCTGTGGCTGTCCGACGCATATTTCGTCGGTCTCGCGCCGTACGTGCAGGCGCTGGCCTCGGCTGCGCGCGACGGTGTCGACGTGCGCCTGCTCGTGCCCGGCACCAGCGACATTCCCGCCGTGGCGCGCATGTCGCAGGCCGGCTACCGGCCGCTGCTCGAAGCCGGCATCCGCGTGTTCGAGTGGAAGGGCTCGATGATGCACGCGAAGACTGCCGTAGCCGATTCGCGCTGGGCGCGCGTGGGCTCGAGCAATCTGAATATCTCGAGCTGGCTCGGCAACTGCGAGATCGACCTCGCGGTCGAGGATCGCGACTTCGCCGCGCAGATGGAACGCCAGTACCTCATCGATCTCGATCACTCGACGGAGATCGTGCTGAAGAAGCGCAAAGTCCACAAAACCGCGAAGAGCGGTGTGAAGCCGCAGGGCGGCAGCTCCAGCCGCGCGGCCGCCGGCGTCATGCGCCTCGCGCACAGCGTCGGCACCGCACTCGGCAACCAGCGCGTGCTGGGCCGCGCGGAAGCGGGCTCGCTGCCGTGGGTTGCACTGAGCCTGCTCGCACTGACCTTCGTCGGCGTGCGCTGGCCGTGGGTGCTGGCCTGGCCGATCAGTGTGCTGATCGGACTGCTCGGCCTGAGTCTGCTGACGCGCTACGTCCAGACGCGCCGGCGCAGCCGCACGGCAGCGCCCAAGGATCCGTCGAAGGATCAGTCCAAAGAAATCGTCAAGGTGCAGTAGCTCAGAGCACCGCGCCGGCGAAATCGAAATCGAAGTCGCGCAGCCAGTCGCACACGACGACCCCGTTGGCGTAGTGAGCGCCGCTGCGCAGCAGTTCGCCGATGTCGTTCATGTCGTTGACGCCCGTCGCGATCACGATCTTGCCGAGGCCGCGCACACTCGCGAAGCGATTGGCCATCGTAGACCAGGGCGAGCCGCTCGCGACCGCCACGGCGGGACGCTCGAAGCGCACGACATTGAACGCCGCATGCTGCAACCAGCGCTGCGCACGCTCGGAATCATCGTTCGCACGCAGGCAGAAGCGCGCGCCGACGCGCTGCAGCGTTTCGATCGATGCATCGTTGGGCTGCTGCTCGATCAGATCGGCGATATCGAATTCCAGCGCGATCGCCGATGCCGGCACGGCCTGCGCGCGCAGTTCGGTCGCCAGCCACGGCGCGAAGGCCGCATCGAGCAGCGACTCGGCGCTGATCGGCAGGAACAGGCGCAGCTCGCCGATGTCGCTGCCATGCGCATGCACCTGGCGCAGCGCGAGACGGATCAGGCGCCGGTCGGCCAGCGTCGCGAGCCCGAGGGTGCGCGCAAGCGGCAGGTATTCCTCCGGCTCGATCAGGATGCTCTGCGAACTACGCGGCGGCTTGAGCTGCATGCGCGCGAGGTATTGCCCGCTCAGATTGCCCGCCAGCGGCGCGAACGGCTGATAGGACAGCACGGAATTACTCGGATCGGCGGTCGTGCGCAGGATCGCGCGGACCAGGCGCACACGCGGATCTTCCGTCGCGGCATTCGGATCGCGCAGATCCAGCGCAACGTCGCCGCCGCCGGCCGACTGCAGTGTCAGGGCCTGCTGGCGCACGCGGCGAATCAGGCTTTCGGCGCGGTCTGCCGGACCCGTCACGCGCAGCGCCGACACGGTGAAGTTCAGCCGCAGCGGATCTTCGGCTGACAGCCAGGCGCGCGCGGCGAGGCGCGTGCGCGCCTGCTCCAGCGCCTGACGCAGCGACAGTTCGTCCTCGCGCTGGGCCAGCGCGAGGAATACGTATTCGCCGTACGCGCACAGGGGCCGCGCGAATGGCAGTTCCGCAGCGATGGCCGAAGCGAGCTGCTGCCCCAGCGTGCCGGCCGTGACGAAGCCCACGCGCTCGCGCACCGCATCGATGTCATCGACCGCGATATAGACCAGCGCCGCACAGGATTCGGTGCCGGTTTCGGCCAGGTGCTGCAGTTCCTGCAGGAACGCATCGCGGCCTGACAGCGTGCCGCGGCGCTCGCCGCGCGCGGAACCCGCGCTCGCGCTCAGCGTGCGTGCGCGGCGTACGCGGCTCTCGACGGTCAACAGCAGATGCCGCGGCTTCACGGGCTTGGTCAGGAAGTCATCGCCGCCCATGGAAATGGCGTCGAAGCGCCGGTCGAGATCCTGCTCGCCGGACAGGAACACCACGGGCAGGAACGCGCAGCCGGGCTCGGCGCGAATGATCTGCGCGACCTCGATGCCGTTGCCGTCCGGCAGATAGAAATCCAGCAGCACGAGATCCGGATGGAAATCCTGCAGCGTCTCGATGACGCCGCCCGCGGTCGCGCAGACGCGCGTGGTGATGCCGCGGTGGTGCAGCACCGATTCACAGAACTTGGCCTGCGCCGGATCGTCCTCGACCACGAGCACGCGATAGCCGAGGCTGCGGCGCTGTTCGAGCATTTCCTCGACGCGCGCGAAGATCGCGACCGGATCGCGGCTCGCCACGACCGCGTCGGCGCCCGCGCGCTGTGCGTACAGCACGCGGGCCAGATCCGCGGCCTCGGACAGCACGAGACAGACCGGCGTATCGCGCTGCGCATCGCGTGCACGCGACGCGGTTTCAAGCAGTCCGTGCAGCTGCGGCACGAAGGCATCGTCGACCAGCAGCACGTCCGGCGGACTCTCGGCCATCGCGCGGTTCAGCGACTCGATCTCCTCGAACGGCCGCACGAGGAAACGCTGCGCGCCGAGCGTCGGCGCCAGCGTCTCGATGACGCGATCGGGACCGGCGAGGTAGTGCACCTGGCCGCGCACGTGACTGGCCACGGCGCGCTTCGCGACGCGCGGCGCACTGCGCGGCGGTGCTGCCGACGACGATTGACCGAGGTTGTCGACAAGGTCAGCGAGTGCCTGCCGCTGCAGCGCACTCGGCACGGCACCGGTCTCGACGAAGGAGCACAGGAATACGATGAGTTCGAGCGTCGGCGTGGCGATCTCGCCGATCGATTGCGACTCGGCGTCGGCGTTGATCTTCTCGAGTTCTTCGTGCAGCTGGCTGGCTCTGCTGCCGTCCCAGCGCTCGCCGAGGCTCGCACGCCACTCGCCGACGAACGTGTCGAGGCGCTGGCGCAGTGCGCGTTCGCCGGCTGGCGCGCGCAGCGCAGGCTCGGCTTCGGTCGTGGAATCGGCCATTGTCGTTTTCATCACCCCTGATGTGATGCCTACTATAGCGATTGAAAGGGCGTGGCTGCGTGGCCACACGGGCCCCAATCGAAAATGAATGTGGCGCGTTGCCGCCGCCGATCCGCGCGCCTACACTGCCTGCCCGTCCGGTTTCATGCCGGCACCGTCCGTTTCCACCGATGTCCGAAGACCGCATCGACTATGCCAGCGGCCGCGACGTGCTGACCCCGTCGCAACTGACCCGGCGCACACGCGATCTGCTCGAGGATACCTTCGGGCTGGTCTGGCTCGAAGGTGAAATTTCCAATTTTTCACGCCCGGCATCGGGACACCTGTATTTCAGCCTCAAGGACGGCGGCGCCCAGGTGCGCTGCGCGATGTTCAAACCCAAGAGCACCTATCTGCGTTTCCGTCCGGCCGACGGCATGCAGGTGCTGGCGCGCGCACGCGTCAGCCTGTACGAGGCGCGCGGCGAATTCCAGCTCATCGTCGAGCACCTCGAGGAAGCCGGCGAAGGCGCTCTGCGGCGCGAGTTCGAACGGCTCAAGGCGCTGCTCGCCGCCGAAGGCCTGTTTGCCGCGGAGCGCAAGCGCCCGCTGCCGCGCTTTCCGCGCCGCCTCGCGGTGATCACCTCGGCGACCGGTGCCGCCGTGCGCGATGTGCTCAGCGTGCTCGCGCGGCGCTATCCGCTGCTCGCCGTGGATATCGTGCCGGTGCCGGTGCAGGGAAAAGAAGCGCCGCCCGCGATCGTGAATGCGTTGCGCCGCGTCGGCGCCGCCGCACGGCACGACGCGATCCTGCTCGCGCGCGGCGGCGGTTCGATCGAGGACCTGTGGGCATTCAACGATGAAAGCGTCGCGCGCGCCATCCATGCGAGCGCCCTGCCCGTCATCAGCGCGATCGGCCACGAGACCGATTTCACGATCGCCGATTTCGTCGCCGATCTGCGCGCGCCGACGCCGTCGGCCGCGGCGGAGCTGCTCGTCCCCGATATCGGCGAGCTGTCGCGGCAGTTGCAGCAGCGGCAGCAGCGCATGCACCTGCTGCTGCAGCGCCGCCTGCAGCGGCACCAGCAGCAACTCGACCGCCTGCACGCGCAATTGCAGGCGCGCAGCCCGGCGCAGCGTCTGCAGCTCGGCGAGAGCCGGCTCGGCGCCCTGCGTCTGCGCCTGCGGCATGCGGTGCAGCGCACGCAACAGCGCGCGCGCGAGCAGACCGCCGCCGCGCATACGCGCCTCATGCGCCAGGCGCCCGAGCAGCGCCTGCAGCGCGCGCGTCTCGCACTCGCACACCAGCGCCAGCTGCTGCAGCACCGTCTGCGCAGCGGCCTGGACACTCGCCGCGCGCATCTGGCCGAACTCGCGCGCGCGCTGCACGCAGTCAGCCCATTGGCCGTACTCGCACGCGGTTATGCGCTGCTGCAGGACGAAAGCGATGGCCGTGTGATCCGCAGCGGCGCCGACACGCAACGCGGCGCCCGGCTGCGCGCCCGGCTGGCCGAGGGCGAGCTGCACCTGCGCGTGGAATAGCGCCGTCGCGCGGATGGCTTCGACGTACCGACATTGACCGCACCCGAAGCGACGCACAGAATCGGCGGACGCCATGCGGGAGCGCGTCATGAAAGCGTCGGACCTGTTCGTGAAAGCGCTCGAAGCCGAAGGCGTGGAATACGTCTTCGGTATTCCCGGCGAAGAAAACCTCGATCTGCTCGAGTCACTGCGCACCTCTTCGATCAAGCTGATCCTCACGCGGCACGAACAGGTCGCCGGCTTCATGGCCGCGACCTACGGCCGGCTCACCGGCCGCGCCGGCGTCTGCCTGGCCACGCTCGGACCCGGCGCGACGAATCTCGTGACGCCCGCGGCGTACGCCAACCTCGGCGGCATGCCGATGCTGATGATCACCGGCCAGAAGCCGGTAAAATTGTCCAAACAAGGACATTTCCAGATTGTCGACGTGATCGACATGATGAAGCCGCTGACCAAGTACACGCGCCAGATCGTCTCGGCCGACAACATTCCGGCGCGCGTGCGCGAGAGCTTCCGCCGCGCCGAGGAGGAACGGCCCGGTGCCGCGCATCTGGAACTGCCCGAGGACATCGCGCGCGACGACACCGACGCGATCGTGATCCCGGCCAGCTACCACCGCCGCCCGATCGCCGACGAGAAAGCCATCGCCCATGCAGCCAACGCGATCCGGCAGGCCAAGCGTCCGCTGCTGATGATCGGCGCCGGCGCGAATCGCAAGACCTGTTCCAAGATGCTGCGCGAATTCGTCGACCACACCGGCATCCCGTTCTTCACCACGCAGATGGGCAAGGGCGTCATCGACGAGCACCACCCGCTGTGGCTCGGCAACGCAGCCCTGAGCGACGGCGACTTCGTGCACCGCGCGATCGAGCAGGCCGACTGCATCGTCAACTGCGGCCACGACGTGATCGAAAAGCCGCCGTTCTTCATGCGCCGCGGCCTGCGCACCGTCATCCACGTCAATTTCTCGAGCGCCGAAGTCGACACGGTCTACTTTCCGCAGATCGAAGTGGTCGGCGACGTGGCCAATTCGATCTGGCAGCTGCGGCAGGCGATCGAACCGCAGCCGCACTGGGACTTCTCATGGTTCGACACGGTGCGCACACATCTCGAGGCGCATCTGTGCAAGGGCCATGACGACGCGCGCTTCCCGATGCATCCGGTGCGCCTCGTCGCCGACGTTCGCTCCGTCATGCCTGACAACGGCATCCTGTGTCTCGACAACGGCATGTACAAGCTGTGGTTCGCGCGCTACTACCGCTCGCGCCAGCCGAATACGGTGCTGCTCGACAACGCTCTGGCGACGATGGGCGCCGGCCTGCCCTCGGCGATGGCGGCTCGCATCGTGCACCCGCGGCGCAAGGTCGTCGCGGTCGCCGGCGACGGCGGCTTCATGATGAATTCGCAAGACCTCGAAACCTGCGTGCGCCTGGGCCTCGACCTGACCGTGCTGCTGCTGCGCGACGATGCCTACGGCATGATCAAGTGGAAACAGGCACATATGGACTTTCCGAACTTCGGCATGGACATGGGCAACCCGGACTTCGTGCGCTATGCGCAGTCCTACGGCGCGCAAGGCCACCGGCCCGCGTCCAGCGCGGAATTCGCGCCGCTGCTGCAGCAGTGCCTCGACACGCCAGGCGTGCATCTGATCGACGTGCCGATCGACTATTCCGACAACGACCGCGTGCTCAATCGCGAGATTCGGGAATTGAGCCGCGCGATCTGAACAACCTGCCCTCCGCTTTCGCGGCGCGAGGGACGATGGCTCGGAGCCGACGCTCATCGTCCTGAACGCCCGAGGGGCCGGACGGCTTTCCAGGCTCCGAATCATCGGCCACTACAAGGAGCAACACCGTGCTCGCCGAAACCTATCCGTACTACCTCGCCAACAAGCCGGTCGCTGCCAATACCGATCTGGAAGTCACCGACAAGTTCAGCGGCAAGGTCGCGACGCGCGTCGCGCTCGCGGATGCGAAGGCAATCGATGCGGCCATCGCCGCCGCGGTATCCGCGCAGGAAGCGCTGCGCGCGTTCGCACCGTACCAGCGCCAGGCTGTGCTCGAACACTGCATCGTGCGCTTTCGCGAACGCGCCGAGGAAATGGCCGTCGCGCTGTGCATCGAGGCCGGCAAGCCGATCAAGGATGCACGCGGCGAAGTCTCGCGCCTGATCGATACGTTCAAGGTGGCCGCGGAAGAATCGCTGCGCATCGACGGCGAGGTGCTCACGCTCGAGATCTCGGCGCGCGCGCGCGGCTACCGCGGTTTTTCCAAGCGCGTGCCGATCGGGCCGTGCTCGTTCATCTCGCCGTTCAATTTCCCGCTGAACCTCGCGGCGCATAAAGTCGCGCCGGCCATCGCCGCGGGCTGTCCGTTCGTGCTCAAGCCCGCGAGCCGCACACCGATCGGCGCGCTGATCATCGGCGAGGTGCTGGCCGAGACCGACCTGCCGGCCGGCGCGTTCTCGATCCTGCCCGCCCATCGCGACGGCGCCGACCTGTTCACGACCGACGAGCGCTTCAAGCTGCTGTCGTTCACCGGTTCGCCGGGCGTGGGCTGGGATCTGAAGGCACGCGCCGGCAAGAAGAAGGTCGTGCTCGAACTCGGCGGCAACGCCGCCTGCATCGTCGACGCGGACCAGCGCGAACGTCTGGACTTCGTGATCGAGCGCCTGGTGTTCGGCGCGTTCTACCAGTCCGGGCAAAGCTGCATCAGCGTGCAGCGCATCCTCGCGCACGACGACATCTACGATGATTTGCGCGAGCGGCTCGTGGCCAAGGTCAAGGCGCTCAAGTGCGGCAATCCGCGCGACGAAGACACCTTCATCGGGCCGATGATCGACGTCAAGGAAGCACAGCGTCTCGAGGGCTGGATCAACCAGGCCGTGGAGGCCGGCGCGACGCTGCTGTGCGGCGGCCAGCGCGACGGCGCGATGCTGCAGCCAGCCGTGCTCGAAGGGGTCGACGCGAAGCAGGCCGTGTCGTGCCAGGAAGCGTTCGGGCCGGTCGTGCTGCTGCAGCGCTGGAATGATTTCGACGCCGCGCTTGCCCACGTCAACGACAGCGATTTCGGCCTGCAGGCCGGGCTTTTCAGCTTCGATCTGCGCAAGACCACGCGCGCCTGGGACGTGCTCGAGGTCGGCGGCGTCATCGTCGGCGACGTGCCGAGCTTCCGCGTCGACAACATGCCCTACGGCGGCGTCAAGGACTCGGGCCTGGGCCGCGAAGGCATTCGCTACGCGATCGAGGACATGACCGAACTGCGCCTGCTCGTGATCCGTGACGCCTGAGCAGATGCCTGAGCCACGCGGCGCGCGGCGCATCGCGTGACGCACTAGGACGAACCGGCGGCTGAAGTCGTGCTGCAATGCGTGGCACCCGCCAGGCATTGCGGCGAGCCGCTTCCGTCCATCGCCACCGAGGTCCGCCATGCGCTACCTGCCCGCTCTCCTCTTGCTCGCCATGGCGCAGGCAGCCATCGCGCAAACGCCGGCTTTTCCCTTTCCGAACCATGTGAACTATGCATTCGGCAGTATCCGGCCGAACCATCGCAGCCAGGCGCAGCTAGACCAGGACATCCGCGACGCGTATGCGCGCTGGAAAACCGCGTATCTGCGCAACGCCGGCACCGACGGCAGTGGCAATCCGGTATACCGCGTGCTGTGCAACACCGATGGCAACGGCAACACGGTGTCGGAGGGCCAGGGCTACGGCCTCGTCATCATGAGCGTGATGGCTGGTCACGATCCGGATGCGGCGACGATCGCTGCGGGTCTATGGCGCTATGTCGACCTGCACCGCAGCGGCATCGACAACCGGCTCATGAGCTGGAACATCAACGCGGCAGGCCAGCCGCAGCAAGGCAACGACAGCGCCTTCGACGGCGATAACGACATCGCGCTCGGATTGCTCATGGCCGCTACGCAGTGGCCCTCGGGCGCCGCCGTCGATTTCCGCGCCAAGGCGCTCGACATGCTCGCGGGCCAGGCCGCGTCGGTGATGGGTCCGGATTCGAAACTGCCGCTGCTCGGCGACTGGGTCACGCCGAACGGTGCGAGCTACAACCAGTACAGCGTGCGCCCTTCCGATTTCATGCCGGCGCATTTCGTGAATTTTTCCGCCGCGAACGGCGCACCCGTCTGGAAGGCGGCGATCGTCGCGACGCGCAACGCCGTCGAGCATCTGCAGACCACGTATGCGGCGGGAACCGGCCTCGTGCCGGATTTCACCGTGCGCGAAGCCGCGGCCTCGAGCCAGCTGAAGCCCGCGCCCGCGGGCTTTCTCGAAGGCCCGCACGACGGCCACTACAACTACAACGCCGGACGCGCGCCGTGGCGACTCGCGACGCACGCGCTGCTGCATGCGGATGCCGACAGCGCGCGCCAGGCCCGGCGCATCGCACAGTGGTCGGCGAGCGCAGCCGGCGGCGTCGCGACGAATATTCGTCCGGGCTATCTGCTCGACGGCACGCCGATCACGACGACGTATTTCACGAGCTTCTTCGCCGCCCCGATCGGCGTAGCCGCGATGACGTCGCCGATCCAGCAAAGCTGGCTAAATGCGATCTACGACAGCGTGCGCACGCGGCAGGAAGGCTATTACGAGGACAGCGTCGCGCTGCTGTCGCTGATGGTCATGAGCGGTACGTACTGGGACCCGGTCGCGATCGACCGCATCTTCGCCGACGGCGTGCAACGCATCGCGCCGTAGGCAAGACAGAACCGCACGCGATTGCTCAGACTTCGTCGAGACGCTTGTTCGATGCGTGCAGCACGACCGCATCGAGCGCGGCTGCCGCCGCGCGATCGGCCGCATCGGGCATGACCACGATGGTCGGCAAGGTCACGATGTTCTCGCTGCGCGGCGCGGCAGTCGGTGCGACCGACGTTGCGCCGGAGAACAGGCTGACCACGGCGAAACCCATCGCAGCGGCGCAGGCGATCGCGAACTTCGGCGGCAGGGTGGAAGAAGACAGGAAGGTATAGGTAGACATGACGTGTGCTCCAGGGATTGCTGCATTTGCCCTGACTTGGATGAGCACGGCCGTGGTTTGGTTGCGTCGATTCGACCCAACTGATGGCAGGGTTCGCTCGCTTCAGCGCACGACGATGATGTCACGTCATGCGAGCATGACTTCCGGCCTGGTCGCTTCACGCAACGCCGCTGCTTCAGGCGCTGCGCGGATGTCTTATCTGCCCTTCCCCGCGCACGACGTAGCGTTCGATCGTCAGCGACTCCGCCCCCATCGGCCCATAGGCATGCAGGCGCGTGGTCGAGATGCCGATCTCCGCGCCGAGTCCGAGTTCGCCGCCGTCGCTGAAGCGCGACGAGGCATTGACCATGATCACGGCCGAGCGCAGCGAAGCAATGAAGCGCTGCGCCTGCGCGCTGTCGCGCGGCGCGATCACTTCGGTGTGATCGGATCCGAATTCGCGGATGTGCGCGATGGCCGTGTCGAGGTCGTCGACGACACGCACCGCGAGAATCAGATCGAGGAATTCCGCCGCGTAGTCGTCGCGCGTCGC
>Ga0207698_10000858_pt1 | contig 17656 bp, 19 predicted proteins | sample KBSCornC22_FD_184298 | JGI IMG/M metagenome (GOLD analysis project Ga0207698, IMG submission 184298) | Corn rhizosphere microbial communities from Kellogg Biological Station, Michigan, USA - KBS Corn C2-2 (SPAdes) (version 2) | ecosystem: Host-associated > Plants > Roots > Rhizosphere > Soil ...
CCCCCACCCGCGTCCAGCCGGGCACGCGCCCGCGCAGCTCGATGTCTCCGACCATCGTCTATGGGCCCGACGGCAAGGTGCGGATCGCGATCGGCGCGGCGGGCGGATCGACCATCATCGCGCAGGTCGCCAAGGCTTTGATCGGCGTGCTCGACTGGAAGATGAGCGCGCAGGACGCGATCGGCATGGGGCTGATCTACACGCCGGGGCCGGGCGGCGCGGTCGAACAAGGCACGCAGCTGGAAGCCATGCTGCCGCAGCTGGCGGCGCTCGGCGAACGCCTGCGCGTGGCACCGATGGGCCTCAAGGCCAATGCGATCGAGCAGGTGGACGGCCATTGGCGCGGCGCCGCCGATCCGCGCAGCGAAGGCGTGGCGATGAGCGTGAGCGGCGTCGTGTCAGGGCCGAACCGGGTGGGGATGAAGGCGGGGGTACACGAATAACAATCCCGTCGCCCCGGCACGGGCCCCAGCAAAGTAGTATTTTGCTGGGAACCCGCAGGCCGGGGCCGCTGGAGGGTAAGGGCCGCTGGAGTGTGCGCCTGCGATCCGTATAAGCCTCCTGCGGCCCCGGCCTCCGCCGGGGCGACGGACTAACCCGCGCAGACGGGTCTGGAGAGACGATGGCGCTCGAACATTTCCCCAACCTGGTCGCGATGTTCTTCGCGCGCGCGGCGGAGCATGGCGACGCACCCTTCCTGTTCTGGAAGGAAGAGGGCGCCTGGCGATCGCTCAGCTGGACCGAGACAGCGAAGCGCGTCGCGCAGCTCGCCGAGGCGCTGCGCAAACTGGGATTGGAACGGTGCGACCGGGTCCTGCTGGTGTCGGAGAACCGGCCCGAATGGGCGATCGCCGACCTGGCGATCATGGCTGCCGGCGGGGTGACCGTGCCGGCCTATACGAGCAATACCGAGCGGGACCATGCGCATGTGCTCAACGATTGCGGCGCGCGCGTCGCGATCGTCTCGACCGCCGCGCTCGCCAAGACCTTGCTGCCCGCGGTCGCGCGGTCGTCCGAATGCGAGATGGTGATCGGGATCGAGCCCTTGCCGCGCGAGCGGATCGGCAACGTCCGCCTCCATCAATGGGATGCTTTGGTCGCCGATTGCCCGGGCGACGTCGCCGAGGCCGCCGCGCGTGCGACCGACAAGCGCGAGGACCTGGCCTGCATCATCTATACGAGCGGAACCGGCGGATCCCCTCGCGGCGTGCGCCAGCACCATGGCGCGATCCTCGCCAATTGTGCAGGCGCGGGCGACGTGATCCGGGGCGATTTCGGGATCGGCCAGGAAAGCTTCCTGAGCCTGCTGCCGCTCAGCCATGCCTATGAGCATACGGCCGGGCTGCACTTCCCGATCAGCCTGGGTGCGCAGATCCATTATGCCGAAAGTATCGAGAAGCTCGCCTCCAACCTGGAAGAGGTGAAGCCGACGATCATGATCGTGGTGCCGCGCCTGTTCGAACTGCTGCGCGGGCGGATCATCAAGCAGATCGAGAAGCAGGGGAAGGCCGCGCAATGGCTGCTCGCCCAGGCGCTCGCGCTCGATGCCAAGCCGAACAAAAGCCTGCTCGACAAGCCGCTCGACCTGTTGCTCGACGCGACCGTGCGCAAGAAGGTGCGCGCGCGGTTCGGCGGGCGCAACAAGGCTTTGGTGTCGGGCGGCGCCCCGCTCAATCCCGAGGTCGGCCGCTTCTTCCGGGCGCTCGGCCTGACCTTGCTCCAGGGCTATGGCCAGACCGAGGCGGCGCCCCTCATCTCGGTCAACCGGCCGAGCGCGGGAATCAAGCTCGATACGGTCGGCCCTGCGGTGAAGGGGTGCGAGGTGCGCATCGCCGAGGATGGTGAGATCCTCTGCCGCGGCGAGAATGTGATGCATGGCTATTGGCGCAACGATGCCGAGACCGCGCGCGTGCTGGTCGACGGCTGGCTCCATACGGGGGATGTCGGCCATCTCGACGAGCAGGGCCGGATCGTCATCACGGATCGCAAGAAGGACCTGATCGTCAACGACAAGGGCGACAATGTCTCGCCCCAGCGGGTCGAGGGCATGCTGACGCTCGAACCCGAGATCGCGCAGGCGATGGTGGTCGGCGATCAGCGCCCCTACCTGGTCGGACTGGTCGTGCCGGACAAGGAATGGCAGGCCTCGCTCCCGCCCGGCACGGATGTCGCAAAGGCGGTGATGGCCGCCGTCGACCGGGTCAATGCCGGCCTGTCGGTGATCGAGAAGGTCCGCCGCGTGCTGATCGCCGACGAACCCTTCACGATCGAGAATGGCCAGCTCACGCCCTCGCTCAAGGTGCGGCGCCATGTGCTGCGCGAGAAATATGGCGAGCGGCTGGATGGATTGTATGGGGGCAAGGGTTGAACCCACCCTTCCGTCGCCCCGGGCTCGTCCCGGGGTCCACCGGGAGGATCAGGGAAGAGCTTCGAAACCGAGCGACACCGCAAGATCGGCCCAGTCCGGATTATCCCGTTCGATCAGATTCTTCTTCCAGTCGCGCGGCCACTTCTTGATCCGCTTTTCCGACGCGATCGCCTCCGGCATCGAGGGCGCGGTTTCGAACCAGACCAACTTCTTCACGCCATATTTCCTAGTGAAGCCATCATGGATCTCAGTCCGGTGCTGCGCGATGCGCGCGGCGAGATCCGAGGTGACGCCGACATAAAGCGTCCCGTTATGACCGCTCGCGAGGATGTAGACGCATGGCAGGCGCTCCCGCATGCGTACAATCTGCCTCCCGGTGGATGCCGGAACAAGTCCGGCATGACGATCGGGGGAGGTAATGGTGCGCCTCACTCCTTCGTATAAGGTACGAAGTCGCCGAAGATGCAGGTGCCGACCGGGATGTTCGCGCCCGACATGCGCAGATCGGCGGTGTCGCCGCGGCAAAGTTGCGAGCTGTGCAGACGGGTGACCACGATCGTGTCCTCGCCAAGCCGGGGGCAGCCGCCGTCGAAGCGGTTCACATACCAGGTCGAACCCTGGCGATAGGCCATGGCCAGCCCGGCAATCTTCTCGGAGTCGTTATTGCCGCCCACGGGACTGAGGTTGATGCAGCTGACCGGCTTGCCCGCGACACGGCCCTGGGTGATCTGCGCGAGCCGGGCTTCGGGTGACAATCTGGCGGCGAACACAGGCGCGATCGGGGCGCCGATCAGCCCGGCGATGAGCGTGGCGTGGATCAGGTTACGCATGAGAGCAATCCTCCTGCCGAGATGACGTTATACTCCCGGCGGAGCCTTGGTTCATCCCCGGAAATGATCCTTTTCGGCGCGGCGTTGCGCGAGCGTCGCCACGTCGGGCGCGCGCATGAAAGGGTTGGTCGCGCGTTCGAGCGCGATCGTGGTGGGGACGGTGGGCGCGCCCTCGCGGCGAAGCCTGTCCACCTCGGCCATGCGCGCGACCAAGGCCGCATTGTCGGGCTCGGCATGGAGCGCGTAGCGGCCGTTCGATTGGGTATATTCGTGCGCGCAATAGACGATCGTCTCGGGCGGCAAGGCGGCGAGGCGGCGCATGTTCGCGAACATCTGCTCGGCCGTGCCCTCGAACAGCCTGCCGCAGCCCATGGCGAACAAGGTGTCGCCGACGAAGGCAATCCCCGCCTCGGGCAGATAATAAGCGATATGGCCGGCCGTATGCGCCGGCACCTCCAGCACCTGCGCCTCGACCGCGCCGATGCGGACGCGGTCGCCCTCGCGCACCTGGCGGTCGAGCGTCGGGATCTTGGCGGCTTCGGCCGCCGGACCGGTGACGATCGCGCCGTGCGCGGCCTTGATCGCCGCATTGCCGCCGATGTGATCGCCATGCCAGTGCGTGTTCCAGATCTGGCCGATCCGCCAGCCGCGTCTGTCGGCCTCGGCCAGGACCGGCTCGGCCTGGCCGGGGTCGATGACGACCGTGTCGCCGCTCGCATCGTCATGCGCAAGCCAGATATAATTGTCGTCGAAGGCGGGGATGCGGACGACTTCGATCATGCGAGCAACTCCAGGGTTTCGGCGGCGAGGCGGCGGGTCAACGCCTCAGCAGGTTCGGGCCGCGCCAGCCGCGCCGCCTGCCCCGCCCACATATTGGCGAAGGCGGCCGGATCGGCCTTGCGCAATTCGGCAAGCGCATCGCCACCATGCGGGAAAGGCGGGACGATCGGGCTGGTGGGGCCAAGCTCGCGCGTGAGGCGCGTCTCCAGCCCGCGCGCATGACGGCCGGTGAAGACGTTGGTCGACACTGTGCCCTCGACCAGATCGGTGCCGAGCAATGACCGATGCAGCGCGCTGATCCCGCTTTCGGGCGTGACCAGATAGGCGGTGCCGATCTGGACCGCACTTGCGCCCAGCATCAAGGCCGCAGCGATACCGCGCGCATCGGCGATGCCGCCCGCCGCGATCACCGGCACCGGCACCGCATCCACCACCTGCGGCACCAAAGCCAGCGTGCCCATTTGCGCGGACGGGTCGGCAGCGATGAAGCGGCCGGCATGGCCTCCAGCCTCCCACCCCTGCGCGATCACCGCATCCACCCCGCGCTCGGCGAGCCAGCGCGCCTCTGCCGGGATGGTCGCGCAGCCGAGGATCAGCGCGCCGGCATCGCGGACGCGGCGCAGCAGGCCCTCGTCGGGCAGGCCGAAATGGAAGCTGACCACCTCCGGCCGCACCTCTTCGACCAGTTCGCACATGGCCGCGTCGAACGGCTTGCGCAGCGGCGGCGGCGCGTCCGGGAAGCCGACGCCATATTCGTCATAATAAGACTGGAGCGCCCCGCGCCAGGCGCGGTCGTCATAGCTTTGCGGTGGCTGGTGGCAGAAGAAATTGAGGTTGAGCGGCGCAGCTGTGGCGGCGCGGAACTGCGCGACCTGATCGCGCGCGACGTCGACCGACAGCAAGGCGCAGGGGATCGACCCGAGCGCCCCGCCTTTCGCCGCCGCGATCGCCAGCGCCGCATCCTGCGCGCCGGCCATCGGCGCCTGCACGATCGGCGCCTCGATCCCCAATAGGTCGATCAGCCGCCGGTCGCGCCAGCCCCGCCAGCCCATATGTCACCAGCTGCCCGTGTTCGGCATCGACGCCCAGGGCTCCTGCGGCGGGAGATGCCCGTCCTGAAGCAGTTCGATCGAGATATTGTCGGGCGTGCGCACGAACGCCATGTGGCCATCGCGCGGCGGGCGGTTGATCGTCACGCCGGCCTCCATCAGCCGCTGGCAGGTCTCGTAGATATTGTCGACGCGATAAGCGAGATGGCCGAAATTGCGGCCGCCGTCATAGCCCTGCTCGTCCCAATTGTGGGTGAGCTCGACCTGCGCCTCTTCGTCGCCCGGCGCGGCGAGGAAGATCAAGGTGAAGCGGCCCTTCTCATTCTCCATCCGGCGGATTTCCTTGAGCCCGATCAGCTCGAAGAAGCGGATGGTCGCGTCCGGATCGGACACGCGGATCATGGTGTGGAGATATTTGGTCATGGGGGTCCTGCTCGGGACCGTTCGCCCCGAGCGAAGTCGACGGGCTTGGCCGAGCGCAGCCGAGGCTTCTCGCTTCGCTCGAACATGCGTCTCGACTTCGCTCGACGCGAACGGGGATTGATCAGTCTTCCGACGCTTAGGCCCGCGTCCCCGAGTCGGCGAAGCCCTATTTGCCGCCGGCCAGCGCTGCCTTGGCGGCTTGGCCTGCCGGATCATTGGGCGCCATTTGCGCGGCGCGGGTCCAGGCGGCGCGGGCGGCATCCATCTGGCCCGCGGCGGCGGCGATATTGCCCGCCTCGAACTGGACCGAGGGGTCGTCGCCCGCCGACTTGAGCGCGTTCGCAATCTCCGTCTGCGCGCGCGGCAGATCCTTCTGGCGGCGCGCGAGCGTGGCGGAGAGCAGCCAGGCGAAGGGATCCTGCGGCACCAGCGCGAGCCCCTTGTCCATGTCGGCGCGGGCGGAGGCGAGATCGTCGAGCGCGACGTCGGCGCGGGCCCGATCGATCCAGGCTTCGCCCGCCAAGGTCGGCGCCAGGCCGGTGCGGCCGACGACATGATCCAGATCCTCGCGCGCCTTGGCGGGCTGATCGCCGGCGAGCGCGGCATTGGCCGCCTGGCTCCACAAGGCGGCCGCGCGGCCGTCATGGTCCGCATCCGCCTGGCCCGCCGCCAGAGCGAGCGCGGCCTCGGCAGGCCCCCAGCGCTCCACTTCCACGAAGGCGAGGCCCAGGCACTGCCGCGCATTGATGCTCTTGTCGCGATCGGCCCAGGCGGTCGCCTGCTCCACCGCGGCCTTGGGATCGGTGCGGATCAACGTCTTGCAGGCGGACACGCGCGCGGCCTCGCCCGAAAGGTCGACCAGGGCGGCGGCAAGCAGGAGGGCAGGGATCATAAGGTCTCGATCAAGGCGGCGACGGTCGTCAGCAGCAGGCCGAGATCACCCGGCCGCGACAGGCGATGCTCGCCCCCTTTGACGAGCAGCGTCTGCACGTCGTCTGAACGCAAGGCACGGCCGAGGCGGAAGGCGATCGAGGGCGGCACGTCCTTGTCCTCCAGCCCATGAAGCAGGCGCACCGGACAATCGATCGGGATCTCTCGGTCGAGCAGCAGGTTGGCCTGCCCGCTGGCGAGGAAGGCGCGGGTGGTGATCTCGGGCGTGTCATAGTCCGGATGCGAAATCGCGATCAGCCCATCCTGCTCGATGATCGCGCGCTGGGTCTCGTCATAGCCCCATAAGGTGAAATCGGGCGCGGCGGCGATTCCGACCAGCCCTGCCACGCGCTCGCGCCGCTCGAGCGCGGCGAGCAGCATCAGCCAGCCGCCCATCGACGAGCCGACCAGGATCAATGGCCCCTCGGTCAGGCCATCGATCACATCGAGCGCATCGTCGCGCCAGTCGTCGAGCGTGGCGTCGGCGAACGCCCCCTCGCTCGCGCCGCAACCGCGATAGTCGAAGCGCAGCACCGCGCGCCCCTGCGCCTCCGCCCAGGCGTCGAGCGCGACCGCCTTGCTGCCGGTCATGTCGGAACCGTAGCCGGGAAGGAAGACGATGGTCGGGCCGGCACCGTTGCGTCGTTCATAGGCAAGGCGCGGCAGGCCGGGGCGGTCGAGAAAATCGGGCATGGCGGCCCCCTATCACGTCACCCCTGCGAAAGCAGGGGTCCATCGCCTTTCCGCTCGGCTTGGCGAGACGCGTAGGAGATGGATGCCGGCCTCCGCTGCATGACGGTTGGTGCGTCACACCGTCCTCTCCTCCCCCTTCCGGGGGAGGAGACAGGGGCGGGGTTGAAAGGCGGGGCCGAAGCGGGTCTAACCGGCCCATGCACCTTTACCTTCCCATCGCCGGGCTGTCGGTGAATGCGCTGGTGATCGTGCTGCTGGGCGGGGCGGTCGGCATCTTGTCCGGCATGTTCGGGGTCGGGGGAGGATTCCTGACCACGCCGCTTCTGATCTTCTATGGCGTGCCGCCGGCGGTGGCGGTCGCGTCCTCGGCCACGCAGATCACCGGCGCGAGCGTGTCGGGCGTGCTCGCGCACAGCCGCCGCCAGGGCGTCGACTTCCGGCTGGGCGCGGTGCTGGTGGCGGGCGGCGCGACCGGATCCCTGATCGGCGGCTTCATCTTCCGCCTGCTCCAGAAGAGCGGGCAGATCGATACGATCATCGGCCTGCTCTATGTCGCTTTGCTCGGCTGGATCGGACTCGCCATGGCGCGCGAGTCGGCGCGCGCGGTGGTCGCCGGATGGCGCGGCACGCCGCCTCCGCCGGTTACCACCCAGCGCCACCGCAAGTGGATCGCGGCCCTGCCCTTTCGCTGGCGCTTCTATGGCGCGGGCCTCTACATCTCGCCGCTCGCGCCCTTTCTGCTCGGGCTGATTACGGGGTTGCTGACCGTGCTGATGGGCGTGGGCGGCGGGTTCATCCTGGTGCCGGCGATGCTGTACGTGCTCGGCGTATCGGCGCGGGTGGTGGTCGGAACCTCGCTTTTCCAGGGCCTGTTCGTCACCGCCGCGACGACCCTGGTGCACGCGCTGACGACGCATGCGGTCGACCTGGTGCTGGCCGGGCTGCTGCTGGTCGGATCGGTCACGGGCGCGCAGATCGGATCCCAGGTCGTGCAGCAGGTGCGGCCCGAACGCGCGCGAATGATGCTGGCGTTGATCGTGCTGACGGTTGCGATCCGCATGGCGCTCGGTCTTACGTGGCACCCCGACGCCCTCTACACGGTCCAGCTGTTATGAGGGCGCGCTTCACAGCGCGTGGCGCCGCCGCCGCGAAACGAGCTTCGCGCCTTTCGCAAACACTCAGGCGGCTGGGACTGCTCGCATGCCTGCCGCTGCTGCTCGGCGCCACCGAGCCCAAGCTCGTGCCCGACGTCTCCCAGACGCAGATCGACATCGCCTACAGTTTCACCGGTGCCGAACTCTTGCTGTTCGGCGCGATCCTCTATCCCGATGGCCGGCCGCCTGCCGGCACCGACGTGGCGGTGGTGATCAAGGGGCCGTCCGAGCCTTTGCTGGTGCGCGAGAAGGCAAAGGTCGCCGGCATCTGGATCAATCATGCGAGCGAACGCTTCCGGTCGGTGCCGAGCTTCTATGCGGTCGCAAGCTCGCGTCCCCTGAAGGACCTGGTCAGCCCGCGCACCGCGGCGATCTACGAGATCGGGATCGACAATCTGCTGCTGTCGCCGGCCAATGGGTCGAGCGCGAACGAACAGGCACGGTTCGAAGCGGGCCTGATCGACCTCAAGCGGCGCAGCGGCCTCTATGCCGAGCATCCCGCTGCGGTGTCGGTGCGCGAAGGGGTGCTTTACCGCGCGAGCGTGCCGATCCCCGCGCGCGTGCCGGTCGGCGCCTATACCGCCGAGACCTATCTGATCCGGAATGGCCGCATCGTCGCGGCGGCGACGCGCCGGATCGAGGTCGGCAAATCGGGGTTCGAGCGCTTCGTCGCCGGCGCCGCAACCGATTTTCCCCTGCTCTATGGGCTGGCGGCGATCGGATTGTCGCTGCTGCTGGGTTGGCTTGCCGCGATCGGCTTCGCGCGGGCGAGGCGCTAGAGCGATTTCGAGCCAGATAGACTCATCTGGTGACTCGGAAATCGCGGTAAAACAATAGCCTAGAGCCCGCGCACCGATGCAATCGGAGCATGAAAGGCTCTAAAGCAAAACTTAACCAGCGCCGCATTAAGCATCCGGCATGGGAACGCATGACCGGATCGTAGCCGCGATCACCGCGGGGGACGCGATGGAGCTTGGCCGCGTGCTCGAGATTGCCGGCGCGGGCGCCAAGGTCTCGCTGGACGGGCACATGATGAGCATGGTGCGCAAGGCCAACGGCCTGGGCGCGCCGCCCGGCTCGATCGGCAGCCATGTGAAGATCCGCGTCAACAATCGCTGGGTGCTGGGCCAGATCCGCAGCCTGCATCTGGCGCAGGCGGACAGCGACCTGGTGCTCGGCACGATCGACTTCGTCGGCGAAGGCTCGGACGTCAACGACCGGCTGGACAATTTCCGGCGCGGCGTGACCTTGCTGCCGATGCCGGGGGCCGCGCTCCACGCGGTCGCCGAAGACGAATTGCTCACCATGTTCGCACCCGACGAACGGCCGCACATCCAGGTCGGCACGGTCCATCCTTCGGGACAGATCCCCGCCGCGCTCTATATCGACACCCTGCTGGGCCGCCATTTCGCGGTGCTGGGATCGACCGGCACGGGCAAATCGAGCGCGACCGCCTTGATCCTGCACCGCATCTGCGATCAGTCGCCCAACGGCCATATCCTGATGATCGACCCGCATGGCGAATATGCCGCCTCGTTCGGCGACAAGGCGATGGTGTTCGACGCGTCCAACCTTGCCATACCTTATTGGCTGCTGAACCTGGACGAGCATGCCGAGATATTGCTCACCTCGAGCGGGGTGGACCGGCAGATGGATCGCGAGGTGCTCGCCAAATGCCTGCTCGCCGCGCGTGCCAAGAATCGCGCGGCGGAAGGGTCGCGGCTGACGGTGGATTCGCCCATCCCCTATCTGATGTCGGATCTGAACGCGATCCTGGGCGCGGAGATGGGCAAGCTCGACAAGGGCGGAATCGGGGCCGCACCTTACATGCGCATCAAGGCGCGCATGGACGAGATCAAGGCCGATCCGCGCTACAGCTTCATGTTCTCAGGGCTGATGGCGAGCGACAATTTCGCCGACGTGCTCGCGCGGCTGTTGCGCCTGCCGGGCGACGGCAAGCCGCTCGCGATCGTTGACCTGTCGGGCGTGCCGTCGGAGGTGACCGCCGTGGTGGTCGCCTTGCTCGCGCGGATGGTGTTCGATCATGCGATCTGGGCGCGCGGCGAGGAGCAGCATCCAGTGCTGCTCGTGTGCGAGGAAGCGCATCGCTACATCCCCGCCGACGCCAAGGTGCCCGCGCGCGCAGTGCTCGAACGCATCGCCAAGGAAGGGCGCAAATATGGCGTGTCGCTGGGGCTGATCACGCAGCGCCCGTCCGACCTGGCCGAGGGCGTGCTGTCGCAATGCGGCACGATCGTCGCGATGCGGCTCAACAATGAGCGCGACCAGAGTTTCGTGCGGTCGGCGGTGCCCGAAGGCGCGCGCAACATGATCGATGCGATTCCGGCACTGCGCAACCGCGAGGCGATTCTGGTCGGCGAGGGCGTGCCCATCCCGATCCGCGTCTCGTTCGATCCGCTGGATGAGCGCCAGCTGCCGGCGAGCCATGATCCCGTGTTCAGTGAGGCCTGGGCCCGCGCCGGCGGCGAGCGCGAACAGCTCGACAAGACGATCAAGCGCTGGCGCGCGCAGGGCCGGTAGACGGCGCGACGCCGGGACGCGCCGAAGCTTGACGAAATTTCACCTCTGCAAACCCTTGAATTCGCTGGGCGACTCTTTGGTTGAGGATCGTTAACCAACTCGTTTCCGACTTCCTTAGGGGCGGTGGGCCGAAACGGGCGCATGACACGCAGGAACCGCCTGTCGCTCCGCAAATTGGCACGCGAGGATGCCGGCAACGTGCTTGCCATCACCGCGGCATCCCTGCCCTTGCTGATCGGTGCGGCCGGGCTGGCGGTCGATACGGCGCAATGGAGCTACTGGAAGCGGCAGCTGCAGCGCGAGGCGGATTCTGCCGCGCTCGCGGGCGCCTTCGCGATCGCACAGGGCAAGGATGCCGTGGCCGCGGCCACAAGCGATCTCAATCGCAACAATACCATCACCTTATCGGGGGCAGCCGACATCAGCAGCGCGCCCAATGCGGGCGCCTATGCCGGCAATTCACAGGCGGTGCGTGTTGTCATCACCACCACGCAGCGCCTGCCCTTTTCCGGCTATTTCATGTCGTCGCCGCCGAGCTTTACGGCGCATGCCACGGCCGCGGTCGTGACCAACGGCACCTATTGCGCGAAGGCGCTCACTTCGGGCACCAGCGCCGGCATCACGATGCAGGGCAGTGCGAGCCTGAACTTCGGCTGCGGTCTTTCGACCAATTCGCGCGCCGCCAATGCCGTCGTCGCCGGCGGAAGCAGCAGCATCACCGCGACGCCCATTGCCGCGGTCGGAGGCCTGAGCGCGAGCAGCAATTATACAGGCACCACCCAGCTGCTGCCTTATTCGCTGCCGCAATCCGACCCTTATGCCAATCTGGCCAATCCGTCGCCCAGCGGGTGCCAGAACCAGGTGACCGTAGCGCCGAACTCGTCGCAGGCCTTGTCGCCGGGCTGCTACAAGGGGATCAATATCAAGGGCACGGCCACGCTCAGCGCCGGCACTTATTATATCGATGGCAATTCCTTTTCGGTCGGATCGCAGGCCAGTCTTTCCGGAACTGGCGTCACGATCGTGCTGACCAGCGGTACCGCCGGAAGCAACCCAAGTTCGATCGCGACGCTGGACATGAATGGCGGCGCGACGGTGCAGCTCACCGCGTCCTCCTCCGGCACTTATGCAGGCATATTGTTCTACCAGGATCGGCGCGCGCTGGATTCGGGCTCGAACACGATCAATGGCAATGCGGGGTCGAAATTCCAGGGCGCCTTCTATTTTCCGTCGCAGGAGCTGGATTTCAGCGGCACCAGCGGCATGACGACGGACTGCCTGCAGTTGGTGGCGCTACGGCTGACCTTCATCGGCAACACGTCCGTGTCCAACAATTGCCCGGCCAACAGCGGTTCGCACGCCTTCATCGGCTCGCAGGTGAGGTTGGTCGAATGAGGCGGCCGGCGCGGCTCGCCTGGCGCGATGCACATGGTGTGAGTACGGTCGAACTGGCCCTGATCATCCCGATCCTGATGGTGGTGATGGCGGGTTCGATCGACGTGGCGCGCTTGATCTCCACCAAATTGCGCCTGCAACAGGCGGCCGAGCGAAGTGCGGAGCTGGCGTCCGCGGGCCAGGTCGGCGGCACGGCCTTCACCTCGCTCCAGACAGAGGCCGCGACCGCGGCCAATGTGCCAGCGACTCAAGTCACCGTGACTTATTGGCTGGAATGCGACGGCACCGCGCAGACCTCGTTCGACGGAACCTGCAGCAGCGGCCAGCAGGTGGCGCGCTTCGCCTCCATTTCGATCGCGAGCAGCTATAAGCCCAGCTTTTCCTGGTTGCTGCATTCCACCGGCGGCGATGGCAGCATCGCGGTGACCGGCCGCGCGTCGGTCCGCGTCCAGTGACGGGCAGCGCGATCAGGCGCTGGCGCGATTGCGCACGCGCCAGCGCGGCCGCGGAATTCGCGCTGGCGGTGCCGCTGCTCGTGATGTTCCTGGCGGGGATCGCGCAGCTGGGCATCCTGTTCGCGGCCAATGCCGGGCTGCAGCAGGCGGTCGGCGAAGGCGCGCGGCTGGCGACCATCTACCCCCTGCCCAGCGACGCCACGATCAAGACGCGTATCCAGAATGCGGCGGTCGCGCTCAACGCCAATTATCTCGATACGCCGACGCTGACCCACGGCACGTCGAACGGCGTGCCCTATGTCGACATCTCGCTGACCTATCACCCGAAGCTGAACTTCGTCCTGTTCGCCGGGCCGCAGATCACGATGACCAGGACGCGGCGCGCCTATACCAATTGATCCGGCGATCAGCGCCGCCGGTGCTTGCCGAGCATTTTGCCGAGCGCCGCCGCGGCGAGAAGGACGATCGGAAGCGCGATGAGCGAGAGCTTGTGCCAGACCAGCATGGCCATCGCCTAACCGTCGAGATCGGCGACGTCGTTAAGCTGGGTTAGCCCGCCACACCGATCAGCGCCCCAACTCCGCCTCGATCCGGGACCTTCTGACGGTTTCGTTGGACACGCAGCCGGATCGGCATGATAGCGCAACCAAAGATAAAGCAAGGGAGAGTCGCCATGAGGCAGAAGTCCGTCACGCAACAAGTAGGCTCGATCAGCCCGCTCAGCTGGTTGGCATCGCTGGGGATTGCCGCCGCCTGCGCGCTGGCAACGCCGGCGCTCGCGCAGAATGACAAGATGACGCCGATCGCGATCCCGGCGCAGCCGAATGCGATCGAGCTCGGCACGGGCGCGCTGCCGGGGGCGACCGCACCCGAATCCTGGCACAGCCAATATGGCAGCAAGTTCGCGCGCAACGTCACCGTCGCGACGCTCACCCCTTTCCTGCCCGATCCCGCCAAGGCGAGCGGCACCGCGGTGATCGTCGCACCCGGCGGCGGCTTCACCACCTTGTCGATGGAGAATGAGGGCTGGGACGTCGCCAAGGCGCTCGCCGCGCGCGGCGTCGCAGCGTTCGTGATCAAATATCGCCTCAACCAGACGCCCCCGGACCTGGAAGGCTATCAGAAGGCGCAGCGCGAGATGTTCTCGGGCGGGCGCCCGCCCCGGCTGCCCGGCAGCATGACGCTCGAGCCCCAGGTGGCCGACGCGCGCGCCGCCTTCGCCTTGATCCGCCGCCGCGCGGCCGAATGGCATGTCGATCCCAATCGCATCGGCATGGTCGGCTTCTCGGCGGGCGCCGGCCTCACGATGGCAACCACGCTCAGGGGAGAGGATGCCAAGCCGGCTTTCATCGGCATCATCTATGGGTCGATGGCGCCGGTGACGGTGCCTGCGGATGCGCCGCCGCTGTTCGTCGCGGTCGCGGCCGACGACCCCCTGTTCGGCAATGCCGGCTATGGGCTGATCGACAGCTGGCGCCAGGCCAAGCGCCCGGTCGAATTCCACCTGTTCGAGCAGGGCGGGCATGGCTTTGGCATGTATCCGAAGGAAACGACCAGCACGGGCTGGTTCGACGAATTCACCCTGTGGATGCGCATGCATGGCTGGCTGAAGCCGTCACGGTAAGGATGGCAAGCGGTCGTTCGACACGGCATTGTCGAACGACCGCTTCACCGGAGTGCCCCGATGACGATCACGATCACCGCCTTCGAAGCCTCGCCCGACCGTGGCCGGGGTCTAGCGCGCGACATGCGCGTGCGCTGGGCGCTGGAAGAGGTGGGCCAGCCCTATCACGTTCGCCTGCTGTCCTTCGCGGCGATGAAGGAGCAGGCGCATCTCAAGCGCAACCCGTTCGGGCAGATCCCGACTTATGAGGATGGCGATCTGATCCTGTTCGAAACCGGCGCGATCCTGCTCCACATTGCGGACCGGCATGTCGGACTGCTGCCGCAGGACCCGAACGCGCGGGCACGCGCGATCGCCTGGATGTTCGCGGCGCTCAACACGGTCGAGCCACCGGCCGTCGAGCTTAGCATGACGATGCTGTTCGAGCAGGACAGACCGTGGACCGCGGAGCGGTTGCCGATGCTCAAGGACCGCGTAGTCAAGCGGCTGGGCGAGCTTGCCGCCGGACTCGGCGACGCCGATTGGCTCGAAGGCGATTTCAGCGCCGCCGATATCCTGATGATCCATGTGCTGCGCCGGCTGTCGTCATCCGGATTGCTCGACCATTATCCGACCCTCGCCGCCTATGTCGCGCGCGGCGAAGCGCGGCCGGCCTATCAGCGTGCCTTCGCGGATCAATTGGCGGTGTTCGAGCAGAGCCGGCAGGCGGGCTGATCGCCGCTGCTCACGCGGGCGGATCGAAGAAGAAATAATGCTCGATGATCAGGCCGTCCGCGACCTTCGCGACGTCGCTGCCGCTGACGATCACCTGATCGCCTGGTCCGCCCTCCCAATGTGCGATGGCGACACCATGATGCCCGAGCGCAGTCCCTTTCACGCGGAAGGAAAAACCTTCCGGCATGCCAGCAAGAACCTCCGCGACAACTGCTGAAATCGCGTCATGGCCGGTGACTTGCCTGGTCGGCTCGAAAATCGCCGCATCGGGATGATAGATGTCGGCGATCGCGACGATCCGGCGAGCGTCGTCCCGTTCGTTCCAGACCCGCTGGATGCTGGCCTCCAGCCTCTCGACTTCGGTGGGGATCGTCATGAACAAACATCCTCCCTGTCAGGATCATCATCTCAGCGTCGGGGAGCAGTGCAAGGCCGCCAGAGCTGCAGCACCCGCTGATGATCCCAGAAGGTCATCGGCGCGAGCGCTATCGGGCAATAATTGGCTTTGTGCGCTGCAAGCCATGAAGCCGGGCCTGTCTGATCGAATGACGGCCAGACGGGGCCGACGAACCATGCGTTTGCGCGCTGCTGTGGGCTGAGCCGCGACCAGACCACGTCGGGCCAGGTCTCAGTCGCGGGGTTCAGCCATGGCAGCCCCGGCACGCGCGCGCCGAGGATCGCGCCCACACCGGGGCCGGTGCCGGACAGGTCGATCAGGAGCGCGCCGGTAGCGCGCCCGCGCGCCGACCGAACGAACGAAGCCGTTTCCTCGTCGACCAGGATGCGGCCTTCCGCCAAGGGAGGGTGGATCGCGATCTGCTGTTCGAAGATCGAGTCCGGCAGGCTGTAGGGATAGAGCGCTGCCAGCAGCATCACGGCCACGGGCCCCCCAAGGCAGATGACCCATGCCATGACCTGGCGCCAGCGCACGGGATCGGCTGCGGCGAGTGCAAACAGGGCCAGGAACGGGAAGGCCATGCTGAAATTGAACTGGAACCACTGATTGTTGAACGTGCCCAGCGCCACCGCGAGCGGGGCCGCCACCAGCATGAACATGACGGGCAGCCGCACCCCCAATTGACGCTGGAGCAGCCCGGCATAGCCCGCGGCCATCGTCACCAGCGCAAGGCCGATGAAATCGGGAAGCCCGCCATCGATCGCCTCGCCAGCGATATGGGCGATATAAAAGAGGCTAAGCAGGATCGCGGCATAGGCTGCGCAGCCGGACCAGCGGGACCGCCTGAGGGCAAAGCTCAGCGCCGCCATGATCGCCGCTCCCGTCAGCGTGAACGGCACCAGGCCCCAGTCGCGCGTGATCTTGGCGGGCAGACCCAGCGGCGTGTTGGGCAGAGCGAGGATATGCTGGCTGGAGACGATCCGCCGAAGCAGAGCGATCAGCGCCGGCGGCGGAAGGGTGAGCGAGATCGCCAATCCCGCCAGCGCCAGTGCGGCGAGCAAATGGATCGACTCCTGGCGACGCCTCCGCCAGAGCGCGACGGCGAGCATCGTCGCGACCGCCAGGACAAACAAGGGCGGCTTGGAAAAAGCGGCGATGCAGAGGCCGAACCCGGCCGCGAACGAGCCGGCGATGCGCTCGCTCCGTTTCTCCGACACCGCATTCAAAATGCCCGCGATGATCAGCATCGCGCCGGCATTTGCGGCAGAATTGTAGCTGGGCGTGATGATCCATGGATAGAAGATCGTGAGCGCCGCGAGGGCGCCGTAGAGCGCGAGGAGCAGCCGTCCCGACCGGTCGGCCGCGGCCGACCAGCCCAACAGGGCTCCTGCTCCCGATGCGATGGCGAAGCCGCTCAGCCGGTAGATTTGGAGATTGCCTCCGACGAGACCGAACAAGGGATGCAGCAGATAGCCGAACGGCTGATAGACCAGGGCATAAGCGTTCGGATCGCGCGTCCAGATCAGGTAGAAAATCTCGTCGGTCAGATCCAGGCCGCGCCCGGACCCATAGACGAGCAAACCGCCACAGATCAGCAGCGACAACAGCACACCCGCAACCAGCAGCACCTTCGCCACGCCGCGCCGGTCGGCCCGGTCGGCCAAGCTACCCGCGGGCATCGGCAGCCGCTCCTCTCGAACCGGGATTCGGCGCGACCAGCACGGGCGGGTTGAGTGTCATCGCTTGGCCATTCGGCCAAGCCGCCCCGAAAGCAACCCACCGTCCGTTCTTGCGCGGGGGCCGCCGCAAGCGCATCGAGCCGCCATGACCCAGGACGCCGACAAGAAAGCCGCCGCCATCGCCGCTGCCGACGAGGTGAAGGACGGGATGCTGGTCGGGCTCGGCACCGGATCGACTGCCTTCTTCCTGATCGAGGAATTGGGACGGCGTTTCGCCGAAGGCCTGCGCTTCCGGGCGGTCGCGACCTCGCTGGCGAGCGAGCGGCAGGCAAAGCAGCTGGGAATTCCGGTGCTGCCTTTCTCCGAAGTTGCGCGGATCGACCTCGCGATCGACGGCGCGGACGAGATCGATCCGCAATTGCGCGCGATCAAGGGCGCGGGCGGGGCGATGCTGCGCGAGAAATGCGTCGCGGCCTCGGCCAACCGGATGGTGGTGACCGCGGATTCGTCGAAGCGTGTGGCGCAACTGGGGCTCATCATGCCGGTGCCGTGCGAGACCTTGCCCTTCGCCCGGGCTTTCGTGGAGCGCGCACTGGAGGATCTGGGCGCGCGCGTCATGCTGCG
>Ga0207698_10000861_pt1 | contig 17619 bp, 35 predicted proteins | sample KBSCornC22_FD_184298 | JGI IMG/M metagenome (GOLD analysis project Ga0207698, IMG submission 184298) | Corn rhizosphere microbial communities from Kellogg Biological Station, Michigan, USA - KBS Corn C2-2 (SPAdes) (version 2) | ecosystem: Host-associated > Plants > Roots > Rhizosphere > Soil ...
CGCAGTAGCGGTCCGAGGTGGGCACGCCCGGCTATCACGCCTCGGACCGCTACTGCGCTTCTGGACTGGACCCGCACGACGGCCACGCGCAGATCGCGCTGGCCATCCAGCGCGGCACCTTCCCCGATCCGACGGGCGGCGCCCAATTCTTCGACCGGCCGGCGCACGACGACAACCCGGAACAGACGGCCCAGAACCGAGCCGACGACGGCCTGGTGCTGGCCGAGATCGACGGCATCCCGTCGTCGATCCGCTTCTGGAGGCCCGCCTAAATGCTGGGCTCCGAAGGTCTCGGGCTCGGGTCGGTGGGCACGGCCGCCGAGGTGGGCGGCGACGGCAACGCCACCACGCCGACGCTGGCCCAGGTCTACCTGGCCGGCGCCGGCGACGTCCAGGCGGACGACGTCTTTGCGATGCCGTCGGGCAACCTGCGGTTTGTGGGCGACGAAGGCCCCGGCGGGGTGCCCGGGGTCGCGCTCTACGAGAGCGCCACCACGACCGGCGATTCTCGGATCGCGTCCTGGTACACGCGGCGCTACATGAAGACGGGCATCGGCGTGGGGCAGACCGTCGCCGATGCGCTGGCCGGCTTCGATCCTACGTGGGACGGCACCTTTGGCCGCCTCGACGGCATCAAGCTCACCGTCGCGCGCGCGGGCTTCACGGCCAGCGACGATCAGACGACCGCGGCGCCTACGCTGGTGGTCGGTGACGCCAGCTTTCAGAGCTTCTCGGGTTTCTTCGTCGGGCCGGTGTGCTTCCCGACGCCGGGCCTGAACGGCGGCCAGGTCGAGGCGTTCGTCCTCGATCTGTGGGAGGGCGCAGACCTGAACACGCGCGGCGCCTTCAGCTTCAGCGGCTGGGGGCAAATGCTCGCGCGGCCGCTGCCGCTGGCGAACGGAGTGACGGCCGCCCTCGATTTCCGGCCGAATTGGGCGAAGCTCACGACGGCCGCCAACGACGGGATCGGCATCATGTGGCGCGCCGGCGACGACGATCCGCCCGTCGCGATGGTTGACGCCCACATGTTGACGTCCGCCACCAATGGCGACTACGGGCTCGGATTCTGGGCGCGCAGCTCGGGCACCCTCTCGAAGATCGCGACGTTCGACTGGACCAACGGGATCGTGTTCAACGCGCCTGTTGGCACCTTCAGCGGCGGCCGCGGCGTGCAGACGTTCCAGTCTCCTCTGCTGGACCTGACCCAAGTCAGTAGCAGCACGCTCGTGCTGCAGATCGCCGGCTTCCGCTTCGTCCCGCAGAACTTCGGATTCATCTGTTCGACGGCCTCCGGGGTGACCGGCAACCCCACGGTGCAGGCTGACGTGGGCGCCACGAACCTCCTCCCCTCGCAGGCGTTTACCGCGGCGTCGACCGTGGTTCCGAATCAGCGGACGCTGTCGCTGACGCTCGCCACCCCGCTCATGGCGCCGGACATGGGCAGCGCCGGGCTGGTGTTCCAGGTGACGGCCGGCGCGACGGCTACGGCGCTGACGGGCCGGTTTTTCGTGACTGGCGCTCTGGTGCCGCTGTGAGGGGCTCGACGATGAAAACGACGACCGACTTTGTGCTGGTGGCCGAGTCCGAGATCGAACGCATGGCCGACCTCGCCGCGAAGCACGCGCGGGAGCGCACGCTGATGGCGGGCCGCCACGAGAACGAACGCCGCGAGCTGGCCAAGCTGCATCAGCTGGAGATGGTTGCGGCCTCGCAGCCGCAGAGCGCGCCCGCGGTGGTGCCGCCGGGAGACACCGAGGCGGGCTGATGCTGCAGCTGTTGCAACAGGTCCCGATCGAACGGGTGGCGCTGCTGCTGTTCACCGCGGGCCAAATCTACGGGCAATTCAAGAGCGCCCGGCGGTCGCTGCGCGAGCACGGCCAGCGCCTGGGCAAGCTGGAGTCTGACGTCGCCGAGCTGAAAGGTCTTCTCAGTGCAGCACGAGCCCAACCCCCAACGGCCCCCGAGGCGTCGGGAACGCGTGGCGGATGACCGCGACGCCGCAGCGGGTGCCGATCCCGTCGGAGCTGGACCCCGAGGAGACCTCGCCACGTTCGTTGAACGTCAGCGGGCCGCCCTGCGAGCCACCCTCGACGCAATCGCCGAGGCTGTCCGCTGTGGCCGAGAGCTGGAACAGCTTTGCGATCTTCTGTCGGTCGAGGAGCGCCGCGATCAAGTTGCGGAAGTCTTCGATCGCCTCCTCCACGTCCATGCCGTCGTCGACCGACTCAGGGGCCCACGATGAACCGTAAAACGCTGTGGGTGGTGGGCATCTCGGCCGCGCTGTGGCTGCTGCTGCGGAGCAAGAAGGCCGCGGCCGCGGCGCCGCCGGCCGTCGCCGGCGACGTGGAGAGCGGCTCGCAGAGCCTGACGATCGACACCAACGTCCTCAGCCCGACCTTCGGGCTTCCGATCAGCCAACCGAACTAGGAGCGCAATGAACACGTCGACCAAGCCCGCAGTCGTTGTCCGAGACGCCGCCCAGGCGGCCGCGGCCGCCGCGGCGAACGCGGCCAAAAAGGGGCTTAAGTCCTCGGAATTCTGGGTGTCTGTCGGCGCCGGCGTGCTGGGCACGCTGGCCGCGCTGCTGTTGCCCACGCCGGCCGGCCCGATCGCTGCGCTCGTCCTGGGCGGCGCCGCCGTGGGCTACTCGACGTCGCGCGGGAACGTGAAGGCGGCCGCCCTGGGCGCCGTCAACGCGGGGCTCGATGCGGCCGCCGGCGCCGGTGGCGTCGTCGGCGACGTCGCCACCGTCGTCAAAGCCGTCGAGGGCGCCGCCGGCGGCGCGGCCGTCGCCGCGGCCGTCACCACCACCACCACCACCACCGCAAAGCCGCAGCCATGAAAAAGACGCTGATTCACGGGGGGCTCGTCGGCCTGGCCGTCTACGTCGGCTATCGCTGGTACACGCAGCGGAAGCCTGTTCCCCGACGGCGTGCCGCTGGGCAACCTGATCCCCGGCGTCCTGGACCCGATGCTGTACGTGGCGATCGGTCTCGGCGCGCTCGGCGCGTACTCCGGCAGCTAGCGCCTGCAGGCGCTGCAGCTGGTCACGCACTGAGTGACCCCGTAGAAGATGCAGCCCGCGGCGTTGTCGGCCGCGCTGTCGGAGCAGTTGACCTCGCACTGGTAGGTCGCGCCCTGGCACAGCGTCTGCGAGCCCATAAACGTGCCCCGGCACGCCGGCGGCGCCGTCCCTGCCGCGCCCCCCGTTCCGGCCGCGCCGGCGGCGCCGCTGGTACCGGCGGCCGATGCGCCACCGCTCCCGTCGGCGCTGTCGCGGCCGCCGCTCGCGGTGGCGTCTCGGCCGGCGGCCCCAGCGACGCCGCCGGCGGCCGCCCCACCGATGCCACCGACGCCACCAGTCGCCGCAGGGACGGCGGCGCCGGCTGCGCCTCCCGTTCCGCCCTCGGAGCTGACCGAACCGCACGCGGCGACCAGGACGACCAGAGCGATCAGAGCACGCATGAGGTCAGCGTACCCTGTCGCAAAACATATGTTTAGAGACACTCCGCACAACACGGCGCGAGTGCCCGAGTTCCGCGGGGTTACGCGTTCTCAGTTCGAGGGGGTTTTGTGACAGGTGTGAACGCGTTCACACCGGCGCCGGCGCAGCCAGGCGACGACCCGCCCCGCGATCCAGGTCCCGCCGACGGCCACCACCAGCACGCGATCTAAATTCATGGTGGAAGAACTTCGGCGGTGGACGTTGGAGGGATTAGGCCCCGCGACAGCGCGCGCTCCCACGCGCCACGGGTGCCCCCTAGCTGCGTTGCGATCGCCGTCCAGCTGCAGCCGCTCGCGCGCAGCTGGCGCGCGTCCCCGAGCCGTTTGTAGTCGAGCCTCGGCGGCCGCCCGAGCCGCTGGCCACGCGCCTTCCTCACTCGCAGGCCTTCGCGCACCCGTTCGGCGATCAGGTTGCGTTCCAGCTCCGCGAAAACGGCGCGCATCTGCCGAAACGCTTTCCCCTGCGGCGTGGTCGCGTCGGCCGCGCCCTCGCGCGTACACGCGAGTTCCACGCCGAGCGCCTCCAGCTCGTCGACCAGGTCGATCAGGTTTTTGGTCGACCGGGCGATCCGGTCGGTCGCGACGGTCGCGACGATGTCGCACTCTCCGGCGCGGCACCGGGCGAGCAGCTTCACCAGGCCGGGGCGGACCGCCTTCGTTCCGCTGGTGACGTCCCACTGCTGCCCGACCACCTGCCAGCCGCGCTGATCGGCGACTCGCTGCAGTTCATCGAGCTGGGCCGTGTAGTCCTGGCCCTTGTCGGCCGTCGACACGCGGGCGTAGAGCAGCGCGCGCGGCTTCATCGCGCGGCGGCCGCGGCCTGGTCGGCCAAGCGGCGCGTTTCTTCCTGCACGTAGGCGAGCGAGCGATAGACCTCTTTCCCGTCGTCGCCCGGCCGGCGGAAGCGGTCGATGCCCGGGATGATGTCGCCCCAATGGGCGCAGTCGAACCCGAGCCACCAGACGTTGTCCGGCTCGCCCGCGGCGGGAACGTGACAGATGGGGCCGCCGTTCGATTGGCAGGGGGCGGCGTACGTCAGGCCGCCATGCACCTCCGCGTCCACGTGTTCGCTGTCGCCTCGGAACCACGGGTGACCAGGCGGCACACCGACATAGCCGCACCAGTTCCCGCTGTGGTTACGTACGGCGAGCACCGGAAAGCCGGCGTGACGGCCCTCCCAGCGATCTTCGGGCTCGCCGTCCCACGGGCCGGCCGGCCAACCGGTGCGGTCGATGCGGTGCTCGGGTTGGCCCTCGTCCTGCATTTGTGGGGGATCGTACCTGATTTGATCTCTCGAACGAACTGGCCTACGGTGATCCCCCAAGCCGACCGGGCCACAAAAAGATACCCCGGCGGTGCTGGACACACCCCGGGGCTTGGCCATCGATGAAGCACCACCGACGACATGCCGATTGTACCTGCAACCGCAAAAAAACCCGTAAAAACAGCGGCTGACGCCTTCGGGCTGTTGCTGCAGCGAACGGCCCGGCGGGTTGCCGGCGGCACGCGATCGCCGGCGACTCTGGCCATGCAGCGCGAGCACGCGCGCTACCTGCTCGAACGCATCGGGGCCAAGACGCCGGTCGACGAGCTGACGCCACGCCGAATCGCCCGCCTGCTTGAAGAGGAGCGCCGCGGCCGCCTTGGGCGCGAGCTGTCCGGCGGAACGTTGCGCAAGCGCGCCTCGACGTTGAGCCAGGCGATCAAGCTGGCGCGCGGCCGCGCGCCGCAGCTGCCGGAAATCCCATACGAGTACCGGCCGCGCGCTTCGTTCCTGCCCCACTTCGACGCCTACGCGAAGCTGCGCGATCGCCTCGCGCCGCACCGCCGGTTGTGGCTGGCCGTGGCCATCTGGACCGGCCAGCGCCGCAGCGACGTCGAGCGGATGGTGAAAGAGGACTTCGACCCCGACGCGGAGTTTGTGATCGTGCGGTCGACCAAGACGCGCGCCGGCCGCGCCGGCGTGAAGATTCACGCGGCAAGCGAGCTGGTGCGCGAGCTGCGCGCCCATTGGGAACAACTGCCCGCCGGCGCGAAGCTGGTGGCGCCCTGGCCGCACGCGAACACGTCGTTGAAGTACCACTGCAGCCGCCTGGGGCTGCCGCAGCTGTCGACGCACTCGCTGCGCCACACGTTCTTTACCTGGTTCACGGCGGCGAACGGCTTCACGCCGGAGATGCTGGAGATCGGCGGCTGGAGCGACCTCCGCATTCCCGCGCTGGTGTACGCCCACGCGCTGCCTGTCAGATTCAGGGGCCAGATCGAGCGCACCGTCGCGATCGCGACGTCGCTGCGCCGGCCGCCCCGAAAGAGCTTGGCCAAGGCCAAGGCCGGACCCACATCCCCTCGCGCTGGTGCGAAGAGATGTGGGGCCGACGGTGCTCCAACACCGTCGGCCCCGGACACCCGCCCCGAGGGACTAGCGCACGGGACAGGCTGGGATCGTAGGCCGCCACCGACGGTGAAACAACGTCGAGGCGGCTTCGTGCCCAGGGACAGAGTCGAACTGTCTACACACGGATTTTCAGACCGTGATGCCCCAATCGCTAGTTCCTTCGCGGCTGCACTGCCGTCGGAGGGACTATGCCTGCACGCACCGACACCGCCGCCACCGCCCATCTTGTAGCGGTTCCAGAAGCTCGCCCGAAAGATGATCTGCAGCTCGGCTGCGCCGTGTGCCGGCGCGAGCTGCCCGTAAAAGAGACCGTCCTCTTCTGGCGGACCGACCGCGGCCACTTCGAGGTCGCGCACATAGACTGCGTTCTACCGCCGGCCCGGACGGTGACCGGGTGAGCCGCCACGATTCGCGTGAGGGGTGGGCGGTCGGGCCGGTCAAGTGGCTGAACACCAACGGCCACGATGTCGGCCCGCTCACCGGGCAGGACCGGCGCGCACTGCAGGCGATCGCCTGGTGCTGGGAGCTGTACAGCGTCGGCGACGAAACGGGCCAGATGGCCGCCCTGCAGGCGGTGCGCAGCCTGCTCGCCGGCATGCAGGAGCAGTGCTGGCCGCTCGCGAAGGAGCTGATCGCCTTCGCGATGGACTGGGGCGATCGCGATCGGCTCTGGCCGCAGGTCGCGCCGTGACTCCAAAATACGAGCCGCCGACGCTGACCTATCTCGGTCAGGTCGACGAGGTGGGGCCGCAGCTCGGGAGGCCCATGACCGCCGGGGTGTGCCGCCTCTGCGGTTGCACCGAGGCCGACGCGTGCGTGATCGACGGTCTCGGTCGGCTCGTCGACGTCTTCGACGGCCAGACGTTGCCGGAAGGTTGGACGGTCTGCAGCTGGGTCGAACCTGACCTTTGCTCGAACTGCGTTGAGTCGCCGGCGCCCCCGCCGCTTCTCTACGACGGCAACGGGCGGCCGCTGCGTGGTGCGCCGTGAATGCGCGCCGCCGGCGACGTCCGATGCCCAACGTGCCGCGCAGCCCCGGGGCGATCGTGCGTGCGGCTGATGAACGGTGGCAAGAGGCGTGGCTCGCCGCTCACGACCCCGCACCGGCCGAGAATCTGGCTCGCGCGACGCGCGCGTTGAAAAAGACGTACGGCCTGGCCGCATTCTCCGATGCCCGGCTGCTGGCGCTCGCGCAGCTGTCGATCGCGCGGATGCAGCTGAAACGGGCACATGAGGCCCTGACCGATCCGAAGCGGAAGCGGCAGACGTGGCTCTGCGCCGACGTCCGCCGCGCCGCGGAGACCGTGACGGCGCTGGCCCGCCGTGCCGCGAAGGACGAGGGCCGATGAAGCGAAACACCACCGACGACCTGCTGCGCGTGCAATTGGAGCTGCAGCACCACATCGACGAGAAGATCGCCGGCCGGGTCATCCGCTACGTGCTGATCGTCGCGATCCCCGTCGAGGAGCCCACGCCGCCCCAAGGGGAGCTGTTGACCAGCTGCTGCGGCAACGCCACGCGCCGGCTGACCGAGAAAATGATCGTCGACAGCTACATGAAAACGCAGCTGCTGCCGCAGCTGCGACTCGACGTGAAGGAGCCAGGCCAGTGATCCGGTGGCTCTACGCCCATGCCGTCGAGGGAATGTTGTGGTGGCTGGCGTTCACCTGCCTCGGCGGGTTCATTGACGAGCTGCGGATCAACTGGCGCAGGGAGCGGCGTTCGTGAGGCGCGAGGAGCTGGAGACGCTGTTGCGGCCGATCGCCGCAATGCTCGATCTGGGGCTGAAACAGGAGGCGGGCCAGCGCGTTGGGTTCGTGCTGCTGCTGTTCGACTTCGGCGAGGGCGGATGGTTCACGTTCGCGTCGAACGGCAACCGCGCCGACGTCGTGCGCCTGCTGAAAGAGGCCCACGACAAGATCGGAGCTGAAAGCCAGTGAGCTTCAAGGTTGAGACCCTGTGGGCGTTCATCTCCGCAGGCGACGACGGCGAAGAGGGGCTGATCGGCGCGACGACGGGATCGGGTACGTTCGTGCCGTTCATCGCGGCCGACCGGGCCCGCCTTGAATCGCTGCGCCCGATGGCCATGCAGATCGCGCAGCAGCACGCCGCGACGATTCTGCTGGTGCGGTTCGACCTTCGAACCGACGTACAGAAGCTCACGGCCGCCGGCGCCGTCGACCTGCCGAGGGTGAGGGCTTGAACAAGACGCCGGCGGCGACCGTCATGTGCGCGTGCGGTTGCCGCACGCGCGTGCCGCGATCGGAGGCCGCCGGCGTCAACGGCAAGTGGGTGCGGGCCGACCACGTCGGCCGCCTGCTCGACAAGATGATCTCGCCGGTCCAGCTGGCGCTGTTGCTCGGGGGCCGGTGAGCGAGAAGAAGCAAAACGACTTCCTGACCACCGGCCTCGAACGGTGCGAGTGGCTCGTCTCCAAGCCCGAGCGGTTCCCGTCGCTGTACAAGGGCATTTGGCGGCGGATTCCGTCGAGGAAGGTCCGCGAAGCGTACGCCGCGATCATGCGGGAGCACTGGCGCGCGATGGACATCGAGAGCCAACGCTGCGGAGCGCCCCGCGAGGATGGCTCGTTTTTTGGGCTGTCGGAGAAGATCATCGCGCTCCGGACGGGCCTGGGCGATCCCCGCGAGCGGCGTTCGCTGCCGGGCCGCGAACGCAACCCGGAGTCGAAGCACTGGCGCGGCCGCCGGCGCGTGCAGCATCGGATCGCAGAGCTGCGCCTTGCGGGCCTGCTGTGGTGGGGCCGCGGCGACCTGCAGGCGCGCGGCCTGGCGTGCAACCCACGCGTGAAGATCGAGCGCGGCCGCCACGCTGGGAGCTATCGGCTGTACCCGAGCGTTCGACAGGTCAGCGACGCGTTTTTGAAAGCGATCCTTCTCGACCGGCGGTTGCCGTTCGAGATCGATGACCTGAAACGTCGGCGCGCGGCTGGCCAGGTCGCCCCCGTCGTCGACGTGTTCCGCCGGCGCGCGCGAGACCGGCACATCAAGCGCGCCTGGCGCGCCCGGCTGGCCGCTGAGCGGGGCGAGATCGTCCGCTGCAACCCGATCGCGGCGATGACCGTGAGGCGGCAGGAATGAGCCGCCAGCGCGGCGCGAGGGGCCCCCTGCAGCTGCAGCTGGTGGCGCCGGACCTGTCCCGACCCGGGTTCCCGGCCGATCGAAACTTCCTCTACGCCGACTGGTCGTACAACCACAAGCGGTTCCGGAAAAAGGACGACGTCAACACCGTCGTCGACCTGGACCGCAACACCGATCCCACGTCGGTGCTGCTGGGAACGTGGGTGTGGACGGGCCCCGAAAAAAGCGGCGGGCCCTGCCGGACGGTAGAGGACTGCCTGCGGTCGATGGATCGGGCCTGGGGCCTGCCCGTCGAGGAGTCGCCGCGGGCCCATTGGAGGGGGGTCGCGCGCACCGTGGGCGGCCCCGTGCTCCGCTTGGTGCGCTGAGGGGCGCCGCGCTGTGGGTAACCCGGTGGGCGCCGCGCCAGCTGCGACCGCCCAAACGTTCGGACAGACGACCGCCCAAAAAGACTCTGGTCGAGATCTCTGGTCAGGTTGGTCCCTGTGGATATGTGGAAAACTGCTCCCGGCCGGCCGCGCTGCCCCCCGATCGGCTATCCACGCTGCGCCCCTGCGGGGCGCCCGGGGGCGAGCTGCGCAGCGTGCCCGGCCACGACCGCGGGCCGCGGCGGCGCCGATGGCCTCTAAGGGGGAGGTGGCCGGCGCCGGCCACGAAAACGCGCGCCTGGCCGCCTGGCTGCGCGCTGGAGGCGCCGGAGCGGCCAGGGTGGAGGGTTGCAGCGTCCCGACGCCGCGGCGTTCCTAGAAGCGCTCAAGCCCTCGGGCTGCGCAGCCGAACGGATGGGGGTCGCGTGGTGGGTGTGGTTGGGGTTGGGGTAGGGGTGTAAGCGGCGCGTGGGGGGCCGGGCTCTCTGCGTGCGCGCGCGGAGAGGGACCGGCCCTCGGCGGTTCGCCCCTGCTTGGGTGGTGGTGGTGGAGGGGGGGACGGGTGGGGAATCGACGATCGCGGGCTGCGGCCCGCGCTGCGGGGGGTAGTTCGTTTGGCCGGGTCCGTGAACAGCGCGAGCTGACGCGCCAGCTGCAGGCGGCGCGGGTGCTGGGCCTGCCGCCCGGCCGGCCGGCGCCATCGGCGGCGCGGCTGCGCCTCTACGGCCTGGCCATGTTCGCGGTGGCGGCCCTGCTGGGCGCTGGCGCGTCGCTGCTGGTGCGGCTGGTGCTTCGATGAGCAACCGGCGCGTGGTGCAGCTGCGGCGGCTGCTGGAGGCGTCGTCCGACGTTGAGGGGCAGTGGGATCCGATGCTCGGGGGTCGAGAGACCCGGTCCTATCGAGACCTCCTCAGCTACACGGCGGCCAAGCTGGTGCTGGCCGGCGCTGAACCGGAGGCGGTGATCTCGTACCTGGCCGACCTCCTCACCGAGCACGGCGCGGAGCTGGTCGACCTCAGGGACGCACTCGAGACTCTGACGGCCGACGACGACGGACCGGCCGCCAAAGCGGGCGGATCCGCGTGAGCCGGGCCAAGGGGGGCGAACCCCGGCTGTGGCGGAAGCAACGCAACGGGAAGGCTTACGGCTGCTGGCTGGTGACGGTCGACGGCGCGGACGTCAACCTCAACACCAAGAGCGCCGAGATCGCGCGCGGCCGCCTGGCCGACGCGCTCCGAGGCAAGCGGGGCGGCTGGCCGACCGACGCCGAGCTGGCGGCGCGGGCCATGGAAGGACTGCCCCCGGTGGGGGCGCCGGCGGCGGCCGATACAGGCCCTCAGACGACCGCCGGCGTCCCCTCTGGGCCGGCGCCGGTGGTGCCGGAGGTGTTCCCGCCGGCCGGGGCGGCCGCCGGCGAGCTCCCCAAGGCCCTGCCGCCGGTGCCGCCAGCTGCGCAGCCTGCGCAGCCGCAAGCTGCGCCAGCTGCGCCGAGTGAGCAGGAGGCGCGCGCGGAAGCCGAGGCCACCAACGCGGCCGCGGCCGAAACGGCCGAAAACAAGGCCAGCGACGCCGGCGCCGCCGGCGACACTGCGGCGTTCAATCTGGGACCCGACGCGATCCGCGGGCTCCTCGGCCAGGCCGGGAAGGCCCTCGTAGAGGTGCAGCTGCAGCTGCAGGCATGGCTGGTGTTCAGGCGCACCGGGAAGATCGCCCCGTCGATCGACCCGGACTCGCCGGTGCGCGACATCGCGGCGCAGGCGTGGGCCGCCCAGTTTGAGCGCTGGTTCCCGGACATGACCGACGTCGCCCCCTGGGTGCTGGCGGTGGCGCTGCCGGCGATGGCGCTCCCTGCGCAGTTCATGGGTGCGCAGCCGCCGCCGCCTCAAAACCCCGAGGAAAGTGGGCCAAGCGCAGCTGCAGGGGATCCAGCTGCGCACCCTGCGCAGGCGGCCGCGTGACGTGGGGGCTTTCTGCTTTCGCTGTGGCTGGCGGGGCGCCGACGAAAACGGCCGCTGCGGCCGGTGCGGCTGGCCTGACGACGATCTGCCGGTCCGCTCTCCCTACCGGGAGCGGCCGCCGGCGCCGCCGGCGGGCTTCCTGCGCTGTTCGATGTTCGGGTGTGGGTGGGTCGGGCCCGAGGAGCAGTTTTCGAGGGGACGGCGCTGCCCGCGCTGTGAGCGACGATGGCAGGTAGCGCGGCACGCCCGCAACAAGCGCCGGTGGCGGTGGCGGCTGCGGGGGCGATCCGGCCAGGCGATGAAGCGGCCGCGGAGATTCTCGCGCAGCTCGACTACAACGAAGCTCCCCAGGTCGGGATCATCGGCGACACCGGCTGTGGCAAGAGCACGGCGGTTGAAAGGCTGATCGCCAAGTACCTGCAGCGGTCGCCGGGCTCAGTCCTCGTAGTCGATGACAAGGAGCTGACCACGCGATTCGCCGGGCAGCTCCGCAGAGACGTGGAGGATCTGCGCGACCACCCGATTGACTGGCAGGCCGGCCGCGTCGTCGTGTTCCGGGGCGACGTAGGCCGCGGCCAACGCGCGAATCTCGAAGAGGTGGCCGAGCTGTCCTGGGCGCGCGCGGCCCGGGGCCGAAAGACGCTCTGCGTGTGGGACGAGTTGATCGCGGGCCGAGAGGATCTCGTGAAGAACGGCCAGTGGCGGAAGGGTGTGACGTGGCTGCCGCGCAACTTCACGATGGGGCGATCGCCCGGCATCGCGAACATTTGGGGCGCCCAGCTGCCGCAGGACGTACCGCGCGAGGTGTTCGACTGCTCCTCCGCGATCATTTGTTTCCGCCAGGCGGGCCTGGGCCTCCAGCGACTGAAAGAGCGTGACTATCTGGCCGGCGGGGCGGACCAAGCGGTGCCGCTGCTGCCCGGGCCGCCGGTGCGGCCGGCCGATCGCGGCGTCTTCGTGGTGCTGCGCCGTGGTCAGCCCTGGGACGGAAAGCGCTACAAGTTCAACGTGGGGGGCGGCTGATGTTGTCGACGGTGGTGCGGTGGCTGGTCGAGACGGGCCGGGATGGCTGGGCCGAGCTGGTCGCGGCATGGGACGAGTGTACGCCCAGCAGCCGCGCGATCCTCGTCGTGCTGACGCCGCCGCTGGCGGTCCTCTGGTTTGCGTTCGCGCTGTGGGACGCCGGCTCCGGTTTTTGAGGCGGCGGCTGCAGGCCGCGCGCGCCGCCTGGGCGCGCGTGCGCTGGGCCCGGCGCTGGCCGGTCTACTGCTGGCGCGTCTTCTGGTGGCACTACCGGATCGAGCTGGCGGACCTGAGCTGATCGAATTCCTGGCCGGCTCTTGTAACGCCGTTCGTGTCCATCGGTTCGAGCGCGCCGGCGCGCGCGTCACCGACGGGACGGCGCGCCGCAGCTGAATTTGTCCAGTGGATGGGCGGCCGCCGGCGGCCGAGCGGACGTGGGACCGGCGCAGCGTGCGCCCCCTTCAAAGGAGCCCGTCTCATGTCCCACGGCAAAGCCCTTCTGATCTCCGCGGCCGTCGCTGCGGCCGTCGTCATCGCGTTCGCAAAGGTCCCGTTCCTCAACGGGCTGATCAGCGGGACCAAGTCGGCCTAGCCGGCGCTCTCGCCAACCGAACCCGCAACCCGAGCGAAGGGCGCGAACCATGATTTTCGAGACGCTTGGCCAGCTGTGGCCCCTGCAGAGCGGAAGCGGCAATCAGCCGACGCTGACCCCCGGGAAGACCACGACGTTTCAGTACAACGACGTGCCGGACCGCTGCCCCACGGGGCCGCTGGCGAACTACATGCCGGGGACGGAAGTCACGTTCTACGGCAACGTGGTGCAGCCCTCCGAGGGCGGCGCCGTCATCCACGGTGACACCTTCTTCGCGGCGCTCTTTTCGAGCCTGCAGCAGATCCAAGCCTGGCACGGCACCCCCGTCGCTTCGCAGCACGTGCTGGGGGCGCAGTGGTACGTGACCGAGTATTTCGTCAACGGGTTCCGCTACCAGGACGACCTGCGGGCCGTCGTGGCGCCCGCCGGCGCCGGCACCTACCCGTTCGAGATCACGATCTTCGTGCCGTTCTCCTCCTGCCGCATCGGGGAGCTGGAGGACTACACGAGCCAGCTCGCGCTGCTGGCGCGCACCTCGCAGCTGCAGATCAACGTGGCGCCCGCCAGCGTGATCGACAGCCTCAGCACCGGCGCGACGATCACCAACTTCTCGGCCACCGCTTCGGCCGTGCTGCAGCCCCGGCAAGAGCTGGTGCTGGGCACCCCGATCGAAGTCATCCTGGCTCAGATCGTCGCCGGCGCCGGGAACTCGGTGAAGATCACCGGCTTCGGCACCGACACCGGGATCAACGGCGTCGACCCGGGCGGCGGTGTGCTGGCGCTGCTGGCTCTGACCAGCCAGGGCCTGCAGGGCGGCTCGTTCGCCGCGATCGACATCCTGAACTACCTCTTCCAGTGGCGCGGCCAGCAGTACACCGAGGACATGCAGGGCCTGATCAAACAGGCCAAGCGACTGCTCCCGACGCCGAACCTCAACACGCTGGCGACCGTCTCCGGCGCCGGATCGGCCGCGCTGCAGGGCATCCCGTACCCCGTCTACAACGTGCAGACGGACAGCCCGGCGACCACCGCCAAGACGGCCCTGGACAACCTGAACTTCTGGCCGCTGGTGCTGCCGGGCGAGCGCTGTCGGCTCACGTCGCTGCAGACCGCGGACAGCGATCAGACGTTCAACATGACCGTGAACGGCGGCTACTCCGGTTCCCACCAGATCCTCGGGCTCTACGCCCGCAGCTGGCAGGAACGGATGGTCGCCAACTGGGTCGGCCAGATCACGGCCGGCGACGGCGGTTCGCTCGCGGCGTACGTCCTCGGGCCGAACTACACCAAGGCGGGCCCCTCGCGGCGCGCCCCGGCCAAGCACAGCCTGAGCAACGATCAGCTGCGCTACCTCCCCTGGCAGTTCGGGTTCTAAGGAGCCCACCGCCGTGAGTGAAACGACGACGGTCGCGATCGTAGGCGTCGCGGCCGTCGGTCTGATCCTCCTCTACAAGAGCCAGCAGCAGGCGGCCGCGGAACAGCAGCTGCTGCTGGCCAAGGTGCTGAACACGCCGACGGTCATCAACTCCGGCGGCAGCTCCTCCAACCCGTTGTCGTCGCTGGCGTCACTCGCCGGAGCCATCGCCGCGATCTTCTGAAAGGGGCCGAGATGTCCGAAGGTCTCAAAGTAGCGTTGATCCTGGGCGCCGCCGGTGTGGCTGCGTTCCTGATCTTCCGGAGCAACACGACGTCGCCGGTGCTGGGCGCCGCCCCGGGCGCTCCCACGCCGCCGGCGCCGAACGCGACGGCGACCAACGGACAGACGATGCAGCCGGCGACCGCCGCCGGCGGCACCTCCTCGACGTCGTCCGGGGGCTCGTCCTCCTCGACGCTCAAAAAGGTGGCACTGCTGGCGGCTGCGCCGGTGGTGGTGCCCACGGAGCTGACCATCAAGGCCGGCGAGTACATCGGGCGCGGCGCCGTCGGCGCGGCCAAGACGATCGGCTCTGCCGCCTCGTCTGTCGTCTCGGGGATCGCTTCGATTTTCTAGAAGGGGGCTGCTGCACATGTCCGACCTGTTGATCATCGCTGGTGCCGCCGCCGTGCTGCTGCTGTTGACCAAGAAGGGCGGCAGCATCAGCGCCACCTTCAGCGCCGCCGGCGCGGCCAGCGGCGGCCCGCTCGTGTCCGGGGGCTACGACATCTCGACGGCCGCGCAGCCGGGCTCGCCGGCCGACGCGACCACGCCCGTCACGCTGCCCGGCACCGTCGCGCCGCCGCCCATCCCCCCGCCGCCGCCCTCGACGGTTGGAGGTGCGGCCGGCACCGTCGGCACCGGCGGCCGCCCGCTGGGCGCCTTCCGGGTGGGCGTGGCGCCGCCCTACAACACGTCCGTGCGCGGCGTCGCCGCCACGATCGCGCGTGCCCGCATCCCCTACCGCGATCCGAGCGTGCGCCCCAACAACGCCGCGAAGCGCGCCGCTGCGGCGCTCTCTCGGCGCGTGCCGATCGTGGTCGCATGAAGCCCACCACCGCGATCATCCTGGGCGCGGCCGGCCTGGCCGTCGTCTATTTCGTGACCCGGCCGACCACCTCGCCCGCTCTGAGCCTGGGCGGCTCGACGTCGAAGGGGAACACGCTCAGCAACGCCTTCGGCGCGCTGGGCGGGCTGCTGGGCGGCTTCGTAAGCAGCAGCAACGGCTCCCTGCAGAACGTCTTTTCGGGGCCGTCGTCGGGCAGCTCGCAGAACATCTCGCCGCTGAACTACGGGATCACGCCGCAAGAGGTGCGCGCGCTCGACTCCGTGAACGTCGGCGAGTACGACGCACAAGGTTCGCCGGACGCGCCCGTGTACGGGATCGCGGGGCTCGACTACTGAGGCGCCGATGTCGCGGACCTTCGTCGCTGTCCTCGCGTTTGCTGGTGGCACGGCCTGCGGCCTGCTGATCGCGCAGTGGTACGCGCGGCACACCGCGACCGGCGCCGTTGACTCGGCTCTGCGCGCCGTCCATCTCGACGGCGGCGCGGTGCAAGGGGTCCTCGACTCCCTCGTTCCGGTGGTGACCGGGTGAACCTGTTCAGCTCCGAAGCCCCGGACCTGGGCGCAAGCTCCGTGCTGGGCATCGGCGACGGAGAGCTTGCCGGCGATCTTCACAGCCGGCTCGATCTGGCGCTGCAGTACGTGGCCAACTGGTACCGCGCGACCAAGGGGGCCGATAACCAAGACCTCTGGTGGGCGAAGATCGATCAGGTCCGCTCGAAGGTCGAGGCGGCCGAGCGGCAGATCACGGCCGCGGAGGTGTTCCCCACCGCCGCCCAGGTCGGCCTGTACAACGACGCCAGCAAGAGCTACGCCGAGCTTTACACCGACCTCTACACGTCGGCGGACACGCTGCCGGAGCCCGCGCTGATCGATCAGGCGGCCGGCCTCTTCACCACCATCGTTGAGACCCCCTCGACCTTCATCACGTACCTGGCCGGCGTGGTGGGGAAGGGCGCCGGCGACGCCGCAAAGCAGTTTTTCCTGGGCGCCTGGCCGGTGCTGCTGGTCGCGGGCGTCGCCGTCGTGGTGTTCCGCAAACCCATCGCCAAGGCCCTGGCCCTATGAACCGACCTCTGACGATCGCCGAGCTGGCGCGCGCCGTCGAACCGCAGGCCCTGGCCCAGCAAGCCGGGTCGCGCACGTTCAACGGCCCGCAGATGATCTACAAGCCGCGGCCGCAGCTGATCACGGCGGCGACGGGCGTCGTCGGCGGGACCTGGACGGGCCGTGTGCGGATGCCGGTTCCGGACTCGCGCTGCCGCGTGAAGCTGTCCGTCATCTTCTACCCGCGCCAGGGCGGCGCGATCCCGGTGGCGCTCAAAGAGAGCGGATCGATCTGGGTGGCCGGCTACGAAGAGGACACCGACGGTGTTTCCGGGTCGGGCGGCATGACCGAGCCCGTGCAGGACGTCGAGGGCACCAGCGACGCGCCCACTCAGTTCCCGGTTTCGGCCGGCCTGGCCGGCTACTCGCGCGAGTTCGTCACGGCGGCCGACTGGATCGAAGCGGTGATCACGCTCGGTGGCGCGGCCACCATCCTCGGCCAGTGGACGCTGCAGACCCGGATTCAACCGGACGCCGGCGCGCTGTTCTCGTGGGCGGAGTGGGACCAAATCCGCGGGAACTTCGATCCGAAGGTCTACGGCACGGGGCAGGTGTGAAGGATGAGACGCAAATCCTTCTCCTCGCGGCCGCCGGCGTTGCGCTCGCCTGGTGGCACTTCGGCGATCAAGAGCCCGGCGGACTGCTGGGGTCGGTGAGGCAGTACGTGGACGATGCGATCGGCCTGGTGGTCTCCGGTCCGCTGCTGACGCACGCCCATTACAACACGACCACGGGCGTGGTCGATGCCGACCCGCAGGCCCTGGCCGACTCGACTCCGTACGATCTCGAGACCTACGCGCTCGCGCGCGCCATCGCCTCGGAAGAGGGAAGCGGCTCGGACTTCCTGCAGCTCTGCGTGGGATGGGCCATCAAGAACCGAGCGAACGCCGGAAGCGGATCGGTTGCGCAGCTGGTGCTGCGCGCGAAGTACGGCCCGCACTCTGGCCGGTTCGGCACTCAGCGCAACATCGAGGTGGGCACGCCCGGCTATCACGCCTCGGACCGCTACTGCGCTTCTGGACTGGACCCGCACGACGGCCACGCGCAGATCGCGCTGGCCATCCAGCGCGGCACCTTCCCCGATCCGACGGGCGG
>Ga0207698_10000862_pt1 | contig 17612 bp, 23 predicted proteins | sample KBSCornC22_FD_184298 | JGI IMG/M metagenome (GOLD analysis project Ga0207698, IMG submission 184298) | Corn rhizosphere microbial communities from Kellogg Biological Station, Michigan, USA - KBS Corn C2-2 (SPAdes) (version 2) | ecosystem: Host-associated > Plants > Roots > Rhizosphere > Soil ...
CGCAACGCCGGTCAACTGGAACCCAGGCGAGCCTGTCGTCATCTCGCCTAAATTGTCCGAGGAAGAGGCATCCCGCCTGTTCCCGCAGGGGTACACTACCCTCAAACCCTATCTCCGCGTCGTCGAGCTCGAGAAGGCTACTCAGTGATGAGCCTGCGGGAGAATAGGGCGGCCGAAAAACCCGCCACCGTGACGCGCGGTGACGATAATGACCTCGCCGACCTGTTCGCCCGCAATCAGGCTTGGGCAAAGTCCAAGACTTTGGTCGATCCGAGCTTCTTCAGCCGCCTCGTCGGCCAGCAGCGGCCCAGCTACTTCTGGATAGGATGTTCAGACAGCCGCGTGCCTGCGACCGAGATCGTCAACCTCGATCCCGGCGAGATGTTCGTCCACCGCAACGTCGCCAATCTCGCAATGGAGAATGATCCCAACTTTGCAGCAGCGCTGCAATTCGCGATCGAGGCGCTGCACGTTCAACATATTATCGTCGTCGGCCATTATGGCTGTGGCGGCATCCAGGCCGCCATGGCGCCCGCAACAGCCGATGCGATCGGCGATTGGCTCGCACCGGTGCGGGCCGTTCACCACGCGCATCCCTGCAAGGCCGCACCCGATCAGGCCGACGCCAATGCGCTGTGCGAGCGGAACGTCGTCGCCCAGGTTGAAGCCCTCGCCGCCAACCGCCTCGTGCGCACTGCATGGGCGGCGCAAGCCGACCTAACGCTGCACGGATGGGTTTATGCGATCAGCGATGGTCTGTTGCGCGCGGTCTGCGAGCCGGTCCACCGGGACGGTCGCGGCGTGCCTCCACCTGACGGCACGGGGCGCGCTCGATGAGCATGCTTTGCTCACCATCGGCCTTGGCGGGCGACAGTGGTGAAGCGCAGCTTGCGGTCGCCATTGCGGCCTGCCAACGGGCCATCACGCCAAGTCGCGCGCTTGATGGCGAGATCGCCCTGGCCGTGTTCCCCGCTTTGATCGAACTGCCCAGAGTCGAGGCCGGAATCTGGTCGCATGCCGACGGTACACGCGTGCGGGCGCTGCGCTATTCCGAAGTCCGCTCGGCAGCCGCGACCCTCGTCCCGCCAGGCTGTTGGATCGAAGCGGACGGCGCCCATGTAATCGTCGCGGGCGCGCAAGGCACATGGCCGGGCGACCACGCGCATCACGTGATTTCGCTCTGCATCGCCGCCCTCAACGCCCGCGCCGCAGGAGCTGGCCATGCCCACTGAGCCGCCGAACCGCGCGTCCTCCGTCACCGGTGCCGGCGAACTGCTCTCTTTTCCCCAAAATCAGGAGATTTGCTATGGCTGATCTAGACTCAAGCACCTTACGGTCCTCTGTCGCAGGCGCCTCCGCATTCGCGCTCCCTGCCCTTCCCTATGGCATCGATGCTCTGGTGCCCGTGCTCTCCGCCGAGACGTTGACGATCCATCACGGCAAGCATCATGCGCGCTATGTCGAGACGCTCAATCGTCTGCTGGCCGAACGGAATGAAGCGGTATCGACACTCGAGTCCGTAATTCGCGCGGCCCATGCGAGCGGCACCCAAGGGTTGTTCAACAATGCAGCCCAAGCCTGGAACCATGGCTTCTTCTGGGAAAGCATGACGCCGGCGCCCGCTCAACCGGGCAACGGGCTCACCACTGCCATCAACGCCAGCTTTGGCGGGCTGGAAGCCCTCGGAACGCGCTTCGTTGCAGAAGGCACAGGCCATTTCGCGTCCGGCTGGGTCTGGCTCGTGGCGCGAGGCAACAAGCTTGAGGTCATCTCAACCCATGATGCGGGATGTCCCGTTTTGGACGATGGTGTCACCCCGCTCCTGTGCTGCGACGTGTGGGAGCATGCCTATTACATCGATTATCGGCAGGATCGCGCCCAGTGGCTGACGCTATGGTGGACCAAGCTCGCCAACTGGTCCTTCGCCGAGAAACAATATGACGCCGTCCTCGGCCGAGGCGAGCCCTGGCAATATCCCGCACCGTCCCCTGTTCCCGTCAAATAAAGAGGAAACGAGATGCTAGTCGATGTCTTCGATGGTCGCGACCATAAGAATGCCACACCCACCGGATGCTTTCATTTCGCGCGCTCCCCAACCCCGGGCGAGCAGGTCGAGATCAATGGCAAGATCCGGGTCGTGACCCGAGCCTGGCATCAGCCCGGTAGCTGCTATGCCGGGGCGAAATTCGCCATTTTGATAAGCGAGCAGGTGGCGCCGGTCGACGAACTGGAACCGTCAACCCCCGTCTATGATGTGGCTGGAGAAGTGGTTTAGCGCTCGGTCCCGCGGCAATGTCGCCGACGCGCTGCGGAAGCTCTTATGGACGAGGGATACCGCGTATTCGAGGCTCGCGATATCGGCGTTGTCCTCGCTGACATCGAAATGCCGGGTGGCATGGACGGCCTTGAGCTCGCCGGCACGATCCGCGAACGCTGGCTCGAAACGGTCATTCTCGTAAATTCAGGGCGCATTCGTCCCGAGCGAATCAGTGGGAAGCCGGTATCGCCCACCCGCCGCCAAGCGCCAGAAACAGAGCAATCTGATCCTCGTTCATGGCGGCTTTGCCCTCGGCAACGGCCTGTTGACCCGCGATGAAATCGCGTTCGGCTTCGATAGCTGGGAGCTCGTCAATCTTGCCGCCCCGCCGCAACTGCTTGGTACGCTGCGCCGCCCGAGCCGCTTCATCGCGCGACCGCTCGAGATTATTCAATTGGTCGATGCCCGCCGCGTAAGACGTGAGCGATGATTCAACCTCGCGCAGTGCTTTAATGACCACGCCGTCAAATGCCGCCAGATCAGCCTGGCCCTGCGCCGTTGCCGCCTCGATATTGCCACGCACCGCATGGCGGTTTATCGTCCAGCTGATCAACGGCCCCAACCCGAAACGATTGGTCAGGGGCGACAGGAAATCCGCCGTAGCGCCGGTCGATCCGATCGACGCTCCCAATTTGATATCCGGGTAGAGGTCGGCCGTCGCAACGCCGATGCGCGCCGTCGAAGCGGCCAGGCGACGTTCGGCCATTCGAATGTCTGGTCGACGCTTCAGCATCGCCTGGCCGTCTCCCACGGGCAGGATCTGAGTCATTTGCAGCGCATGGTGGCAGCTCAGAAGCGCGAGATCGGCCTCGCTCGGCGTGCGTCCCAAAAGCGCCGTCACCCTGAACAGCGCGTTGCGCTGCCGGGCGGCGAGACGCGGGACTCGGGATCTGGTCAAATCCAACGCCGCTTGCCGCCGATCGAGCTCATAAGGGGCGACGCGACCATGGCTGACGAGGACGCGGGTAAGGGCGACTCCCTTTGCCTGAAGCGCAACAACGCTGTTTAGCAGATCGATCTGGGATCCGCTGTTGCAAATCTCAGCATAGGCACGCGTCGTTTCGGCGGCGACGTTGACCCGCACGAGGTCGCGGGCCGCCGCCGCCGCCTCGCTATCTGCACTTGCCGCCTCGATCCCGCGCCTCAGCCCACCGAAGAGATCAAGATCATAGCTGACGCCGATACCGGCATTGTAGATCTGACGCGTCGGTGGCTGAACATGCTGCAGTTCCGCCTCCGCGGATCGCTGCGCATAACTCGTGTCCGCGTTGACGCTGCCTTGCAGTTCGCGGCTCGCACCGCGCGCATCGAGAAGAGCGACGCTGCGCTGGAGATTGGCCTCGGCAACCCGCAGATCGGTGTTCGCCTGCAATGCCTGAACGACGAGCGCGTCGAGCGCGGGATCATTGTAGAGCGTCCACCATCGCTCGGGCAGCGGTTCGGCATTCGCGACGGCTTTACCCGACAGGAAATCCCCTTGCACACCCGACTGGCTGATCATCGCACCCTCAGGCACATGATAATCCGGTCCCACCACCGCACAGCCCGCGAGCAGCGTGATCGAGAGAAACGAAAGCGCGCGTTTCACCACGGCAGGCTCCGATGGATCTCGCGGCCGTCCTTGCGGGGATGCACGATCACCGTGACTGTCTGTCCCGGGATCATCCGGACGTTCCTGGGAATCTTGTCGATCGCGATCCGGACGGGGATGCGCTGTGCGAGGCGAACCCAGGTAAAGGACGGGTTCACATTTGCAAGCTGCCCATCGGCACCGGCCCGTTCGCGATCCTCGACGCCACCTGCGATGCTCTGCACATGACCTTCGACCTCATCGGCTATGCCCATCAGATAGACACTCGCGCGATCGCCGACCCGAATGGCGGGCAGCTTGGTTTCCTCGAAATAGCCTTCGACGCGCAGGGAGGCATCGTAGACCAGCGCGAAGGCGGGTTTGCCGGCCGTCAGATAGACGCCCGGCTGCAGCGTCATATTTGACGCCGTACCGCCCACCGGCGCCCTGACGAATGTTCGCTCAAGGTTGAACCGGGCCAGATCCCGCGCCGCAACGGCCTGGCCGATGCCCGCCCGCAAAGTCTCGACCCGCGCCCGCCCCTGCTCGATCACCTCGGCCGCGATGACCTCGGGCATGGCGCGATTACGCCGGTCTTCCCGAATGGCCTGGGCCAGGGCAACCTTCTGGCTCGCGACATTCGCCTCGGCCTGCTGGAGCGCGAGCCGGTACCGGGGCTGATCGATGGTGAAAAGGACATCGCCCTTCTTCACGACCTGATTGTCGTGGACGCGGATTTCGGTAACGAGCCCGCTGACGTCCGCCGCGATCGGCACCATATCAGCCCGCACCTTGCCGTCGCGGGTGACGGGCGCGACTTGATAGCGCAACCACAACAGATAGATCCCGCCAAGCGTAGCCAGGATGACGAGGAGCGTCGTGATCGAACGCACGAGATTTTGTTTATGCAGCATGATCAGGAGATGAGCCAGGAATAGAGGAACGTGTCGGCAAGGGCGCTCAGCCCCCACCAGAAGAGGACGAAGCAGGCCAGCTCAAGCAAGCTGGGATGCCACAGCGCAGGATAGACGGGCAGACGCTGGAGAGGCGCGCGGACGAGATAGACCAGGACTGCCGCGAGCACCCCCCACACCAGCGCGGCGGGAATATAGACGCCGAGAATATTGATCTCTTCGATCATGGCATCGCTCCGCTGGGCTTCCCGGCCGATGGAAACAGATTGCAGCGCATGCCGACCAGCGCCCGCACCGCCTGCCGCCGATGTTCGTCGTGCGGCAACTCGACTAACGCGTTCAAGGCGGAATCCATTGCGGCGAGCAGGGCGGGCGGCGGAGCATCGGGAGCACCGTTCCGCCAGCGAATGGCATAGAAGGCGCTCAGCCCCGACAAGACAGCGCCTAGGGCATGACGAACATCATGGGGGACGTGGGGCAAGGATCGCCGCAACGGAATGATATTGCGGCCGACACGCAGGTCGGAGAGCCCGTCGGCCGCATGCAGCGCCTCGCTCGGTGACGCAATCGCCATCCGTGCGGCCACCTGCCCCAGGCGGTCGACCGCCATAGCCGTCCAGCGCTGCGGCACGAATGGCCTGCGAATGTCCGCCAGGCGGGACAGCTCGCCCCAATTGCTTCGCAGGATGCGCCGCGCCGTCCACAGCACATTGGCTGACCGAAACAATTTAGTGACCGCGAGCGTCGCGACGATCCCGCCGACCTGCGCCAACCCGGTATTGATGAACACCGCGAGATCGGCCTGGAAGCGCGCGAGAAAGCCCATGGCGACGATGAAGCATGAGAACATCGGCAGCGCTTCGGGCGACCGCTTGGGATCGGCCTGGATATAGCCCATCCACAACAGTGCCGGCGCGAGCGTGATGATCAACATCTCGTAACCGTCCACCCGCGGCAGGATGACAAAGAGGTACAGCGCCGCGAGCGGGAACATCTTGAGGGTGGCTATAAGATAGCGCCCGATCGCGGGCGCCGGATCATCCTGTGCAGCAAAGGAACAGGTGATCAATGCGGCGAAGGCGGCAGTCGCCGATCCATTGGGCCAGGCCAGCAGGATCCAGACCGCGCAATAGAGCATGATCGCAACCGTCGTCGCGAGACCTGCCAGGGCAGCGACACCATGATCGCGCGCCAGCGCGAAACGCTCGACAAGTTCATGTTTAAAATTCGGGCGCCCCGGCGAACCGATTCGGTTCGCCAGTCGGCGGCTGGCGGCGAGCGCCGTAAGAAAATCGGCCATGCGGATGCACGCGCTCGCGGTAAGCAATGACGCCCAATCGGCCTTCGCCTCCATCTCTTGCGCGAACGTCTCGCACCGCCTGACGAGTTGTCGCGCACGTTCCGGTCTGGCGTCCTCATCCCCCAGCCAGTCCGATACCTCGCCCACCAACGCCGACAGTTCGGGTCGCAGGGGCGCCATCGCGCGCAGCTGATCGAGCCGGTTGGCGGCAGCGGACGCGAAGGGCAGCACATTGGCCAGGTGCTGCTGCAGCGCCATGACCCGGCGCCGGGTCGCCGGCGCCCAACGCTGGTCGAACGGCAGATGGATGGCGATCATGCTCAGTTCGGTGACGTCAGCCGCCAGCATCCGCCGATGCTCATACTCAAGCCTGGTGTGCTCACTGCCCAGCGCCTCCGCGGTCCAGCGCCGCGCATGCGCCAAGAAGGATTGCGCCCGTGCCCGGATAACCGGTGTCGCGCTCCACGGCTGCAACAGGGCATGGACGGCCGTCACCGACAGGATCGCGACGGTCATCTCCTGGACCCGGGCAATAGTGGTGTCGAAAATGTTCGCTGGATCGTCGAGATAGGGAAAGCTGATGACCGCCGCGCTGAAGGCCGCCATCTGAAAAAGGAAGGCGCGCGGTGTCCGGTCGAGTACCGCGAGATAGATGCACAGGCCCGCCCAGGATGCGAGACACAGCACGAGCAATTCAGGAGAATTCTGAAGATTGGGTACCAGCAGGATCGTAATGCCAGCGCCCATCAGGATCCCTCCGAGACGATACAGCACCTTCGGCCGGAAGGCGCCCGCCATCGGTTGCGCCGTCACATAAACCGTCAGCAGTGCCCACCACGGGCGCGGGAGGCTCGCCGAAAATGCGATAGCCAAGGTGATCGACGCGGCGATCAAGCTGCTCATCGAAAAAAGCAGCTTCTGCGGATCAACATGGATATTGGGCAATGGCAGGCGTGTTCCGCCCCCAAGCGAACTCGGCATACTAGTCAACCGTGACAATCGGTAATTGTCACGATCAGTCTAAGACCGTGGTCATCACCTCCCTATGGTGCGGCCCTATTACCCGAGCTTCCCGCTCTTCTCGTAGATCAAAATATTGATGGTAAGGCGCAAATATTCTGCTGAAAACGTCGAGTGCGGAACTGGGGCTCGATCAAGGCCTCGGTATGCACTGGCGTCATTATTGGTACCGCTTGTCTTTGGGGGTAGGCTGGTCGCCCGAGTGATCCTGCCCCTTGCCAGAGAGACAGAATGCCGCCACCGGCACCGCGACAAAAATCAGCAGGATAAGCATCTCCTCGCTCAGAAAGCGGGACTTTTGCAGGGCGACCAGGCCCGCTGCGCCGGCCGCCATCGCAAGCGTCCATAGAGCCCCGGACCATGAAAACGGGCTGCCCCCCGCTCGCTTCTTCGGCACCTGCCCCATGAGTAAGGCGTCCTCTCCTGTCGGGCAGGTCCCGGACCAAGTTCTCCTCGCCTGGAGTTTGAACGTGGAAAAAACTATCTGCGCAGGCAAATGAATAGTTTTGCGATCTAACCGCAAAATTATTGGCCGTCGGCGCGCGCGGTCATCGTCGATCAGACAATCCTGCCGACGAGAATCACTCCGCGCCCGACAGCAGCACTGAGCGTCGCGGTCGCAACATCATTGTCGGTCTTCGGTGCAATAGCCTCGGGCAGACTGGTGCCTATTTCCGGCGCACCTCATTACCCGCGCGGACGGCCTCGATCGAGCCATTGAGGGTGGGAAGTTTGGATTGACCCGCGATGCGCGGATAATGCTGCTGATCCACGCTATGGCATCGAGCTTCTGATGTAATAGGCTGGCAGGCCCGTTGGTGCGCTGGTTCGCATTCGCCACATTTGAAGCGACGTCATCCAAGGCTGGGATCGGGAGTGCCGTTGCTCGGTCGGTTCGGTCATTGGCTCATTTCATCATTGGCAATTTCAGCATCGAGGGAGAGCAACGATTGGTGGTGAAGTGCCAATCCCCTTCAGTTCAAAAGTCGCGAAGTCCTCAGAAGCTCCATCCCCCAACCTCGGACGGACGAGCCCAGGCCTGGCAGCGAAAGATCAGGTTTTTTCTTCGAGTTTTCCGAAAATCTGATCAAAATCCCGTGGGCTGGCCACGAGATCGACCAGCGTATAGCGGTCGAGCACCGAAAGAAATGCGCGAAGCGCCTCTTTGAGGATGCCAGTCAACCGGCACGCCGGCGCGACGATGCAGCCGTCACAATCGACCAGATCGAAACCTCCTTCCGTATGCCGGACGAGCGAGCCGATGTTGATCTCGTCGGGGCGCTTACCGAGACGGATGCCGCCACTGCGCCCCCTGACACTTTCGATGTAACCCGAACGGGCCAAGTCGTTGACCACCTTCATCAGGTGGTTTTGGGAAATCCCATAAGCCCGGGCGACTTCCGCAATCGAGCACAGGCGCTCCGGCCGCGCCGCGAGATAGAGCAGCACGCGCATCGAATAATCAGTGAACAGAGTCAGCTTCATGCCCGTTCCTGTGGGGCCTCCACCGACCCGATAATTTTATATGCATTTCTGTTGCATCTTTCAAACACACATCATAGATGCATTCTTAATGCATGATTGGAGGATGAGTCGTGGGCGGTCCCTCAGCGATTGATGAGAACAGTCTCGCGCATTTGGTGAACGCCTTTTATGCCCGCGTCCGGGCGGACGCCGAGTTGGGACCGATCTTCAACGACGCGGTCCATGATTGGCCCGAACATCTTGAGAAGCTTGCGCATTTCTGGTCATCGGTCATGCTGACGACGGGACGCTACAAGGGCCAACCTGTTCCGGCACATCTGAAGCATAAAGACCGGATCACCCCGGCCCTCTTCGATCGCTGGCTGGGCCTTTGGCAGCAGACCACAGACGAATTGATGGAGCCCGCGGCCGCGATCGCGCTCCAATCAAAGGCAGCCCGCATCGCGGAGAGCCTTCAACTCGCCATGTTCTTCAGGCACGATCCGGCGCCGCCGAGCCGGGCCGGTCGCGCGATCGACCAAGGCCAAAGGGGTGCAGTTTCGTGACTGCAAGTTGTCCTTATCGATCCACGCCGATCTTCGATGAAAACACGCTCCCAGCGGCCTTGCGCGCGCGCCATGACACCAAGGTGGGCGTGTGGGGCCTGATCCGGGTCATCGAGGGCGCGCTCACGCTCACCTATGTGGATCCGCGTTCGGAAATCGTGCTGACTCCCGACAGGCCAGGGCTTGTCCTTCCGCAGCAGCCGCATTTCGTGACGCCGCTCGGGCCGATGAAGATGCAGGTCGATTTTTACGACCATCGTCCGGACATCTGATCGTCTGATCGTCTGATCCTCCAATTTCACCGCCATTTCTTACTCTCAAGGACAGGAGAATGTTATGTCGCAACCTCTCAGCGAAAAGACGATCGCGCTCGTCAAAGCGACCGTCCCGGCGCTGGAAGCCCATGGCCTGGATATCGTCAATGAGATGTATGCCCGCATGTTTCAGAACCCGCAGATCCGCGATCTGTTCAACCAGTCGCACCATGGCGACGCAGGGTCGCAGCCACGCGCGCTGACCGGGGCGATCCTCGCTTATGCGGGCAACATCGAAAATCTGGGCGCGCTGGCTCCGGCTGTCGAGAGGATCGCGCAAAAGCATGTCGGTCTGCAGATCCTGCCAGAGCATTATCCACATGTCGCCGAGGCGCTCCTCGGGGCCATCAAGGCGGTACTCGGCGATGCGGCGACCGACGAAATCTTGGCGGCTTGGGGCGAGGCCTATTGGTTCCTCGCCAATATCCTCATCGCGCGCGAAGGCCGCATCTATGGCGAACAGAAAAGTGCGAGCGGAGGCTGGAATGGTTGGCGCGACTTCCGCGTCGACACTGTGGTTCGCGAGAGCAGCGTGATCAACTCCTACATCCTGCGTCCGGTCGATGGCCAGCCGGTGATGGACTATAAGCCCGGACAATATCTGACCTTCTGGTTGGAGATCCCCGGGCACCCGCCGGTCAAGCGGAACTACTCGATTTCGGCCGCGCCCAACGGGGAGACCTATCGCATTTCGGTCAAGCGCGAGGAGTTTGGTCTGGCCTCGGGATGGATCCACCGGGAGGCGAAGGTCGGCACGATCCTGAAGGTCGCGGCACCGGCCGGCGAATTCTTCCTCGATGATGATGACGAACGGCCCGTGGTGCTGCTCTCAGGAGGCGTCGGCCTCACGCCGATGGTCGCCATGCTCGAAGCGCTCGCCGGTAAGGATGCCGGCATACCTGTCCAATATATCCACGGCACCCACGACAAGCTTACGCACGCGATGCGGGATCATGTGCGCACACTGGCGACCGGAGCGAAGGCGATCCAGGTGGTCGACTTTCATCAGACACCGCTCGCAGACGAGGTCGCGGGCCGCGACTTTGATGTCGCCGGGATCATCACCGACGAGTGGCTGGTCAACAACACGCCCGTTTCCGAGGCCCATTATTATATCTGCGGGCCGCGACCGTTCCTGCGTCACGCGGTCTCGACCCTGTCGCTGGCGGGCGTGCCGTCGGATCGCATCCACTATGAATTCTTCGGTCCTGCCGACGAATTGCTGGCCGCCTGACGCTAGCGCGATGGGCGACACACTGGCACGCGCGCTGCACGTCCTCTCGGTCGTCGTCTGGATCGGAGGGGTCTCGTTCGTCACGCTTGTGGTGATGCCGTCCATTCGTCACCGGTATCCACCCGCGGAGAGAGTGGCAATCTTCCAGCGCTTCGAGGGGCATTTCGCCCCTCAAGCCCGGATCTGGGTTCTGATCGCCGGGGCGAGCGGTCTATGGATAATCTATCGCAGCCAGATGTGGAGTCGCTTCCTCGATCCCCACTTCTGGTGGATGCACGCCATGGTTTGCCTATGGACGATTTTCGCGGTCATGCTCTTCGTCTTCGAGCCTCTGTCGCAGCGTCATCCCACCGATAGCACGACCCGTCCCACCGCAAATTTCCGGCGGATGGAAAGACTGCACCGGATCATCCTTCTCGTCTCGGCCGCGACGATCATGGGTGCTGCAGCCGGCAGCCATGGTCTTCTCTGACCGGATCGACAGCATCGACCAACATGCAAGTGGCTCGAGCTAGATTCAAAACATGAATCAGTGCGGCCAAACTGATTCAACTTATCAATTGGACGGGCCGCCATCCCATTGGCAGGTTCCCCCTATGTTCAAGCCGCCAACCCAACTCGTCGATTGGTGCTGCGCTCTTGAGGCGGTCGACGCCAAGCGGAACATAGCACGAGCGTATCACATTCAAGCGTCACAGGATCTGTTTGGCCATGTCATCGTCGCGCTGCGCTGGGGACGTATCGGTCGCACGCGTTCGGGCATCACCGTTTCCTTCTCCAGCGATGCAGCGGCGCACAAGTTCATCGAGCGCACCTTAGGGAAGCGCGCCAGCGCGCCACGCCGTATCGGCGTCGCCTACATGCAAGTGAACGCGTAGTCATTCGCCGCGTCGGGCAGGCCGGCGAGATCGATCGAAGAAGCGAGCCCAGCCAACCCGTTTTCACCGCCGATACGGCCTAACCGGGACTGCAGCCTTCCAGACGGCTGCCTAAATCTAAGTGCCTTCTTTGCAAACGCTTGATATCGCGCCTTGCTGCCTGAGGGCACCCTGCCCATGTTCTAGCGGACTACTTTTCGACAAATGGCCCGGCGAAATATGATCACCGACTTTGCTATTGATGATCTACGTAAGGTGCGAGCAATATCATTTCTGTTCCGCTATCCCTTGCACCTTCGCGATTTCCACGAAATGCGCAGAGGCAGCGAATTGCGGAGACATTACGCAGCAAAAGCGCTGTTCAATGATTGTAGTGCCAGCGGTGAAGTTGACCGCACCACTGGCTATAGTGGAGAAATCGTGGCTCTGTATGTACCAATCACTGCCCGGCGGGCGGACGAAGCCCGCATTTGTACCACGAGGATTCCTCCCGATTTGGTGCTGCGAAATGATGGAAGGCGGAACTGGCCTGAAATTCTAAAGGCGGCCGAGGCGTGCCTTCAAAGGATGATCGATTGAAAGGCGATCATAGCATTGGCACCCTTCGGACCGCGATAGGAGCCTGTCGCGCATGCGAAACGAAGTTGCCACTCGAACCACGACCGATATTCCAGATCTCGCAAACTTCTAGACTGCTGATCGCCAGCCAAGCGCCGGGGAGTCGGGCCCATGCGAGCGGTGAGCCTTTCTCTGATGCATCGGGTGAGCACCTACGCGACTGGATGGGTGTAACTTCAACCGAATTCTATGACGCGAGCCGTATTGCCATCGTGCCAATGGCGCTCTGTTATCCAGGTTCTGGCGGCAGCGGCGATGCACCACCCCGTCCGGAATGTGCGCCCCTATGGCGAGACCGGATTATGCAAAGCCTGACCTCTGTCGAGCTGACCCTTCTGGTCGGCAGCTACGCCATTGCGCACATTTTGGGTGCAGGAAGAGTGAGCGACAGAGTTCGCGACTTTCAAGATTACCTGCCAAATTATTTTCCGCTCCCACATCCGTCGTGGCGCTCCCGCATATGGATGGCGCGCAATCCCTGGTTCGAAGAAACCGTCTTGCCCCACCTAAAGCAGCTAGTGCGATCTAAGCTCTGACATCCGAGGAGCTTGCGGGATAAGTCAGGCCATCTGCTCGCGCCACCGCCGAGGGTGTGATCTTTGCCGCTTCGATCCTATCGTCTCCCATCAGATGGAAAACCTCGCGACCAGACGCGAGAAGATAGTCGGCGACGATCCGGCGATGGCAGCGCCACCAGACCGCCTCCGCACACATAATCGCGCAGCGACGTTGAACGCTCACACGCATGAGCGTGTCGAAACCCCGGCGGTATTCGGCGCCCAAAGCGTGGTCGGCATAGTTGTGAAAGGATTGATTCTGCCAGTAGGCGTTGACCGCGTCAGGCACCGTCTTGGACTTTGGACGGCGGCCGCCCAACTCCAACAGCTGACTGTGCACGATCTGATAACCTGACAATGCTGCAGCAAGCGCACTCGGATTGAATTGAGGGTTGGTCCGAGACCGGGGAGTCGTGCGAATATCGATAACATGTTCCACGCCGCCACGACGCAACAGATCTACAAAAGCATCAATCAATCTCATCGAATGTCCGATGGTGAATACCGGTAGATCTGATGGTGTCACAGGGACCGTGCCATCCTCCCACTCACCGATGTTACTGGAAGGCGGAGGAACAGCAGTAGCCATCTCTATCTAATGCCCAAACAAGAATAGCGGTTCCCGAAGGCGGTCCTCGCCCCTTATCATGCGCCTTTCGATCTAACCGCGGCCATGTTCGGACCACCCTTGATGACCGTAAGATGGCGGCCCATGGCCTCGCGGGCGACCTGATCATCATGCTCGCGCTGCCACAACGCACTACCGCGTAGTGAGGACAATTCAGCGAACCTCGCAATGAGTCATGAGTGACATCCGCTCTGCTTTAGTATCAGAATGGGAAACTGTAACGGATCGCCATGATGGCGGTCGCAAACGTAATCAGGTTCAGCGGGAGCCCAAGCCTGACGAAGTCCATATAGCGGTAATCACCCATTTGGTAGACGATGACATTGGTCTGATATCCGAAGGGTGTCGCGAATGCAGCGCTGGCGGCCATCATTACAGCTACGAGAAACGGGCGCGGACTGACGCCCAGGCTTTCGGCGAGTGCTACTGCTACCGGCGTCACAAGCACGGCGACGGTGGCGTTAGACAGCAATTCCGTGAGGATCATTGTGACGAGATAGAGCACGGCCAGCGCGGCCATGGGGCTCAGCCCATGAACACTGGCAATCAGAAGTTTAGAGGCGCTTGCGGCCAGGCCACTCTCGTCCATGGCGATGCCGATGACGACCATGCCCGCAATGAGGATCAGGATTTCCGGCCTCAGCCCTCCGTACGCCTGGTCGGCACTGATCACGCGCAAAAGTATCAGCAAAACGGCGCCCGCGAAGGCCGTTGCAGCAATCGGCGCAACGCCAATCGTAGCCAGCGCGACGGCGCCAATAAAGGTGGCGAGGGCGATCAGAGCCTTCCTTAGATCGAGCGATCGTTTCTCTTCGAAAACTGCGGCGTCACCAACTTGTGCACTGTGGACGTCCACCGGCGCGATTGGTGCAGGCTCGCTTTCTCGTGCGTCAGCTTCGTGCCGCCCACCGAGCAGCCGCCCGCTGATGGCGAAGAGATAGATCATGCCGACGAGCGCCATCGGCAGCCCCACGGGGGTGATCTCGAACATGCCGAACCGCGCCTGACCCGCAACGCTCGCCATGTCGTCGACCAGCAGGTTTGTCGATGTGCCAATCAAAGTGCAGCAGCCGGTCAAGATTGTGACGTAGGACAGCGGGATCAGAAATCGCCTCGGCGAAAGTTTCAGAGTCGTAGCCACGTCGCGGATGACGGGTGCTCCCAGTACGACAATCGGTGTGGAGTTGAGGAAGCAAGACACCGATCCGATCATCGCCATAAGCATCCAAATGCCCGTGGCGCCAAACCGCCGGCACATCGCGACGGCTGCGGCTATGGCCCGATCGAGCAAACCGGAGAGCTCGAGCGCATAGGCAATGACGAACAGTGAGGCGAGTGCGATGATAGCAGGGCTGGCGAAGGCTCCCTGAACATCGACGGGGCGAACAACCCCGGTCATCAGCAGCACTGCCGCGCCGCTGAGCGCGACGACATCGGCGCGAACCTTATCCCAGATCAGGGCGGCTACGACCGCGGCCAGAACTACCAGGGTCAAGATTTGATCGGCCATCATGTCCTTGCTGGGTCGTCCGCGATCGCTCCGGTGTCAACGTCCGAAAGAGATTTTATCGTTTTCGGACTGGAGGATGGCGGCAACCTTGCTATCCTGCAGTCATGCGCGAACCCAGCATCAGAACAAGTCGGCTGGCGATCGCGGGCGGATTGGCGGCCGTCCTTGTGATCGGCGGTTCGGGGTTTCTCCTCGGCCGGCTTTCGGTGCCGCCGAGGGAGAAGTCGGTAGCGATATCAACGCCTCCGCTGGTGGCCCCGGATCCTGTCGAACCGCTCAAGGTGCTGAGAAGGGCCGATCTAATCGCGCTGGCACACCAGGTTTCCGATGCGCTGGCATCGAACCGCGCGATGCCTGCTACCGTGGCGAGCTTAGCTGGCCAGCGCTTCGAGCTGTTCGTCCCATTTGGATGTAGCGGCCCTTCCGCTGAAACCGGATCGCAGCCGATGGGATGGCGGTATGACGCCGCAAACTCGACGCTTCGGATATCGGTCACCCCTGTCACATGGGCAGCCGACCAATGGCGTGTAGGGTCCACCATGGGAACCCCGGCTGAGGGCTTCTGGATCGCGCGACCCTGGTCATCGAGCGAGCAATGTCCTGCATCGGGAGTGCAGCCAGGTCCAGCAGGTGCAGATCCGGTTACTTTGCCGGAACATACCTTGGCGATCGCGCAATTCTCGACAGCGGAACGGTCCGCTTTATTCCGCGACGGCAAGCCCCTCGAGCTAGTGAAACGCGTTCCGCCTGACATGCTGAACATGTCTCAAGGCCTGCGCCTGAGGATTATCGGCCGCATCGACCGCGAGTTCGGTCCCGTCCGATGCGTCCAGCCCGCAGGAGCAGAGCAGCGGCCTCTTTGCGTCATCAGCGCTCGGATCGACGAGATGATGATCGAAAATCCCGTCTCGGACGAACTGCTCGGCAGCTGGTCGACACGGTGACGCCGGGATGAGATTAGACCGGAGCCTTATCTGGCCTAGCTATCCGTAGAAAAACGTAATTCGGGAAGGACAGGTTGGCGGCGATGTAGAACTGACCGATGATCATGTCCGCTCACAGATCATCCATGATTGCGTGTACCGCTAGGAATATCCGTAACAAAATCGGCACCCGGTTGCCGAGCAGCGCCATCACGCCAAGCGCGAACCGCCCCAACGAGCCACAGCGGATCATCCAACTCCATTGAGGGACAGCCCGGGAGGCAGGCCCGGCGGGGATGATGGATTGTTCAGATCAATCTGTTCTGCCCGTAGTGTGTTCGCGGACGAATGGCAGTTTACAAAACTAGGCAGGCCGAACGACCGGAAAGGCCCCGCTATCCAACCGGCAGCTCATGTTTCGGAAGCTGCCATACAACGGAGTGGCAAGAAACGGCCGATTTGCTCCACATTTTGTCATTCGATTTTGCGCCAGAGACGGCCGACAGCGCCCGCTTCGGCGGCCAGGTTGCGATTGTAGGAGAGCGGCATCCGCGGGGACTTCCACCGCAACGCATCCATGATGCCAGCAAGGTCCTCGCCGCTTGCGAACAGGTCTTGGTTCAGCCCGACCCGCGTCGAATGCGCGCTGGTTCCCGTGAGCAGCCGCATCAGATCATCCTTGGTTAAGTCCCCGAGCGCGCCGCGATCGAACGCCTTGCGGATCATCGTGCGCCAGATCGGACCTACCGAGCCGGGATGGAGCGCGTCTTCGCCTACGTCATATTCGACCCGCGCGGGAACCGCCGGATGCCCCCTGAGCTTGCGCATATCCCAGTTCTCGCGCCCCGAGATCGTCTCGATCCGGCGCGCCTTGATCGCTGCGCGCGCCTTATAACGGCGGACCTGCACCCGGCGGAACAACGGTCCTGAGGAAATCCCCGCAGCCTCGGCCCAGACCGAAATTGCCCGCACCGAGCGGGGCGACAGGTAGGCCGTGGCCCCCTCCCCCTCCTGATCGCCTTTGCTGCGCGGAATCGCCAGGAGCCGCGCTTCCGGGTCAATCGCCTCGATGATGTGATCAACATCGATCGCGACCAACTCAGATGCCCGCAACCCACTGTCATAGGCGACCGAGAGCAGGGCACGGTCCCGCAATCCCGGCAAATCGTCCGCACAGGCCTCCAGGAGCGCCCTGACGTTGATCCCACGGGGCTTATCCCGCTCGATGTCCTTGACGGGCCCCTTGAACCTCAGCGGACGTGCCTGGGCCTGCGCGGTACCCTTCTCGCGTCGAATTGCGCGCAGCCGCAGCTTAACCAGTTCGGTCTGTGTCGGATCCCTGAGGTCGAGCAATTGGTGGATCTTGCCGATCGACGCTTTGTAGCGCCCGAGCGAGGCCGGCTTCGCTCCGCCCCCTGCGCGCTCATCCAGATAGTCGGCGACGATCTCGGGCGTCGCCGGCAGGGCGATCCGATTCGTTCGACGGCACCAAAGGTCGAAAGCCTCCAGGTCCGATTTCAGCGCGCGGATCGAATGAGTCGAACTCGCAGCCTGATAGGCGGCGATCAGCGCCTCGTTGACGACGATCCGACCACCGGCGCGCATCTGGGTCGCGGTCCAAGCAATCTCGGGCATCGGTGCGGTCGACAAGGGTTCCAGCGGCCCGCCGGTAGCGGCGAAACCGTCTTTTTCAGGGCTCACCGGCCCGCCTGCTCCGCCGCCTTCCATAGCGCATCTGTAGCGCACCATATAATGAACGGTCAATTCCGCTTATGTGATAACTGCAATTATCACATGTT
>Ga0207698_10000864_pt1 | contig 17601 bp, 17 predicted proteins | sample KBSCornC22_FD_184298 | JGI IMG/M metagenome (GOLD analysis project Ga0207698, IMG submission 184298) | Corn rhizosphere microbial communities from Kellogg Biological Station, Michigan, USA - KBS Corn C2-2 (SPAdes) (version 2) | ecosystem: Host-associated > Plants > Roots > Rhizosphere > Soil ...
CAACCAAAACCTACCGTAAGGACGGCACGTTTGTCGCTGTACCGCGCGGCCCCTCGGCTGGCACTTTCCTCTATGTCGGCGGGAAACCCATTAAATTTGCTCCTCCCATTAAATTGCACGGCTTTGTCGTTGATATGAATGGCTGCAATCCCGGCATCAAAACCACAATTATCAACAACTTAGGTAACGCATCCAAAATCATCGTTCCTCTGGATGTTAGTCAGTCACCTAAATCGTTGCTCACCTTTCTCACGAAGAATGGCGCTGCATTGACTTGCGGTCCAAATGATAAAGAGGCGCAAGTACTGCGCGTTTATTTCGCGACGAAAGTGCCCAACGTTACTGAAATTCAATCTCTCGGTGACGGCTGGTGCAACCTGCCGGATAGCTCTAGCGCCTATGTCCTCAACAGCAAAATTTACGGCCCTAACGCTAGTAAGTACAACATGGCCGTGCTGAGCTCAGAAAATAACCAGGCAACCAAAGGAGAAATCTCCTCATGGATTCGGATTACCGACACTCTCAAGCATGATGGAATCGCCGTTGTCGGCTTGCTCGCAGGATTAGCGTCAGCATTGCTCAAGCCATTGAACCGCCCTCCTATCATCCTTGTTTTCGTGGGCAAATCGAGCACTGGCAAGTCGACAGTCTTGAAATTTGTAAACACCTCGTTTACCGCCCCCTCTAATATTGCGACATGGGAAGCGACCGAGAACGGCCTGGAAGCGGCGGTAGCACATCACCGCCACAAACCGTTCGTGATTGACGAAATTGGCCAAGGCGACGGGAAATTGTTCTCGAACGCGGCGTATCGACTGACAAATTCAAGTCCGAAACTCCGTGCGAACTATACCGGAGACCTGATCCAAGGCCCCCCAAGCAGCAGCAACGTCATTACCGCTGGTGAGCTCTCACCGATGGATTTGATCAAAGCTGCGGGTAAAGTGGTAACTGATGGCCAGCGAGCCAGAATGCTACCCATCCGCATAGACGAAGAATTCGGAATCTGGAGCAATATCGACGGATTCAATTCCGGTGCGGATAAATCGAAGTACATAGCAACCGAGCTGGAAGATTGCTACGGCATCGCTGCTCCGCTGTATTGCAAATACGTCGCTGAGAACGTCGAATCACTGGCTGAAGATTTCAAGCAGTTCGCCGACGGGTATCGTCTGCGAGTTATGGGGCAAATCGAAACCAGCAATATGGATGCAGTTGCCAATCGAGTACTCGATTCATTTCTGCTGTTTGGATTTGCTGGCAGGCTAGCGAACAAGGCCGGCATTGTAAATTGGAACAAGAAACAAACGCTTGGTGCAGTCGAACGCGGCTTTTCGTTATGGTTTTCCGAGTACAAGCAGTCACTGCCCATCTCGAACGAAAAGATTTTGAACAATTTACGTCTTTTCTTCCAATCCAAGCGCGGCACAATGTTTAAAAAACTGTCGCAATTCGATGACGCCCATCAAGGGACCGTTGCAGGTTACGAACACACGTTACGAGGTAATCCAGTATTTCTGGTTTTCCCCGCCTATTTTGAAAACAAACTCTGCGAGGGTGTAGAAAAACGCGAGGTAATTCAGCTACTCACGACGCAAAAATTGCTGAACTTGGGCACTCGTAAAACGCCGACGAAACAGATCCATATTCCCGGACAGTCGAATTTGAATGTCAGTTTTTATGTTATCAGCCGCAACATTCTGCTGTCCTAAATAGGGTGCCTCCGAAATACCTGCATATTTGCATATTTCGGGGCTTTTTCTTCTTGCTTAAGACATTCCCTCGATTGACTATCTGATGCTCTTAATACTTATTTGACTGGCTCTATTAAGAGTGTAATCAATATGTATAGCAGATAATTAGAGAGTAATAGTAGCCATCGTGTATAGCTTTACTACTGCATAACACTATAGAAATAAGCACTATGCTGGTATGCAGAGCGGAACGCTCGCTACACCACTAATTTACACTCAGAGCCAATATTGTAAATACAGTGTGCATCAGCAGAATGTGATTGCGCGCACCAATCTTCTCCACGTCTCCACCCGCAGTTCCTGCTCCACCATTCCCAAGAAGTAACCGCGTACAGCACATATTGCGATGCAGCCGAAATGCATTCCGCAGTCGGTGCCCTATTTCATACCGAAAGATTCCGATGAAAATTAAGCCCATGACTCCAGTGGTACATCCCCCTGTTGTTGATCGCATTGCGTACGTCCTTCCTTGGGGGACACACAGCTTTAAAGCATACTCCGCATTACTCGCCCCGGTGCAAAGCCGAATCAAAAGCGCTATCGCTGCGGGCCGTTGTGAGCGCAAGTACTTCCCTGGTTCACGCTACCGCGAGAGCTTTCATCTCAATTTGAATAGCGGAGCAAAGGCGCTTGTCCAAATAGGCGCGGCTCAACCTGATCGTCAAAACGGTGGCATTCGCGTCATGATGAACCCAGCCAAACTTGGTGATGGTGATGTCAGACAATTCAATCGCATCATGAGCCGGATCGTTGGTGACGACTACGATGAACTGATGGAGCGCCCTCTCGTCAACTGCCTGGACTTTGCTGTCGATATACATTACTTGCTGCTCAACGACTTGCTCGTCCACTACAAAGGTGCGCATCAATTCACGCTGTTCTGCCAGCGCTTCGATGCTTACGGCGTTATCAACGGCTACAACATTGGTAGCGCATCAAGTGCTTATATGGATGCGATCTACAGCAAGAGTACCGAACGTACGCACGCGGCTTTGCTAAGTATCGCCAAAGAAGGTCTCAACACAGAAGCCCTGACTGCGAACGCGCTCAAGCAAATGAAGCGCGTTAAGGACGGTCCAGATGTAGTTCGGGTTGAGATCAGAGGTAAAAAGATGCGGGGCACTAAACTGCATCAACTAGCATCGCTGCCCAATCGATTTGAACGCTTCAGCTTTGCCCACCTAAATGCAGGTGGCCCAGAGCTACCAACGTTAGTGACGAAAGCGTTCCATGCGATGTGTCGCCAAGACGGCGTTAAAGCTGCTCTAGCGACGTTTAAACACTCGGACCATGCTCGAGTCGTCAATGCTTACTGGCGCAACCGTCAATGCGGCTGGTGGCAGCCGAAGCCGATGTGGCAGCAAGCATGTGACGCTGTCCGTAACATTGGACTATTTCCGGATCGAGCGTTTGGCACTTAATCATTCTAATTGGCGACTTTTATCGCCACGCACGTATTATCAATGCCAGTCGTTACTTAGCAGCTATTAGCTCTCTGGATTGAAGAACGGTGTGGGCACCATCAGACGCGTATCCTGAGAAATCAAGTAAGCGGCATCAGCGCTTTTAGAGAGATATGTAACCCAAGCAGGGTCACGCTGCAAATTCTCTCGCTTTTGTGCTCGCTCTGCCGCGTCAGAAATCACCCAAAAATTCTTAGCCGATACCTTTTACTGAGGCGTATATCCATATACGACAAATATCTGCATCTTGTAAATACATCAGCCGATCAGATGACGGTATAAAAAAGGATGTAGACATGAAGAAATGCATTTTGGTATTAGGGTGCGGAGAGTTTCAGTCCATTGACCAATGGGCGAAGAGTAAAGGCATTTGCTTTTCGACAAACGCACGAGCTGCTTTCCATCATTTTGTCACGCTCTACGCGAAGACACATCCGGCAGTCCATGAGTTTGGAGAATTGAAAAGCACATCGATTTCACAAGTCGATTCTGTCATTTCCTACGAAGGAAATCGTGGCCCCACCCATCTCTATCGCACCGGCTACTTGAACGAGGTGTGTGCAGCTTTCGATGGACTCGAGCATTGGACGATGCAAAGTGCATTTGATATCCTGGGCTCTTTGCTGGAAGAGATGCACTGCATGGAGGGAGTTCAAGAACTTCCCATGGATCACTACGTCACCAGAAATCCAGAACAGGATCATAACTGGGAGCATTTGATAGGAGAGATGTGCCACCTCCTCGAACTGCTATCCCCGATCACGCACAAGCAGCTGCACGTTCTTTTTCGCAAGCATCCGCGTAAAGTTGCCACCACAATGTGCTTACCGGTATGGATGCTTGAGTTTCTGCTCCTTCTCGCTGAACCAGCAGTTGCACTGCTGCCGGCGAAATAAATGTGATGAAGGATGCGAGCTGAGGGTTCGCTAGTTCCTTGATGGAACATGGAGCTTTTTTCTCCAGTGACGAGTTTGTCACTGGAGCGCGGAGATATCAAACGATGCATAGAATTGTTGATTTGCTCGCAGAATTGCCCCTCTCCAATTGATCCACCTTCCAGCTTCTGGCAAAGGCTGCGACCCGATCACGCGAACCCTCTTAACCCAACGCACGCAGCTCCATTTGGAGCTGTTTAACGTACGACGTTGCTCGCGTGATTTGGCCGCCTCGGCCTTTAACCAAGCCGAGAGTTTGAGTGTGCACTTGTCCAAAGAGCTCCGGGGACGTCTTTCTGCATAGGCAGCTCTTTAGAGTCATGCGCGCACCATATCAAAAAAAATTCTAATGGAACGCTCCAAGCTACCGATGCCCATGCATCGACGTGCTATCTAACACCCATGCTTATGAGGCCAAACTGCATCGACTCCGCCAATTAAACCGGTTGTTATTAGTTGGCGGAGTCGAGAATTTAACGGCGTTTACGACGTGTGGACGGTGTCACCTTCTCCGGTTCCCCAGTCAGCCCAGAACTATCATTAGCTCGCTTCGGCAAGGGCTTCTTCGGTTGTGGAACCATACCTGCATCAATCATCCACTTTGGCGCAGCCGCGTACGCTTTCGACGGCCCCAAAATCTTCTTTAGTGGCAGAACATTGTCACGCAGCTGATTGGGCGTACGCACATCAATTCCCATGTCTTTGAACGCTTTGTTACCCGCTCCAAATTTTGTGAACACCGGCAAATCCTGGAATGAGATGTCATCGTGCCCATACCAATGGCAGTGAGGTAGAGTACCTAGATTCCGATCCTCCGTGTCACTCGAATAGACGAGTTGCCGACAGGCTATCATTTCTAGAAGCGGTAGCTGTAGAGCGTTCCAATTGCCCCAACCGTTAAATATTTCGACTGTATGAACAGTTCTCCCCAGCGCCAATACTTCCATGAAATTATTCCTCGAATAAAATCCCACAGCACACTCCTGTAGCTGTGAATGCATGACTAAATCAGTATCCGCCATCGACATCTCGATCACACCGCTCGCCTCTGCCACGAACTTATCTATGAAATGCACGATCAGACCAAGCTCTGCCTCTGCTGAGAAACTACAACCCAATTTCCTGTATTTTTCTTCTAATTGCCTTTTTCAAATGCTAATCAGCCAAAATCCGAGTCTGTACTCCGAAATCTGCCAAGTCCTGCCAGAACGTAGTAAATGTCTTCGTCACCGAATCTGAATCAACGATTCTGATGTTTCCCCACTTAGACGCTAATACCGCGAAACTCATCGCCATTCGATGATCATTGTTAGCATCCAAATCTACAATATGACTAATTGGTTCGCGACATTCTTGAATTTCAATGCGATCATATTCTTCTTTGACTACAACACCCAGTTTTCTCAGATGCTCTGCAGAGACAGCAAGACGATCACACTCCTTAATTCGCAAGGTTGTCAATCCTCTGATTTTCACACCGCCAGGAATTAACGGTGCGATCGCCATCAAGGTCGGTGCAACATCAGGCATGTCTTCCATATCAATTTCACCTGACAACTCTCGAACACCTCCGATCGGCCCTCTAATCGAGGTAGTTTCAGCACTGGAAGTAACTTCTGCCCCTAGTCGCTCACAGATTTTTATAAATTGATAATCACCTTGTCGTGAATTATTTCCAAGATTAGAGAACTTTACTGCCACTCCATGTATGGTCGCTAAGGCGGCGAAATACGAACCACCCGAGGCATCACCTTCTATGTGTAAGGTTGTACCTTTATAAGTTTGTGGTTCGACATGAAATTGGGAATCCGTTTCGTCACGTTCTACTTGAACTCCAAAAATTTTCATTAACGCTATAGTTATGTCAACATAAGGCTTGCTTACAAGCTCTCCAATAACGTCTAGTTTTATTCCATTCGGCAGAAGCGGGGCGATCTGAAGAAGCGCTGAAAAAAATTGGCTCGAACGATCTCCACTCATCTTCACCGTCGACTTCATGGCATTAGCTCCCCCCGTTATCGACACTGGCAGTCCAGATGCGTCAGACGGACTAACAGATGCTCCAAGCGATTGAATCGCCTCAATCAGATACTTGTTTGGTCTAACTCTCAGCGACTCATGCCCATCAATCTCAGTAACCCCGTCTCGAAGAAACGATAATGCGATAAAAAAACGCGTCGATGTTCCACTGAACTTCATTTCAATTTTTAACTTACCTTCTCTGAATCTTCCACCAGTACCATAAACCAGATGCCTATGGTCGTCTTTCTCAACCCTGCACCCAAATATCTCCAATGCAGAAATCATCTCCGACGTGTCATCGCAGTCTGCAACACCATGAATAATACTCATCTCACTTGCCAGGGCCGCGAGAAACAAAGCGCGTAGAGATAGTGATTTGCTTCCAGGTAGCGTGATGCTATATTCCTCCGCGCACGGAACAAATTTATCAATCACAGCGACTCTTTTTGATTTATGCATCACATCCCTTCCTCAGGGTTTTCTACAAGTGGATTACCAAGTCAAAATTGGACAACAACCTCGTTATAAAATTATTAGCCTATACGAAAAATTTTACTATCAGCTACAAACCGCCCCCAAATCTCCAGCTATGAGCCCCATCTTTTACATTCACACAATCAGTATGCAAATTTTGCTTCGCAGACGACGAACCGTAACCGATAAATAAGCACCTCGAACCACACAAAATTTGACACAACATGTTTAATACCACACGCCAAAAATCACACAAAATTCGTTCACATTCACAAAATCTATAACTTTAACGCCACGAAAGCTGCACCAATCGAAACCACAACGCTAGATAGAATGCGTGGGATCGTTGGCGTTTCGCTGAGGAAAAGCCACGATATAATTACAGAGAACACAATACTAGTTTCTCGGAGTGCAGAAATAGGTCCAACAGGACCAAGTGACAAGGCAACTGTAAAAGCTGTATAGCCCGTCAGAGATACGACACCACCAGACATCGCCTTGAATGCCTCTGACGAGAGAACATTTGTTATCGGCTTGCGACGTAATCCAATAAATACGACTGGTGTCATGACCCCATAGATTAAAAACATCCACACCGCATAGGAAAGAGCATTTCCTGCGAGTCGAACGCCTATGGAATCGATTGAAACGTAGCTTGCAACGAAAAGGCCAGCAACCACCGCAAACAGAAACGATTGCGTCGAAGAACCACCTCGCCCGTAGATGAGGCTCGCGATTCCGCTCACAATCAGAAGCACTCCGAGAAACGAAAACATGCTCGGATACTGTTTCATAAATAGGATTCCACCGATGGTGACCAGCAGAGGAATACTGCCTCTCACCACTGGATAAACTTGCCACAGTTGACCGCTCTTATAGGCGTATGCCAAAAATATCGAGCAGCCTACTTGCAAAGCAGATGAAACGATCAAATAACCCCAGCAATCCTGCAAGGGAATTGGAAGGAAGAGAGCACAGACACCCGCACTAATCGTCGTGGCAAAACTCTTCACTGTGACGTTCCAGAGAGGATCCTCACCGCTGCGTAGTATCGCATTCCAGACAGCGTGCAGCAAAGCTGCAAACAATACCAGTCCAACTATTTTGATAGTCATTTTACGGTACATCTCTTATTCATTAAACATACCTCGACTCGTTCAAACTTGTTCATTTCGCTCCCCCATATACGCGGATATCCCGTATAGAAGACCGACCTTCTCGCTGAAATCAGTCGATAGATCATTGCATGCAGATAGTTGATTCTTTCACGTTCCTCTTCGCAATGAATTTAACTTTTTCACTGCAAAGGGGCTAGCTAGCGGGTCAGGCCGAGGTGTATGCAGTCTTCACCGAAGTAAAGAACTCCTGCGCATATCGTCCTTGCTCACGTGGACCATAGCTTGATTTTTTACGACCACCGAATGGCACGTGATAATCTGATCCCGCTGTTGGAAGATTCACCATCACAATCCCGGCCTGACTATGACGCTTGAAGTGAATCGCATATTTCAATGAAGAGGTAGCAATACCAGCCGATAGGCCAAATTCGGTATCGTTAGCCATAAACAAAGCTTCTTCGTAGTTTTTTACACGGATTACACTCGCCACCGGACCAAAAATTTCCTCTCTATTGATACGCATCGTTGGAGAACAGTCAGTAAAAAGCGCGGGAGAAATGTAAAATCCATCAGTTTGCCTTATAGTTTAATGCCCGCACAGGTCGACATTCAGATGGGTTGCTCCGGCTCCCTGACGATTGGGGCTTACTTGGCAACCATGCCTCTGGAACATCAATGCTGGCGGCAAGCATGGTCAGCGAGCAGCCCGTTAATAAGCCAATTTAAATTTAATTCCGCCTGAGATTAGGATGTAGTAATCGCATCACCTCTGTCCGTAAATTCAACTGCATCTCGAATGAGATGTACACCGGTGTCCAAAACGCAGCCCCCCTTGATCCGAAATTCAGAGACCATATTTGTCTTGCGTCATTATTTTTTTTATTTTTGCAAACGATCATATTCAGATAAAAATTCACAGTTTTCCTTCCGTTCCAAATATTAGCTGGCGTGTTAAAGCTAACGCTAACTATCCCATTGATTTTTTCCCTAAGGTCTTTGCACTAGAGGATGCTCGTGATTTCTTTTCTCCGGACAAAACTGATTTAGTTCGTATTTTTTTTGGCCCCGCGACAACGTCTGCGTCACGTGAGGTATTCGCGACTTTCTTTGCGACTATAGGTGTTGGTTTTACGTTAACGGCTGCTGGCTTTTTGATAGCTCGTACTGATATTTGCTTCACACGCATCGCGCGCATATTCTCCAACACAGCTTCCGCATCACGTCCGCGGATCTCTTTTTCTTGACGAGTCTTTTCATTGACTACTTTTTCAACTGACACATCTACCCCGCTCGTCTGAGACTCCGAATCACGCCCGATATTTCTAGCATTCGTCACTTTTAACTTAGCGGTTCTCAATTTCTCAATTGCCAGCGCTACACTACTATCTGCAATGATTTCTTCCAATGCGGTAGATAGTGCAAGCTTGTTCTCACAAATATACTCGCGATCACGAAAACCCACTGTACAAGGGTAGCCCAGTGCGTCTTCTCTCCACGTCGCCAATTGCACATCTCTTACATCTGGAGCATCTACATGACGAAGGGCTAATACTTGCTGACGCTTAGGATCCTTCAAAAACAAAGCCAAGTTCCTAAGAAATCCATCGGTCATACCTTCAATTGCTTCAACACGAACAACATAAACCTTGTCGCCGGTGCCCGCTTTTATAGCATTACTGAAGTCTTCTAAAAGATCATGAATTTCGTTTATGGTCTTTTGTGCGTTTCGCGCCCCCTCAAGAGACGTTGCCAATATCGAAAGAAAATTTTTCATGTCTTCACTGTTCTATAGTTGCAGTAATAGGAAAATGGTCGAAGATCATACTTTTCTCTAGTACAACCTTGGTATATTGAGGTATGTCGACGATTCCAACTGAGGCCTCGTCTAAATGCCATTGGGATCGCCCCAAAAATTCAGATGAAAAAATTATTTGGTCGTAGGTCCGCCAACGATCCACTTTATCTACTTTATAGAAATATGTTCCGGCATATGTTTCTGTTGAATTATTCCTGGAATATCCCCTAATGCAGCCAAGTCTTCTCCAGAACGGATTGTAGAGGCACTTGGGTTTATTGTAGACAAAACTAGCATCTCTACTGGCTTCCAAGTTGAATGCAAGTGGTTCATCAAACGGTTCGTCGTTGTAATCGCCCATCAAAACAAGTAACGCCTCTGGATCATTTTCCCAAATTTCGGAAACAACTTTACGCAGGTCAATTCCATATGAGAGACGAACCGCTGTTCCTTTATTAATCCATCTAACAGATGGCCAATGAGAAACAAATATATGTAACGTCTCCGCCGTCGAAAGAATTTCAAAAATAATGTGCAATCCAATCCGTTTTCGCGCACGAGTACTTGGGGTTGCTACAATTTTCGTTGCTTTTGCCTTAAATGAAGAAATCCTATAGATCACACAACAATCGAGCTTGACGCCTTTTCCGGTCGGAATTCCATCAACGAGACCATATCCATGCGTAGCGCATAACGTTTTTAGTTTTGTAATGTCCTCGGCGCTTACTTCACACAGTCCAAGAATCTCCACTTTATTGGCCACAATAAAATGTGCAATAACACCGTCAGCCATTGTCTTCTCAAGTGGGCTGGCTCGATTTGGTTTTTTAGTTGGAGACAAGCTGGTGTTCCACCAAGCTAGTGATATTTTCATTTTTTATCGCAGAAACTGCAAGATTGTGATCGCCGAATTTTCTTCCTGCCTTCTTTAAGCAGAATAAACCGAACATGTTTTTAAGCTAAGCCAAAATTTTAACAATATCAAAATCGTCAATATTCTCATTTATAGAGAGGGCTTTTTTTATATATGTATTTGGATTCTCAATGAACGCGTTCCACTTAACAGAGTGAATGTAGGATGCATTTCCCTGATAAGAGCGCGCCCCTACGTGCGGTTCGCAATTAGTATAAGAAGGCTTCTTTATATTGAACATGTTATCCGACATGATTTTAAAAAGCATATGGGTCCGAAGCGTTCGGCTCGAACAGTGAGGACATGACTTATCAAGGATATAGTATTCGTAACTATTATTTTCATCTGGAAGTACGATCGCTAAGATAGCATTGGCTTTCTTGGTTCGACCATTACGCGGCTGCTCTCGTAATGAATATGAAATTTCCCAAGGCATCCACTGATCTTTTTCAGGCAAATCTGATTTCATACCTTTCGAGATCAGAACCAATGTTATGGAGCTGTCATAGATACGGTTGCGCAATTCTGACGCGATATATTCATCCGAGAAATCGCTAAGATCGTGACCATCATCTTCCCCTTTATTAATGTGATCGCCTTCATCAAGAATCGACTGCAATTCGGTCACATAGTCTCGCGCTTTCGTAGCGCCATCGACGGACGGAAGCCGCATCACTTTCTGGTCACCATACTTATACGATACAAATATTTTATTTCCCATTTCCCTGCCCCCTGGACCTCGAAGTTCGACGTAATCTTTATTTGTTTAAAAGCTGCATGATTGCGGCGATTTTTCTCACAATTTCATCTGCGGATAGTGCTCCAGATACCAATTCCTTGACCGCCTCGAAAATTAGTTTATTTTCGCCGTAATATTTTTTTTGGTCTTTCTCAATGTCATCAAATATCTGTTTCGCGACATAGCCCGTGGCCGCAATAGGAATTGGAATTAGTCCGTGTTCAATTGCAATTTCAAATTCACGCCTCACACCACCAGCATTTACAATCACTCCGTTTTCGACTTTGTTTCCAAATAAGAAAATGGCAATCCCAGCGAGAGAAATCATCCGTTGACGATACTCCTCCCATAGCTCAGGCAGTTTTTTCCCACCAGTCTCAAATTGAGGGAACGGCTTTATCACCAACTGCTCCTCTGAAAATTTTCGCGGATTCTCGTATATCGCCTCTAAGGCTCCATTGATAACAGCACTTCCAACCCCCCAACCAAATCCATTAACTATTCTAAAATTCGATTTAACGATCTGTTTGCTTAATGAGTGAATAAAAATTTGAGCGTCTTGTCGGCTCCAATTCCCATATTCTTCTGCGCTGCCAGAAATAAAAACCGTCTTTTTCCTAAAGCGACGCTCTATTTCCTTTAATATTTGAGGCACTGCATCGTAGTCATCAATTTCTAAGGTTTGTATCCTGTACCGCTTTAAATCAGCGATTTTTAATTCCTGTTTTCTCACACGATATCGAAAGAGCTCCTCGTCATCGGAAGCGCGCTTGGTTTCCTTCTTCATGAAGCAATAGTGATCTCTTACGGGTAAAGCTAAACGTAGTCGACTCAGCACGTAGTCAAGATTTGGATCCGTGAAGCTAAAACCAATGAAAAGAAAAGTCTTTGAGATCAAGTCGGCGCTTAAGGCCGTGATAAAAGCCTCATGTGTCTTGTAATAACCTTCGTACTGCTCCTTCGCCAAAATTGCATCTCTAGGAAACGTTACGTCGCCATGCATCTTATAAACAACCGCATCACGTTTTGGCTTGGAATCTGCTAGCTGAGACACCGCATGCTTGGTGTCCACAACTTTAAGTGCCTTTTCTAGAGAACTCTCAATCATGGAGTCGTAATTAGTTGTCCAATATGTAGATATAGGCATTCGAGCCAGAATCTTATGCGTGTCGGACTCCTCAGCCTGCTCAGAGAATTCCTGCAAAATCTTCTTAGCTAATCCCGCATTGCTTCCCTTGTGATTAACGTGATATTGAGCGAGTGAGATCAAGTCATGCTCTTTATCAACACGTAGGCCTATTTCTTCAGCGATATCGGAAAGAAGCTCAAGCCAATTGACATAGCCAACTGCCTTTGACATACCAGCACCAGCAAATATGGCTACGCTCTTTTCATCGAGATCTTTGACGAAGCCCTTGATGAACGCTTCTATTTCGGGATTGAACACCATATTTTTATACTTTTTTCCAAAATAATTTTTTATTGGGAACCAAGATAAAAAGACTATCACACATTCTGAAAATTTATGACCACACTCCCATGCTTATACATGCAGTGACTTTGGCTAAAAATACCTTATCAACCTACCTGGGAGTAGGTTTATTTAAACATTTGTGGAGTATCTTTTTTCCCATTTTCCGCATTGGCCCAAGCTCTCTGAAGTTCATATAATTCGGAAATCCAGTTCTCAGAATTTGAAAAAACCACCAATAATCTTTTATTGGCCAGACTCCATCCAATACGCTGTCCTCCGTATCCGACAGCCCAGTAAGTATTGGGTGCATATTGTGTGTCGGTCCATAACAGATAAGCGTAACCGTCAAAAAATTTACCTGCGTTCTTTTGTACGTTTTTAATTTGTGTCTTTGTTGCTTCTCGGACGTAGTCACCGAAACACCCTTCTTCCATTGAGCTATCTTTGACCCAAATCGCAAACCGAATCCAATCATCCATTACCATCCGATAATTTCCGTCAGCTTGTGCTTGCCCGTGCTTGTCCTCGCCTATGATTACTGGACTGGAAATTCCAGCTTGTTGGAGCACGTTCTCTGTCGTCCATTTTGCAAATGTGGTTCCGGTAGCACGATTGATCATAATTCCGAGCGTGACAGGATCAGTACTCTTGTACCAAAACTGCTCGCCCGGAGCATAAGCAGAAAACACGCCCTTTTTCGCCGCCGACAGCCGGTCTTCAGCAATTGTGTCCAGCAGATTTAGCTTCCCTTCCGTCCATAACTTATTTTGCGCCGGTGTGAACATGGTGGCGTCTGAATCACCGCCTGTAGTACCAGATGCCATGCGGAGTAGATCACGTACCGTAGCCACACCAAGCGCCTTCCCCTTGAGCTCTGGAATGAATTCATCTGCGCGTGTAGTCAGTTGCAATTTTCCAGCACAGATAGCTTTACCAACAGCCATGCTCGTAATTGTCTTACCCATACTAAAACTAAACAGATACGAGTCATCGTTGGCCGGAGCTTTGAAATCCTTGTAGACAACGTCTCTTCCGTCGATTAGCGCAATGACCTTCGCCGGTCGATTAGCAAACAACTCCTTCGCTTTATCGACCACCTTTTTTTCCTCTGCTGTCGGTGCTCGACTACCGATCACTGATGTGCTGGCGGCCGGCTCACCGTGATAGAACCAAGCGCGACCTTTTCCGATAAGCCAATCATCCGGTGCAATTGCTCCATCTTTGCTGGTCGGAAGAATTGACTGCGCCGCTACATTATTGGGAGTTATGCTCAAGATCGAGCATAACCATACGAAGCACATTATCAGTTTCTTAGGCTTTAGCTTCAACAGCGACACGGAACCAACCGGGGCTGGATTGCTTTCCAAATTCATAATTGCTCTCTTTCTTATTTTGATGAGATCGTTCACTTCATGTGTTTTTCAATGAACTCCAGCGCTTGCTGACGCGCCTGATTCCGGAACGTAGAATTTCCTTGAATATATCCATCGCTTTTAATTGCGGCCGGGTCAGTGAAATGGCCAATCTTGGAGCCGTCGAATCCATGATGTGCGCCGTCAAACGGTACGAAATTCAACTCGCCAGAGCTGATGTTGAGCAGCTGCTCTTTCAGTTTTGGGCAGAACTCTCCATCGCCATATGCGTCTGACGTTCCCCAAAAGACTTGGATTGGAGCTCGAATTTGAGTATTTGCATTGAGCTTCCGGGCATAAAACTTACAACCAGGATAGAAAGCCACGTGCAAACGGAACTTCGGAGCATCGTCCCCAAGCCATAGCTTTTTGAACGTTGGAAGTGTCGCCGACATTGTTTGTTGACCACCGAGCGAAAAACCAATTACACCAATCTTGTCAGCAACGATCTCCGGCCGCGACTCCAAAAGCTTAAGCGCAGCGTAGGTAGCAGCAATAAAAGTGTCGTTGGGAGGCCTGTCTGACGGGGTACGGAAAATGCCAGTCTTGTAGTCGACAACAAATGCGGCGATGCCATGCTTGGGCAGTTCATCGGAAAAATATTCTGTGCGCTCGTCTTTGCCACCACTACCGTGAATCACAACCATCGCTGGGACTGGGCCAGCGGCTTTCGGCGGCAGAAATAATTCGCCGGTGACGTTGTAGGGATGTGTCGGATCTAGTGATGTGAACTTGACGACTTCGCCCGCATAGATCGAGGAAGAAAGAAGCGCAGCGGCCGCTGTGCTAAGAATAAGCCTCAAATAATTCATATCGTCCTTGTCTTTATTTTTTTCTACGAGTTGGTACTAATCGAGCGGACGGAGCCGCTCGCCTATTTCGTAGTGATTAAAACTTTAATTTCTTCGCGTTTGCTTCTGCCTTTCTTTGCTGCCGGATTTTTTCAGCGCCTTCCATAATCGCAATCCACTTATTGGACTGCACCCGGACAACAGGAAGAAGCTGCGAACTTGTCGAAATCTGAGCCACCGTCTCAAAAGTCACTTTCCCGTATGGCTTATCCCATGACGCGACGTAATGGTACGGCTGACCCGGCACATCAATTTTCTCTCGCTTCGATTCCGGCCCCAATTTCTCAACCAAATGTGCGTGGAGCTCTTTCAGTCCCTTCTGACCAATCACTCTGGACGGAATATCAGTCACAAACATGATGCCTTCAACGTTATTGTCGCGAATAGCTAGTTGAGTGCTATTGAGTGTCAACCAGTCCGGAAGCGCTCCCCGAGGATACAGAACCTCTATTTGGGATACTTGACCGCCAACTAATGCATTAATGGTCTGCTTCGACACGCTGCAAATTTCGGTCACATGAACTCCGCATCGTTGAAAATCTGCATGTACACCGAGAGTAATTCCAAAGAACGTTATGTCATCGGCCGCCGCCCCAGTCGCGGGCTGAAGCATCGAGATGGTCAAAATGGCTACAGCAAGAAATGGCATTTTTTTCATTTTTTATCCAAAGAAGTGATTTTCGGAAACGCAACTACTAATATATACGTAGTTAAAGAACGATTATATACACCCGACAGATCATTGCTAATCGGGCACGATTCATAGATGAACGTTACTGTGAGTCAACCGCTGGACATTGAAAGTCAAGGCGCTACCGAGCTAGGGCCAAACCAGCCGGCAGCAAATGCAGGAAAAACTTCGCCTCCGTCCAGGAACACAACATCAACCACCAAAACAGAGGTCTCGATATCTCTGGGGAAGCGGTTGAAGAAATTGCGTATCGCGACAAATAAGACGCAAGAAGAACTGGCGTTTGATTCCAACGTAGATAAGACCTTCATATCCGCCATCGAGCGTGGCGTCGCCAATCCATCTGTCTTAACGCTAGCGAACGTTTGCCACGGTCTGGGCATCACATTGGAAGATTTATTCCAAACGCTTTCTATCTCAATGAAACCAACTGAAACGCAACGCAGATCTAACGCCGCGCAGCCACAACTGAAGCTGAAACGTCCACGACTTCGTTGAAAGCAGCTAGCCAAGCGATATTGCGGAAGTTAGCTCAACTCGAACCCGGTTTTGCCAAGCCGCTTCATAAATCATATTGCCTGCCGTGGCATGGCGACCAGTCGCTCCAGATACCTCTAGTCGTCCGTTGTAGCCGGTCATGATCGGTGCATCGGTACCAGGATCGAGCGCCAGGAACGCAGTCGGTTTGAAAGTCTCGTTTCGGCTAACACCTTCGACACCGATCAAAAGAATCCAATGGTGTGTGTTGCCACGCTGGCTATGCCAACTTACGATCAGCAGTCGTTCTTTTTCGATCTCTCTCTTAATGAACGCGAGGATTCTTAGCTCGTCGTCGAAATCACAAGTCTTCACGTCGAGCGTAGGATCAACGTCAATAAGCGAATCCGCTAGTTGGTCGACGTTCAATCCGTCGAAGAAACTCGACTGAGCCACTCTCCAGAGACGAGAAGCCACACCTCTTGCCCGATCGCAAAGTACCGATGGATCATAGATTCTTCCGAGAATCGCGAGAGACATTGCCGCGCAATATGCTCCGCATGCGCCATCGAAGTCTCCCTGCTGACAATGGATTGGTACCTTTTTCAAGCCGCGCCGGACATATATTGAGCTTCCGATAAGCAGACTTGGATGAAACCTTTGCTGAATATACGGTCGAGTCGCCATCTCAATACTCCTCGGGCAACAGTAGCGTTGTCACGCTGCGATCGTGTTCCGTGATGATCCACAGCGGCTCTTTCTTCAGACCAAGCTTATACACAGAGAAGATTCGATCTTTATGCTCAACCGCTTGTGAATTTGCGGTGGCATCGTCATCGCAAATATCACCCCAATCTCCACCGTTGTGACGCAACAAGAGTTCATTGGCGTTCACGCCGCATCTGTCCAGCAAATCGATAGCACCAGGCGTAGCTACAATCTGTCCAAGCTCGAACAATGGTGGCCGTTGGCGCAACACAGAAACGATAAGCAACGCTTGGGCTAGAGATTTAACTTTTTCAAACTCGTCTCCAACCTGACTCTTTCTCTCATCAAAATATTTCTTCCCTGGTTCTGCCGTGATAGTAAAAACGTCAAGACGATAAGTGCTCATGACTACTCCTCTGTTTAGGATAGGCGAGCGCACTCCTCCGACAGATCGGATTAAAAATCGCCGAAGGCGCGCACATACTAAAATTGAAAAATGAAGTGACTGGACAGGAGTGTTACCGGACTACGGCGGCAACAATCACAGATTGATTTAATCGAATAAAATGACTGCAAGCGGCAACTTCAACAACGCAAAAAGATGGTCAGTAAATGAGCATCAAATCTCGCGAAAAAAGCCGTTGATTCTCAACTGCTCTCAACCGATACCACAACAGCTCACCGATTCGACGGTATTTTCGACGGTATAGAAAACGTCGAAAAACAAAATATACTTACGAATCAAATACTTAACATCAAACCGACATACTTGCGC
>Ga0207698_10000865_pt1 | contig 17601 bp, 16 predicted proteins | sample KBSCornC22_FD_184298 | JGI IMG/M metagenome (GOLD analysis project Ga0207698, IMG submission 184298) | Corn rhizosphere microbial communities from Kellogg Biological Station, Michigan, USA - KBS Corn C2-2 (SPAdes) (version 2) | ecosystem: Host-associated > Plants > Roots > Rhizosphere > Soil ...
CGATGATCAGATGTTCGCCGACGGCCTCGGTCAATCGGCTAACGGACATTTGAGCCCACGATGTTGACAAGCGGCTGGTCCGCAGTTGGGAGCAGAAAATGGTCGACTGAACGGCGACAAAGGGTCGATTCGAGGCCGATTGCCGGGTTGCGGGACGAAGCTGCTACCGTGACGACCTTCCCCAAGCGTGAGGGTTGTCAGCAGCAGACATTCTTAGCGTAAATACCCGACGAGCTGGCACACGGAATCAACCGATCCAGGCTTTGGTGCGCACAGCTGCAAAAACAATCAGGCCATAGATTGATAGTGACGCAGCGACGGCCACGAACACCAGCGACATAGATCCACTGAGGTACAGCGCGAGGAAGCCGCCTCCGACCGCGACGGTGAGCCGGGCGAATCCCGCCATCACCGGCCAGAATAGTCGCCCCGCCCCCTGCGACGCGAAATAGAGCGACAGGCCCAGACCGAAAAAGCCGTAAAAAGGGCCCACAATGTGGAGGTACTCGCTCCCCGTCTCGATTGCGACGGGATCATGCGTGAACAACTGCATCCAGGCTGCCGGAAACAAGGCCGCGACTAGGCCGATGATTTCGGTGACCGCAAAGGCGAAACCCGCGCCGGTCAGGGCGATCCGCCTGGCGCGATCGCGATGGCCGGCGCCGAGGTTGGTGCCCACCAGCGCCACCATCGGCGCACCGATGCCGAAGATCAACGGGATGAGCAGATATTCGAGCCTCACGCCGGTGCCAAAGCCCGCCACCGCCGCCACCCCTGCGACGGAGGCCACGAGGGCCGTCGTTCCGGCGATCACCAGGTTAGTCAGGATGGAATTGATCGCGGAAAGAGACCCAATCCGCAGAATGCCGGAGAGGAGTCTCCAGCGGATATGGGTCCAGTGAAAGCGCACCGGCGTGCGACCGGCCAGGATGTACCAGGCCATTGCGATGGTGCCCGCAACATAATAGGCGACGAGCGCAAGGCCCCCTCCGGCAATGCCAACCCGGGCACCGGCCCGACGCCGAAGATGAGAAGCGGCGACACGGGGATTAGGAAGAGCACGCCCGCGCAGGTGACGATGGCGGGATAGCGCATGTTGCCCGTGCCTCGGATCACGCTCGCCAATCCGTTCATCACCCAGACGAAGCCGTTCCCGATGAAAACCACGTTCGAATAGACAAGTGCTGCCTGCAACACGCCACCCGTGCCGCCCAGCAGCCGATAGATGGGTTCGCCCAACAGCAGGAACAGCGCCGAGAAGCCGATGCCGAACAGCAGGTTCACCGCGACGGCGTGGATTACGAACGCGTTCGCGTCATGACCGCGCCCGGAGCCCAAAGCCCGTGCCACCGCCGACGAGATGCTGCCGCCCAGCGCTCCCGCGGAGATGGTGGTCATAAGCATCACCGCGGGGAAGACCAGCGCCATGCCAGCCAGCGCATCGGTGCCGAGCCGGGACACCCAGAAGGTCTCGACCAGCCCGGTCGACGCCTGCGCAAGCATGATGAGGATATTGGGCAGCGCCATACGGATCAGCAGCGGCGCGATCGGCGCGTTGAGCATATGCTCCGTGCGAACGTCACGCTCAGGATCGCGGACGAGGCGCGACGCGGTGGCGGCGATCGGCACGACGGGGGCGACGGGGTGGCTCATGGACGAGCGATGCTTTCGGACAGCCCGGCCAAGAGGCCGGAAGCCTGCTTGGCGGTGGCCATGGACGCCGACCATCCGCCGCCCAGCGCGCGATAGGACGCCACGGCGGCTCGCGTCGCTTCCGACTGCGCCTGCACGCGCGCGTCGCGCGTGTCCAGCAGCCGCCTGTCGGCATCGAGCACTTCGATGAGGCTCACCACGCCGCCCTTATAGGCAGCGAGCGAAGCCGTCTGTGCACGGACCAGCGCCGTTTCTCCTCCGGTCAGCGTCCTTGCCTGTGCCTCCCGCTGGAGGAGCGCGGAAAAGGCGTTTTCAACGTCTTCCGATGCGCGCAGCACGGCGAGGCGGTAGGCGGCCAACGCCTCCGCATTGGCGCCCTTGGCGGCGTTGATATCCGCCTCCACCCGGCCGAAGTCGAACAGCCGCCAGCGGAGACCCAGCGCGCCCTGCGCCTGCGTAGCACTGCCGGAGAAAAGCGACCCGGCAGCTGTCGTCGCCGTGCCGATCAGGCCGCTGAGCGAGAATTTGGGGAAATATTCGGCGACCGCGACGCCGACGCGGGCATTGCTCGCGGCCAGCCTGCGCTCGGCGACGATCAGGTCGGGACGGCGGCGCAGCAGATCGGCTGGCGTTCCCATGTCGGACAGGGCGGGCGCGGCCGGGATCGGTGCGAGCGCGAGCAGCGCGGCGCGATGCGTGCCCGGCTGCGTACCGACAAGCACATCGAGCGCGTTCATCGCGGCCTCAAGCCCGGCCTGCAAAACGGGAATACCGGCCTGCACCTGCGCCAGAGCGCCTTCGGCCTGCCGAAGCTGCAGCTCGGCGGCGACGCCCTTCTGATATTGCAGGCGGACGATATCGACCAGGCGTTGCTGCGTGCGGCTTTGATCCTGCGCGACCGCCAGCCGGGCCTGGAGGGTGCGGATGACGATATAGCTGTCGGCGACCTGCGCGGCGACGGACAGGCGCGCGGCGGCGACCCCGGCCTGCGAGGCCTGATATTCGGCGCGGACGGCCTCCTGACCCCGGCGCAGTCCGCCGAACAGGTCGATTTCCCAGGCGGCGCCCAGGCCGAGGTCATATTGCTCCCCGTCACGGTCGAAGCCTGGTGTTGCGTTCGCGAGGCGGCCGAGCGGCGTGTCGAGCGACTGGTGCGCGGCCGCCGCCGACCCTGCGATCGAGGCGGATGGAAGCAGGGCGGCGTCGGCGGAGCGCAACGAAGCGCGGGCCTGCGACAGCCGCGCGGCGGCTTGCGCGATATCGAGATTTCCGTCGAGCGCTTCCGCCACCAGACTGGTGAGTAGCGGATCGCCGAAGCGCGACCACCACAAGCTTTGATCGCCGCTTTTGGGCGCTGACCGGGCGGCGACAGCGGGCGCGCCGATGAAAGCGGCGGGCGACGCGATGGCGGGACGATGATAATCAGGACCAACGGCGCATCCCGCCAGCGCGGTGGCGGCGAACAGCGGCGTCCAACGGATAGCGCGGACACAGGTAGCGGATAGTGGGCTTCCGAGCATGAAGGTCATCCCGATCTGCAGCAATCAATAAGGTTGTGACTGATATACATTTCGGTCACTTGTTGTCAATTGCGACTGATACGGCTATGGAGAAGCGATGAACGAGATAAGCAAAGTCGCATCCGGCCTGCGCGGCCCGGCGGAAACGGAGAAGCGTGACGCCATTGTCTCCGCCGCGAAGGATCATTTCAGCCTCTACGGCTACAACAAGACCACGGTCGCCGACCTCGCGAAGGCAATCGGCTATTCCAAGGGCTATATCTACAAATTCTTCGAATCGAAGCAGGCGATCGGTGAAGCCATTTGCGCCGACACCCTGAGCGCGGTGCTGGCGGCCGTGGAGAAGGCACTGGCCGGCGATTTGGGCGCGACCGAAAAACTAAGGCGGCTATTCAAAACGATAATCGAAGAAAGCAGCGCTTTGTTCTTCGATGATCGGAAATTGTACGACATAGCCGCCGCCTCGGCGCTGGAGCGGTGGGGATCGTCACGGCGCTACATCGCGCGCGTCGAAGAGATGCTTCGGGCGATCATCCTGCAAGGTCGAGAGACGGGCGAGTTCGAGCGGAAGACGCCGCTGGACGAAACCTGTCGCGCCATTCTTCAAGCCATGCAGCCCTTTATGCATCCGATCATGCTCGAGCATAATCTGGATGCCCTGCCCGATGCAGCCAACGAGGTGACTAGCCTGATCCTGCGCAGCCTAGCACCTTAAGCGGAATAAAATTTGTGACCAGTTGACAAGTTGGTCACTCGATGCGATTTCGACATGATCCTCCCTGGAGAGTGTCCATGAATCGCACGTCATCTCTTCTCCCGTTTCTGATCGCCATCACTCTGCCCTTCGCCCTTACCGCCTGTGGCAAGGCGGAGGCGGACCCGCGCAGCGCTCCGCCGCTGGTGCGCGTGGCAACGGCCGACGTGGCGGGCGATGCGGTGCGCAGTTTCACCGGCATCGTGTCCGCCCGGGTGCAAAGTGATCTGGGTTTCCGGGTCGGGGGTAAGATCGTGGCCCGATTGGTCGATACCGGGCAGGCAGTTCGGCGGGGCCAGCCGCTGATGCGGATCGACCGCACCGACCTCGCGCTGGCGACGCTGTCACAGACGGGCCTCGTCGAAGCGGCGCGGGCCCGGGCGATCCAGACGGCGGCCGATGAGCGGCGACTGCGCGATCTCGTCTCGGCCGGCGCGGTTTCCGCCTCCGCCTATGACCAGGCGAAGGCCGCCGCCGCCGCCGGCCGGGCCCAACTGGCGGCGGCACAGGCGCAGGCCGGCCTCGCGCGTAATGAGGCAGCCTATGCCATCCTTGTCGCCGATGCGGACGGCATCGTCGTGGAAACGCTGGCAGAACCGGGACAGGTCGTGACCGCCGGACAGACCGTTGTGCGGCTGGCCCGGTCGGGCCCGCGCGAGGCGTTGATCGCCCTCCCTGAAATGGTCCGCCCAGCCATCGGTTCGACGGCCCGCGCGACCCGTTTCGGCGGCGGGACGGCCGGGACCGCGCGCCTGCGCCAATTGTCCGACGCCGCCGACCCGCAAACCCGCACGTTCGAAGCACGCTATGTGCTGGAAGGACCGGCGGCGCGCGCGCCACTCGGCTCCACGGTCACTATCTCGCTCGCCGAAGGGCGCGGCGGAAACGCGCAGCAGATCCCGCTTGCCGCCATTCACGACAATGGCAAGGGGCCGGGCGTCTGGGTGATCGGGGGCGCACGCCCGCAGGTGCATTGGCGGCCGGTTCGGCTCGCCGGACTGGGCGAGGAGACCGCCACCATCAGCGGTGGCCTGCGGCAGGGGGAACGGTTTGTGGCGCTCGGCGCCCATCTGCTTCATGAGGGCCAGGCCGTTCGCGAGCAGGCGGCAACGCCCGCGGAGCGCGGCCGGTGAGCAGTGGGTTCAACCTGTCGGCGCTGGCCGTGCGCGAACGGTCGGTGACGCTGTTCCTCATCATCGCCATATCCGTAGCGGGTCTGTTCGCCTTCCTCAATCTTGGTCGGGCGGAAGACCCCAGCTTCACGATCAAGTCGATGACGGTCGTCACCACCTGGCCGGGCGCCACCGCGCAGCAGATGCAGGATCAGGTCGCCGAACCGCTGGAAAAGCGGATGCAGGAGCTGAAATGGTACGACCGCACCGAAACCTTCACGCGCCCGGGGCTGGCCTTCACGACGGTGACGCTGAAGGATTCGACGCCGCCCGCCGCCGTACCGGAGGAATTCTACCAGGCGCGCAAGAAGCTGAACGACGAGGCGGCCAAGCTGCCGCGCGGTGTCCTCGGCCCGTTCGTCAACGATGAATATGGCGACGTCACCTTCGCGCTCTACGCGCTCAAGGCCAGAGGCGAACCCCAGCGGCTGCTGGTGCGCGAAGCCGAGCAGATACGCCAGCGGTTGCTGCATGTGCCGGGCGTCAAGAAGGTCGACATCATCGGCGAGCGGCCCGAGCGCATCTTCGTCGATTTCTCGCACGAGCGGCTGGCGACGCTCGGTCTATCGGCACGCGACATCTTCGCCGCGCTCAACGACCAGAATGCCCTGACCCCCGCCGGCTCGATCGAGACCAGCGGCCCGCAGGTGCAGGTGCGGTTGGACGGGGCGCTTGATGATCTCGCCAAGATCAGGAACACGCCCGTGGTCGCGGCGGGCCGTACGCTGAAGCTGGGCGACATCGCGCAGGTGCGACGCGGCTATGAGGATCCCGCGACCTTCCTGATCCGCCATCAGGGCGAACCGTCGCTGATCCTGGGCGTGGTCATGAAGGAGCGCTATAACGGCCTGCAACTGGGCGAGGATCTGGCGAAGGAGGCCGCCGCCATTTCCGGCGAGATGCCACTCGGCCTTTCCTTTACAAAGGTGACCGACCAGGCGATCAACATCACCGAAGCCTATGACGAGTTCATGCTGAAGTTTTTCGTCGCGCTCGTCGTGGTGATTGCGGTCAGCCTGATCTCGCTTGGCTGGCGTGTGGGCATCGTGGTGGCGCTGGCGGTGCCGCTGACGCTGGCGGGCGTGTTCGTCATCATGCTGGCGACGGGGCGCGATTTCGACCGCATTACACTGGGAGCGCTGATCCTGTCGCTCGGCCTGCTGGTCGATGACGCGATCATCATCATCGAAACTATCGTCGTGAAGATGGAGGAAGGGCGCGACCGCCTCTTTGCCGCCAGCTATGCCTGGGGCCATACCGCAGCGCCCATGCTTGCGGGCACGCTGGTGACGGTGATCGGCCTTATGCCGGTCGGTTTCGCCAAATCGGGCGCCGGCGAATATGCGGGCAATATCTTCTGGGTCGTGGGCTTCGCGCTGTTGACGAGCTGGGTCGTCGCGGTGGTCTTCACCCCTTATCTCGGCGTCAAGCTGCTGCCCGACATCAAACCGGTCGAAGGCGGCCATGCCGCCATCTACGACACACCGCGTTATCGCCAGCTCCGCTCCATCATAGGCTGGGCCGTGGCGCGCAAGAAGACGGTGATGCTGGGCACGGTCGCCGCGCTCGTCATCGCGATCATGGCCATGGGTTTCGTCAAACAGCAATTCTTCCCGATCTCCGACCGTCCCGAAGTGTTTGTCGAAGTGCAGATGCCCGAAGGCACCGGCATCGAAGCGACGAGCGCCGCGACGGCGAAGGTGGAGGCCTGGCTGCGCAAGCAGCCCGAGGCGAAGATCGTCACCAGCTATATCGGCCAGGGCGCGCCGCGCTTCTACCTCGCCATCTCGCCCGAATTGCCCGATCCCAGCTTCGCCAAGATCGTCGTGCTGACCCCGGACGAAAAGGCGCGCGAGATGCTGAAGCGGCGGGTGCGGCAGGCGGCGGCCGATGGTCTCGCGCCCGAGGCCCGCATCCGCGCGACGCAGATCGTCTTTGGTCCCTATTCCCCGTTCCCCGTGGCGTTCCGCGTAATGGGACCCGAGGAGGCGAAAGTGCGCGCGATCGCGGAACAGGTGCGGGCCGTGATGCTGAAGAATGGCGGCATGCGGCAAGTCAACACCGATTGGGGTGAACGGGTGCCGACGGTGCATTTCGTGCTCGACCAGGACCGGCTGCGCGCCATCGGCCTATCCTCGCAGGATGCCTCGCAGCAGTTGCAATTCCTGCTGACGGGCGTGGCGGTGACGCAGGTGCGCGAGGATATCCGCTCCGTCGAGGTGGTCGCGCGCAGCGCGGGCGAGAACCGGTTCGATCCCGCGAAGCTGGGCGACTTCACCCTGACCGGCGCATCGGGTCAGCGTGTGCCGCTCGACCAGATCGGCCGCGCGGAGGTGACGATGGAAGATCCGATCCTGCGCCGGCGCGATCGCTACACGACCATCACCGTGCGCGGCGACATCGGCGAAGGGCTTCAGCCGCCCGACGTCTCCCTTTCGGTCATCAAGCAGATCGAGCCGATCGTGAAGGCCCTGCCCGCCGGATACAAGATCGAGACGGCGGCGGCGCTGGAGGAAGCGGGCAAGGCCAATGTCGCGCTGGCGGCGGTCTTCCCGATCATGATCGTGCTGATGATGGTGGTCATCATCTTCCAGGTGCGATCGCTGTCGGCCATGGCGATGGTGCTGCTCACCGCGCCGCTTGCACTAGTGGGCGTCGTCCCCACGCTGATCCTTTTCCAGCAGCCCTTCGGGTTCAACGCGATATTGGGCCTCATCGGGCTGGCGGGGATCATCATGCGCAACACGCTGATCCTGGTCGGCCAGATCCACCAGAATGAAAAGGACGGGCTGGCCCCCTATCATGCCGTGGTGGAGGCGACAGTGCAGCGCTCGCGGCCCGTCATATTGACCGCGCTGGCGGCGGTGCTGGCCTTCATCCCGCTTACCTTCTCAGTCTTCTGGGGCTCGCTCGCCTTCACCCTCATCGGCGGGACGATCGGCGGCACGGCGCTCACGCTGATTTTCCTGCCCGCGCTCTACGCGCTCTGGTTCCGCATCAGGCCCGACGACGGCCCCGCAACGGCCCCCTACATCCCAACTCATTTTCCAAACGGCATGGCCGTCGTTTGAAAGGAAAACGACATGTCTCAAGGAACTGCACTCATCACTGGCGCATCGAGCGGCATCGGCGCCGTTTACGCCGACCGCCTCGCCCGACGCGGCTACGACCTAATCCTCGTCGCGCGCGATATTGCGCGTATGAACGCTCTTGCCGATAGGCTGCGGCGGGAGGCGAACGTGCGGGTGGATATCCTTTCCGCCGACCTGTCCGACCTCGCCCAGATGCAGTCGGTCGAGCACCGCATTGCGACGGACGACACGCTGACGCTGCTCGTCAACAATGCGGGCATCAGCCTGGCAGGTACGCTGATTGACACGCCCCGCGATAGCCTAACGCAGTTGATAGCCGTAAACGTCACAGCACCGACGCTGCTCGCCGCCGCCGCTGTCCGGGCCTTTGCAAGCCGTGGAAAGGGGGCGATCATCAACCTCTCGTCGGTACTCGCGCTCGCGCCGGAAATGTTCGATGGCACCTATAGTGGAACCAAGGCCTTCATCCTCAGCCTGACGCAAGGCCTGGCGAAGGAAGTCGTGGACAAGGGCATCCATGTCCAAGCGGTCCTGCCCGGCGCCACCCGCACCGAGATCTGGGCGCGCTCGGGCAAGGATGTCGATTCCTTTCCCGGTGATTGGGTCATGGATGCCGGTGATCTGGTCGATGCCGCGCTTGCAGGCTTCGACCGGGGCGAGGTTGTGACCATCCCTCCACTTGCGGACGAGGCACAATGGAACGCCCTGCAGGATGCACGGCTGGCCATGGCGCCAAATCTGAGCCGGCGCGAGGTCGCATCCCGATATCGTTGACGTGATTGGCGGGCAGACGGTCCTGTCCGTTGGTGCTGCCATAATATAGGTCAGCTTGGAAGCGGCAGTACCGCCATGTCTACGCGGTCGGCCCGATTGGAGCAAAGCTTGGCGAAGAATTCGCCGAGGGGTAACGAGCGTCGTGACTGGACCTTCCTCGGCGCACATGCAAGCGACCAGTTCACGCTCGGCCGCTGCGATAACCGGACGGTCTGCATCTGAGACGGGAAAGTTGGCATCTGAGCGTCTGGAATGGGTCGTTCATCTTAGCCGTTCACCACCGACCATTCCAAATCGAACCGTGCCAGATATTTTCGCAGGCGATCCGCATCATTCGAGCTGCTGCGGCGCGCGCGTGAGGCGTTGAAGAGGGTTCGCCCAGCTTCCGAGAGCGACCGGCTGACGCGGCATATCCTGATCGTCTCGGCGAGTTGGACGCGATCGAACAGGTCGAGTTCGACAATCTGCTCGTCAGCAAGTATCTCGGACAGAATATCGGCGCCCTTGTCAGCGTGACCTGACCATAGCCGCCGCAGCCGTTCGATTTCCTTGTCGACGCAGCCCACATCGATCCGGCCCTTCGGGCTGAGTGTCGCCATGCGCGTCACACTAGCGGCCAGATCACGGAAATTGCCCGGCCAGCTTGCCTCTCCGGAGGTCGCGAAAGTCAGATAGCGCTGGCGCGCTTCCTTGTTGAAACTGGCCTGATCGCCTTCGCGCTCGGCGAACCGATCGAGCTCATAGTCTAGATTGGGTTCGATATCCTCGCGTCGGTCAGCGAGGCCGGGTAGGCGGAAGGTCCAAAGGTTCAGGCGCGCGTAAAGATCGTCGCGGAACACACCCGATGCCACCGCTTCGCCCAGATCGCGGTTGGTGCCGGCGATCAACTGGAAATCCGACGCGACCTCCTTGTCTGCGCCTACAGGGAGGAAGCGTTTGTCTTCGATGGCGCGCAGGATCATCGCCTGCTCGTCGAGGCCGAGTTCGCCGATCTCGTCCAAGAACAGCATTCCCTTATCCGCCGAGCGGAGCAAGCCGGGACGGTCGGCGACAGCCCCTGTGAAGGCACCCTTGCGATGGCCGAACAGAGCCGACATCGCGCTATCCCCCTTCAGCGTCGCACAGTTCACTTCCACGAACGGCCCGGCAATCTGATGCTTGGCCTTCTTGAGTTCGTAAATCCGACGCGCGAGTTGGCTCTTGCCTGCGCCGGTCGGCCCCATCAGCAACACCGGCGCGCGAGATCGCAGCGCGACCTGCTCAATCTCGTCGATCATGCGGTTAAAAGCAGGATTGCGCGTGTCGATGCCGGACTTGAGGAAGGACGTGCTCTCCGCACTCGCGACGGCGAAGCGGGTCGCGATGCTGTCATAGCGCGACAGGTCGAGGTCGATGATGCTCCAGCGGCCGGGTGCTCCGCCATCCTCGGCGCGCTTGGCTGGCTGGGTCTGGAGTAGGCGCCCCGGCAAATAGCGCGCCTCGGTCAGCAGGAAGAGGCATATTTGCGCGACGTGCGTGCCGGTGGTGATGTGGAGGAGATAATCCTGCTCATCCGGATCGAACGGCTCGGCCCGCGCGAAATCGAGCAGCTTTCCATAAACCTCCTCAAAGTCCCACGGATCGCGGAAGTCGAGCACGCGCATGTCAACCTGGGTCTCCGGTGAGACCGAGGCGATATCCTCCGCGACATATTCGGCAAGACGCCGGTGAGCGGTGCCGTGGAGCAGTATCAGCCGATCGACCCGCAGATCTTCATGCATCGTGAGTGCGACTGTCGGCCGCCACTTGTTCCAGCGTGACGGCCCGAATTTGCTCGCATCGAGCGTAGAGCCAAGGAAGCCGATGACGGTCAGAGGTTTCATTCTTATACCATAGGATAAAAGCATATCCTTTACGATATAAAATTTGGTTACTGTCTAGCGAGTTGCATCGCGGGGTTAGAAAATAAATCGCTATATTTCAATGTTATGTGATTTTCGCGCGACGCAATCTGCGGATTGGCACACCTCCTGCAAATTAGATTTGCGTTGGCCGAGGCGGATTACTCGGCCGGCAGGCGGAACTGGGGCGGCCGGAATGGGCTGGCCGCCCCAAGGACCGGAGAATTCACAGGGCGTAGCTCAGTCTGCGCAGAGCGCCTGCCTTGGGAGCAGGAGGCCGCAGGTTCAAATCCTGCCGCCCTGACCAGATGTGGCTGAGGTGGAAGCCGGACGCCGAGAGCGAATGAGGAGGTCGTAATGACCCAGTTGAGTAATTTCGATGTTCAGCATGTCGAGGGCGGCAAGCCGATCAAGCTGTGGACGCGCGGCGTGCCCGTCGACGAGAAGGCACATGAGCAGCTGCGCAAGGCGGCGCAGATGCCCTTCGTCTTCAAGCATGTGGCGGCCATGCCCGACGTGCATGTCGGCATCGGCGCGACCGTCGGTTCAGTGATCCCGACCAAGGGCGCGGTGATCCCGGCTGCTGTGGGCGTGGACATCGGCTGCGGCATGATGGCGGCGCGCACTTCGCTGATGGCGAGCGATCTGCCGGACAATCTGGAGGGCATCCGATCGGCCATCGAGCAGACGGTGCCGCATGGCCGTTCGGTCGGTCGCGGCCAGCGCGATCATGGCTCATGGGGTGCCCCGCCGGTCGAGATCGTGGACGCCTGGGCGACGCTCGTGGAGCGGTTCGACCGGATCACGGCGAAATATCCGCGGTTCAAGAACACCAACCAGCTGACCCATCTGGGAACTCTGGGGACGGGCAACCACTTCATCGAGCTTTGCCTCGATACCGAGCAGCGCGTGTGGATCATGCTCCACTCGGGTTCACGCGGCGTGGGGAATGCGATCGGCACCTTCTTCATCGAACTGGCCAAGCAGGACATGCGCAAGTGGTTCATCCACCTGCCCGACGAGGATTTGGCCTACTTCCCGGAAGGGACCGATCATTTCGACGATTATGTCGAGGCGGTTGAGTGGGCGCAGGACTTCGCGGCGCTGAACCGGCGGATGATGATGACCAATGTGATCCGGGCGCTGCGCGGCCAGATCGCCAAACCTTTCGACGCCGAGCTGGAAGCGGTGAACTGCCATCACAACTATGTGACGCGGGAGAATCATTTCGGCCAGAATGTGCTCGTGACCCGCAAGGGCGCGGTGCGCGCGGCGAAGGGCACGATGGGCATCATCCCGGGTTCGATGGGCGCGAAATCCTTCATCGTGCGTGGTCTCGGCAATGCAGAATCGTTCGAGAGTTGCAGTCATGGCGCGGGCCGCGTGATGTCCCGCACCCAGGCCAAGAAGCTGGTCTCGCTCGACGAGCATATCGCCGACACGGCGGGCGTCGAATGCCGCAAGGACGAGAGCGTCATCGACGAGACGCCCAAGGCCTACAAGCCGATCGAAGCCGTGATGGCCGCCCAGGCCGATCTGGTGGAGATCGTCCATACACTGAAACAGGTGGTGTGCGTCAAAGGCTGAGCCAGCGGCGCACACTTCCAAAGGAATGTGTCATGTCCAATGACGTCAATGACTGGCACCAGGAGGGGCAGCTCTTCGTCTGGCGCTATCCTAATGCCAGAAGGGGTTGGGCAGGTTGGCACTTCACGGGAGATCCGGAAGGCTGTCGATCAATCAGAAATCTGCTTGATCGGATGCATGGCGGCGATACCTGCCACCGGACCATCAAACTCTCGCCAGTGACCGAGGCGATCCTGTCTGTGCCCAATTATCAGTTCAGGACAGAGGGACGTTTCGAAAAGCTGAGGCTCGAGTACAGCCCAGACTTTCCGGACCTCCTCCTGGAACCGGCTGACGGGGCTTTGGTGATGACCGTCGGCATGCATCGGCTCAGGGCGTTAACTGCTGCCTTTGCGGAAGTTGAGATTGGGCTTGGTGACTTTGGTATCCCCACCTCCAGCAGCCACAAAGTTCCAGCGTGGATGTTCTGGTGGATGCCCAGCATCAACTATAACCATGGAAGAAGATTGTGATCATCATTGATGGATCGGAAGGCGAAGGTGGTGGGCAGGTCGTGCGCAATGCGTGCGCGCTTTCGCTCGTCACCGGCAGGGCCGTCCGGATCGAGAATGTCCGCGCCAAGCGGTCCAAACCAGGGCTCATGCGTCAGCATGTCACCGCGGTGGAAGCCGCGCGCGTCATCGGCAATGCCGAATGCGAGGGCCTCCATGTGGGTTCGTCTGCGCTCAGCTTCACGCCGGGACGCGTCGTGCCGGGCGAGTATCGCTTCGCCGTCGGCACGGCCGGATCGACAGGGCTTGTCCTGCAGACGGTACTGATGCCGTTGCTGCTCGCCGATGCGCCATCAAGATTGGTGCTGGATGGCGGTACGCACAACATGCTGGCGCCGCCTTTCGACTTCATCGCGAAATGCTTCCTGCCGATCATCAATCGCATGGGGCCGAAAGTTGAGGCTCGACTTGTACGACACGGCTTCTACCCGCGCGGGGGAGGGCGGATCGAGGTCGACATCAGCCCGGCGCCGTTGCGGCCGATCGATTGCCTGGAGCGGGGATCGCTCATGGGCGTCAGCGGTCAGGCGCTGTTTGCCGGCCTGCCGTTCGAGATTGCGGAGCGCGAGATCTATGTCGTGCGCCGGGATCTGGGCTGGTCGGAGCGAGAAGCCTGCGTGCGCGAACTGCCGGAGGATCAGGGGCCGGGCAACATCCTGTTGCTGGAAGCGCAGTTCGAGCATGGAACCGAGATCGTCAGTGGCTTCGGCCAACTGGGCGTAACAGCCGAGCGTGTGTCCAAGAAGGCTGTTGGGCGGATGTTGGGGTTCCTGGAGTCCAATGCCTTTGCCGGTCCCTATATGGCGGATCAGTTGCTGCTTCCCTTCGCACTTGCCGGCGGAGGCAGCTTCACGACCGTCAAGCCGAGCCAGCACAGCCTGACGGCAATCGATGTGATAGGGTGTTTCCTAGACCGGCGGCTTAGTTTTACCCAGCAGCCAGGGGGAATGCATCTGCTGACCGTCCGATGAAGATGCAGCCATGCTCCGTACCGCGCGGAGTATGGTTGGCCGCCCATATTGTCGCGTTGCCAAGTCACGGTGAATCGATTAAAGGGCTGACAGCCAATCCCGGCCGGTCCTGAATGCGGAAAGGAGAAAGACATGCGAGCAGCATTTGCACGCCAGCCAGATATTCTTCTTATCCAGAACATTCAGGATGACATTGCATGGGCAATTTTCCTGCAGGTGACTTCGCTCACCTGACGCATATCGCTGGCCTGCATTGCGCGGGTCAGGTCAACCTCAATAATTTCGACGTTAGCGACACAACTGCCTTCTCCAACGTGAAGGAGGCCGTTCATGCGCGCTGACATGTTCAAGGTCATCGTGGAACGGCCGCGCTGGGGCGCGAGCCATGCCCGTTCCGCAAAGCTGAAAGCAAAAGCCAGCCAGGGGATCAAGCCAATCGGCCTCAAGCGCCATGCCAAGATTGCGGCTCCCTATACCAAGATGCTCAACGAGAACCTCGCCCCGCTCGTTCGTTTCCTGCGCAGCAGGCGCGGCGAGCATTGGGACACGGTATTCAGCGAGATCTGTGCGGGCCTCGATACCGGTAGCACGGTGAAGATGCATGTTCGCCAGCATCTCGAGGATTATGTCCTCACCCGCATCTCCATTGGCCGTCATGGCGAATGGATGTTCGAGGGGGAGGTGCTCGAACGGGAAGGCCGTTGGTTCCGGCGTCGCCAGTTTTTCGTGGACCCCGAAGATGGGATTTTGAAGGACTATGCCCAGCTCCGGGACAGGCTGCCGTCTGCCAATCGGTCGAGGGAGGGAGGTGCATGATGCAACAGTCCTGCATTACCCTCATCGCGAACGATCCTGCTCGCGTCGATCCTCTCGCGATTGATCAACTTCACGCCACGGCACGGTTGGACGGCATCAGTCGCGTGGTCGGTCTGCCCGACCTCCATGCCGGCAATGGCATTGCGGTCGGCGCAGCCTTCTGGTCGGAAAACCTTATCTACCCGCATCTGGTCGGTAGCGACATTGGATGCGGCATGGCCTTATGGGAAACCGACCTGGCCCTGCGCAAATTCAAGCTGGGAGCGGCAGAACGGAAGCTGCATGATCTCGACACGCCTTGGCAAGGCGACAGCCAAGGCGCGCTCATTGCGGCCGATTTGCCTGCGGCCATGGCCGATCCATCGCTGGGCACCATTGGTGGCGGCAATCACTTTGTCGAGTTGCAAAGGGTCGAGGAAGTCGCCGATAGCGAACGGTTTGACGAACTGGAACTTGACCGGGACCGACTGTGGATGATGGTTCACAGCGGATCTCGTGGGCTGGGCCATGCGATCCTGACCACGCATGCGGCCAAGCATGGCAGTGCCGGATTGAAAGCCGATCAGCCGGACGGTCTCGCCTATCTCGCCCGGCATGATCAGGCCCTGAACTGGGCCATGCTCAACCGGCGGATCATCGCCGGGCGTTTCGCGGAAAAGCTCGGATTCGAGGGGCGTTGCGTCCTCGATATCTGTCACAACAGCGTCACGCCCCATCAGGGTGGATGGCTGCATCGCAAGGGTGCCGCACCGGCTGATCGGGGCCTCGTCGCGATCCCCGGTTCGCGGGGGGATTTCAGCTATCTGGTCGAGCCATTGGCTGATCGCGCCGATGTTGCGCTCCATTCCCTTGCACATGGTGCGGGGCGCAAATGGAGCCGCAAGGATGCCCATGCCCGCCTGTCCCGTCGCTATCGGCCGGCTGAACTGGAGCGGACGGAGCTTGGCAGTCGGGTGATCTGCGAAGATCGGCGACTTATCTTCGAGGAGGCCCCCCAGGCTTACAAGGATATCGGCGGCGTGATTGGCGATCTGCACGATGCTGGCCTGATCCGGGTGATCGCGCTTCTGCGTCCCTTGCTCAGTTACAAGACGAGGCGCGTATGAGCGAAATTATTCTGCATCTGACTTCCGGCAGTGGGCCGGAGGAGTGCCGCTGGGTCGTTGCCCAGCTGGCCATGGCTTTCGCGCGGGAAGCGAAGGAGGCTGGTGTTGCCTGCGAACTGGTCGAAAGCCATGATGGCCTGCCGTCTTCGCTCCTGCTTCGAATATCTGGTGAGGGCGCGGCGACCTTTGTATCCGGGCGTGTGGGCACGATCTTGTGGAAGGGCGAAAGCCGATTCCGACCTCATCACAAGCGTCGCAACTGGTTCGTCGGCGTAAGCATCGCACCAGAAGCCGATGCGATTGCCGATTTGCGAGAGGAGGATATCGACTATCAAGCGATGCGGGCCAGTGGCCCGGGTGGCCAGCATGTGAATAAGACCGACAGCGCTGTGCGTGCAACGCATTGCCCCACGGGCCTCGTCGCCACCGCCCAGGAACAACGATCCCAACACGCCAACCGGAAACTGGCGAAACTGAAGCTGGCGATGTTGATCGAGGATCAACGGGCCCATTCGCAAGCCAAAGGGCGACAGGCAGAATGGACTTCTCACAAACAATTGGAGCGCGGCAATCCTGTGCGCGTCTATTCTGGTCCGCATTTTATCTCAAAACGCACATCATAGGCGATCGGAGAGGCTGGTTTCGCAGGAGCGACATTAGTTTTCTTCTGATTCGCAAAACAGATTTCGAGGGAAAGCGTTGAACCCATATTGGCTACGAAGGGTTGACCGATTTTGAAGCGTTATCCCTGCGGCCATCATGGCCCTAGGAGACGTGTCATGGGATTATCAGAATTTGATCCCGCCGCCCGGGAGCGGGTATCGTGGAACGCCGGACGCAAGGTTGGCGCAAAGCGGGCGCTGAAGCCTCGTCAGATTTGGGCGATCCGCTTCTTTCTCGACCAACATGGGCGCACTCGGGATCGCGCCCTCTTCGATCTAGCCATCGATAGCAAATTGCGCGGCTGCGATCTGGTGAAGATTAGGATCAGCGATATCGTTTGCGATCGGAAAATTCGAACGCGTGCGACAGTCGTTCAGCAAAAGACCGGAAGGCCAGTCCAGTTTGAGCTGATGGACGATGCTCGCGCAAGCCTGCTGAAATGGCTCGAACTGCGCTGTGGATGGCTCATGACTCGATTGATGTCGCGGGCATCGAGAAAGAGGAGTTGGTTCTATTGAACCAGACATTTGCCACCCGCCAAACCATTGACAAGCATTTCAAGCGGCACGGAATCAAGCCGAAGGTCGTCATCGAGACGAGCTCGATGACGACACTCATCGAACTCGTGAGATCCAGCTCGCTGGTGACAGTTCTCCCAGACGCCGTCACATTTGAAAGAGAGGATCTGCGTTTCCGCCCGCTCCTTCCTGCGATCGATGAACGAAGGGTGGTCTTGCTACAACGTGAGGGCGGCTATCGCTCAGCCGCTTCAAGGGCATTCGTCGCTACGCTTGATGCTTTCGTGCAAGAACTAGGCGCGCCGTCGCTGACATAGCTCCGTTTGGGGCCTCCCGTCGGCGGCGCTTGGGATCAATATAAGCGCGAGCGACCGGTCCAGCGAATGACCGGTTTCGGCCTGAACCGCCATACCCAATCCTGCATGGAAATGGCTTAACTTGGTCGGATCTGCCTGCTTCGGATGCCAGTCAAAGCAACGCCGGATTCCGCCAACAAAGCGGACGCTCACAGGCTGGGAGGGCTTCCGTCGTAGTCACCCTTCAT
>Ga0207698_10000866_pt1 | contig 17548 bp, 17 predicted proteins | sample KBSCornC22_FD_184298 | JGI IMG/M metagenome (GOLD analysis project Ga0207698, IMG submission 184298) | Corn rhizosphere microbial communities from Kellogg Biological Station, Michigan, USA - KBS Corn C2-2 (SPAdes) (version 2) | ecosystem: Host-associated > Plants > Roots > Rhizosphere > Soil ...
CCAACTGGACCGACTGCCTTCCTAAAAGGTCTTCTACTGAGACCTGACGAATTTGTCCGTCCAGTCGCCTGTCAATGATCAATTCGCCCAGGCTCGGCACCATTTTGTGTTCCACGCCAGCGCCAGATGCCAATTTCAAAATGCGTACCATCTGTGGGCCCGTTGCGGAGGGAATCGCGATAAACACCTGCTTGATGTCATGCTTTCTTGCCAGAGCCTTCAACTTTTCCCCGGTTCCGAGAACCTTTTTTCCGTCCAATATCAAGCCAACTTTGCTCGGATCGTCATCGATCAATCCTACGACGTTGCACATAAGGGCGTGATTTTGTCGTGTTTCGAAAAGCAACTGCAACCCGGCGCATCCGGCGCCATAGATCAGTGTTCGAATGCCATCCTCACCCGATCTTCTGCTGCTTTTCAGCGTAGTCACTGCGCGGATTGCGAATCGGGCCGCCAAGAGCACAAAAGAGGAGACAATCCATTCAAGAAGATACACGGAACGCGGAACCGCCCATGGTCCCAGCACTACGAAGATTGTCAACCCGCCAAGGAGAGAGCCAGCAGAATTCGCCAAAGCGACACGCTGCGCTTCATAAAACGAAGTGTACTGTGAAAGACCCCGATTGACTCCGCAAAGACGGAATGCCACCAGCTTTAGCGGTAGCCAAACACTTAGCGAAATCCATAACGCATGGTCGAACCTGGAGGGGAGTACACCGTCAAACCGTAGTTCAAAAGCAAGGAAGATTGAGATAGCTAACCCAATCAAATCTCTCGAATATGCAAGAACCAACGAGCGCAACCGAGTGATCACAGCGTTTCCTGCAGATTTCGACACGGGGGGCATCATCACTCCTGGTGTGTTTCCTAGGTGATTACGTCGTTTCGTCGATGGGCACCAAGGTCAATCTCGTGCATTGAGCCTATGCTCAAACGCCCTGGGCGATTCGCAATATTGATACGATTGCAGACCGTCGCAAATAAATCCGGCTACTCTGGTTAGAGCGGTTATTACTAGGGGTTAGCCAGCCGTACTCGCCGTTACTGCGGAGGATTTCAGAAGTCGTGGACTAAGCACGACGAGTCAGAACTTGCTGTACAGATTGACGTCATTTCTGCTTTCACATCTGACCTCCTTCGCAACGCCGATCAATTTTAAAAAACTGCGGGTGAACCAATGCAATCGACACCAATGAAGCCGTCAGGATTGACGACTCTACGTTCACTCTCAACGTTCTCAACGCCGACACTAGATATTGAGCGATCTCGGAAAACAAGGGGTGAGATGAGATCGAGGCAGGCAGATTTGGCCTTTCCTTGAAGCTCCGCAAATACAACTGCAATGAGGCGTAGGATTCCAGGCTTACAGTTGGCCGGTTCAGCTACCTGTTCAAGAATTTTTGGGTAGTATGAGTCGCAGAGACTCGCCGGTATTGAGTTTCCCAAGCAGGTCCCATGGTTGCCTGAGCGCCGCGCCGCAAGAACGAAGAGCCGAACAGAAAAAGGTCCTTTTTTTGCTCAAAATGTCGAAACAATTTGTCCTCGCCGACCTCGGTGAGGCGCGCAATTTCTCGCGTGCTCGTCGCGTGGTAGCCCTGCTGAGCAAACAATTGTGCAGCCGCACCCAGTATCGTTTCAGTTCGCGCGGAGTTCTTGAGGGGCATCGGTCCAGGTCCAATCACGATCACAGAGCCCGCAGGTTTCGCGACAAGTTTTCCTCGAACGTCTGTGCGAACTCGATCTGATCTAAGGCGAAAAAGGAATGCTTTCTAGGTAGTCAGCGTCGACTTCCATTGATGCATGCTGATTGATCAGATTCAGCGTGAGAACGAACCGCAGAGAGTTATTCTTTCGCACGAGCGTTCCAACGATGCCTTCCATTACTCCGGTTTTGATTCTCACCTTCTGTCCAGCAATAAACTCGCAGTACGGTTCAACCTTCCTGCACTGAACTGCCGAGCGCAGGAATTCCACTTCGGCTTTATCGAGTGGAATATGAGACCGGCCATTCCCTACGATATTCAGTACTCCGGGGCTTTGAAGTACTTTGATTCGTTCAGCCTTCTCGATGTGAACGAAAAGATATCTTGGGAAAAGGGGCAAGATGATTTGCGCGCGTTGCCGATTCTTCCATGATCGAATCACTTCATATGTCGGCAAAAATGACTCAACGCTTCTCATCGCCAGATGCTTCAGAACAGATTTTTCATTCTTGGGAACAGTGAAAACTGCATACCATTCTCGTCCGTTTCCGAGGCTCGCTGAAATCATTCCGGGACGCTGGCCTTGCGCTAGAGAAGAGTTCAAGGACAGCAAATTCACACCTCTCCTTCTAAATTTCTCACGACCACATGATGACTTCGCGTCTGACTTTGGGCTGAAATCGCACGGCTCTAAGAGCGCATTGATAGAGAGCAAGATTCCGCCTTCTTTGGAGCATCTTCAATCCAGTCGACCAGCCTCGTGGAATTCTGCGAATTCTCATTTGAATATGGCTTCGCCTTACTGACTTAGCAGGTGTTTTTTCCACATGCCGAGCCGAGAACAGCACAAGTTCAACCATCCAAACGTTTCTTGCGGTCATTGGGGAAAAAGTAACGCAATTCGAACCGGACAGCGTTACCGTTTTAGGGTTGAGACAACAAAGGTCGCAAGTCTTTCGGAAACGTAATCGAAATGGGGATGCGTCGCTTCTACGTCTCCTTCTAGAGTAAGCACCAGCCTCCATTTCGTCAAAGCGCTATTGTGCATCACCCGAACGAGCTATTACTATGGTAACCAAGAAAGTAAAAGGGAGGAAAAGAGTCGAGTCGAGGCCTCTCCTACTGCCAAAGAGCCCAAACAACTGGGAAGATGTGGCTGCGAGAGGAAAAAGAGCAAGCCCGATGGGCCATGAGGGAACCGGCTGGAAGTTCCCTTAAAAGACCCTTCTTTGGATGTCGAATCTGTTCTGAGATCTCGATATCAGATCCGACATTCCGCTTCCTTCCCAAGCGGTAATTCGACTAGTCTCGACGGTTAGTCACAACAATTGTGTAGACTGAATGACCATTGTTAGTACGTTAAGAACCAAATTCGCTGTTGGATTCGCTTAAGTTCAATTTTTTGCAGATGGATTGTTGAGTGGATCAACCTGATCCCGGTTCCATCAACTGCGAGGGCTTTCGAAGTGTCATTTCCACACCAGGAAATTTCCAGACCAACTATTCCATTGCAGCAAAAACGCAGGATCAATCCGGCAGCAGGCCGCGCCCTTGAGATTCTAGGGCACGCAATTGAGTACCTGATCGACATGCACGTTCACGAAGGCTCCCTGATCGTATGGGAGAAAGGGCATTTTGACGCGATTGAGATTCTCAAGACCCTTAATCGTCAGATTTACGAAGAGTGCCCTGTAGTCCCTACCATCGAACAACGGCTTCGCGGGCTTTTGGTTCGGAAGCGTGTCTGAGCAAAGGCGCGACGATTCGCATCGCACACCAGCCAGTCTGTGCGAGCATGTCGCGTCAAGGCGTGTGGGGGATGGCAGCCGTGTAGTTGGCAGTATCCTGAACCGCCGTGCTGCCACCGCCGTTGCCGTACAGAGTGATGTAGATCTGCCGGCCGTCCAGGGGCAGGTTGACCACCGTCGCCGACAGGCTGCTCGTCTGCAGCGAATAGATCTCCCGTCCTCCCACCGTGCTCCCAACATAAAGCACATAGCGCGTGGAACCGGTCTGGGCCGTCCAGCTGAAAGTCGCACTCGATCCAGCCAAGGTTGAACCTTTCACCGGCGAGGTGATAACCGCCTTGGTGATGTCTGCAGCCGTGTAGTTGGCGCTGTCCTGAACCGCCGTGCTGCCACCGCCGTTGCCGTACAGAGTGGTGTAGATCGGTCGCCCGTCCAGGGGCAGATTGACCACCGTCGCCGACAGGCTGCTCGTCTGCAGCGAATAGATCTCCCGTCCTCCCACCGTGCTCCCAACATAAAGCACATAGCGCGTGGAACCGGTCTGGGCCGTCCAGCTGAAACTCGCACTCGATCCAGCCAAGGTGCTGCCGGATAGCGGAGATACAATCGCTGCGTTGACGGACTCACCGACTCCGCTGAGCGAAATACCCTGGGAAGTGTATTCGGGCCCAGCAGCATTCAGATTATTGTCGGTCAGGATGAGCGAGCCACTAAGCGTACCCGCGCTCGTCGGTGCAAAACTGATCGGTAGAACACATGAACTACCCGCCGCCAGCTTCCCTGAACCAAACGAGCCGCTGTTCACGACCGGGCACGCTCCGGTCAAATTGCTGCTCAGCTGAAAGTTCGGATTGATGCTCGGATCGCTGCCTGACGCCGGAACCGGAAATACTAGGTCGACGTTACCGATATTTTCGAGAGTGATTGTTTGTGGACTATCTGAACTGATCGATCCGACCGACGTACTCGCAAAGCTCAACTTGGGCTGATCAGCAAAATCCATCATCGTCACAGTGCTATTTCCGAGGAGAGAAGCATACAGATTCCCCGATTCACTGAGTGCCAGCCCATAAGGGCTTTGAGCGGGAGAGGTGAGGAAATTCCCGTTTACCGTCTTCACGTTCGAGTAGCCGCCTGCCTTCAGAATCTCGAGGATTTTGTTGTTATCGGTGTCCGCAACATAGAGATTTCCTTGTGCATCCAGCGCCATACCCCTTGGTTGATTGAGCCCGGTGAGTAGCGTGGTGGTCGTGGTGTAATCCCCCTCCGCAAGAATCTCCTGAACTGAATTGCTATTGACGGCGGCATCGGCGACAAAGACATCGCCGGTCGAGTCCACCGCAACCGCAGTTGGCCCGAAGAAACCCGAACCCAGAGTCTTGACGCAACTACTTGATGTGCATCCCGCCGGAATCTCCTTCACTGCGCTGTTGCCCGTGTCGGCGACAAACACGTTGCCGTTTCCGTCCACAGCTAATCCCGAGGAACCAAAGAATCCTCCGCCTATTGTAAGAACCGCCGCATAACCACTCGAACTCGACAGTTCGTATACGGTAAACGCATCGGAGACATAAAGGTTTCCTTTTCCATCGATCGCTAGTCCATCAAGTAGCCCGGACATGGTGGCGACCACTTTGACCGTTGGAGAAGCTGGAATTCTGCCATTCACAGCGAGAAGTTCTTTCACTTGCCTTGCGAAGAAATCCACAACGAATACATTTCCGTCGCCGTCGACAGCGATGCCCCTCGGAGATGTAAAACCACCGGTCAGTGTGCTCTGGTTCCCGGGAAGAAAGCCCACCTGAGGTCCAACGCCCGAGCCCTCGATTGTGCCGCTCGCAATTTCATTTCCGTTCGGGTCTTTGAAAACAACAGCACCATTACGAAGCCCGGGGAACTTCGGCGAGAAGACGATGTTGACTGAGCAGGTCTGACCCTGACTGTAAGATGTGTTCGGGACGCATGTACCGGTTCCTGCGTCTTTAAAGTCCAGGTCCGAAACCCCTTGCGACAGCACCGACGTTGAGCCAAATTGAGCCGCCGAATTGAATGTGATGGACAGAGGGAGTGCCGCTGATGACGATCCGACCTTCACGGGATTGAAGCTCAGCGATCCCACCATTTGCCCACTTAGAATCGTTAGGTTCACGGTTGTCGTGCGTTGAATCCCCGGAGCAACGGCTGAGATAGTAATCGGATAGGTACCCGGGATAGTGGTCGGTGCTATTGCAAGACCGATTGTTCCCGCACCGTTAGCAGGAATATACATTGGAGCGTAATTCACGCTGACGCCGGCGGGTTGACCGCTCAAGATGAGCTGAATGCTTGAGTTGAAGCCGTTTATGGCAGCTGTTTGAATATTGATCAAATCACCGCTACCCTGATAGGCAATCGCAGATCTGAGAGTTGCAGACCAGGTAAAGTCAGGCTCAGCGATGACCGTTATTGTGCCCGTTACCGTATGAGTTATGCCCCCTCCTGTCGCACTCACAGTAACCGGATACATCCCACCCGCGGTTGTTGGACTCGCGAACAGAGTCAACGTGATGTTATTGGAATACCCTGGAGCCGAAACTGTTAAGGGATCGAAGCCTGCGGTAACCCCAGAGGGCAGCCCAGCCACTGACAAAGTAATGCTTGAATTGAAGTCGTTAAGGGGAATTGTTGCTAGTAACAAGACGCCATACGGGTTAGTAACTGTTTTCAGTTGCGCAGAAGAAAGAGCGGTGAATTCAAGGTTGAAATCGGGCGGAAGCAACACACTCACAAAGACCGTGGCTGTCTCGGTAATGCCTCCTCCTGAAGCGGTGACCACTATCGGATAGAAGCCCTTTGCCGCCGTCGATGCCACTGTTATGGTCATCTGAGATGACCCATTCCCTGGCGCACCAATAGACAACGGGCTGAAGTTTACTGTCACACCCGCAGGCTGACCGCTCGCAGATAATTCGACTGCGGAATCGAATCCGGACTGCGTGGATACTGAAATTGTCGAAATGCCACTAGTGCCTTGTACGATCGAAACGGCATTCGGTGATGCAGATAATGAAAAGGTGGGTGTCGGCACGATGAGAGACACAGATGCTGTTTGGGTAACTCCGCCACCAGCAGCGGTGATGGTCACAGGGTAAGTACCTGGAGTGATTGTGGGCGATACCGCGACAGTCATTTGAGTGGATCCATTGCCTGGGGCTGCGATAGTCGTGGAACCAAAGTCCACAGTCACGCCACTGGGTTGGCCGCTCGCGGAAAGGGAAATTGCAGAATCGAAGCCACCGACAACTCGCGTCGTGATGGACGTCGAACCGTTAGAGCTTGGCGCAATTGATAGGGATGCCGACCCAGGATAGATTTCGATATTCGGAACGAGTGTCAAAGAATCGATCAGTGCTGTTCCGTTCGGACTTCCCAGTCCCGTAGCCAGATCGTAGTCTGTTGTCGCGGCATAGCCATTCGACCCGCTTGTCACGTCATGGAAGACAGATGCGTACTCAGATTGGCCTGCGAATGAGTAAAGTGCGGGGTTGATGAAGCCAATCGTCCCATGCCCTTGCGTCACGGACTGCTGATTCGCCAGCGCCATATAACCCGCCCACATTGGCGCAGCAAAACTCGTTCCGCCCCAATAATTCGAAGTACAAGTCGTCTGATTGGAGCAAACGTAAAAGGTCCAGTTCGCATTGGCTCCGACATCCGGACCATTGCGATATGCGCTTGAACACTGCGGACAACTAAGTACTGATTGAGTCTGCCACGATGGAATCGAGAGAAAGTTTGTAGAAATTCCCCCACCGCCATTCACCCACACGCTCTCCGACCTCCACGGCCCCGCAGCCGCGCCGGTCTGCAGGTCTGTTCCACCGACCGAAGTGATGTACGGGTCGTCTGCCGGGTAGACAAATACAGTCGATGAGTTCCATGCGCCCGTATCGCCTGCCGCTACAAACACGCTCTGGCCCTGCGCCGCGAACTCTAGAAAGTACGGATCATCGGTTGCGGGATCGGCAGGTGTCCATGACCACGAAATGCTCAGCTGCGCATCAAGCGGGCTGGCCGTTGCCATTGCGTTCAAAAGCGATGCATCAGAACTGCCCACGTACACCACGAGCTTCGACAGGCCGGGAGCCATCCCAATCGCTTGAGTCATGTCGAGAATTTGCTCTGTATCATCGCATCCGCTGGAGTAGGAACAACTTGTCCTCGCTCCGTCCGTTGAAACCAGCGAGATAGGAACGTTATTGGTCTGACCGATATTCGTGAAGTACGTATTCAGATCGGCCAGATTGACACCAGCGAACTCCAGAAGCCCGATCGTCTGACCGCTGCCGGTGAGAGCAGATCCGCCATAATACGCTGCACGCATATCGCTACCGAGGAATGACCCAGAGGGCCCCGAACCTGTCGTCGCAATTGCCGTGGCATTGAACTGTTCAGGCGGTCGGCTCGAACGTGCGGATCGCGGAATCGAAAAATTGTCGAGCCCGGAGATATGCCAAAGTCTGACAGCTAGATCCAAAGTCGGTTCTCGATCTGGTGCATAGAAAGTGCGCTTCTCGGTAGGGTGCTGATACATGTTCAGCTGAACATGCAAGGCACTTTCAACTTTGGCTGCCGGAGCTTCGATCTCCACATTTAGCCTATTGCGCGAAATACCAACTACCTTTAGTCCGTTCGCCTTCGCGAAACTGAGAACTGAGTCATAGTCCTCCTGGCGCGGACCGAATCTCTGCGCGAACTGCTCGACTGTCAGGAAATGATGATAAGTAGATCTGGATGGGTCGGAAACACTCTGGATGAACCCTTCTAATTCCGCTTGATTCTGAAGCGGAAGCGTCAGCACCAGATGCAGCGTTTGCTGCCCGGCAAGCCGCCCAATCAATTTCGCTGAATTTCGCTCTAGAACCTCACGGACGTGGTGCGTGAGCGCTGGCTGCGGCTGCGCGAGGCAAGCGGGATCGACCAACAGAGTGATCGAAGCAGCAAGCAGGAGGACCGCGACTTCCGGTTTGCGCAAGCCATCTGAACTGCGATTGGAATGAGAAAAAGGTCGAACACCTAGAATCTGACGAATCGGTGCAGAAACACACGAACGCAATAGCTTCACGAGGCTTACTCCCGGGCAATGAGCTAAGTTGCCGGTCTGAGCTTAAGTAGACCAACTTGAGCTGGCACTGAACTCTGGCTGCCGGCAAACCGAGCGAGCATCCATTTGAAAATCTTGTGGGAACGACGTATGTGAGACTATCACGACATGACCAAAGAGATTATGCAACTATGGTGATTCGCGTGCGAGTAACTACCGGGTCGGTAAGTAACCTGACCTGTCAATGTGAGTTCATGCATTTCTCAAATTGTTCTGTGCTCCCTGCTGTCGTGGCTATTGATATTTGGCTTCTTGAACTCCTAGCTTAAGCAAACCTGTCTCCATTCTTCGCGATATTTCCCGGCCCGAGTGCTACGTGGTTTCAACGGCGATTCGTGACCGGCGGCGCCTGCTGCGCTACCGGCGGCTGGTGATCCGGGCAGGCCGTGCAGATGAAGAGTCGTATATCGGGCCTGCTGATGGAGACCGGGGTCAGATACAACAAGCTGCGGCTGCATCGAATAGGGTACTTCGAGCAGCTTCTCCAGACCGGCGATGAGATACCGGCCAGCATCCGGCCACTGCTCATGATGAGCCGCGAGCATATCGATCGGGCCATTCAGTTGGACAGGACGCTGCTGAAGTCGCTGGAGCAGGATCCGATGCTGATGGACCGGCTCGAGCGCTGAGAACCATCGCCGGAGTGGGACCGATCACGGCGTTGACCTAGGCATTGGAAGTGAGAGACACATCGCGCTTCCGCACCACCAAGCAGGCGATCAGCTACTGCGGGCTCTGCGGAGATGAGAAGATTTCGGCCGACAAGGTCGTGCGTACACCGATCTCCAAAAAGCGCAACAAGCATATCCAGCAGGTGCTGGTCGAGGCAGCGGCTGGCGCCGGGCTACAGCCAGGAACTAGCCCTGCTGTACGAAGGGGAACGGCAGCGCGGACATGGAGGCAGAGCCACGCTGGCGGTGGCTCGCAAGATGGTGGCCACATGCTGGCCGTTGAACGACTCGGAACAGGCTTCATCCCTGCCGACGAGTTCTCGCCGGCAGGAGCGATATGAAAAGCCTACGAAGGGAAAAGCATCAGGATTACTCGAAGCGGAGGCTGCCAGTTCCCGCACATGACCGTCCGGGCGACGGAGGCGACTCCCGAGGCTCTCCACGAGTTGTTCGGGACTGGCAGAGAACGCAAACTCAATCTTCTTCGACGACTGTTATCAGCCTGAGGCAGCCCATGGATGTACGGTTCTGCTTGATGCAGGAACCATCAGCCTAGGAACTCGTTGAAATTCGCCTGATTGCCGGGTCTGTTCGAAATCTATTTTGAACTAGAGTTCTTGCCGGTGTTTATAGGTGTTTGCGAGCCTCAGCAATCATCCCCGAGGCTCGCAACCGTTGCTCAGGCACACTTCTCCCGGAGCATTTCCGGTGATTGAGCCATCAGTCGCGGCAGTCGGATCAGGTTGTGCGCCGCGCAACTGAAGACGAACAGCCAGCTTCCCGGAAAAGATTCGGTGATGCGAAAGGAGGGCAACCGTGCTCGCCAATCCGGCTAAAATGACAGCTCACGGCGCTCCACACCTCATTCACTCGGAGAAGGAACTCGAGGTTTATACCGAAGCCCGATTTGAACTGACGGCCTTGAAGCGTCCTTCCGCTTCCGAGAGAGAAGCGATCGAACTGCTCACTCTGCTCATCGAACGCTATGAGCAGGAGCACTATCGGGTTCCCGATGCGGATCCGGTCTCTTTGGTCTGGTTTCGCAGAAATGCAAGGACCCGCTTCTGTTGAACGACATCTGCCGTCTTCTTGCCGCGTGCCCGAAGAATCTTCTCGGCCTCCGCGATCGCGCTCTGATCCTGATTGGATTCGCAGGCGCGTTTCGCCGGTCGGAACTCTGTGCGACGACTGTGTCTGATTTCACTTTTCGGCGTCTGGGCTCGTGATCAACGTGCCGCGCTCAAAGGCTGACCAAGAGCAGGCCGGCGACAAGGTGGCAATCCCATTTGGCGGCCATGACGATACCTGCCCGATCAAAGCGCTGCGCAAATGGCTCTGCACTGCGAAGGTCACCGAAGGCGCGGTCTTTCGCGGAGTCGATCGTCACGGCAACATGGCTGCAACAGGATTGCATCGCGACTCAATCGCGGCGATCTTCAAAACGGCCGCGGCGAGGTCCGGCATGAACGCGACCAACATCGCCGGCCACAGCGTCCGTGCTGGAATGGCAACCCAAGCCGCTTTGAACGGATCTTCCGAACGCGCCATTGCGAAACCACGCGGCACCTTTCGCGTCGCGTCTTGCGGCGCTACATCCGTCCGGGCCAGATGTTACGCGAGAATGCGAGCGCGCGAGTCCGGGCTCTGAGCAGATTCATAGTCTGGGCCTCCCCGCTGCTTCCAAAATCCCGGGATCATCTCTGTTCGCGGGAAAGTCAGAACCTGAAGAGTCGCTAATTAGGTTCCTGTACGCCACGACGTCGCGCGATTTCGCGTAATGCATGGTCTCTTTGTGTGGCTTCTCAGAGGCCGGTCTTTTCACCACCCGATGATTTCATGTTCCCGGACGCTACGAACAAGGGCCGCTCCGCCTTAGATGACGCGCAGGTGTAAGCCGCGCCGCACCTCAGCCCCGGGTACCGTCCGGTTCTGCGCCAGTGCTGCCCTGATGGCGTCGTTGTCCGGCAGGGTCTGCAGAATGGAGGATTGGAGAAGCCCCATGATTTCTTCAGGTAACAAGAAACGCACCATGTCCCAAACACCCCCCGGGATCCGAACCTCCACCTTGCGGTAGCACATCGGCAGTGCCGACACATCGCTGATCCTTAGCGAGTCCTGGCTGTTCTTCTGGGCACGCAAGGTGAATTGCTGACCTTCAATCTTCTTGAGGTCTCTGCTCAGCAGGTAGTAGAGTGCCATATTCTTGGTACGTTCGATCTTGTTCGCCGCGGCGCGTGCGCGATCACCCAGCCGAGCAGCCTCGCTGCGCGGCAAAACTGCTCGCGGGCCCTCCATCATGCGAACGAAGCGGCCGATCCGATCGACCTTCTCTCCACGGGCTTCGCAGAATTCCTGGAATCGAGCAACTGATTGTTCCGATGGTTGTCCTTCAGATTCAATCTGTAACTCAATCTCTTCGAGAAGCGTGTCCAACTCCATATCGATTTCAAACAGCGAATTTGCTTCGGCAATCGAAGCCATGTCGGTACTCCTTATACGAATCACTTGCTCTCTTGAGTTCCCTACGCCGCGGCTCTTTCCCGCAACCAAAAGGCACGAGCCGCCTGGTATGCGAGCGCATCGGCGCGGGTCTGATCACGATGGCCGTTGTGCCCTTTGAGCCACAGCCACCGGACACGCCTGTTTGCATTGAGCAAAGTCAGCTCCGTCCACAGTTGCCGGTGTTGGATCTGGCAGCCCCGGCGATTCCGCCAGCCATCCCGTTCCCACCTGGAGATAAAGCTGCTCATGCCGTAGATCAGGTATTGCGAATCAGAGTGCAGGTCTACACGTACTCCCGTGGGCAGCGAACGAAGAGCCTCGATGGCGGCGACGAGTTCCATTTCTGAGACGGTCGTTCGTGCGTACCCACGGGACATCTCCCATCGCCTCGTTCCCTTCATTACGACGACACCCCAGCCTCCAGGTCCCGGATTACCAATCGCGGAACCGTCCGTAAAGACACGATATGTTTGGTTCACACAGGACCTCCTGTTCCTTCAGCTGCGAGAAATCAGCGTCAAATAGTTGGGGATTAGCAGGAGGACGGCCACAGGGCCAACGAGGAGCAGCCAGGCAGAAAGACCGCTCGCGACTACGCCGCCTGCATGGGAATGACTTCACCGAAAGGCGCCTCGTGGCGTCCGGTCGAAGCCCACAGGACCGGATAAGACGGCGCGGACGATGGGAATGAACCGTACAGATCGGTCAGAAAGATCATCGTCTGCGGCCGGATGCCGCGCTCATCGAGCCACTCGAAGCAGGACTCAAATGCCGTGCCTCCGCCGCCTACCGGATTGAGCGCAATCCGCTCGCCGGCTTTGTAGGTCTCCACTTTGTGAACGACGGCATCAAAGTAGAGGACATCGACACGTTCCGGCCGCTGGCCTTCGAGGATCGAACGCGCCTCGGCTTCGAAAAGACGCAACTGGCGTGCACTGATGGATCCAGAACAGTCAACCGCAATGGCAACTTCACCCATGCCCTCGCGCACCACTCCCGGCAGATACAGGCCTGTCCAGAGATGGCGTCGGTTCGGACGCATCCAGCTGTAATCGGCCGCGATGGTTTCTGACCAGAGCCGGCGCAGCAGTTCCCGCCAATCTACCGCGGCCTCCGCCGCGCCTTCCATGGTCCGATCAACACCCGCGGGCAACTTCCCGGCCTGGCGAGCGACAGTCACCGCCTGGTTGACGGCAACCTCCCACTCGCGCGCCTGCTCCGCCAGGCTTGGAGAGTCATCCCCGGGCTCGGGTGCGTCGAGGACCTGGCCGATGCCACCGTCTGCCTCGGGAGCACCAGGATCCCCAGATTCGTCGCTACCGGGTGCCCTGTTTGTGCCGCCACCTGGCGCGCCGCTCTGATCTTTCCCGTTGTCTCCCTCACCCGAATCCGCTTCCGAATCGAGCAGGTTGTAGATCTGTTCCGCGCTCATGCCACGAAACCTGTCGTCGACCAGGACGCCTTCCGGTAGCTTGAGTCCGGCGTCGATCAGCAGCGGGTTGATGGCGTAATCGCAGGCGATGTTCCACCGTTTCGGTTCGCGTCCCGAACGCCTCAGATGATGGCGCAACGCCGGGTGCATTACCTCGTGCGCGAGCGTTCCGGCAAGCGTCGTCGCATTGAGCGTCTCCACAAACTCAGGATTCCAGAGAAGCCAGACACCATCGGTGGCCATTGTTTTGACGGCGGAACTCGGCCGGTCCTTAAGACGGAAAAGGAGCGAGCCGAAGAAGGGATGATCGAGGACTAACGCTGTGCGCGCTTTCTCGATACGAAGTGAAGCTGACATTTCGGTTTTCATGCGGCAGTCGGAGCCTCCATATAGGCCGACATGTGCGCGAAGATTTCCTCGGCACTGGTCGGTTCTTCGGATCTTGCCGATTCCCGGCCGCGCAGCACTCCATCTATTTCGGCAACGATATTGGCCGCATCGGCGGCAGTGGTCACCCGCAAGAGATCATGCTTCTTCAGTTCCCCGGCGGAGTGGTTGCACAGCCTCTGCCTGATTTGCTCGGCGAATCGATTGAGATCCGCATCCCCATTGACGTTGAGCCGCGGCAGCAAGTCCACCAGGTCGAGGACATTGGTGACGAGCGACCCATGGATGCGTGATTCGGGCTCGTTCAGCCGCTCGACCATGTGGGCGACGACTTCGCGCAGACGCTTCCACAGGTCCTCGGTGCCGCGCATCAGCGACTCGCGAACGTTCGCATCGATTTCCCGAGCCACGCGCGCCTGCTCTTCGGCTGACATCTCGACCCGGAAGTCTGCCCCCATTGGGATCGGCAGAACCTCCAGCTTCACACCAAACTTCGTCCGCAGCTTCTCGGGCGATGGATAGTCCTCCTCCCGAAAAAGCCCGTTCAGCTCCGGACGCACCTGCTCGATGTATTCAGGATAGACACGCAGAAATGAATCGACCGCCTGATCAAAGCTCGCTTCGAACTCACGCATCCGCGCCATGAGATCGAAGTAGAAGTTCGCCGGCAGAAGGCGAAATCCCTCATCGGACCATGGAAGCGTGACCTTGTAGAAGTACTGCCGGATCTGGCCGGCAAGCGTCCGCAGTTCCTCGAGCCTTTGGGCTCCGTGCAACAACTGTTTGTTGTAGCGGCCGGCACCCTGGTGCGCTCCATGTTGATCGGCCACTTCCCTGCTCACTTTGCGATCGTGTTTTACAGCCGTCCAGACACTGATATGAACGGCAGCCAGCATGGCTTTCTCCGTAATCATTGGATGACCTCCCGGTATTCAACCCCGAATCTCACGAACTCCGGTGTATGCGTAATTGCGCTATCGCGTGCCGCCGCGTCGCGCATGGCCATCACCCGCATCTCAGTCGGCATTCGTTCGAGATAGGTGATCCCTCGTCCGACGGAGCTATCGCTCAGAACGCGACCGAGGGCGGTCGCGATCGCAATCTGTGCCGAGGGCTCGTCCGGAACCTTAGTGGTCGAAGGATTGAGAAGGATCTCATCAATCGACGGCAACTCGCGGAACAGTCGCAGGAACGCGACCAGTTCCGACGCCGCGGCCTGGCCCACCGTTCCATCGAGGAGTTGCGCCTCGAACTCGCTCGTTCCCGAAAGCAGTCGTGCGTTGCTTCGCTGGACCACGCCCGACAGAACGCGCGACGCCATCTCCCAGGAACGCGGAGTGGGCCAGGCATTGGCATCCGAAGTCACGTCTGCGTCGTGAAGCAGTTCCGGCTTGAAGCGCAGAAAAGCGATGATCTCCGGGCGAACATGAGCCCTGACAGCCCATCTGCACCAGTCGTCGAGGTCAGCCTCAAGTTCGAGATGCACGAACCGGTTGCGCAAGGGCCGCGGCATCGAGAAGTGAACGCCGCGTTCTGAAGCCGGGTTACCCGCGGCGATCACGACCCACTCGTCGGGCAATCTGTATTCGCCTAGCCGGCGATCGAGCACCAGTTGATAGCAGCCTGCCTGAGTCATCTGCGGCGCCGAGGTCAGCTCATCGAGAAAGAGGATGCCCTTGCCGGACGTGGGAAGGAACTTCGGCGGGACCCACTCGGTTTGGTCTGCCGATATGCGGGGCAATCCGCGCAAATCAACGGGATCGAGTTGAACTGCCCGCACATCAAGGAACTCGTAGTCAAGATCGTTGGCCACCTGTCCGACGATCTGCGATTTCCCGGTGCCACACGGCCCCCAGATGTGAAGAGGCACACGTTCGCCAATGAGCGCACGGAGCGCTTCATAGAGCTTCGAAGGTTTCATGGGATTTCCTTGGGTTGTTCTTGCCGATTACAGCTCGACTGCTCAACTCCCCGGGGAGAGGTTGGCCCAAAGGAGATTGGCAGAGAAGAAGAAGATATACAGCGGCGAGGCGGAGGCGGGGCTTTTCTTCGATCGTCGCGGACAGCCGCCCGCCCCGCGCGACTGTGTGCGATGCGGTGGAGTGAAGCGGAAGTGGGGGCGCACCGGAAAAGCCGCGCCACCTCGGAGAGCCATAGCTTTTTATGTAGCTCGGTTGTATCTCTGGTCTTTTATTCGGGGTGCATCCTGGCGAAAACGGTGAGGACGCGGCAGGAGGTTTCGAGGGCGGCGAAGATGAGTGCGGCGTCGGTGTCGAGGACGAGGCAGTCGCCGGTTTGCAATAGCTCCACAGCTCCAGCGACGGAGACGCTGAGGGGACCTGCGAGGACGTATGCGGTGAGTTGGGTTCTGAGTCCAGCGCCACCGACATTGAGGGTTGCACCGGCTGGGATATCAACGATCTTGGAGAACTGGCGGCTCTCGGGCGTTGCGTGATGAAGCGGTGTGTTCCTCGTTGTGGCCTGCTCGCGACGGGAATCTACGATGTGCGCGCCGCGCGTGATCGCCAGCGAATGATGCGTTACTGGAGAGAAGAAGTAAGCGAGATCGACTCCGTAGGCGCGGGAAAGTTTGGCAAGCGTGGGAAGCGTAGGAATCATGAACTCGCTTTCGAGCTTGGAAAGAAGCGCAGTCGAGAGGCCGACTTCAGCGCCGAGGCGGGAGAGGGTGACGCCTTTCTCTGCGCGGAGGGCTTTGAGCTTGGAGCCAAGGGAGTAAGGCGCGAGTGCTTCGTGGTTGGAGGATTGCCTGGGCTTCGAAGCGTTCATCTTGCCACCAGAACGCGAGCAGTGGATTCGAGGTCGGCGATGCGCTCGCGGAGAATGCGCTTGAGGTCTGCGTGAGCTGGCGTCTCGGGGCGCGTGTCGTCCTCGGCTTTGTGGAGTGCGGCGCGCAATGCGTCAAGCAAATGGCGGTCGGGCTGGATGCTCATATGGCTCCTGAATCGATATGAATGGGGCAATCCGTCCGGATTGTTGTAGGACCTCGATCTGCTGGGACATTGTGAACCTGAGTTGAACCAGCGCCGGGTTGGTGGGATTGAGTACTGAGCGCTGCTCAAGATCATCAAGGATGCCGCGCAGCGTATGGAGGAGCAGAATTGCGCTGAAGAACTGCATTGGTGGCCTCTCTAAGACTGGCCGGGTGCCTTGGCTGCGCGGCACCTAGCCTACTGAGTAGGAGCACGCAGCCTTCAGCACTTCTAGGCGGTGGAGGAGAAGCCGACGGAGGTCAGAGTTATCAAAGCAGATGGCCGGGTCGGTTTCTGGTATTTCGCCTAGAAACACCACGCGGGCGACTACTGAGACTGCAGATTTGCCCCACATGATTCAATGATGGTCGCATGGGTGTGACTGAGGGGATGTGCGCCTAATCACAACACATGCTGTCTGGAGAACGCGGCGCGAAGGGGCTGAATCACGCGCGTGGCGTGGGGGAGGACTCACGAAGGATCTTCTGAGCGATAGCGCGGGGCGGGGTGCTTTCGTGTCTGTGTTCGATGAAGTGGCCGGAAAACCAGAGAACAATTTCGGAGCTGTCGGTAAGTTCGGACGGGGGTTGGGGCATCTGCTTACCGCAGGAGGAGCACTCTGCAGATTCGGGCGTCAGATCATGGCCGTAGCGGATGGTGAGTTCGGGAATCATTGGGCCTCCATCCAATCACTCGCTCAATGCGAGTGCGGGAAGCAGAGAGATGGTTGCCTAGAGCAAATCCAGTCGGTCGAGGATGTCGGCTAATCTGCGGCGGGCGGCCGGGAGAAGGTAGTACAGGTTGCGCGACCTTTTCTCCGGTTCTAACTCGTTCGACTGAGGTGTACAACTCCGCTCTCGGCCTTTGGCCAGATGAAACCTCCACGCTCTAAGCGCTTGGCAAACAGACAGAGACCGTCGCCATCCCACCACAGCAGCTTGACGATGTCGCCTCTGCGTCCGCGAAACACGA
>Ga0207698_10000868_pt1 | contig 17518 bp, 12 predicted proteins | sample KBSCornC22_FD_184298 | JGI IMG/M metagenome (GOLD analysis project Ga0207698, IMG submission 184298) | Corn rhizosphere microbial communities from Kellogg Biological Station, Michigan, USA - KBS Corn C2-2 (SPAdes) (version 2) | ecosystem: Host-associated > Plants > Roots > Rhizosphere > Soil ...
TGTAGTAGTTTTGTGGGGTAAAGTCGCCGATGCTGCCGTGCGAGACGGTTTTTCGACGGTTTTTCAATGTGTTGATAATCATTGGAGCGGGCGAAGGGAGCGGGCCGATTAATCCCATGATCTTGTTGGTCATTTTCGTCACCATGCCCTGACGCGGCCCCAACCTGAGAGCATTCTGGGCTGGTCCGAGGGGATGATCCGGCATCATCGGGCACGGCGATCTGGTCAGCGTCTAAGTCGATCATCCTGCCATCGTGGCATGGATCGAGGAGGCGTCAAAGAGTTCCTGATCTGGACGATGATTAGGGGACACGCTGGCAGGATCGCGATGTCGAGGGATCGGGTATAAAGGATCGGCGGCCCCGTGGGAGCCGCCGATAGGGAAGAGGACTCTCTCGATGTTGAAAGAGCCTCCGGGTCGCGGCGGTGTCGTTACGAACGAGGAATGATTCATGCTTGGATGGATCGGACAGGCTGGACGATCAGCGGATCGTTAGGCCGGATCGGTCGTTGGCCCTTGCCCATCCTCATTCACGATCCCGGCATCGTCATCGGAGGATTGCTCAGCGCGACGGAGCCTTTCGGCGTCCGCCTTCCGCTTCGCCTCAACCTTGGCCTTGAGTGCCGCGAAGCGTTTCGGCCCCATAGTCGGGATGTCTTTCATGGTCGTGTCCTCACGCGGCTTGTGCCATCTGTTGCTTCAGGCGGTGAACGGTCCCGACGCCGACCCGCAGTTTCTTCGCGGTGGCATTGATGCTGACGCCCTTGGCGAGCGAACGCTTGATCTTCTCGGCCTTGTCCGGATCGAGGCGAGGGCGACCACCTTTCTTGGTCGAACGAGCGAGGCCGGATTTCACGCGTTCTGATATCATGGCGCGCTCGAACTCGGCGAAGACCCCCAGCATCTGGAACATCGCCTTGCCCGAAGGCGTCGAGGTGTCGAGCGCCTGCACATGGAGGTAGAGATCGACGCCACGGGCATCTAGATCGCCCAGCATGGTGATGAGATGCTGGAGGGACCGTCCCAGACGGCAGACCGACCATGCCGCTACCATGTCAAACTCGCGCCGGGCGATCCCCTTCAACATCGCGTCGAGGCCGGGGCGCTTCTCGCGTCCGCGTGCGCCGCTGATCCCCTCATCGGTATAATGGGCGACGATTTCCCATCCCATGCGCTCGGCCATCATGTGGAGATCGCGAAGCTGGTTCTCGGTGGTCTGCTTCCCGTCATTGGTCGAGACACGGGTATAGATGGCAACGCGCTTGGTCATTCCAGAAGGGTCGCACAGTTCCGCGATCCGTCAACTAGTTCTTTTAGCTCGGTTATTTCAGGATGGCGGATGATCGGCTTGATCGCGCGGGTCATCCTTCTCGGGATAGCAGTAAGCTGCTGAGAAGACATGGACTGCACCATCAGTCACCGAGCGATTAGCCGCGAGGTAGAGGCGATGGAGGCATTGGCCGATCTCGCGGATCACGCTGCCTTCAATGAAGGCGACGGCGCGGCCACCCTCTGGGCGAGCGATCTCTAAAAATGCGGTTCGATGTGGCCAGTGGTCGATCCCGAGGAACACCCCACTCTGGAGATCGATGTTGAGGGTCAGTTCGGGGGCTTCGCCCGTCAGCAATGTCGCCAAAGTCAGGGCATTGGTCGCGCTGATGTGGCGCACTGCGGACACGGACTTGTCTTCGGCCTCGATGGTGATGGCAATCTCGCCACCGATGAGTTCTAATTCGACGCGCTCCATCCGGCCTCCTTTGGCGAACCGCATGGGGATTGCACAGTTCTCGATACAGTCAAGTAGTTCATTTAGTTCGATATTTTTCCGCATGGGGCTTTAGGCCATGTCGGCCAGCCTCTGTGCCGATGCGAAGTAAAGGCTGAGCAGGGTGCCGCTTCCATGATGAGGCGGCTCGAACCGGACATCGACATGGGTAGCGCCGGTAGCGATCATCTGCGGCAACGCCCAGAAGGCATCGGCGGGAAGATAAGCCATCAGGGAGCAGCCGCCCTTGCGTAGGTTCACCAGCATGAGGAACGGATTGTTGGTGACTGGTGTTCGCTCATCTCGTGAGAAGGATCGTTCGCAGACCAGAGATATATCGATCTGCCGGTCGAGGTGCTGCTTCAAGCCGGGGCTGATCTGCTCAATGTGCCCCACGATGTCGAGGATGGCCTCGTCACCTACCGGACGCTCATGCCCGGCATTTTCTGAGATGTAGTAGCTCTGCTCCACCGCCTCGATCTTGGCGATCAGCATGTCGGGTTTGGGTCGAGGCGGCTTCTTTCGGGGCATAGTGCCGATCTTGGTCCTGCCATTCGGATTTCAACCATTTCTGGAAAGGTAAAAACCGATCCACCCGCCCGACCGATTTCCGCCATTTTTTGATCCAGAGTGCCGACGGGTTTTGGGAATGGCCGGACGCACCGCTTGTCACCGATGTTTGGGTGGATCGATCCAGCAGAAAGTGCAGCGTTCTTGCGACAGAAAATGTCGCCACAGCGTAAGTTTTTTACGGAAAAATCCGCTCGGGTGTGCTAAATAGGAAAGACAGTGTTCAGGGGCCTCACCGGCCTGATTAAGGAACTCACCGATGGACTTTGTAGGCGCTGGAAGTAGCTACTTCGCGGGGCCGTGTTCCGGGCAGTGAGCGGGCAGAACAGCCGAGCGGGATCGTTGCCGCTACCCCGGGAGGGCGAACAAGAGACGAAAATAGAGGATGGCGATGTCTGCGTAATTGACAACCATCCGCGCGAGGGCAGTCAAGATTTCGGCGGCTGACCTTCGTGAGCTTCTTCAAAAGATAACCGTTGCTGATCTCGGAAGGGATCAGGGAGAACGCACCAGTGCCGGGTTTAGGGCGACCACCGGCGAGCTATAAACGCCAAGGGTGCGAGCCGAACCGTCTGACCCCGAGGGAATGACCATCTCCCCCTGCCATTTTACCAGCCAAACTGGCTCGTGGGGTGGCAGGGGGACAGAACTCGTCCTCTTCCAAGGGAATGACCCCCAAAGGTCTATGCTCCCGATTTCAATTCCAAATCGATGCCAACGATTGTTGGGCCTATGAGCGGAGCGAATTGGCTGAGAATCGTTGCGCATCAGGGCCGAGCAACGCTCGGACCTCCAAATATTCAGTGCAGGGATGACAGCGCAGCGGTTGGATCAGTTTAGTCCATCAGGAAACAGTTCATTGAGGAGGACACCCGCCTCCGCTACATCTTGCCGATGTTTTGCGAGATAGCTTCTACCCGTGTCAGTAATTTCGAACTCCCCTCGAGCTATTCGCCGAATGAGACCACGGCGGCACAATGTCCGCTTATCCTGTCAAGCGTTCGCGATGATCTGATCAATTTTGGACTCGCCGTCCCGCTTATTGGCTCGACCGCGATCAGCAGGAAAAAGCGCCAAGCGCTCTTTGACCGCTACCGTTATCTCAGCGGTTGTGGCTGTGCCGCGATGTTCCAAGGCCTCAAGGATAGGGTCTTCCACATCACACTGTTCGTGGCGTCGTTCATCCCGCGTGGTTTTGCTGGTCATGAGTCACTATCCGATTGACACATTATGCGCGCGGCTGCGCAGATTTTCGTAAAGCTGTGCTGGCCCGAGCAGCACCTCCTTCAAGCCGTCGCGCACCTTCTGAGAATCCAGCGCCTGCTTGCTCAGGGCGGAATGAGCCTCGAACGCTTCAATGATCGCGCTCATCAACTCGTCTTTGAGCGTGGGCGAATTGGCGAACTGAGCCTCGGTGTTATTCACGGCCTGTGTGACCAGAGCATCGGATTCCAGCATCTTGTCCCTGAGCGTGGTGACATAGCTCAGTTGGTCGCCATCAGTGGTGTCGGCCCCGAACAGGTCATTGACGCGCTCAATGATCTCCGCGAGCCGCGCCTTTTCCTTATCCTGCACTGATCCTGCCCCCAGATCGGTCATGGGCTTGAGTTTGCTCTCATCGCGCCCCGAGACATCGAGACGACGCTGCCCTTCGTTTTTGAGGTTATGATGCGTGAGCACGACCTTCGACAGGTCCACCCCCTCCCGCTCTCGCCCGAACTCCAGCAGCGGGGTCAGGCGTTTGTAGAACAAGAAGCGCTTCTCGATTGAGGTGCTGCCGTAGTCAAATATCTGAGACAGAAAGCTGTAGGCGCGCTGATAAGCCGCCATATCATTCCTAAACAGGATCAGCGCATTGATCTCGTCCTGTGCGTCTGCCGCGCCATCGTCGTCGTCCCGCTCTCGCGAGTTGAGCAGCCTTTCCTGAGCAGCCTTGTAGCGCCTGAGCAGCCGGTCTGCGACGGGCTCAATGGCTGCGATGAGGTCGCCCTGTTTGGCGCGCGGATTCATCTCGACTGCCGCGACGCGTTCGACTTCGAAGTCGTCATAATGGCCGCTTGCATCCAGCTTGGCCTTGAGGTCGAGCACGAGGTCCGGGTCGGTTACGCCCTCAAGTTCGGCGGTATCGTGGTATGTGCGGAAAGCGGTGAGGATTTCCTCTGACGAGTTCACGAAATCGAGGACATAGGTGGTGTCCTTGCCCGGATGCGCGCGGTTGAGGCGGGAAAGCGTCTGCACCGCCTGTATGCCCGCGAGCCGCCGATCCACATACATGCCGCAGAGCAGCGGCTGATCGAAGCCTGTCTGAAACTTGTTTGCCACGAGGAGGAGATGGAAATCCTCACCCGCAAAAGCATCGCGGATATCGCGGCCCTTGAGTCCCGAATTGAGCATGGCGCTTCCTTCAGTGACCGGCTCATGGCTGGAGGCAGGATCATTTACCTCACCGGAGAAGGCGACCAGTGTGCCGAGCCCATAGCCCTGCGACCTGATGTAGGAGTCGATAGCCATCTTCCAGCGCACCGCCTCTACCCGGCTCCCCAGCACCACCATCGCCTTGGCTTTGCCATCGAGTAGCGGCTGCACATTCTCCCGGAAATGCTCGACGACGATCTGCACCTTTTGTGCGATGTTGTAGGGGTGGAGGCGCACCCATCGCATGATGCCCTTCAGCGCGGTGCTGCGCTCAACTTCCTTGTCATCCCATTCCTGCCCGTCATTGGCGAGACGAAAGGCCAGCCGATAGGGCGTGTAATTCTTGAGCACATCGAGGATGAAGCCCTCCTCAATCGCCTGCCTCATAGAGTAGACATGGAAAGCGGAGGGAAGATTACCGGGACCGGCTGGCTGATCGGGCTGGGGCCTCCGCCCGAACAACTCGAGCGTCTTGCCCTTCGGCGTGGCGGTGAACGCAACATAGGTAACGCCGCTCTCGCCAGCGCGTGCCGACATCTGCGCCGTTAAAATGTCCTCCGCGCTGGCCTCGCCGCCATCCTGAAGTTCAGCGATTTCCTCCGGGGACAGAACTTGCTTGAGCTTCTTCGCCGCCTCGCCGGTCTGCGAGCTATGCGCCTCATCGGCGATTACGGCAAAACGCTTCCCCTGCGTTGCAGCGAGGTCGCGGACGGCTTCAAGCGCGAAAGGGAAGGTCTGAATTGTGCAGACGATGATCTTCTTGCCCTGAGCCAGTGCTTCGGCAAGCTGGCCACTCTTGGCTCCGCCCTCATTGCGGATGGTCGCGACCACGCCCGTGGTGCGCTCGAAGCCAAACAGCGCATCCTGAAGCTGGGCGTCAATGACATTGCGGTCGGAAACGACGATGACGGTAGAGAACAGTTTCTCATCAGCCTCAGTATGGAGGTCAGCGAGGAAGTGCGCTGTCCATGCAATCGAATTGGTTTTGCCGCTCCCCGCTGAGTGCTGAATCAGATACTTGCCACCCGCGCCTTCGGCCCGCACAGCGGAACGAAGCTTCCGGGTCGCGACAAGCTGATGGTAGCGGGGGAAGATCATGCCAGTGATCGCGCGCTTCGTGTCCCGCTGCATCACGAGATACCGTCCGATAATCTCCAGCCAGCTATCCCGCTCCCAGATTTCCTCCCACAGATAAGCGGTTCGGTGCCCATGCTCATTGAGTGGGTTACCTGCGCCACCCGCGTCGCCCCTGTTAAACGGAAGGAAGTGCGTGACCGGTCCCGCCAGTTTGGTCGTCATATGCACTTCGCTATTGCTGACCGCGAAGTGGACAAGCGCGCCGCTCGGGAAGGCGAGCAGCGGCTCAGGATTCTGGCCTTTTGGCCGGGGCAGGCGGTCGAATCGATACTGGTCGATAGCATCGGTGATCGACTGGGTGAAATCCGTTTTCAACTCAGCGGTGGCAACCGGCACGCCGTTAAGGAAGAGCGCTAGATCGAAGCAATTCTCATTCGCCGTCGAGTAACGAAGCTGGCGAACCACGCGCAGGCGGTTCGCCTGATAGGCAGCGTTGATGTCGGGGTTCATGCCCATGGCGGGCTTGAACTGGGCCAGCGAGATCATTCCACGCGCGCCGACCATCTCGACGCCGTGGCGAATTACATCGAGGGTGCCACGATCATCAATCTGTTTCCGCACGCGGTCGAGCAGCGCCGCCTCAGCGCCCGAGCCGTGACTGCGGTTCAGTGTCTCCCAGACCTTCGGCTGCGTCTCCTGCACCCATCCGATGAGATCAGGTGCGAACAGCGCACGCTTGCGGTCGTAGAAGGCGGCGCTACCGGGTTCGTTGAGCCAGCCGTGCTCACTAAGATGTGCGCAGATTTCGTCCTCGAAGCGGATTTCTTTATGGATACTCACCGCGTCACCCCTGTTTCGATTGGATGAGGCGGGGCTTGAGCACCCGTTCAAGGCGGAGCATCGCATCGACGAGAGCCTGTTGGACTTGCCGCCAGTCCTCCCGATCCGAACGATAGCCGCCCTCCACAAGCGCGCCGATGAGCGTGCCGCGTTGCCCCTCTTCCCGCTTCCAAATGAGATCGCCGCCAAACTCGCTCTCAATGGCGGCTCGATCTGCTGCGAGTTTGAGGAAGAAATCTTGGTTGTCGTCGATCCACAGATGCACCTGAGAATCGCGTTGGCGGATCGTGTAGACGAAGGTGAAGCCTGCCAACCCCGCAGAGGCTGAAATCCAGTTGTCCTTAGAAGGGCTGCGCCCAGCATGGAGTTGCGTTTTCTCAGCCGCCAGTGTGAGCAACCCCTGCCAGAACTCGTAGCGGACCTCGTGTCGCTCGACCTTCGCCTTCTGCTCGGCTTGCCGCTTGAGCCCGATCTGCGTCTGAAATTGGGTCGCCTCCGGCAAGGGGATGATCGGCTGCACATCAAGCAGTAGGCGGCCATCGCCGAGTTTGTAAGGACTCAGTCGAATGCAACTGATATCGAGGCCCTGCTCGCGCAGCCACAGCACGGTGGTGGTCAGTTCCTTACTGAACGCCCCTGAGGCTAGGATGATGCGGACGCTGCCACCGAACTCTTCCTGCTCGGCTTCCTGCCAGTGGAGGTAGGCCAGCAGGTTAGCCTCAGCTTCTTCCCCGCTCTGGCCGCAACGCCGCAGATATTGCGTATGGGCATCGACCGCCTCAGCAAAGGTCATCCGCGCGATCATCGCTGCATAGCGGATCGCCTGAAGCTCCATATGCCCAGCGTCGTCGCGCTTGAGTTCGACCACTACGAGATTGGCTTCGGGGTCAAGGCATAGCAGATCGATGCGGCGGTTACTGTCGATCCAACCTCCATATTCATCAGACAGCACCAGCAGGTCTTCGCCGAGCACGGCAATTTGGTCCCGCAGCATGCGCTGAATGTCCTGCCGCTCACGCAGCCCCTCGACATAGAAGCGCGTTGGGTTTGCGGCGGTCAGTTTCCCGTCGTTGACCTCGTAGACCGGCATCAAGCGGCTCCCACCGGAGCGGCGACCTGTCGCGCTTCCCAGTCCTTATAGGTCAGTCCGCCGTCGGCGGTGCGCCAGTCGATCTGGCCGTTCGACGCCCTGCCATTCACCACCGCTGCTGCCGCGCTTGGGCTCCGGAAGGCGTAGTCTTGCGTAAAAATGCAGTGTCCGTTCTGCTCAGTGAGAACGCCCGACCGACGAAGCTCCGCGTAGAGAGAGGCGTAGGTGTGATGATCGAGGCCCGTCCATTTAACCCTGCCCATCGATCCCGCCTCGACAACAAACTCGCCATCAGTAAGCAAAGCGGACGCGCGCAAGCCGTGTTTGCGGGATTCAAGCACAAAGCGCGTTCCGCCATTCCCCGGATTCTGCTGGTCGGTGAGCGGCATGGAAACAACAGACATCGCTGGCCGCGCCGACCGGGTGCGCTTTATGAACATATCGACGCGCACCGCAGGCAGCACGATCAACAGGTTTTCAAGAAACGCCTCCATCTTGGCGATGTCGGCCTCACTGAGGATCGGCAGCACCGGGGCTGTCAGATTGTCGAGCGGTGTGTGCCCTATGGCTTTGGCGTAGCCGATCAACCGCGCTTCCAGATAGCGAACATGCGCCTTGTTGAGCTTGTTGGCCGATGCCGTGACAAGCACGGCGCTGGTCCACCATTCCTTGCGAACATCATGCTGACGGATGCGCGCGCCGATGTCTTCGCCTTCACCGATATAGGCGAAGGGTTCGCCGTTCTGATCGCCAAGCAGTAGGTAGACGCCCGCGTAGCTTGCCTCACCGCGCGCCAGTGCCGCGCTCAACTGCGTGCGCGGGAACATCAGCACATGGCCGGTCCAGTTGAATAGTTCGGCGGTGACCATGCCATCGGGCCGACCATCGATGTAATAAAGCTCCAAGGAGCGGCCAACCGCTGGGATCATGCAAACAGCCTTCCGGTCGTAGTTTTGGGGCCGGTGCCGGTGGGCTCAATGCCATGGCGACGCATCCAGTCGAGCCAAGTTGGAAGCTCGTCAGCACGGAACTTCTCGCGTTTTTCTGGATGCCAGTCATGGAGGAAGCCCGAGATGATCTCGTCGTCAGTGGGTGACGCACCCTCGATGAGCGCGTCGTTCCATACGCCGTAGAGCGTCGCCACAGCCTCAGCGCCCTTCGTGCTGAGGTCAGCGAAGTTCGCGATCAGCTTGTCGAGCTTGGCGATGCGATCAGCGCCAAGCCAGTCGGCAAGCTCTTGGCGATGCGCACCACGCTGCTGGCACAGGCGATAACTGACGGCGGTGCCGGTGCCGCCGGACTGATCCACTTCGATACCAGCGATGCTGCGAGCCCCGCTCTCCATCTCGGTGATCAAGGAGCGGTCGAGCGGCCCAGCGGCCTCGCGGGTGTAGCAACCCGCAAGCTCATGGACGCCGACATGCCCCTCAATGAGAAAGGCGATCTTCTGGAACTTCACACGACCAAAGGTCGGCTGATGCGCCGACCGTTCAATAATTTCCGTGGCCACCAGACTGCGCGCCCGCGCGCGATCAACAGGGAATGGTAGCAACTTCCCAGTCTGGCGGACATCGATCTTGCCGGTGACTGCTGCGGCGATTAGGGCGGCGCGCCGCTCGATAAGCAAGCCTATCGCTAATTGGGCTGTGTCCGCGAGACGATTGAACGCCAGCGAGATTTCACGAATATTCGCTGAGATAGATTGCTGCTCCTGTAACGGAGGGACGGCCATCCGGCGCTGGGCCATCACCGTTGCAGGTATTCTCGATCTGGTTGACCCAGATGACAATTTACCCGCAGCAAAGGCGGCCCCAGCAGATAGTTGAGCCGCAACAAAGTGTGGATCATGGGAAGGAGTAAGCCGAAACCTAAAGCAGTCGGCTTTGACCATAGCGGTGCCGATGTCCGAAGGTGCAACACACGCTCGGCCCACCCGATTTCGGTCGTCCCCCAATCCTGCGATAAGAACATCCCCCGCTGCCACCTCGTGACGGGTCAGTGATGCTTGGAAATAGGTTTCGTTAATGAAGGCAGCGTCAGCCCCATCAAAGCCATCTTCCTTGATGTTCTGAAGGCGGATAACTCTCACCCCCTCGTCAACATAATGCTCGGATTTCAGCCCCGAGCCGAAAGGGCCGTCGCAGAAATCCGTCGCTAAATATTTCAGCGGCTTTATTTCCCAGTGAGCAGGGACTTCGCCGAGCCATTCGATGCCGCTGTCCTTCATCGGGCCATGCGGATCGAGCCCCTTAGTGACCGCGTGGGAGACAACAGCTTGCCGCTTCTCCTTCAGCAACGCGATCAGGCGCCGTTGCTCTTCAATGAGCGCGTCGATCTTGGCGGTTTCGCGGTCGAGAAAGGCGGCGATGGCATTTTGTTCATCGCGTGAGGGCAGTAAGACCGGTATACGCGAGTGATATGCTGGGTCCAAATCCCACTGATTCACCCTGATACCTTTCGAGAGCGATAGGTAGCCAGCAGTGTATTCAACCGATCTCAGCAGATAGTGTAGAAATCGGTCATTCTGTCTGTGGAGAGCTTCGTAAACAAAATAGGCCGGGCTGACGATACCTCGATGCTCCGAGATGCCAACAGAACCCTGCCACGCTTTCATTTTGTTTATTGCGAGGTCGCCCTTTTCGACCAACTGGTAAGCCGAAAGGTCTTCGGACGGTTTGTTGAAATTGTCGTCCCGGTCTGCTTTCCGAACGACGCCATAATCGCGATATACTGAGAGAAGTTGCTCGTCTGGATACCCAGAGCGCTTAACGCGACGAAACAGTGTCCAAAATGGCACCATTCCCCAGTTAGCAGGTATCTTACCCAGCCATGCAATGCCGCTGTCGAGATAGTTTGAGTAGGCCGGGAAGCTCACGCTGCGAGTCCTTCCAGCATACCCTTGATCCGGTCAGTTACCGCCGCAAGCTCGGAGTCGATCTCGGCGAGAGGACGCGGCGGCTCGAAAACATAGAAGTGCCGGGTGAACGGGATTTCGTATCCGACCTTGGTCTTGTCGGAGTCGATCCACGCATCCTCGGCATGCGGCAGCACCTCGCGAGCGAAATAGGTCTCGATTTCCTCACTGAGCGGCACATTCTCTGTATCGCGCAGCGCACTGTCGGCTTGCGGTTTGCCCTTAGCCTTGCCTCGCTGACCGATTATGATGTTGCCAGCTTCGTCCCTTTGAGGGCGCTCAATGGTAATGGTGCGATATCCGAAGGCGCTGTTCGGAAAAATGCGCGACAGCGGCGCGAGCTTCACCTTGCCGCCCTCCGGCGCTGCGGGTTCCGGTTCGCCCTTGATGAGCACGGTGCGGGCAACTTCTCTACCATCGGCGTCGAAGCTGGTGGCAAGCCGCGCCTCAGTAAACCCGCCGAACAACTTCGTCACAGTGTCGATGTGGTCGTCTGACATCTCCTTACGCTTCGAGCCTAAGGCTTTGCGCATCTTGCGCCACATGGAGGAGGCGTCGATCAACTGAACCTTGCCCCGGCGCGCCTCCGGCTTCCGGTTGCTGATGACCCAGACATAGGTGCTGATGCCGGTGTTGTAGAACATGTCGGTCGGCAAGGCGACAATGGCCTCCACGAGATCGTTCTCCAGCACATAGCGGCGGATTTCGCTCTCGCCGCTACCCGCACCGCCCGTGAACAAGGGAGAGCCATTCAGGACGATGCCAAAGCGACAGCCACCTTCGGTGAGCGGACGCATCTTTGATAGTAGGTGCAGGAGGAACAGCAGCGATCCGTCCGACACACGCGGCAGACCGGGGCCGAAGCGGCCATCATAGCCCTTTTGCTCATGCTCGGCGCGGACCTGTTTCTCGACCTTTTTCCATTCGACGCCGAACGGGGGATTCGAGAGCATATAATCGAAGGTGCGGGTCGGATGACCGTCCTCGGATAGAGTGTTGCCGGGGGCAATATTTTCAATCACCTGCCCTTTGATGAGCATGTCCGCCTTGCAGATTGCGTAGCTCTCCGGGTTTAACTCCTGACCAAACATCGTCAGGTGACCATCCGGATTGTGCTCGGCGAGATACTCGCCCGCCACTGACAGCATGCCGCCCGTGCCCGCTGTCGGGTCGTAGATAGTGCGGACGATGCCCGGCTTGGTCAGCGCGTCGTCATCCTCCACGAACAGTAGGTTGACCATGAGGCGGATGACCTCGCGCGGGGTGAAGTGCTCACCGGCTGTCTCGTTCGAGATTTCCGCGAACTTCCGGATCAGTTCCTCGAACGCGAGGCCCATGGCCCCGTTGTCCACCTTGTCAGGGTGAAGGTCGATCCGGGCGAAGCGTTCAGTGACCTGATAAAGGAGGCCGGTTTTTGCCAGCCGCTCGATTTGAGCGTGAAACTCGAACTGCTCGAAAATGTCGCGGACGGCGGGGGAGAATCCATCTACATAGCGGGTGAGGTTCGCGCGGATGTTGTCCTGATCGCCCATCAGTTTGCCGAGATCGAGCGGATCGGTGTTGTAGAATCCCTGCTTGGCGACGCGCAACAGAAATGGCTCTGGGTTTAGGCCCTGTGTCGTTTTGGCTTCAAGTTCAGAGAGCACCGCCGCCTTGGTTGGCTCCAGCACGCAGTCAAGGCGACGCAGCACTGTAAAGGGCAGGATGACCCGCCCATATTCGGATTGCTTGTAGTCCCCCCTCAGCAGGTCCGCCACAGACCATATAAACGACGCAAGCGCTTGGTGATTCACGAAATACCCCTTCCGATACTCGGAAGAAGTAGCACATCTACCCTTTCCAAAAAGCAGAAATGGAATGGCAGAACCCATGAAATGACGAAATTAGCGACGCAAACTCAGTTGTGGCAACCATAGGTCGCCGGACGGAACTCGCATGACCTCCGTCATCTAAATAAGGAGAGGAGGAGATCAGAATGGAATGGAAAAAATATCAGGCGCGCGCTTCAGGGCAGTGCGCGGTAGACCTCAGAGGCGAGGGCGTTTTGGCTGACTTCGAAATGGGCATAATCGAGACTGGCCGATCACGCGCATTCTTTGGCTACTACATCAAAATCACCAGTGAAGAAGGCGGCGAGTGGATCGGGGAAGATCGTTGGTCCGCCCATGCCGCGCTGCGCGCGCTGGATGAAGAAGTGGCGCTCGACGACGGCAGGCTCCTTTGTGCCGGTCTCCGGGATGACTTCCATGAGACGGGGTTAAGCGCGAACACTGGCTTCGGATACATCGAAGGCTTTCGCCATGCGCTTCACATGATGGATCGGGCACCATTCCTCCCCGAGGGTGCAGCATTGGCTCCGCACGATAACGCGGCTAAGGAAATCCTTGCCGCGATGCGCAAGCGGGCAGCGCAGTGAGTTCTGACCAATCCTCTTCAAATGCGGTTCCGGGGCCAGTATGGCGGCCTCAGGCATGCTCCGCACCGGCAGCATGCGATCTTTTCGGCGACGATGTGTCGCTTCGAGGTGAGCCACATAAAATGATACAAAATCGGGCCGCCCTATGTGCAGAAGTGGCGAAAGCGCGCCGGGAAGCAGGCTTCTCTCAACAGGCACTGGCGGAGAAGATCGGGACCACTCGGGAGAAGATCGCACGATTGGAGGCGGGAACGGGCAGCATTCCGCTTTTGATCCAAGCAATGTCTGCCATTCCAATGCGCCTGCTTGGCATTGCCAAAGGGCTTACCGTGATCGACCAGCTAGCCAATGCCTGTGAAAAGCGAGGCTGGGATGTGCAAGATGTTGCCCGCGCCACTGGGCTCGATGTGCGAACGGTCAAGGGAGTGCTGAAGGGGACCGGAACGGTGGCCAGCCTCGAAAAGATGATTGCTCGGATCGCCCCAAGAGCCAAGCGTCAGCCGATCACACGACAGTATTGGGATTATGACAGAGGACGCATGGCGGAAACCGACTGCCGGTTTACACCGCCAGAGTTTCTCGATGCGGTTATGGAGGCCTTTGGTCCCATCGAACTCGACCCTTGCTGGCATCCGGAATCCAAGGTGATCGCGACAAGAACGATTTCCCTCCCCGAATGTGGGCTGGCGACGGATTGGGCAAGTAGCGGTCTGACCTTTATCAATCCTCCGTATGGGGATGTGGCCAATTGGATCAGAAAGGCCAATGACGAGTGGGAGCGCGGCGGTGTCGCAAAGCAGGTTCTCCTGTTTCCAGCCAGTAGGCTCGACATCCGCGAGTTTTTTGACAGGAGCACACATCAGGCGACAACGCTGATTTTGCGTGAGCGCCTTCGGTTCGACCGCCCATCGTCGAGCGGCGTCAGTTATCCGGCCCCATTTGCTTTGGTGCTCGCCTGCTGGGGATGTTCGACGGATGAGATCGGAGTTTTTCGGAAACGCTACCCAGCACTCCTGCTCACACCACAACAGTGGCAGGTTGCGGCCTGACCCTGCCATGGCCCGACACGGTAAATACGGGCATGAAAACCAGATTGCTTCATCGATCCGTGCAGCACTGCACTGGTAGCATATCACGCCATCTCGTCGTCCGGTCTATGGATCGGCGGAAGTTGAACTTGGTTGGGCTTGCACTCAAATCGATGATCGATGCGACGGCAATCTTGATCCTACTGGCCTCGCTCTCGCGATTCTGATTTCCTCTTGTGGTTTGATCGCTGTCATCCCTGCACTGAATATTTGGAGGTCCGAGCGTTGCTCGGCCCTGATGCGCAACGATTCTCAGCCAATTCGCTCCGCTCATAGGCCCAACAATCGTTGGCATCGATTTGGAATTGAAATCGGGAGCATAGACCTTTGGGGGTCATTCCCTTGGAAGAGGACGAGTTCTGTCCCCCTGCCACCCCACGAGCCAGTTTGGCTGGTAAAATGGCAGGGGGAGATGGTCATTCCCTCGGGGTCAGACGGTTCGGCTCGCACCCTTGGCGTTTATAGCTCGCCGGTGGTCGCCCTAAACCCGGCACTGGTGCGTTCTCCCTGATCCCTTCCGAGATCAGCAACGGTTATCTTTTGAAGAAGCTCACGAAGGTCAGCCGCCGAAATCTTGACTGCCCTCGCGCGGATGGTTGTCAATTACGCAGACATCGCCATCCTCTATTTTCGTCTCTTGTTCGCCCTCCCGGGGTAGCGGCAACGATCCCGCTCGGCTGTTCTGCCCGCTCACTGCCCGGAACACGGCCCCGCGAAGTAGCTACTTCCAGCGCCTACAAAGTCCATCGGTGAGTTCCTTAATCAGGCCGGTGAGGCCCCTGAACACTGTCTTTCCTATTTAGCACACCCGAGCGGATTTTTCCGTAAAAAACTTACGCTGTGGCGACATTTTCTGTCGCAAGAACGCTGCACTTTCTGCTGGATCGATCCACCCAAACATCGGTGACAAGCGGTGCGTCCGGCCATTCCCAAAACCCGTCGGCACTCTGGATCAAAAAATGGCGGAAATCGGTCGGGCGGGTGGATCGGTTTTTACCTTTCCAGAAATGGTTGAAATCCGAATGGCAGGACCAAGATCGGCACTATGCCCCGAAAGAAGCCGCCTCGACCCAAACCCGACATGCTGATCGCCAAGATCGAGGCGGTGGAGCAGAGCTACTACATCTCAGAAAATGCCGGGCATGAGCGTCCGGTAGGTGACGAGGCCATCCTCGACATCGTGGGGCACATTGAGCAGATCAGCCCCGGCTTGAAGCAGCACCTCGACCGGCAGATCGATATATCTCTGGTCTGCGAACGATCCTTCTCACGAGATGAGCGAACACCAGTCACCAACAATCCGTTCCTCATGCTGGTGAACCTACGCAAGGGCGGCTGCTCCCTGATGGCTTATCTTCCCGCCGATGCCTTCTGGGCGTTGCCGCAGATGATCGCTACCGGCGCTACCCATGTCGATGTCCGGTTCGAGCCGCCTCATCATGGAAGCGGCACCCTGCTCAGCCTTTACTTCGCATCGGCACAGAGGCTGGCCGACATGGCCTAAAGCCCCATGCGGAAAAATATCGAACTAAATGAACTACTTGACTGTATCGAGAACTGTGCAATCCCCATGCGGTTCGCCAAAGGAGGCCGGATGGAGCGCGTCGAATTAGAACTCATCGGTGGCGAGATTGCCATCACCATCGAGGCCGAAGACAAGTCCGTGTCCGCAGTGCGCCACATCAGCGCGACCAATGCCCTGACTTTGGCGACATTGCTGACGGGCGAAGCCCCCGAACTGACCCTCAACATCGATCTCCAGAGTGGGGTGTTCCTCGGGATCGACCACTGGCCACATCGAACCGCATTTTTAGAGATCGCTCGCCCAGAGGGTGGCCGCGCCGTCGCCTTCATTGAAGGCAGCGTGATCCGCGAGATCGGCCAATGCCTCCATCGCCTCTACCTCGCGGCTAATCGCTCGGTGACTGATGGTGCAGTCCATGTCTTCTCAGCAGCTTACTGCTATCCCGAGAAGGATGACCCGCGCGATCAAGCCGATCATCCGCCATCCTGAAATAACCGAGCTAAAAGAACTAGTTGACGGATCGCGGAACTGTGCGACCCTTCTGGAATGACCAAGCGCGTTGCCATCTATACCCGTGTCTCGACCAATGACGGGAAGCAGACCACCGAGAACCAGCTTCGCGATCTCCACATGATGGCCGAGCGCATGGGATGGGAAATCGTCGCCCATTATACCGATGAGGGGATCAGCGGCGCACGCGGACGCGAGAAGCGCCCCGGCCTCGACGCGATGTTGAAGGGGATCGCCCGGCGCGAGTTTGACATGGTAGCGGCATGGTCGGTCTGCCGTCTGGGACGGTCCCTCCAGCATCTCATCACCATGCTGGGCGATCTAGATGCCCGTGGCGTCGATCTCTACCTCCATGTGCAGGCGCTCGACACCTCGACGCCTTCGGGCAAGGCGATGTTCCAGATGCTGGGGGTCTTCGCCGAGTTCGAGCGCGCCATGATATCAGAACGCGTGAAATCCGGCCTCGCTCGTTCGACCAAGAAAGGTGGTCGCCCTCGCCTCGATCCGGACAAGGCCGAGAAGATCAAGCGTTCGCTCGCCAAGGGCGTCAGCATCAATGCCACCGCGAAGAAACTGCGGGTCGGCGTCGGGACCGTTCACCGCCTGAAGCAACAGATGGCACAAGCCGCGTGAGGACACGACCATGAAAGACATCCCGACTATGGGGCCGAAACGCTTCGCGGCACTCAAGGCCAAGGTTGAGGCGAAGCGGAAGGCGGACGCCGAAAGGCTCCGTCGCGCTGAGCAATCCTCCGATGACGATGCCGGGATCGTGAATGAGGATGGGCAAGGGCCAACGACCGATCCGGCCTAACGATCCGCTGATCGTCCAGCCTGTCCGATCCATCCAAGCATGAATCATTCCTCGTTCGTAACGACACCGCCGCGACCCGGAGGCTCTTTCAACATCGAGAGAGTCCTCTTCCCTATCGGCGGCTCCCACGGGGCCGCCGATCCTTTATACCCGATCCCTCGACATCGCGATCCTGCCAGCGTGTCCCCTAATCATCGTCCAGATCAGGAACTCTTTGACGCCTCCTCGATCCATGCCACGATGGCAGGATGATCGACTTAGACGCTGACCAGATCGCCGTGCCCGATGATGCCGGATCATCCCCTCGGACCAGCCCAGAATGCTCTCAGGTTGGGGCCGCGTCAGGGCATGGTGACGAAAATGACCAACAAGATCATGGGATTAATCGGCCCGCTCCCTTCGCCCGCTCCAATGATTATCAACACATTGAAAAACCGTCGAAAAACCGTCTCGCACGGCAGCATCGGCGACTTTACCCCACAAAACTACTACA
>Ga0207698_10000873_pt1 | contig 17464 bp, 15 predicted proteins | sample KBSCornC22_FD_184298 | JGI IMG/M metagenome (GOLD analysis project Ga0207698, IMG submission 184298) | Corn rhizosphere microbial communities from Kellogg Biological Station, Michigan, USA - KBS Corn C2-2 (SPAdes) (version 2) | ecosystem: Host-associated > Plants > Roots > Rhizosphere > Soil ...
TCATCATGATCGAGGACGACCAGGGTCATGCCCGCCTGATCGAAAAGAATATCCGCCGTGCCGGCATCTCCAACGAGATACGCCATTTCACCGACGGCACCAGCGCGCTCGAGTTCTTGTACGACCACCCTTCCGGACCGGCGCAGAACGGCCCCGCTCTGATCCTGCTCGATCTGAACCTGCCCGACATGAGCGGGACCGACCTGCTCGGCCGGTTCAAGGCCGAGGACAGTGCGCTGAAGCGCACGCCGATCATCGTGCTCACCACCACCGACGACAAGGTCGAGGTCCAGAATTGCTACGATCTGGGCTGCAACGTCTACATCACCAAGCCGGTCAATTATGACAGCTTCGCCGACGCGATCCGCCAGCTCGGCCTGTTCCTGTCGGTGATCCAGGTTCCCGACCTCCCGGAGGCGAATGGCTGACCAGGACGCCGCGCCCCATATCCTCTATGTCGACGACGACGCAGGTCTTCGCCGTCTCGTCGCGCGCGCGCTCGAACGGCGCGGCTTTCGCGTCGATTGCGCGACCGGCGGCCAGGAAGGCGCGGCGATGGCGGCGGAGCGGCGCTACGACCTGATCGCGGTCGATCATTACATGCCGGGGCAAGATGGCCTCACCACCCTCGATCAGATTCGCCGGCAGCCCGATCCGCCACCCATCATCTACGTCACGGGATCGGAGGAAAGCCGGGTGGCGGTCGCGGCGCTCAAGGCAGGCGCGATCGACTATATCGTCAAGACTGTCGGCGAAGAGTTCTTCGACCTGCTCGCGCGTTCGATCGAGCAGGGCATGGCGCGCATGCGCATCATCGCCGAGAAGGAGCAGGCCGAGGCGCGGCTGCGCGAAAGCAATGAGCGGCTCGAGGCGATGCTGTACGAGGTCAATCATCGCGTCGCCAACAGCCTGCAGCTGGTCTCCTCCTTCGTCTATCTGCAGGCACGGAGCGTCGAAGGCGCCGATGCCAAGGCCGCGCTCGAGGACACGCAGCGCCGCATCGCCGCGATCGCGCAGGTTCACCGGCGCCTCTACAGCGGCGGCCGGGTCGATCGGGTCGACATTGCGGGATATCTCGCATCCTTGCTCACGGATCTCGAGGAGACCTGGTCGACGCCCGAAGCGCCACGACCGATTACCCTGTCGGCCGAGCCGGTCACGCTCGACACCGACCAGGCCGTGGCGGTCGGCGTGATCGTCAACGAACTGGTCTCGAATGCCTGCAAATATGCCTATCCGGAGGATCAGGCGGGCGAAGTGCGCGTCACGCTGCTGAATCAGGGCAGCGGCTTCCTGCTTCGGGTCGAGGATGACGGCTTCGGCATGCCGCACGACGGGAGCGTCAAGGGAACCGGGATCGGATCGAAACTGGTCAACGCCATGGTCGCAAATCTGAAGGCCCGGCTCGATCACGATCCCGCGCACAAGGGCGTGCGCATCACCATCTCGACGCCGATATGACGATGCGTCAGGCTTCGACCGTGATGGAGCTCGCGACCGCGGGGCAGCGCCTCTACGAGATCACGCGCGAGGTCGCGCGCTGGGTCGCGGAGCAAGGCATGGATGAGGGCCTGCTCACGCTCTTCTGCCGCCACACCTCCGCCTCGCTGCTGATCCAGGAGAATGCCGCCCCCGAGGTGAAAGACGATCTGGTCGCCTTCTTCGGCCGGATCGCGCCCGAGGACCCGACCCTCTACGACCATGACGACGAGGGACCGGACGACATGCCCGCGCACCTCAAGACCGCGCTCACCCAGGTGTCGCTGACGATCCCCCTGGTCGGCGGCCGGCTCGCGCTCGGCACCTGGCAGGGCCTCTATCTATTCGAGCACCGCCGCCACCCGCATCGCCGGCAGGTGGTGCTGCATCTGATGGGCGAATGAGGGCTCAACCCGGGCCAGTCTCTCGCTTTGTCATTGCGAGGAGACCGGCGAAAGCCGGGGGACGAAGCAATCCAGGCCTGCGCTAGTGGATGGTTCCGGACTGGATTGCCGCGCTGCGCTCGCAATGACGCCCGAGACAGTGCACTTCCCGTCTTGATCGGGGATTCAGCTCTCGACCGGCGCCTTAAACCCCTGCGCGATCACATACCATTCCGACGAATCCTTGCGGCTCGCCGGCGGCTTGGCGTGCTTCACGGTGGCGAACATCCGCTTGAGCAAAGCGACCAGATCATTGTCCGCGCCGCCCGCCAGCACCTTGGCGACGAAGGCGCCCCCGGGCGCGAGCACATCGCCCGCGAAATAAGCCGCCGCTTCGACCAGGCCCATCGTGCGCAAATGGTCTGTCTTCTGGTGGCCGACCGTATTCGCCGCCATGTCGGACAGGACCAGATCCGCCTTGCCGCCCAGTTCCTCGGCCAGGATGCCAGGCGCGGCGTCGTCCATGAAATCCATCTGGAGAAGGATCGCACCCTCGATCGGGTCGGTCGGGAGCAGGTCGATGCCGACGATCCGCACTTTGGATTGGCGGCGCAGCACGACCTGGGTCCAGCCGCCCGGTGCGACGCCAAGATCGACCACGCGCCTGACACCCTTCAGCAGCCCGAACCGTTCGTCGAGCTCGAGCAATTTGTAGGCCGCGCGGCTACGATAGCCCTCTGCCTTGGCGCGGCGCACATAGGGGTCGTTGAGCTGGCGTTCGAGCCAGCGCGTCGATGCCGCGGTGCGCCCGCGCCCGGTGCGCACACGCACGCGGCCGCCCGATCCGCCGCGGCTCACGCGCGCAGCTCGTGCGCCATCAGGCTGCGCAAAATGCCCTCGCGAATACCGCGGTCGGCCACGCTCAGCCGCTCGGCCGGCCACAGATCGAGGATCGCCTCCAGGATCGCGCAGCCCGCGACCACCAGATCGGCACGCTCACTGCCGATGCAGGCGAGCCCGGCGCGTTCGGTGACGTTCATGCCGGCGAGCCGCTGGCACAGGCTGCGCATCGATTCGGCCGGCACGATCAGTCCATCGACCGCGCGCCGATCATAATTGGGCAGATCCAGATGGAGGCTGGCGAGCGTTGTCACCGTCCCGCTCGTGCCGAGCAGCCTGATGCCGGGATCGCCATGCCGTTCCCGCAGCGTCGCCGCGAAGGGCGCGAACGCCTCGGCGACCCGCTGATGCATCCGGGCGTAAGCGGCGCGCAATTCCGCCTCGCTGCCGCCGACATGCGGTTCGCTCTCGCTCAGCGAGACCACGCCCCAGGGCGCGGAGAACCAGCCGCCGACATCGGGGACGCCCTGTCCGTCGCCGGCAATGCCGCCATCGAGCAGGACCAGTTCGGTCGAGCCGCCGCCAATGTCGAACACTAGGGCCGGGCCGGTGCCGGGCTCGAGCAAGGCATGGCACCCCATTACCGCCAGCCGCGCTTCCTGCTCCGCGGTGATGATCTGCAGCCTGATACCGGTCTCGGCCAGCACGCGCGCGACGAATTCGCCGCCATTGCTCGCGCGCCGGCAGGCCTCGGTCGCGACCGATCGCACCAAGGTGACGTTGCGCCGCCTCAATTTCTCGGCGCAGACCGAAAGTGCCGCGATCGCGCGGTTCATCGCCGCGTCGCTCAACTGCCCGGAGCTGGCGAGCCCCTCGCCCAGCCGCACAATCCGCGAAAAAGCGTCGATCACGACGAAGCCGTCGCCGGCGGGCCGCGCGATCAGCAGCCGGCAATTGTTGGTGCCGAGGTCCAATGCCGCATAGGTGCCGCGCATCGGCGCTGCCCGTGTCGGCCGGGCCGGTCGCGCTGCGCCCGGACGGCTTCCGCCGGACGCCTGCGCCGCATGTATGGCGCGCTCTGCCATTCGCCGTCTCTTATGTTCTCCGGATGACCATTTCGGCCCCCGGTACTTGGCGCCTGATTAGTCCGGCGCGTGCGCAGCGGCAAGGGCAGTGCCGCGTATGCGTTGACAGGGCAGAGCGGCTTGCCTATCCCGCCCGCCGCGCTGGACGCTGCCCCGTCGTCTAAAGGTAAGACTACGGACTCTGACTCCGTCAATTGAGGTTCGAATCCTCACGGGGCATCCAGCGATTTCCACCCGGATATCGATGGTCTGCGCTCGCCATTGCCGCAGCCGGCGTGTCATCTGCCTCTTGCGGCGCGCCACGGCAGATACCCGCGATCCGGCCGGCTCCACGCGCAAAATCGGCATGCGACGCGTGCGACGCGGCTGATTGCGCCGTAGCTCGTCGGGGTTCCGCTAGAAGGCCGATCTCGAACGGCTGGATGGTTCGGCAGGCGCGGTGAGCTGCGCGCGTGACACGGAACGCCTTGTGCCAACTTTGGTTATTTCCCGCAGGCCGATCGCAAGCTCCGACCGGTCCACTGAATAGACGCCCGGCCCGGTTGCGTATCGGCCGGGCGTTTTACCGTCTGAGCGCGGCCTTCAATGCCTATTTCGGCATCTTGGCAGCGGTCACCTCGATCTCGACCAGCGCCCAGGGTGCCGCCAGCGCGGCAACCTGGATGGTCGAGCGGGCAACGACATTGGGATTCTCGGCGGTGCCGAAGAACTGCTTGTAGCCCTCGTTCATGCCGGCGAAGTCCATCTTGCCGCCAAGCTTGGGATCGCCCGCCACGAACACGGTCATCTTGATGACGTCGGTCATCGCATAGCCGTGCGCCGCGAGCAGGTCCTTGATCTTGGTGAGGATGCTGACGGTCTGGGTCTTGGTGTCGCCGAAATCCTCGATCGAAGACGCCGCCGTCACCGGCTTGGCGGGGTCGATCGGCGAGGCGAGCTGGCCCGACAGATAGAAGGTCTCGGCCGTGGCCGGAACCAAGACTCCCTGCAGGATCAAGGCGGGCGTGGGGCCCGCGGCCTTGAATCGCGCGATCTCGGCGGCGGGCAGCGCGGTTGCGCCAAGCGCGGCGATCAGCGCACTGCCAAGAATATGTGCCTTCATGGTCGTCCCCTTTCGCGAAGAAGAGGCGGCGCCGTGCGGCGCCGCCTCCGATTGATTGCCTGCGGCCATTTCAGAAGCTGAAGTTGATCCGGCCGTAATAATAGCCGCCGTTGATCCCGTAGGGACTGAACGTCATCGGCGCGTCATAGACGTTGCCGCCGGTGACGATTGTCCGCGGGAAATTGCCCGCGAGCACCGTCCAGATCGGTGGCCGCTTGTTGAACACATTGTTGGCGCCGGCCGACAACTCGATCGACTTGGTGAGCTTGTAGTTGAGCTCGACGTCGCCGATCACCGCGCTCTTGATCGTCTGCTTGTAATAGGTTCCGCCATCCGGGCTCTGATATTCCGCGCTCTTGCCGTACAAGGTCGCGCGCAACGTCGCCGAGAAGCGGTCAAGCGTATAGAAGGCCGATCCGACGATCTTCATGCGCGGCGACGCCGTCTCCAGATTGCTGACCGCGGTCTGGTCGAACAAGGCGATCGGCGCGCTGCCACCCGGCGGGGTCAGCTGGGTTGGCGCGAGATGAAGCTTGGTGATCTTGGTCTTGTTGAAGTTGGCCGAGACGGTCCAGTTCACCTTGCCCAGATCGCCGAAGTCGGTGGGATAGGAGGCGACGATGTCGAGCCCGCGCGTGCGCGTGCTGGCGCCGTTGGTGAAGATATTGATGCCGGTCTGGCTGACCGTCGGATCGAGCACATTGCCATTGGCAATGATCGCCTGCGTCACCACCGGGAAATTGGTGGCGCCGCCCGAACCGAAGATCGACCCGGTGCCCAGGATGCGATCCTTGATCGTCACCTGATAGGCGTCGATCGTCACGACCAAGGCAGGCAGCGGACGAAGCACCGTGCCGATGCTGAAATTATGCGACTTTTCAGGCTTCAGATTGGCGAAGCCGAGCAATTTGGCCGCCGCCGAGTTGGCGGGCAGCTGGACGAAAGCGGAGGTCGGCGACACGTTGGTCGCCGAATAATAGCTTTCCGCGAGCGTCGGCGCGCGGAACCCGCTCGCGATCGTGCCGCGCACCGCGATTGCCGGCGAGAAGTCGTAGCGCGCCGTGCCCTTGTAGGTGGTGGTGGTGCCGAAATCGGAATAATCCTCGTAGCGGACAGCCGCGTCGAGCTTCAGCCCATCCACGGGATAGAGCGCCACGTCGCCATAGATGGCTTCGTTGTTGCGGCTGTGCTTGCCGGCATCGGACGGCCGGAAGCCGGGATAGGATTGGCCGCCTTCCTTGTAGATCGAGCCGGGATCGCCCGCCCCGATCTCATAGATATTCTTGCGATGCTCGTAACCGAAAGCGAGGTTGAGCGGCTTGCTCATGCCCAGGTCGAATTCCCGCGAGAAGTCGGCATTGAGCGTATATTCGGTCGCCTTGAAGAGGCCGTCATAGAAGCTGGTCGGCGTGAAATGCGTGTCGATGAACAGCGAACGGTTGGCCGAATCGACCGTGTAGATCTGGTTCTTGTCCTGACCCCAGGTCGCACTCAGATCGTAGGTGAAGCCGGCAACGTCGCCCTTGACGCCGATGGTCGAGGCAAAATCGTCTTCGCGGATCTTCTCGCGCGGGTTGAAGCCGTTGGACGGCGTGTCGCCATCGGGATCGAACACGATCGAGCCGACACCGGTGAGTGATCCGCCCACGCCCAGCACCGGCGAGGCGATGATGCGGTCGGGTACGCGCAGATTTTCATAAGCGCTGGCAATGCGGTGGCCGTAGCTGCCGAAGCTGTAGAGCTTCACCCCGCCGAAATCATATTCCATGTCATATTGGGCGGTGGTCAGGTTGGACTGCGCGTCGCCGTTAATCCGGTTGACATAGGGAAAGCCGGGAATGTTGGCGTAGAGCGCCTTCTGCGCCGCGCTCAGGTCCGGCCGCAGATTGCCGCTCGTGTCCGTCACGCGGCGATCGAGCCCGCCCACCTGCGTGAAATCATGGTAGCGGTGGAACAAAGTGACGTTGATGAAGCCATCACTGCCAAGCGCGGTGGCGACATGCGCGGTCGCGCCATAGGTCCTGCCGCCCGTGTCGTAATTCTCGCCCGCCGTGCCGTAGCCGCTGAAACCGTGATCGTCGTCCTTGAGGATGATGTTGATCACGCCCGCGATCGCGTCGGACCCATATTGGGCGGCGGCGCCATCCTCCAGCACTTCGATCCGCTTGATCGAGGATGGCGAGATCAGATCCAGGTCGGCGGTGGCCGCACCCTGATAGGGGCCGCCCAGAACCGCGAGATTGGCGGTGCCGTGGCGCCTTTTGCCGTTGACCAGCACCAAGGTGTGGTTGGGGCTGAGCCCGCGCAGGCGCGCCGACAGCGTGAGGTTGGCGGTGTCGCCACCGAACGCCTGCGCCGTGAAGGACGGCACGAGCTGCGTCAGCACCTGATTGAGATTGGGTTGACCCACATGCTGGATCGCCTCGGCTCCGACCAATTTGATCGGTGCCGCGCTTTCAGCGGCAGTGATGCCGACCGCGCGCGTGCCGGTCACGATGATCTCGTTGCCGGATGATGCAGCGTCCGCCGGCTCGGCGGGCGCGGCAGGCGCCGCATCCGCAGCCCTGGCCATTGGCGAGGTCGCTATCAACGCGGTGGCGAGCGCCACGCGCGAAATCATGCCAATCTTGGTCGTCATAAGGCCCCCTAGAAAGAACTATGCCTCAGGAGCCTCTCCCTTTTATTTATTCCTCTCTCCTGACCAGGCAAAGCTTTGCTTTTCAAAATATAGGCAAGCCTGTCAGGATATATTCCCTGGTGTTTTTTGACGATATTTCAATAAATCCGCGAATCAATACTAAGTGAGTTTTCCAATCTTTTTTTTGGCCAGCAAGTTCATTTTGGCTGGAGCCGAGCACTATTCATCGAATTGGGGAGTCGATTGTGTCATGCCTGCAACAACTCTTTCGTCATAGGAGTGAAGCGGACGGCCACCCCCCCGCAATCCTGCTCGATGGGCGCATCCGGCCGATAGCCATGCGCCGCATAGAAGGGCATGCCGGGGAGCGTCGCCATCAGCGCCATCCGCGTGAAACCGGCGCGCGCCGCCGCCGTCTCGCATGTCCGCAGCAGGCGCGCCGCGATGCCGCGGCGCTGCCAGCCCGGTGCGGTGAAGAAGGCGCGGATCCGCGCCGCATCGACCGTGGGATCGAGCAACCCCGCGTCTCGCGCCGCGAACCGGTCGCCGCCGAACAAGGTTCTCCGCCGGCTCCATCCGCCGCAGCCGGCCAGGCTTCCGCCGGCTTCCGCCACGAAATAGGTGCCGTCGGCGATCAGTTCGGAATCGACCCCGAACACATGAGCGATCGCGGCCTCGGTCTCCCGATCGTCGTAAAAGCCCTTGCTCAAGGCCCGCGCGGAGCCCGCGATCAGCCGCTCGAGCGCCGCGATGTCATCCGCGATTGCCGGCCGGATGACGATGCCGGCCACGATGTCGGAGCCGGCATTCGCCATATCAGGCCGCGCTGCGCTTGCCGACGGGCTCGCTCAGCGCCTCGGCGGTGACGCGCGCGGCAAGCGCGGTCACCTGGGCCTGGGCCGACGCGATCCCGCCTTCCTGCCATCCCGGCGTCTGGCTGAGCGCCGCGCTCGCGAAATAGGTTCGGCCCTCGGGTTTCTGCAGCAGGCGGAAGGCGGGCGTGTCGATATTGCCCTCCTGCCGTCCCGCCTGTGCCGGGTTCCAGGCCGGCCAGGGCCCCAGGCTGTAGGGGATCTTGTGCCAGTTGACGGCGACGCCGTTGATCAGATCCTTGCCATGACCGGGATGGACCTTTTCCACGACGGAGCGGGCGAATTCGATCTGCTCCGTGATCGGCCGCTTCTGGAATTCGGCCGCGATCGGGCCGGAGGCATAGCAGGCGAGCAGCATGCCGCGCGCCGAATGGATCGCCGCCGAGGGATACCAGATCAGGCTGGTCGGCCCGCCGACGAAGGTGATGCCGCCATAGATCTGGTCTTCCTTCTCCCAGAAGCGGGGCGAATCGAACGCGATCTTGTTCGAACAGTCATATTCCACCCCGGCGATCGCCTGCTTGACCGGCGCCGAATAATTGGTGTCGATCTTGGCGAGAACGGGGAAGGGGATGGTGTTGATCAGGTAATCGGCGGTGACCGTGTTGATCACGCCGCTCGCCTTGTCGCGATACACCACCTCGACCGACTTGGCGCCATTGCGGATGCGGATGACCTCGGCCCCCAGTATCGCAGGATGCTTGAGGTTGCGATTGAAGCCCGCATGGATCCGATCCATGCCGCCGACCGGCTCGACCATCGTCGCCTGCATGTAGAAGACGTCATCGAACAGAGTCATCGGAAGCTGCTCGTTGGCGAGCAGGCGCGACAAAGGCTGGGCCGGATAGGGTGTGGCAAAGGTCGTGCCGGCACCGGGCAATTGATCGAAGCCCGACCGCGCCGTGGCGGTGAAATCCCCCTTCTCGTCAAGATCGCCGTAGAAGCGCAGGAAGGGGAGCAGCTTTTCCTTGTCGGCAGGCGTGAGCTGCTGATCGAGCGCGCCCTGGCTGATCGCCTTGCTGAGCAGCTCGGCAATGTGGCCGCGCATGTCGTTGACCGCGGCACGCTGGCGCAGACGCGTGCCGTCATTGGCGACGACATAAGCGGAGCGGCTGGAATTAATCTCCACCTCCAGCGGCACGCCGAACTTGTCGGCATAGCCGAGCAGCCCGGTGTGGAAGCTGGGAATGCGCGCCGGCCCCGCATTGAAATAGGCCCCGTCCGAGAAGTGCGCGGTCTGTGTTTCCTCACCGATCATTTCGATCTGGTCGCCGTCGCGCACCGTCCAGGCGCGGCCGCCGACGCGGGTGCGCGCTTCGAGCAAGGTGACGAGGAAGCCCGCCTGCTCGAGCTCATAGGCCGAAACCAGACCCGAAATGCCCGCGCCCAGCACGACCACATGCTTGCCTTTGCCGAGCGTCCGGGGAAGCGCCGGCATGCCGCCCGCGCGGGCCGTACTCATCAGGCCCAACGCCTGCATCGCACTGAAGGTGGCACCAAGTCCGCCGAAATGGCCCAGACGTTCGAGCAGCTTGCGCCGTGTAATCACGTATGACGACCCCCGATGTTCGCGGGGACATTATTGTCCTCCACGGCACCGCCGCTTTCGCGGCAGGCCTTTTTCGGAACATCGACTCCCTGTCGGCCGTCTGCCGGCGAAGGACTTGCGTCCGTTTCACCACGCAACCTTTGAGAGCGAAGACAAACGCAATCGCGAGCCGGGCGCAAATGCAATTATTGCAATTTTTTTACGGTTTTTTTTCGCCATGTTGCGCGGAAGAAACGACGAACGTTTCATCGCTGCTTCAAGTCAGTTCATCGCGTACCGGAGGCAGCGATAGATGCGCGGATCCGCCATCATCGCCACGTTGAAACGCAGATAATGCGACGCGGACTGGCTGAGGCTGAAGACGTTGCCCGGCGCGAAGACGATATCCTCCTCCAGCCCGCGCCGCGCGACCGCGACCGCATCGGCGCCGTCGGGCAGGCGGCACCACAGGAACAATCCCGCGCGGGGCTCCATCCAGGGCTCGATGCCGATGTCCCGCAACCGCCGGATCGTGTCGACGCGCGCGCGGGCGAGCCGGACGTTGATCCGGTCCATGTGCCGCCGATAGCTGCCGTCGGTCAGCGCCGCGTGGAGCAGTTCCGCCGAAAGCCCGCTGCCGGACATGCTCGTGGCGATCCTGAGGTCGGTGATCGCACCCACCCAATCGGGCCTGGCGGCAAGATAGCCGCAGCGCACCCCGCTCGAAAGCGACTTTGAGAAGCTGCCGACGCGGATCACCCGATCGAGCCCGTCGAATGCGGCATAGCGCGGCGATGGCTCCATCTCGAAATCGGCGAAGATGTCGTCTTCCAGGATCACCAGATGATGCTCCTCGGCCAGCCTGAGGATGCGGTGCGCGGTCGGCGCGGACAGGCTGGCTCCGGTCGGATTATGGACGACCGAATTGGTCAGATAGAGGCGCGGGCGATGTTCGGCGAGCGCGGCGGCGAACTTGTCCAGATCGGGCCCGTGCGGCGTATAGGGAACGCCCACCACCTTGGCGCGATGCGCGCGCAACAAGGCGTGGAAGTTGAAGAAACAGGGATCGTCGATCAGCACCGTATCGCCGGGTTCGATCAGGAAGCGCAGCACCAGGTCGATCGCGTGCGTTCCGCTGTCGGTCAGCAGGACCTGGTCCAGCCCGGCCTCGACGCCTTGCTCGGCGAGACGGTGCGCGATCAACCGGCGCAATGGCTCGGGGCCCGCGGGCAGGCCATAGCCGACCAGCCCCCCGCTCGGATTGCCGCGCGCAATCCGGCGCAGTGCCTTGCGCATCGTATCATGCGGCATCCATTGCTCCGGCAACCAACCGCCGCCGGGCATCAGCGCGCCGGCACGCCCGGTCAGCGACTGTCGCAGCATCCACAGCGGGTCGATCTGGCGATCGAGCGCGGGGCCGATCGCGGCCAGCGCCAGCGGCGCCAGCGGCGCGGCGACGAAGAAGCCCGATCCCGGCCGCGCGCGGATCACGCCCTCTGCCACCAGCCGGTCATAGGCTTCGACCACGGTCGACTTGGAAAAGCCGGTTGCCGCCGCCAGCGCGCGCACCGACGGCAGCCTCGCCCCGGGGGTCAATGTACGCCGATCGATCCGCTGGCGGATGGCACGCATCACCGTCTCGGTTCGGGTCGGCACGATCGGTTCGCTGGACGCCACTGTACCGCCCCTTCGGTCATGACAGTTCAGGCAAACCGTACCTAATTGTCCATATGCGGGCGATTGCGTTCGGAGCAATGGAGGCTGTGCGAAGAGGAGCCAGTCATGAAGAAAAGCGCAATCCGGACGATCGTCCAGGCCGGCCTGACGGCCGCGACGCTGGTCGCAGCCCCGTTGCGGGCCGATCCCGTGAGCGTCACCGTCCGGCACATCAATCTCCAACCCGCCACCCCCGCCGAGGCCAGGCACGTCTTCCTGAAGATCGACGAAGCGGCGCTGCGCGTGTGCGGCGCGTCGGGATTCAGCCTGGCGGAAGCCAAGGCGGCGATGCGCGCCTCGCCCTGCTGGCAGGAGGCGGCAGGCACCGCGCTGCGATCGGGCAATCCGCTGCTGGCGCAAGCTTTCGATCGCTTCGCGCCACCCCCGATTCCATAAGCGAGCCGATACGGCGCGCCCTTGCGCGCGGCGGCACAACCCGCGTCGGATGCGAGATTAACCCAGTCTCTGGAACGTATCGGCGTTGGTCTGGACGGCGTGGGGCCAGGGCTTGTCGGTGCCCACCACATGCCAGACGGTTTCAAGGCGATCCCCTTCACGCCGCCCCGTGAAAGAGCAGATTGCGGCGACGTCATCGCGCTCGATGCCGAAACTGAAAGCCAAGGTCTTACCCATCTGCACGCCGGCGACATCCAGAGTCCGGCCGAAAAAGATGCTGTCTTCGAGCGCAGTCTCGAACGTACCGGCAAGCATGCCGTCGGCCTCCTGTCGCAATTGCAGCAGTGAGCCATATTGATTTCGCCACCGTCCTTGAACGTCCATCGCGCACTCCTCACGACCAGGCGTGACCGGATCCAGCGCCGGCCAATCCCCGATTGCGGGCCGGTCCGGAATCTCAGGGGCGAGAACAGATCGCCTTGGCTCGAGATCCCACATCCAACCTTCGCCCTGAATCCGGTCACGACGCTGCGCCGCGGCAAATCGTCAACCCTCCGCATCATGCGGCAGTGCGGGCGGGTGCCGTCTATCGGCTGCAAGCGCGGCTGCCTAATAGCCGCGCCGCCGGCGAATTCTCCCACCGCCCGAAGGCCGCGGGCCGGCAACATTTCGCGGGGTAGGGAACAGCATTTCGCGCGGTAGGGAACAGCCCCGGCCGGACGTAGGTTGTCGGTCAGCGGGGTCCGCTGCCTGGTGCGGGCTTTGGTCCCCGGCAACGGAGCGCCCCGCTATCTCCACGATGGCGGGGCGCATTCGGTCAGAGCATCGCGCGGAAAGGCGGGACCGGTTTTCCGCAAAAAAGATGCGGCCACCAAAGCTTAGCGCGATTTGGAGCCAGTGGACTCATCTGGCTGCAAATTGCTTTAGGCGAGCGGCTTCGCCCAGATGAAATCCTGGAAAGGCACATCCCCAACCCGGAAATCCTGGATGTGGCCCGTATCGACAAAGCCATGACGCGCATAGAAACGCTGCGCTCCGGCATTGAGCGAATAGACGCACAGATACAGGCGGGCGGCGCCCCGCGCGCGGGCCTCGGCCTCGATCGCCTGGAGCAATTTCAAACCCCAGCCGCCCGACTGCCAGCCGGGCAGCAGATAGATGCGCTTGAGCTCGATGTCGCCCGGCCCGGTCGGGCAATCGAGCGCGGGCGGGGTCAGCATCGCATAGCCGACCGGCGCCCCGAGCGGAGTTTCGAGGATCCAGGCCGCGCAATCCGGATCCGCAAGTGCCGCCTCGTACCAGGCGCGCGAGTGATAGGCCTCGACATGCGCGACCAGCGCGTCGCCGGGATGATCATGCGCGAAGCTGGTGAGGAAGGTGGCGGCCCCCAGCACGGCCAGCCGCGCGGCGTCGGCCGGCTCGGCCCGCCGCAGGATCAGGTCGCTCATCCGTATTCGGGCCCCAGTTCGGGATCGAGATCGCGCGGGCGCACGAAGCGGACCAGGTCGCCGCCGCCTTCCTCCACGTCACGCCAGCGATCCACGGGAAAGGTCATCTCGGCGAGGCTGGCGGTCGGATATTTGACCTCGATCTGTCCCCGCGCACCGTCCATCCCCTGCGGCACCAGCAGCAAGACGAGCTGCTCCAGTCCCGGATTGTGCCCGACCAGCAGCAGGCTGTCCGCGCTGTCGGATGTTTCGTGCACCAGATCGAGCAATTCGTCAGTGGTGGCGAGATAGATGCGTCGTTCCCAATGCGGGCTCAGCGCGCCGCCATAACCCGATTCGACCTCCTCGAGCGTCTCGGCCACGCGCGTCGCAGGCGAGGCAAGCACGGCGTCGAAATGGAGGTGCTGGTCGCGCATATGCCGTCCGATCGCGCGCGCGGCGCGGCGCCCCTTGGCGTTCAGGGGCCGATCGAAATCGCGCGCGACCGTACCGTCGTCGCCCGATTTCGCATGCCGGAGCAGCGTCAGCCGCTTCATGCCTGGTCCGCCTCCACCTCTCCGCCCGCCTGATGGCGCAAAGATGCGACGGAAGGAAGGCGGGAAGCGACACGCGTCACCGCATCCTGCAACGTCACGCGCGATATGGATACGCCGGGCGGAAAGGCGTCGAGCAGCCGCGACGGGGTCGCCGCGGACAGGAGGATGAAAGTGCCGCGATCGCCGGCGCGGCGGATCAGCCGGCCGAACGCCTGGGCGAGCCGCGCGCGCACGATCCGGTCGTCATGCGCGGTGCCGCCGCCGGCCGCGCGCCGCGCGCCATGCAGCACGGTCGGGCGCGGCCAGGGCACGCCTTCCATCACCACCAGCCGGAGCGATTCGCCCGGCACGTCGACACCGTCGCGCAGCGCATCGGTGCCGAGCAGGCTGGCGCGCGGATCGTCGCGGAAGATGTCGACCAACGTGCCCGTATCGATCGGATCGACATGCTGCGCGTAGAGCGGCAGCCCGGCGCGCGCGAGATGATCGGCGATGCGCGCATGGACCGCCTTCAGCCGTTGGATCGCAGTGAACAGGCCGAGCGCGCCGCCCCCCGAGGCTTCGATCAGCCGGGCATAAGCGCCGGCCAAGGCCGCCGTATCGCCGCGCTTGATGTCGGTGACGATCAGCACCTCGGCCTGGTTGGCATAATCGAAAGGTGAAGGCGCGGCGAAGCGCATCGCCGCCTTGTCGAGATGAAGCGCGCCGCTGCGCGCCTCGGCCACGTCCCAATCCTCGCTGCCGCGCAAGGTGGCGGAGGTGACGATCAGACCGTGGGCGGGCTTGAGCACGGTTTCGGCGAGCGGCCGGGTCGGATCGAGCCAATGGCGATGCAGGCCAACATCATATTCGCGCCCGTCGACGCGATCGACCGCGAGCCAATCGACGAAATCGGGATCGGCGGGTCCACCGAGCCGCCCGAGCAAGGCGATCCAGGCGGCGAGCGTCTGGCTGCGATTGACCAGCCCCGCAATCGCGCCCTCCACCCGTGCGCGCGCCGCACTGTCGAGCCAGTCGGGCGCATCCTCCAGCACCGCCTGCAGCCGCTGGCGCAGCCGCGCGAGCGGGCGCATCAGCCCTTCCAGCGCCTCGATTGCCGGTGCCGCCGCCTCGATCAGCCCGGCATCGAGTTCGGACGCATGCGTCTCGATCCCGTAGCCGGCATCCGCGGCACTGGCGCGGGCGTAGGTCGTGCTGCGCACCGCGGCGAGCAGCTTCTCGATCGGCCCAAGCGGAAGCTCCTCGGCGAGCCGCCCGAGCCAGCCGTCGCCCGGCAATTCGCGCGCGGCGGCGCTCGCCTGCTCGATCGCGCGATGCCCCTCCTCGTCATAGGACGCAACATCGAGCAGCCGTGCGGCCAGTCCGCGCCGTCGACCGCGCGCGCGCGATTCGGGACCCAGGATCCAGCGCCGAAGCTCAATCGTCTCCTGGCCGGTCAGCGCCGCCGCAAAGGTCGAATCGGCCGCCTCGAACAGATGATGGCCTTCGTCGAACACGATCCGCGCCAGGGGCCGGCCCTCGTCCATCCGCCGCGCGCCGAGCAGCATCACCAAAGCATGGTTGGCGATGACGAGGTCGGCCTGTTCGGCCGCGCGGGCGGCGCGTTCGATGAAGCATTTCCGGTAATGCGGGCAGCCGGCATAGACGCATTCACCGCGCCGGTCGGTCAAGGCGGTCGATCCGGCGCGGCGGAACAGGGTCGGCAGCCAGCCGGGCAGGTCGCCGCCGATCATGTCGCCGTCGCGTGTATAGGCCGCCCAGCGCGCGACCAGCTGCGCCAGCACTGCCGCGCGGTTCTGGAAGCCGCCCTGCAGCGCGTCTTCGAGGTTCAGTAGGCAGAGATAATTTTCGCGCCCCTTGCGGATCACTACCTTCTCGCGCCGGATCCGGTCGTCGGGGAAGACGCGCGCGCTCTCCGCTGCGAGCTGGCGCTGCAGCGCCTTGGTATAGGTCGAGACCCAGACGGGCGCCCCGGCCTGCGCGGCGTGAAGCGAGGCCGGCGCCAGATAGCCGAGCGTCTTGCCGATGCCGGTCCCTGCCTCGGCGAGCAGCAGATGCGGCCGGCCGGCCGCGTCGCGCGGATCGAAGGCGCGCGCGGCGGCGGCGGCATAGGCCCGCTGCCCCTCGCGCGGCTCGGCCCCGCTTCCGACCAGTTGCGCGAGCCGGTCGAGCGTCTCTTCCTCGGTCAGCCGCACCGGGCGCGGGTCGGGGCGCGGCGCGGCTTCCTCCCATTGCGGCAATTTGGAGAAGAGCCAGCGCTCCGCTTGCGCCGGCTTCTCGATCCGTGGACCCACCAGGCTGGCCCAGGGCCAACGCAGCCGTCCAAGCGACTGCACGCCGGTCCAGGCCCCCTCGCGCTCGGGCCAGCGCGGATCGGCGAGCGTGTCCAACAGCCGGTCGGCGGCGCGACGCAGGAAAGCGGCCGCCCCGGCATCGTCCGGTGGCGGCTCGAGCCCCAGTGCACGGGCCAGGCCGGCTGGCGTCGGCACCGCGAATCGCGCGGGGTGCACGAAGGCATAGAGTTCGAGCAGATCGAGCCCCGATAGCTCGCTCAAACCCAGACGCGCCGCCACCAGAGGCGCATTGAGCAGGATCGTCGGCGTGTCCGACACGCGCGAGATCGCCTCGCCCCGGCCGAGCGCACGCGTGCCTTCGGCGGTGGCGAGCCAGATGCCGCCGTGCGTCGCGTGAAGGGCCGGCAGCTCGGGTGTCGAGGAGCCGCTCACCCCCGCGTGAGCGCGGACACGAACGCCGCCGCATCGGGCAGTCGGTCGAAATGGATATTGCCGTCGAAATCGGCACAAGGGTCGCCCGGGATGAGGATCACCGCGGCCGGGCCATTGCCCTTGCGGTCGAGAGCCCCGGTGAGCGCACCGGTGATACGGTCACGCCCGATCTCCATCAGCGGCCCCTTCATCCAGGGAAGCGTCCAGAGCAGCCGACGGTCCGTGACCGAAATGCTGATGAAGGGCGAACGCAGCACGGCGAGCAGGAAACCGGGGAAGCGGCGCAGCATCAGCCAGAAGATCGCGATGATCAGCGCCGCCAGAATCGAGGTTGCGCTGATCGCGAACTCCCAATCATGCGGGCCGCTCGGTGCGGGCCACCAGATCGCATAGAGGAAGCCGATCAGCGTCAGGCATTGCAGGCCGATGAAGAAGACGACCGACCCTGCTCCCGATGGCACGGCGAGGATGCCGGGCCTGGCGGTGTAGAGCGTGCGTTCGGGAATGACGTCGAGCCGGCGGAAGAAGGGCACGGGGAGATTTGCGCTCGACGGGACCGTTTCCATCTCTCTCTCCGCCGCCTTGCCAGCGGGAAACGGTGCGACTCCGCTTCCCTCCTGCGACTCCCGCACTTAAGGGGCCATAGCTGAACTCTACCGAAACGCGGAACAAATGACAAACGACCCGCGGGACGCCGCACTCGCCTCCAAGGCCT
>Ga0207698_10000883_pt1 | contig 17380 bp, 18 predicted proteins | sample KBSCornC22_FD_184298 | JGI IMG/M metagenome (GOLD analysis project Ga0207698, IMG submission 184298) | Corn rhizosphere microbial communities from Kellogg Biological Station, Michigan, USA - KBS Corn C2-2 (SPAdes) (version 2) | ecosystem: Host-associated > Plants > Roots > Rhizosphere > Soil ...
GCTCGACGCCGGGAACGGGCGCCCGGTCCCTCATTTCGGCGCCGGCGCGGGGAGCGGCGTCTGCATCGGCTGACCGGCCGGCGGCGCAACCGGCTTCGGCACGGCAGGGTGCGGCAGCTCCCAGCGATACGGGTTGATGCTGTCGTTGAACCGGTCGATGACGCTCGGCGGTGACGCCGGCCAGTTGGGCGTGGCCGGGAATTGGCGGTCGAGCGTTTCCATCCTGCGCCGCAGATCCTCGATCGTGCGGGCGATGTCGTTGCTGTCGGACACCGTGCGCGGCGTGACGAAGAGCACCAGCTCGCTGCGGTCGTTGGATAGCTTCTGGTTGCCGAACAATCCGCCGAGGACCGGGATGCGATTGAGCAGCGGAAGTCCGCTCGTCCCGTTGCTCCTGTTGTCCTGGATCAGCCCGCCCATCACCATCGTCTGCCCGGACGGCACCGACAACAGCGTCTGGATCGACTGCGTGTCGATCGGCGGAGCTTCGCCGACCGCCGCGGGATTCCCGGGATTGCTCACCTCGGCCTGGATGTCGAGGGTGACGAGGCCGCCCGCATTGATGTGCGGCGTGACCTGCAGCAGCACGCCGGTATCGATGTACTGCGACGTCGTCGTCACCGCATTCACCGTGCTGCCGACAAGCGTCTGCTGGCTCACCGGGATGCGCAGCCCCGCCTTGATCGTCGCTTTCTGGTTGTCGAGCGCGGCGATGTGCGGGTTGGCGATCACCTTCGTGTTGCCGTACGTGTCGAGCATCGTGAGCACCGCCTGCACGCCGCCCGGGAAGTTCGCGTTGTTGATGAGGTAGCTGAAGCCCTGCGCGGCGATCGCGAGTCCCGACGCCGCGGCGCCCGCGGCGCTGGTGGGCAGCGGCGCCCCCGGATTGAACGGCTTGTTCTGCACGAAGAGCCCGCCCGCCCCGGAACCGTTGTTTCCGCCCTTGAAGGCCCAGTCGACCCCCAGGTTGAAGCTGTCGTTGAGCTTCACCTGCGCGATCGTCACCTCGATCATCACCTGGCGCGACGGCACGTCGAGCTTGCGCAGCGCCTGCTCGATGACGGCATATTCGGACGGCGTGGCGACGATCAGGACGGTGTTCTGATCCTTGTCGGCGACGACCTGGATGTTGCGCACGACGCCTTCGCCCTCGGCACCGCCAAGCACGCGTCGCGCCGTAGCGGACCCGACCGCGGCACCGGCTGCGGCCGCCGCGGCCGGCGTAGCGCTGGCGGCCGGCGTGTTCGGCGTCAGCGTCGGCTGCGCCTGGAACGTGGGCGGCGAGATGATGCTGCCAGCGGGCGTACCCGGCGCAACGGTCGGCGCAGACGGCGCCGACGGCTGCGTCACCTGGCCGGTGAACGCCTGCTGCAGCAGCGGCGCGACGTGCTCGGCACGCTGGTTCTGCAGGTTGTAGACGAAAAAGCGCACGCCTTCGCCGGTCCCGGCGTCGAGGCGCTCGATCCACTTCTTCGCCTGCTCGATGTACTCCGGGTTGGGCGAGATGACGAGCAGCGCGTTCATCCGCTCGATCGGAACGATGCGCAGGATGCCGGTGAGCGGGCTGCTGTTCTTGTCGCCGATCAGCTTGTCGAGCTCCTGCGACACGACCTTGACGTCGGCGTTGTGCAGCGTGAACACGCCGGCCGACATGCCGGACATCCAGTCGATGTCGAACATGTCGATCGTCTCGCGCAGATGCCGCAGCTCCTCTTCGGTGCCCGACAGGATCAGCAGGTTGCGCGTCACGTCGGCACGGACGGCTTGCGCGTCCTTCGCGAACGGCTCGAGGATTTTCAGCATCTCGCCGACGCCGACGTACTTGAGCGGCACGATCTGCACCGAGAAGCCCGCCGGCAGCGCGCGCGACGAGTTGCCGAGCTGCGGCGTCACGTTGCCGCGCAGCGCCGCCGTCTGCGGCACGATCTTCCACAGCCTGCCCTCGTAGACCATCGTCGCGCCGTTCATCCGCAGCAGCGTTTCCAGCGTCGCCGGCAGCGCTTCCCGCGGAATGCCCGCGGTCGTGCGGATGGTCACCTGACCGCCCACGTTCGGATCGATCGTGTACGACTCGTTGAGGATGTCGCCCAGGATGTTGCGCACGACTTCGCGCAGGTCGGCGCCTTCGAAGTTCAGGACGACCGGGCCGCTTTTCGGCGGCGGCGGCGGGCCCGCGGGCAGCTGCCCGCCCGCACCCTGGCCGCGCAACAGGACCCCACTCCCCTTGTAGACGCGTGCCTGGTCGGCTTCAGCAGGGCGCGCGGCGCCGACGCCGTCGCCGTTTTCCCGGGCACTTGCGGCGGCCGGCGTGGGCGCCGGCGCGGCCACTTCGGACACCGGTTGTTGCGCGCAGGCGGCGAGGAGCGGCAGCAGGGCTGCGCCGAGTGCTTGGGGTACGCGTCGATGGGTCATGTCGTGGAAGAACTCCGGTGACGAGCGGGGCGCGCTCTTGCGATGTGGCGACAGGGACGGGCGGCGCGCGCGTGCCATCATTGCGCGCGCTGCACGCCACCCTGGTTCGCAGCGGCCGCCGCGGCGCGCGCCGCGCGCCGACGCTCGGCGAGGATTTCGCTGACGCTGACGGCGCCGTTGGCACGTGGCGCCGCATTGGGATTGGCAACATTGGGCTGTGCCGCCGCCGCGCCGCGCGCCGCGCGCCCGCTCAGCGCGGCCTCGCCGCTTCCGCCGGCCGGAACCGCGCCGGCCTGGCGCACGGGCTGCGGCTGTCCGGGGACGGCGGGCGCGGGGGCGGCGACCTGGACCGTCGACTTCGGGCCGCTCGCGATCTTGAGCTGCAGGTCCTCCACCTCGTCCCCCTGCTTCAACCGGACGTGGTCCGATTTCACGTCGGCGATGACGATGCCGTTCAGTGTTTCGCCCGCGTGCACCGTATGCGATTTGCCGCCCTTCACCTCGCGCAGGAAGGCGGTGGCGACGTTACCGGTCACCGTGGTTCCGGTGAGCGCGTACTGGCCCTTCACCATCGATCCGGCGGCCCCGCCGGCGGTTTGCGGCGCGGGCGGTGCGGGTCGCCGCGTGGGATTGAACAGCACGCGATCGACCGTTTCCTTGCGTGCGTCGACGCCGCCGGCGATCTTGTATTCGGGCAGCAGCGACACCGTGACCGGGGCGGGCGGCGCGGGCCTCGGCGCCGCCGCGTCGCGGTCGATGTCGCGGCCCCAGTCGGTTTCGTAAGCGAGTGCTGCGAGGACGATCGCGAACGCAATGCCCCACAGCACGAGGCTGCGCATGAGTGCCGTGCCGTCATTCATCACGGGTCCCTTTCTTCATGTCGGCTTGGGCGGCCGCGATGCATCCGGCTTGCCCGGCTCGGCGTATGCCCACGCGCCGACGTCGAGTTGCACGTTGAGCTCGGGCTCCTGGCCGGCGGCCGGCTTGAAGCCGCGGAATGCGTTCAGCGGCCGCACCGTCAGGTTCTCGACGATCAGGTACGGCTCGTGCGATTCGATCGCGAGCAGGATCTTCTGCAGCGCGGGCGTCGTGGCGAAGAACTGCACGTTGACACCGATCTCGCGAAAGCGGCCGTCCTCGCGCGGACTCGTGTTCTGGCTCGTCGTGATCCGCCCGGCGTTGCCCTCGATGGCCGCCTTCACCAGTTCCTGCAGCTCGGCACCGGCGAGGTTGGTCGCGGTGTTGCGCAGGAAGAACCGGCGGGCATCGCGCTGCTGCATAGCGGAGAGCGCGACGCGAAGCTCCGGCGCCTGCGCGGCGACGCGCTGGTAGCGGTGCAGCCGATCGGAAACATCCGCGATCGCGGCATCGTAATGGCGGTGCAGCAGGATGACGGGCCCGAGGACGACCGCGAACCCGAGGACGAGCGCGACGACCAGCAGCGCGATGGCGAGCGCGCGCTGCCGCGCGGGTGACAGGTGCTTGATGAGTTGCGGCGTCATCCTCCGGGCTCCTCTGCTTCCGAGCCGCCCGGCGCGTCGGGTTCGGGTGCCGCGCCGCCGCCCGCGGGCGGCATGCCGGCGGGTGTGCGCGTCGCTTCCGTGCGCGTCGGCCTGGCGCGCGCACCCGGCGCGGCGGGCGGCGTCGCGCCGGCGGCGGGCGGCGCCTTGGCGGCACCTGCCGACTGCGCGGGCGCTGCGACCGGCGGCGCATTGCCAGTGGCGCTCGGCACCGGCGCAGCAACCGCTGGCGCATTCGCCGCGGCACTCGCGGGCGCGGGCCTCGGCGCAGCCGCGGCAGCCGGCGGACGCGGCGGCGGCGCCGTCATGTCGATCGGCAGCGGCGTCGGCGCCGGCAGCGGCTTCAAGTGGGCGCCCACGTCGAAGATTTCTCCGGGCCCCGGCTGGATCTTCGTGGTCGGCGAGCGCGGCGCGGCCTGCGTGAACAGCTTCGAATCCTCGAGGAGCGAAACCAGCCGTCCGGCGTTGGCCGATTCGCCGCGCAGCGTGACTTCGCGCTGCGCATCCTTGCCGCGCATCGTGTGGATCTCGAGCTGCGTGAGCCAGGTGTCGTCGGGCAGGATGCGCGTGATGTCGTCGAGCACCTGCACGATGCCGGGAAAGGCGTACTTGCGCTCGAGCGCGAAGTTGTAGTCGCCCACCCGTTGCTCGAGCTCCGTGCGCAAGCGGTCGGACACGCCGGCGCGATCGCGCGCCTGCTCGGACTGCTCGTTCAGCGCGATCGCCTCGGCGCGCTTCTGCCAGATGGGCAGGATAAGTGCGGTAAGCACGCCGATGCCCAGCAGCACGGCGGGAATGGCCACCTGCCAGCGCGCCCAGCCCGGCGTCGCGTCGCGTCGATCCTCGGGCAGCAGATTGATGCGCGATACCGACGCGATCGCCGGTGGGTCGACGGTGACGCTGACCACGCGCGCGCCGAAGCTCTCGGCCTGCTGCACTACGGTGTCGACGAGTGCGCGCCGCGCCGCCGCGAGATCGACGCGCAACGCGTTGTGCACGCTGTCGCGGTCGACGACGACCGCGTCGAAGTACAGCTCTTCGGGCTTGAAGGGCGTGTGCCGGTCGAGGTCGTACGCGAGCGACTGGTGCAGGTGCTCCTCGAGCGCCATCGGCAGCGTGAGCGTCTTGCGCAACGTCGTGCGCGGCGAAAGCGCGACGATGATGCGCGGCGCGGCGCGGTTGGCGCCGATCAGCGGCGCAAGAGCCGCCCGTCCGGCTGCCTCGACGCTCTGCGTGTCGGCGTACAAGGGGATATCGGCGACGGCGACCATGCGCATCTCGCCGCTCGCAGGCGACGCCTGCCACAGCGTGGCGCGGCTGCCGTCGAACGCGAGCACGGGGCGGGCATGCCGGCGCGCAAACGCGCGGCGCAGCGGCTCGGGCATCGCCGCGGCGAGCTCGCGGCGCCACCACTCGCCGAAGCCCAGCAGGCGCAACCGGCGCGCAAGGCTTTTCGGATAGGCGGCGATCTTGAACGACGTCGGGTCAGCGATGGCGGCCATCAGCGTGTGTTCGATGCAAGGGGTGGTGCGGCCGCCGATCGTGACGGCTCGAGCCAGGCGAGCGCGATCAGGGGCCGCGTGGCGTCGGGTGACGGACGCAGTACGGCTTCGCGGACGAAGGTTACACCATCGGGCAGCGTCGCCTCGGCGCGAATGCGCCAGACCTTGATCGATCCGCTGATGTAAGCCTGCGCCGGCGGAAACGGCGGCACGGCAAGATGATTCGCCAGCGCCTGCGTGCGCTGGTCGATGTAGGCATCGACGAGTTCGGCGGTGGCGTTGGGCAACGCAAGCAGCACGCTGCGGCCGGCCGTCGCGGGATTGATCCCGGGCTGGCGCGAATAGACAGTCACCAGCGGCGCGATCCGCTGGAACACGGCGGGCGTCATGCCGAGCACGCGGCCAAGCTCCTCGACGGTTTCGAACGGCGCATTCGCGGGGACGTACTTGAGATTCGCCGCGCGGTACTCGGGCGCCTCGGCGCCGCTCGGGCGCCGCAGGTCGTCGGGGTCGCGCCAGTCGCCGATCGCATCGACAAGTGCCGTCGCCGCGGTGTCGTCTAGACCGCCGACGGCGATCAGCAGATTCTTCAGCAACGCATCGGGTGCTGCGTTGATGTCGATCCGGGCGGCTTCGTCGACGGCAGTGACGACGATCGCTGCGTCGGCATCGTTCCACCGGTGCGGCTGTCCGTCGGGCTGCCAGGCATCGGCGATCTGCGGGCGCATCAGCTCGAACGCCGTGCGCTCGAGCGCCCCGTCGGCGAGGGCACGGGCGCGCGCGAGCGAAACCGCGTTCCGCGTTGCGAGCGCCTCGCTGCGCATGCTGAATGCGAATCCACTCGCGAGGACCGTCAGCAACACGGTGATCCACAGCGCAAGCACGAGCGCAATGCCCGATTGCATTCTGCGGCTGACGATGTGCAGTGCGTGCTTCATACGGCAGCACAATGCTCGCGCGCGATGTCCCATGCGCGGCAGCCCGCCTCCGGCGCCTCGCGCGGCGAGACGTAGAGCGTCGGCCACGGTGCACCGGTCTTCGGCGTGACGTCGATGCGGATCATCAGCGGCAGGCGCTGCGGATCGCTCCACTGGTCGCGCCACGAGGGCGCAACGGTGGGTGCTGCGTCGGCCTCGCGGCCGAAATAGCCGATCTTGAGCGATGCGATGTCCTCGGCAAGCACCGAGCGATCGGCGTTGACGAAATCGGGGAGCGCCTCGGCCTGCAGATCGGGAATCATGCGTTCGAGCACGAGTGGCGAGCGCGCCGTGTCGGTCTTGACGACCAGCCGGTAGTACCAGATGCCGCCACCGGCGACGCGCGCGGGCAGCCTCGCCGTATAGCGCAATTCGTCGCTTGCTCCGGCGAAGAGCAACGGCCAGTCGACCATCTTGCGCATGCGCAACGGATGCTGCGCTTCGAGGTTGGCGCGCAGGAACTGTTCCGCGAGACGCATCGACGATGCCGCGCCGGCACGCTCCTCGCCGCTGTCGGTGCTGCGTCCGGCGAGCTTCACCGAACCGAACAGCACCGCGGACAGCAATCCGAGCAGCACGAGCGCAATGATGAGCTCGAGCAGCGTGAAGCCGCGTTGAGCGGCGCCGCGGCGCGCGCTGTGCATCTTCATGCCGGGTTGCGCTGGCCGATGCGCACCGTCGACAGCGAAACCGTGCGTGGCTTGCCGTCGTCGCCGGCAAAGGTGACGTCGACGCTGATCCGGTAGAGCCGGGTGGTCATCGACTCGCTCGCGCGCTCGAGATCCGGGTTCGGATCGGGGGGGACGTACGGCGTCACCGATGCGCGCCATGCAATGCGCCCGTCGGGCTCGGTGCCCGCGTCGCTCGCCTCGCGCAGCGGCTGCGCCGAAGCGGAGAGCTCGAGGCGGCTCTGCGCGACGAGCAGCGCCCGCGTCCAGTCGCCGGCGCCGCTTGCATTGCGAAGCGCCCCGCCGAAGAGCTGGAACAGCGCGGTGACGACGAGTGCCACGATGATGAACGCGACCAGCACTTCGAGGACGGAGAAGCCGCGCTGCGCAGGCACGGGCCGCGCCTCCGATTGGCACGTGCGTGACGGCGGCGCATCCGGTTTCATGGTCAATCGATGATCGCGACACGACCGGTGAGCCAGTCGATGTCGACGTCGAACTTGCGCTCGCCCGCGGCGACCGTGATGCGCCCGCCGTTGCTGCCGCCATCGGGAAAGAAGCGGATCGATCCCACGCTCTCGCTGACGAGGTCGTTCTGGGCGGTGAAGAGCTTGAGCTCGATCTTCGACGACAGCTTGTGCTCGTGCGGATCGTTGTCGACCTTGAACCGCTTGCCCGCGACGTCGAGCACGAGGAACGTCTGGCGCCGCTGCGACACCGCTTCGCTCTGCGCAAGACGCAGGCCGGCCGCGAGCTGGCGTGCCGTCGCGCGCAATTCGCTCGTCGACACGGGGCCGCCGAACATCGGCATCACGAAGCCCGCGACGATCGCCATCAGCGCGAGCACGATCAGCAGCTCGAGGAGGGTGACGCCCCTCATGTCACTCGCCCGCCGCGCTCATTGCCTCGGCCTCATTGCGTCTGCACGACATGCGGATGGCTACGCGTCGGCTTCGCGGAACTCGCGCAGCGCCGCGCCCTTCGGGCCTCGGGTCGGCCATCGGCCTCGCCCGCCGCGCTCATTCCCAATTCGTGATGTCCTTGTTCGCGCCTTCCCCGCCTTCGACGCCATCGGCCCCGAGCGAAATGATGTCGTACGCGCCATGCGCGCCCGGAGACGCGTATTTGTAGTCGTGCCCCCAGGGATCCTTCGGCGCCGTGGACTTCTTCCAGTAGGGGCCGGCCCAGTTCGAAAGCCCGGGCGGCGCGACGACCAGCGCCTGCAGGCCTTCCTGCGTGGTCGGATAACGGCCGAGCTCGAGCTTGAACAGGTCGAGCGTCTGGCCGATCTGGTCGATCTCGATCTTGGCCGCCTTCGCCTTCGCCTGCTCGCTCTTGCCGAGATAGTTGCTGCCGACGATGCCGAGCACGACGCCGATCAGCGTCAGCACGACGAGGATCTCGATCAGCGTCATGCCGCGTTGCGGCGTATTGCGTGACGCACGCGACCGGGATCGCATCCAACGATTGCTGTTCATCATTTCGAATGTCCTTGCGAGCGGTAGCGTCGAATGTGCCGCCACCCGAAAAAATCCTGCGGAAGCGCCGAACAGGCGTTCCTTAGACAGGAATCACACGACCAGTTCGCTCATGCCCATCACACCGAGCAGGATCGAGAAGACGATGCCGCCCACCATGACGGCGAGCCCGAGGATCAGCACCGGCTCGAGCACGGCGAGAAAGCGCTTGACCGCCGTGGCGACCTCGCGATCGTAGACGTCGGCCACGCGCGACAGCATTTCCTCGAGGCGCCCGCTCTCCTCGCCGACGAGGATCATCTGCGTTGCAAGCCGCGGATACAACCCCGTCTCGGCCATCGGGCGGCCGAATCCCTTTCCTTCGCGAAGCTTCGCGATCACGCCGTCGAAGCCGGTCGACAGCACGACGTTGCCCATCGTTTCCTTGACGATGGCGAGACCGGCGAGCAGCGTCACGCCGTTCGCGAGCAGCGTCGACAGCGTGCGCGCGAAGCGCGCGATTTCCACTTTCGCGATCAGGTCGCCGAGCAGCGGCATGCGCAGCAGCCGTGCGTCGCGCACGCGGCGTATCGCCGGCACGCGCCCGCGGCGGCGAAACCACAACACGGCGAGCGCCGCGCCGGGGATCAGCGCCCACCACCAGTTGCGCAGGAACGTGCCGACCGCGATGACGACCTGTGTCGGGATCGGCAGCGCCTTGCCCGCCTGCGCGAACGTCGACTGGAATTGCGGCACGACATAGATCAGCAGGATCATGATCGACGCGACCGCGACGAAGATCAGGATCGTCGGATAGATCAGCGCCGAGCGCACCGAGTCGCGCAGCTCCTTGTTGCGCTCCATCGTCTCGGCGAGCCGCGCGAGCACCGTGCCGAGCGCACCGCCCGCCTCCCCGGCGCGAACGATGTTGACGTAGAAACGCGAGAACACGTCGCGCCGCGCGTCGAGAGCCTGCGACAGCGCCTTGCCGCCGCGCACCTCGTCGCGTATGCCCTGCAGCATCACGGCCACGGGCAGCGATGTGGCGAGGCTGATCAAGAGCTCGAGCGCGCGGTCGAGCGTGAGGCCTGCGCGAAGCAGCGTCGCGAGCTCGCGGGTGATGCCGAGCACGTTGTCACGCGTCACGCGCCGTGGCGCGAAGATGCTCTGCCGAGGCGGCCGCACCACGGCGGCGCCCGCTGCCGAGGCGGCGCCGAGCGACTGTGCGATCTGCATCGGCATCAGGCCGCGGTCGCGCAGCCGGTCGACGATCTCGGATTCGTTCGCCGCCTCGAGCTCGCCGCTCGACACGTCGCCGGCGGCACTGACGGCGCGATAGCTGTAAAGCGGCATCGCGTTGTTCAGTCTTCGCGGGTGGCGCGCAGGACTTCCTCGAACGTCGTCACGCCCTTGACGGCCTTGCGCAACCCGTCTTCGTACATCGACACCATTCCGCCGCGGATCGCCTCGGCACGAAGCTCGGCGGCATTCGCATGCTTCATCACGAGGCTGCGCAGCCCGTCGGTCATCGGCATGATCTCGGTGATGCAGATGCGCCCGGTATAGCCCGTCTGCGCACAGTGGCTGCAGCCCTTCGCATGCCACAGCGTGATCTTCGCGTCACCCGTGTACTTCGCGAGCTTCATCTGCTCGACGAGTTCGGGCAGCGCGACATACGGCTCCTTGCAATGCTCGCAGAGCTTGCGCACCAGCCGTTGCGCGAGGATGCCGATCACGGTGGACGTGAGCAGGTAATCCTCGACGCCCATGTCGAGCAGCCGGTTGACCGTCGACGGCGCGTCGTTCGTATGCACGGTGGACAGCACGAGGTGACCCGTCAGCGCCGACTGCACGGCGATCTGCGCCGTCTCGAGATCGCGGATCTCGCCGATCATGATCACGTCGGGGTCCTGGCGCACGATCGAGCGCAGCGCGTTGGCGAACGTGAGGTCGATCTGCGGCTTGACCTGGATCTGGTTGATCCCCGGCATCTGGTATTCGACCGGATCCTCGACCGTCAGGATCTTGACGTCGGGCTGGTTCAGCCGATCGAGTGCGGTGTAGAGCGTCGTCGTCTTTCCCGATCCGGTGGGGCCCGTGACGAGCAGCACGCCGTGCGGCTGCAGCAGCACGTCGAGAAACACCTTGAGCACGTCGTCCTCGAAGCCGAGCTTCGCGAAATCGAGCGCGACGCCGCCCTTGTCGAGGATCCGCATCACGACCGATTCGCCGTGCATCGTGGGCACCGTCGACACGCGCAGGTCGATCTCCTTGCCCTGCACGCGGAGGCGGATGCGCCCGTCCTGCGGCAGGCGGCGCTCGGCGATGTCGAGGTTCGCCATGATCTTGATGCGCGAGATGACGGCGGCCGACAGCCGCCGCGGCGGCGATTCGACTTCGTGCAGCACGCCGTCGATGCGGTAGCGCACGATCAGCCGGTTCTCGAACGGCTCGATGTGGATGTCCGATGCGCGCATCTCGAGCGCGTTGGTGATGAGCAGCGACACGAGCCTTATCACCGGCGCTTCGGAAGCGAGGTCCTTCAGCTGCTGCACGTCGGCGTCGAACGCGATCTCGTCGGTGCGCGTTTCGACATCGCCCAGCAGCTGTCCGACGGCGGAGCGGCCCGCACCGTACAGCCGCTCGAGCGCGGCCTCGAGATCGGTGGGAATCGCGACCATCGGGCGCACCGCGCGGCCGGTCACCATCTCGAACGCGCTGATCGTGTACGCGTCGGTGGGATCGGCCATTGCCAGGCCGAGCTCGGCCTCGTCCTCGCGCACCGGAAGCGCGCGCGCCTCGCGAAGGAAGCGCGCGGACACGCGTTCCTCGAGGATCGGGAATTCCGGATAGCCGTTCGCGTCGACGAGCGGCAGCGCGAGCTGCAATGCGAGGGCTTCGGCGACATCGCGCTGCGCGCAAAGCCCCAGCGTGACGAGGAGCGCACCGAGCTTTTCGCCGGTTTCCGACTGCAGCCGGAGCGCGCGCTCGAGGTTGGCCTGGTCGAGCTTGCCGCGCTCGATCAGGAGCTCGCCGATTCGTTTTCGGGCGGGGGCGTCCACTTCAGAAGTCAGAAGTCAGGAGTCAGTCGTCTCGTGGAAAGCCACGAGGGGCGCCATCATAGCACGCTGTCATGGAAGGAAAGGTCAAAAAAACGTTGTTCGGCAAGGAGTTGCGCAGCAAAGACGTCGCCGCGCGGCGACGCGCTTCAACGCAGCGCGGCAAACGCGCGGTCGGCGGCTGCCAGCGTTTCGTCGATCTCGGCATCGCCGTGCGCCGATGATACGAACCCGGCTTCATAGGCAGACGGCGCCAGATAGATGCCGGCGTCGAGCATCGCGTGAAAGAAATGATTGAAGCGCGTCTTGTCACACGCCATGACCTCGTCGTACGACTTCGGTACAGCGGAGGCGAAGTAGATGCCGAACATGCCGCCGAGCGCCTGTGCCGCGAACACGACGTTGTGGCGCTTCGCCGCTTCGACGAGACCGTCGGCGAGCGAGCGCGCCGTGCGCTCCAGCGCGTCGTAGAAGCGGGGCGCCTCGGTCAGCGCGAGCGTCGCGAGTCCCGCCGCGACGGCCACCGGGTTGCCCGACAGCGTCCCCGCCTGGTACACGGGGCCGAGCGGCGCGATCTGCTCCATGATCGCGCGCTTTCCGCCGAATGCGCCGACCGGCATGCCGCCGCCGATCACCTTGCCGAGCGTCGTCAAGTCGGGCGTGATGGCGTAGCGACCCTGCGCGCCGCGCGGATGCACGCGAAAACCGGTCATCACTTCGTCGAAGATCAGCACGGCGGCCCAGCGGTCGCACACGCTGCGCAGGCCCTCGAGAAATCCCGGCTGCGGCAACACGAGGTTCATGTTCCCCGCCACGGGCTCGACGATGACGGCGGCGATCGCGTCGCCGTCGGCGGCAAACGCTTCCTGTACCGCGGTGAGGTCGTTGTAAGGCAGCACGATCGTCTCGTTCGCGATCGCCGCGGGCACGCCGGCCGACGACGGTTGGCCGAACGTGAGCGCACCGGAGCCCGCCTTGACGAGCAGGCTGTCGCCGTGCCCGTGGTAGCAGCCTTCGAACTTGACGATCTTCGAGCGACCCGTGTAGCCGCGCGCAAGGCGCAGCGCCGACATCGTGGCTTCGGTTCCGGACGACACGAGCCGCACGAGCTCGAGGCTCGGCAGGCGCGCAATCAACGCCTCGGCAAGCTCGACCTCTTGCCGCGTCGGCGCACCGAACGAGAGCCCGCTGGCCGCGGCCGACTGCACGGCCGAGACCACCGCGGGGTGTGCGTGGCCGGCGATGGCGGGACCCCACGAGCAGACGTAATCGATGTAGCGCCGGCCGTCGGCATCGAAGATGTACGCGCCTTCGCCGCGTACGATGAAGCGGGGTGTGCCGCCGACCGAGCGAAACGCGCGCACGGGCGAATTGACGCCGGCAGGAATCGACCGCTGCGCGCGCGCAAACAGCGCTTCATTCGCGCTTGTATGATCCCCCCACGCTCGCGGCTTCGCCGCTTCGCTGCCCCCCGAGGGGGCGGAATTCGCGCTTTGAGGCGGCTCTGCGGCGCTCATCGGCTCTGCTGCGCACGAAAGCAATGCGCCACGGCCATGGCTGCACGCGTCACGTCTGCGGGATCGTCGTGCGCGAACACATCGCTGATGACGGCGACGGCGCTTGCGCCCGCGTCGACGAGCGTGCGCGCGTTCGCGGCGGTGATCCCGCCGATCGCGACCACCGGCACGCCGAGCGCGCCGGCGCGCGCCAGCAATTCGACGCTGGCGCGGCGGGCGCCGGGCTTGACCGGCGAAGCGAAGAAGCTGCCGAACGCGACGTAGTCGGCGCCCGCGTCGACGGCCGCCCGTGCACGGTCGAAATTGTCGTAGCACGACACGCCGACCAGCCGCCCGGGGCCGATGCGTGCGCGGGCCTGCGCGATCGGCGGGTCGTCCTCGCCGAGGTGCACGCCATCGGCGTCGACGTCGGCTGCGAGATCGGGATCGTCGTTGACGATGAAAAGCGCACGGCGCACGGCCGGTGCGCGCGCGAGCGAGCGTGCCTGCTGCCGCCGCGCGTCGGCAGCAAGTGCCTTGGCGCGATACTGGACGACGGCCGCGCCGCCGCCGATCGCCGCGACGACCTTGGCGAGCAGCACATCGGTGTCGGCTTCTCCCGGCGTCACCGCGTAAAGGCCCGCGACCCGCGATATACGCGCGCCGCGTTCGCTGCTAATGGGTTCCGCGCGCATCGGCATGCCGGTGCGGTTCGCCCGCTTCCTTCGCGACAGCCTCGGCCGATTCGTCGGCCTGCGCATCGCGCTCCTCGCGCGCCCAGAAGAGCCGATCGGGTATGTGCTGGCCCATGCCGGGCCGGTACGCCTTCTCGAGCGCGTGCCACGTGTAGTCCTGCGCCTCGCGGACCGCTTCGGGCAGGTCGAGCCCGTTCGCGAGCATCGCGGCGATGGCCGATGCAAGCGTGCAGCCGGAGCCGTGGTACTTGTGCGGCAATCGCGGCCACGTGTCGGTGCGCACGACGCCGCTCTTGCCGTACAGCGTGTTGACGACCTGCGCCGTCGCTTCGTGCGTTCCGGTGATGAGCACGTACTCGCTGCCCGCTTCGACGAGCCGCGTTGCGCAGGTGAAAAGCGACGGCTCGTCCTCGTCGTCGATGTCGGCGAGGCGGCGCGCTTCCATGCTGTTCGGCGTGAGGATCGTCGTCTGCGGCAGCAGCAGCTCGCGCATCGCCTGCGCCATCTCGTCGGTGGCGAGCTCGTCACCGCGTCCGGAAGCGAGCACGGGATCGAGCACGAGTGGCACGTCGGGATAATCGGAGACGATTTCCGCGATCGCGGCGATGTTCTCGACGCTGCCGAGCACGCCGACCTTGAACGCATCGACCGGCATGTCCTCGAGCAGCGCGCGCGCCTGGTCGGCTACCCAGTCGGCGTCGATCGCCAGCACGCCTTCGATGCCGAGCGTGTCCTGCACCGTCAGCGCGGTGATCACCGACAACGGATGGCACCCCATGCTCGAAAGCGTGAGCAGATCGGCCTGCATGCCGGCCCCGCCGGAGGGATCGGATGCGGAAAACGTCAGGACGAGCGGTGGAAAAGCGGGGTCGGCGTCGTGGGGCATGGCGGCGCGTCGGCTTTGCAGAGGGCGACGCGGCATCGGGCGGGTTGCTACACTTCGCATTCTACCCCACGCACATCACTCGCCGGGGCGCGGTCCAGCGCTCGCTCGACGCGCACAGGAGAACCGCTTCACGCAATGAAAAAATACATGTGCCTGATCTGCGGCTGGATCTACGACGAGGCCGCCGGATCGCCCGAGGACGGGATTGCACCCGGCACGCGCTGGGAAGACGTGCCGCCGAACTGGACCTGCCCCGAATGCGGCGCGCGCAAGGAAGACTTCGAGATGGTCGAGTTCTAGCCTGCCCTTCAAAGCACCAGGAGATCACGCCATGCGCATCCTGCATACGATGCTTCGCGTCGGCGACCTCGACCGGTCGATCGATTTCTACACGAACGTGCTCGGCATGCGCGTGCTGCGCAGAACCGACCGGCCCGACCAGCGCTACACGCTTGCGTTCGTCGGCTACGGCGACGAGGCGTCGAATGCCGTGCTCGAGCTCACCTACAACTACGGCGTTGCGAGCTACGACGTCGGTACCGGATACGGCCACGTCGCGATCGGCGTTCCCGACGCGGCTGCCGCCTGTGCCGCCGTGCGCGGGAAGGGTGGCAACGTCACGCGCGAGGCCGGCCCCGTGAAGGGCGGCACGACGGTGATCGCGTTCGTGCAGGACCCCGACGGCTACAAGATCGAGCTGATCCAGACGCCGTGATGGCGCCGCGCGCCGCCGGCACCGGCGGCGGGCGTTGTGGAGACTGATCTACGCGCCGTTCAGGAGCTCGCGCAGATCGTGCGCGAACACCGCGGCCCCCTGCCCGTTCGACACGAACAGTCGCAGGCGCCCCTTCGGATCGAACACGTAGCTGCCGGCCGAGTGATCCATCGTGTAGCTGCCGGGCGTCGTGCCCGCCACCTTCTGGTAGATCACCTTGAATTCCTTTGCCGTGCGCGCCGTTGCGTCGGCGTCGCCGTACAGGCCGAGAAAGCGCCGGTCGAACGCGGGCACGTATTGCTTCAGTAGCCCGGGCGTGTCGCGCTCGGGATCGATGGTGATGAACAGCACCTGCACGCGGTCGGCATCGTCGCCAAGCTGCTTCATCGCCTCGGCAAGCGTGGCCAGCGTCGCGGGGCACACGTCGGGGCACTGCGTGTAGCCGAAGAAGACCACGACCGCCTTGCCGCGGAAATCGGCGAGCGTGCGCGGCTTGCCGTCGGGATCCTCGAGCGCGAAGTCGTGACCGAACGACGAGCCGGTGATATCCGACGATTCGAACTTCGGTCCGCCTGCCCCGCATGCGGCGAGTGCAAGCGACGCCAGCACGATCAGGCATCGCCGGCGACCGCTCGCGCCGAATGACAGCGTGCGCGTCACTGGCCGCGCGAGAATCGACGCCGCCATGTCATCCGATGCGCAGCCAATAGTGATCGATGAGCAGCGCCGAAAAGAGTGCCGCGAGGTAGACGATCGAGAAGCGGAACATCGCGCGCGCCAGCCGATCGCTGTACCGGCGATAAAGGCGAATCGCGTAACCGGTGAAGACGCCGCCGAGAACGCTCGCCGCCACGAGATAAGGCAGGCCGCTCATCTTCAGTGCATACGGCAGCAGCGTGACCGCCGTCAGCGCGACCGTGTAGAGCACGATCATCACCTGGGTATAGCGGATGCCGTGCGTCACCGGCAGCATCGGCAGTCCCGCTTTCGAGTAGTCGTCGCGCCGGTAGAGCGCGAGCGCCCAGAAATGCGGCGGCGTCCAGACGAAGATGATCAGGAACAGCAGCAGCGCCTCGGGTGGCACGCTGCCGGTCACCGCGGCCCAGCCCAGGACCGGCGGCATCGCCCCCGATGCGCCGCCGATCACGATGTTCTGCGGCGTGGCGGGCTTCAGCAGCACCGTGTAGATCACTGCGTAGCCGACGAACGTCGCCAGCGTGAGCCACATCGTCAGCGGATTGACGAAGCGATAGAGAACGCACAGGCCGATCGATCCGACACCGAGCGCGAACAGCAGCGTGTCGCGCGACGTGAGCTGCCCGCGTGGCAGCGGTCGCCAGCGGGTGCGGCGCATCAGCTTGTCGATGTTCTGCTCGACGAGGCAGTTGATGGCGGCCGCGGCACCGGCCACGAGCGCGATGCCGATCGTGCCGAAGAACACCGGTCCCGCGGGTGGAACACCGGGGACCGCGAGGAACATGCCGATCACCGCCGTGAACACGATCAGCGAGACGACACGCGGTTTCGTGAGCGCCAGCAGTTGCCGGGCGCGTGAGTCGGCGAATGCGAGGGTTGTCAAGGGAGAAAAGCCTTCAAAGTCCGCCATTTTACAGCGTGGGTGCGCGACCCCTAGCCAATGCTGGATGCGCGCAGAAGGCGGCCGAGATCCCGCGCCATCGCCTTGATGTCAGGCTTCGACGGCCAGGCAAGCACGAAGTTGCCGAGCGGATCGACAAGATAGATGCGGTCTGCGCCGCGGGGCAGCGCCGGAGGCGCCCCGACACGCACCGCCGTGAGGTCGGGGTGTTCGGCAAGGAGCGCTGGAGCCGGCGCGGGTCCGCCGCTGATGAGCCACACGCGCACCACGCGCTCGCGCTCGGCATTCTGGATCGTGCGCGCCTGGCGCGACGCATACAGTGCGTCGGCGCAGCCTGCACCGCATTCGCCCGATCCCACGTGCAGCACGATCCAGCGACCGCCCAGACCGGCGAGA
>Ga0207698_10000886_pt1 | contig 17372 bp, 26 predicted proteins | sample KBSCornC22_FD_184298 | JGI IMG/M metagenome (GOLD analysis project Ga0207698, IMG submission 184298) | Corn rhizosphere microbial communities from Kellogg Biological Station, Michigan, USA - KBS Corn C2-2 (SPAdes) (version 2) | ecosystem: Host-associated > Plants > Roots > Rhizosphere > Soil ...
TGGACGCGGATGGCTTGCCCTGCTTTGCCAATGCGCGGGCGCAAAAGATGCTGGATTGCGGCGAGGGAATTCGGCGCGTCGGTCACGCCCTCGCGGCGACCGATTATGAAGATGCGATCCGCCTCCAATCCGCGATCCGTCATGATACAGGAGGGGGCAACAGCTTTCACCTGCTGCTGCTGCATCGCGCGCGAACCCAGCCTCTGATCGCCGTGGTGGCATCGCTGGCTGACCAGCAAGACCTGTGGGGGAAGCCGGCCGTGGCGCTCTATCTGATTGACCCCGGCCGGGACACGCAGGCGATGGTCAATGCGTTGTGCAGGGCGCATGGCTTGACCGCGACCGAATCCACGCTTGCGATGCACCTCGTCGGAGGCGCAACCATCGACGATGCCGCCAACCGCATGCATATTCAGACGCAGACTGCGCGCGCCTATCTGAAACAGATTTTTGCCAAGACAGGTACCCATCGGCAGGCCGAACTCGTCCGCGCAATCCTGAGCGGCCTTGTCCATATCAGTTGAGTTGCCCCCATATGGGGGTAACGATTTACCGCATTTGGGGACAGGACGAGTTCCCGTCTGGGGCTAATTTCTCGCCGATCGGCGGCTTATAAGCGAGCCGTCACGATTTCGCCGTGCGCCCGAAAACTCCCGCTCTGGAACTGCTGCGACATCGGTGGCCGCCCCGATAAGTTTGGAGGAGATGTCATGAAGCGCTTCCTGTATTTAAGCGTTGCATTCGGCGCCCTTGCGCTGACGACGCCCGTTCTGGCTCAGGATGGCGACGGCCAAGCCGCCGGCATCAACGCCAATAACGGATCGACGGTGACCTGGAGCAACACCGCCACCACCACCGCGACCGACAGTTCGACCTGGACCGACAGCTCGAACAACAGCGACTCGAGCGGCGTCGGCTCTGCGAACAATGGCGGCACTGCCACCTATAGCTATACGACCATGACCACGCCGACCAATCTGGCCGCGACGGTGACGGGCGGTGAGGTCTACCTGAACAACTGGGCACCAGCCGGTTCCGGCGGGTCTGGCGGTTCGGGTTCAGGCGGTGGCTCTGGCGGCAATGGCGGCGCCACAAGTGGCGGCGCGGGCGGTTCCGGTGGCGCAGGCGGCAGCGGCGGTGCGGCTGGTGCCGGCGGCGCGGGCGCTGGATCGCAGTTGATGGGATGGGACGCCGATTTCGACAATGGCGCCTTCTCCAACTTCGCGGGCCTGAACGCGATGAACGTCAACACCGGCTTCTACGCTTCGCAGAATGCGAGCGTGAACGTGAGCGCATCGGTCGGCACGTTGACGCTGACCCCGTAACATGCGCACCGGCCGCCTCATCCCCCTTGAGGCGGCCGGTTTTGCTATCTGCGCTGGAAAAGGGAGAAGGGCCGTGAACCGCTTTGCCGCGGCGACGTTAGGGGTCGCCTTGCTCCATGGCCTTGCCGCCGTTCCCGCCCGCGCCCAGCCAGTCAATGACAGCGTCCTGGCTGAAACGCGCGGCATGGCCGATATGCGGCTGGTCGAACAAAGCACGACGAACACCAGCACCAGCACTGTTCAGGGCAACAGCATCACCGGTAATTTCACCACCGGCACGGTCAATTTGGGCAATGGCGCGCTCGACAATTTCAACGGGCTGGCGCTGTTCAACATCAACACCGGCAACAATGTCGCCATCAACAGCGCGATGACGGTCAATGTCGCCATTCAGCCATAGGGCAGCCGCCCTCGGCGCGGCGATGCTGCTGGGCGGTTGCGGCCCCGCGATGATCGATGCGCCCGGACGCACGCTGGCACTGACCGGCGGCGATTATGCCGTGCCGGTCCATAGCATGGCGGAGCGGCGCTTCCTGACGGTGGTTCGCCAGCGCTATGACTTCAGCTGCGGATCGGCCGCGCTCGCGACCCTGCTGCGCTATCATTATGACGGCAACGCCAGCGAGCAGTCGGTGTTCATGGGCATGTGGCAAAATGGTGATCGCGAGCAGATCCGTCGGCTCGGCTTCTCACTGCTCGACATGAAGCGCTATCTCAATGCGCGCGACATCCGGGCGGAGGGCTATGTCGTCACGCTGGACGACGTCGCCCGCACTCGCGTCCCCGGCATCGCCCTGATCGACGTGCGGGGTTATCGGCATTTTGTGGTCATCAAAGGTGTGGAGGGCGGGAAGGTGCTGGTGGGCGATCCCTCGCTCGGCATCCGCCTGATCGACGTTGACAGCTTCAAATCCAGTTGGAACGGCATCCTCTTCGCCATGGTCGATGCGGTCGACCGGGGAAAGAGCAGTTTCGGCCGGGAGGCCGAATGGGCGCTGGTCGCGCGCAGCCGCGCGACGATGGCAATGGAGCCTGTCAGTATCCAGGCACTCGCGCTGGTGCGCGCGCCGCCGTTCCCGGTTGAAATGTAGGAGGCCGCGATGCGTGGATGGTCTCTCCTGCTAGGCACCATGGCCCTCCTTTGCGGCGCACCCGCGGCAGCGCGGGCCGATCCGTTCGCCGATGCGCGAATGGCCACCGATGGAGAGTTGGATGCGATCCGGGGCGGGTTCCTATTGCCCAACGGCATGGACATCGGCCTTGGCATCATGATCGAGACGATGATCGATGGGCGACCCGCGCTTAGCACGGTGCTGACCATCGACGATAGCGCGCACTTGGCGATCTATACGGGAGGGCATAGGGAGCCGCATGCCTCGACGACCGAGCTCCTGGTTCCCGGCCCCAATGGATCATCCCTGATCCGTATCACGCAGAACGCTCCGCCCGCGTCGGGGGGGAGCCATGGGCAGCCGATCGCCATCGTTCCCAATGGCGCGGCGGCCGACACGCCTTGGGGCGCGGTGCATCTGGTGCAGTCCGATACCCAATCGACAGTCGTGCTTGCAGGCAATGGCCTGGAATTGCGGCAGATGATCGGCACGGTGACGGGCGCACTGGTAGCCAATACGGCCAGCGACCGGGTGATCGACACCATGGTCACGTTCGACCTGGATATCCGCCATTCGGCCATACCGACCAGCGCCATGATGCTCCGCCTGGATAGCTTGCTGGCCGGGGCCGCAGCAAGGGGAGGCTATTGAGATGCCGCGCGGATGCTTTTGGCTCATGAACCTTGGTCTTATGGCGGTCCCCATGGTGGCACAGGCCGATCCTATGCCGCCCGACCCGCAAACGGCCGATCTGCTTCTGCTGCGGCGCCAGATTGCCGAGGAACGGGGCGCCGTGGATGCGCAGCAACGCACGCTCGATGCCCAGAAGCAGCGTCTCAACCGGCTGGAGGATGCGCTGCTCGACCGGATGCGGGCCGAGGGGCTACCGATGACAGCACCGCTGCTTCCCATGGTCGAGGGTAGCCAGTTCGTCGGCAATCAACCGCCCGCGCCCGAGGTCGGGGTCAAGCCGCCCGATAGCGACACGACGCCGCATGTTGCCGTGCTGGCCGATCAGGGCGGGATATTGTCGCGCCCCGGACGCCTGGTGATCGAGCCGACGGTCGAATATATCCGCTCCGACCGAAACCGCTTCGTTTTTCGCGGCATCGAAATCCCGCAGTCGGTGCTGGTCGGCGTGTTCGACATAAACGAGAGCCACCAGGATATCATGACGGCAGCGGCGACCGCGCGCTTCGGCCTGACCAACCGGCTCGAATTATCGGCGCGCCTTCCATGGGTCTATCGCCGGGATACCGCCGTGCTGGTGCCACTGGTCCAGAATCCGCCGCAATCGGGCACGGGCACCATCGACACTTCCACCCATGGGTCCGGGCTGGGCGATATCGAATTGCAGGCCCGCTATCAGATTGCGGACGCCCGCCATGGCTGGCCCTATATGGTCGCCGGGCTCCAGTTGATCACGCCGACCGGGTCCGATCCCTTCGGCCTGCCGCGCGATGCGCTGGGCAATGCTGAAAAATCAGCGACCGGATCGGGTTTCTGGGCCGTGCAGCCCAGCCTGACGCTGCTGATGCCGAGCGACCCGGCAACCCTGTTCGGCGTCTTCGGCTACACCTACAATTTCGGCCGCAATGTCGATACGCGCATCGGCGACGCGCAGATCGACCGGGTTGAACCAGGCGGAGCGCCCAGCGCCACAATCGGTCTTGGCCTGTCTCTCAACCCGCGGCTGTCGATGAGCTTTGCCTATGCCCATAACTGGCAGTTCGCGACCAAGAGCCGCATCCGCCCGATCAGCATCACCAACGGCGTCGAGACATTGGGCGCGCCGATCACCAGCAAGACGCGCGACCTTCAGATTGGTCGCCTGCTGTTCGGCCTCAGCTATCGCGCCACCCAGCGCACCACGCTTGACTGGATTGTCGAGATCGGCGCGACAGATGATGCGGCGGATCTTCGAACGACGCTACGAGTGCCGTTTGAGCTGAAATGAGCGGATGCAAAAGGCTGACCATTGTTCATTGCTTTGTTCTCCCGGCCACGATCAGTGGCACGTTCAAATTGTAGCTGGGCCAGCAACCGCGCCATTTTCTTCGGGAGCGAGCCAGCGGACCAGCATTCGCTTGTTCTGGCCCTCCGGTCGCACTGAAAAGCCCGGCTTGCGATGTTCACGGCAACGCCTGGTAGGCAGCGTGCCGGCGGGCGACGATGTCGTGATGAATTCTTTGCCGCACGTCGCGCACCCGGCCTTCCAGGTATAGAGCGGCGCGCTGGACCCGTCCTTTCGGCGGAATTCATGAATGCGGATGAGTGCGTATTCCTGCGCGTCGATCGCCAAACGGGCGCCGACCTGCACACCTTCAAGGTTGAGGACGAAGCGGTTACCGACCTTTGCACGGCAATCTGCTGGCTGAGCAATCTGCTGGTCCATATCGTTTCCTCCATCATCGAGGCGGGCGGCGAGAACTCCGAAACTCACCGCCCACCCGAGCACGCACCGCCCGGTCACGTGCTCGCGCCGTCAACGTCTCGGCGCCGAATAGCTGTTGCTGTCATTGTTCGCCGTCGCCTCGGTATGAGTCGGACCAAGGCGACGGCGGCGCTGCGACGGCGCGCGCGCGGCGGGGAAGGATGGCCCCGCCAACCTCTTATGCTCCCCGGCGATCGGCAAGCTTCTCTCGCAATATGCGATTTTCCTCGCCCATAGCGACAAGGGCGGGATTAATGGCGGGCAAGGGGACAGAGACGGTGGTAGGCCAGCGGCGCTTCAACTGTTCGATCGGATGCCGCCCGGCCTCCAACACAGCCAACGTTGCATCAGGCACCGGAACTTGCTGGCGCCTGATAAGGCCGGTTGTGCGGCATTTGGCGACCGCCTCCCGAAGCGTGTCAGCCACGCCTCTTGCCGCCGGGCTGGCCGCGCCGTCAGCCAGTGCTACCGCTGCGGCAAAAACTGTGGCCAGCTGCTCGGCGGCGGCCTCTGCCTCTTGCATCAACACCGGCGCTAGATCCGCCACACAATCGGCAACGGCGCCAAGGGCAAGATTCTTGGCCGTCGATTCCTCCTGACCCGCTTCATCTCCCCGTTCGCGGAGGCGCGTCATACCTGCATTCAGACCGGCGCGTTCGAGTTCGAGCCTTTCGATAGTGTCGACCTCAATGATTACATCACCGCCGCTCAACAAGGCGTCGGCGGCTTGGTCAGCGTCGACCTTCGGCCCGAATTTAGCGTCGTTGATCCTCATCCCGAGCGCGCCGATGTCAGCCATGCCGCGCTCAATGGCTGCGTCGATCTTCCCGCGCTCGGCTGCGGCTTCATCGATGCGCGCCAAATGGTCGGTCATGTCGAGATGGGACAGCCGATCGCCGGCTGCGCTGTAGATCTTGATGCTCATGCCAATCCTTTCACTTATTGGAAAACACGCGGGCGTAAGCCCGGTCCCAGGCATCACCGGATGCGCTGGAGGGGGAGGCGGCGGGCATGTGGCCGGGGTTGTTGAGGGCGATGGCTTTGTCCCAAACATCGCCAACCTCTGCGGAAGAGTATGGCGTGGGGACTGGCTGGCCGGAGGCGCGGGCGTAGGCGCGGTCCCACATGGCGCTAATTTCGGCTTGGCGCATCCTCGCCCGCTGCTCGATGTCAGTCGCCTCCTTGGGGAGCCGTGCGATGATCTGGGCGTCGTCCAGGCCCTGGCTGGCCAGTTGCCCCACCGCGATGTGGCGACCGGTAGCGGCCGGATGCGCCAACAATGCCAAACAACGGCGGGTTTCCTTGCGGAAGCCGTCTCGATATCCGCGGACGAATTCGGGGCCCCTTGCTTCGACGTCGGCGGGAACGGGCATCGGCTTCGGTGCGGGGGCCGGTGCCGGTGTCGCTGCGACCTTTAGGGCCGGCGCGGGAGCGGGCGCCGTAGAAGCGCTGGTTGCCCGCGCGGCCTTCCACTGCTCCAAGAATTCGGGACCCATCGCCCTCGCCTGTTCAAGCGAATAGGAGTTCAACTGGTGCGCCAGCAAACGCGATGACTTGCCGCTGGCAGGCGCAAGCATGTCGGCAATGACCCGGGTAATGCCGGTTGCATCATCTGCTCGGGGGAGTGGCGTCGAGGCCAGCACATTCAGCATGGCGCTCGTGGGTCCGTAAATGGCAGACTTTATTTTGGCGCCACGGCTTTCTGAGCTTGGCTCAGCACGGGGGTAAAAGCGGTCCGACATTATGCCGCCTCCCCCACCAATTCGAGCAAGGCCGATGCAGGGATGAGGCGGCGGCGGCCGACCTTGGAGAACCGCAGCTTGCCGCTGGCCATCATGGCGTAGAGCGTGGCTTGGGAAAGGCTGGACGCCTTGGCCGCATCGCTGATCGAATATGCGATGGGGGGATGAGACTGATCGGCCATTCTGACGCACCTTCCTCGATAGAGAAACATGGGGGTGCTTGGAAAATGGGCCGATGGCGTTCGCCGTCAAATTCGCCGTGGCGAGGCAGCGGCGGAAACTCTATTTGGCTGATTTAAATACCGATTTTTGGTCGCTCCAGTAATGGCGGAGCATTTTTCTGGGCACCCCGGCGAAATTGCGGCGAGATTTGAATTCGGCCCACGCCTGATCAACGTTTCGGATGCCCGAACAGAGACATTCATCACAGAACGCAATGATGGCGGTGTCCAACGCTTGGCCTTCCAGACGATTCATCGGGGATGCAGGATTGATGAGGTGTGCCGCCAGCGAACGGAAAGCCGCTTCGCATAGTGTCACGCCGTCCGCGATTATGGTCCGGTGATATAGGGACTTCGGCCCACCCCAGGCCGCCACCTCCGCAAACCGCCCCTCCGACCAATCCGACGTTGCGACCAGCCGGTCATCGGACTGCCCCGTCTGGGGAAGAATGACATGCTCGCCCGGTCGCGCGCGGTCCACTCGCCAGAATATGGACGGTATTTCGTAGTCCTCAGCTTCGACAGGATAATCCGGCATGTACCACCAGTTCGTTTGAACGCGCCATGTCGAACACCGAGCCGCCAGCGCACCGGAACGCAACTGATTGCAGATCCATAGCCGACCTCCTGTCGGGCCAAGAGTTTTAGCCAGAGATTCCTCTGCCCGGCCGATGGGCAAGCGGTCGGTGTCGAACATTGCATTCCCCTGCATGGAGCGACCGGCCTGCGCGTGTGATACAGGCCGGTCCGTCGATCAAGCCGATGCCAGCACCAACCAGCCGTTCGGCGTGGCGGCGCCAAGCATTCGCACCGCGCGAGCCGCGAACCGGGCGCCGGCCGGATGACGATAGCCCTGCACGAATCCCTGACATGCTCGGTATCGATCGGCGGCAAGCGGTTCAGGAACATCGCCGCCGAAGATCAGGCCGACGTCAAAGGACGTTTCGGTTTTCCCGTTGGGTGAGATCAGGATCCGCCTGCCCACGCGCAGGAACTCGCGAAGGCGACTGGCGGCGCCCGTAGTGGTGGATCGCAAATTCAGTGCCGGTGCCTGCATCATCGCGTTCATAGTCAATTCCCCCCTTCTTCTTCGGAAATGGTGCTGCGGTCGCGCTGGTGGATGCGATCGATGACTGCCGCCCGATCGTCTGGGCAGCGGTCGAGAGCGTCGATGAGCTGTTGGACAGTGCCAATCTCGCCCAAAGTCGGGATGACGAACACGACACCGCCATCCCTGATGATGAATCCGCCCCCGGCCGCTTCAAAATCCGTCAGCCATTTGGCCGGATCGAAGTCGGCAGACATGGCGGCAAGGCGATCGACGTCAGCCACGATGGCGCGCAGTTCATCAGATTCCACAGCTTCGAAATCCATGAGCAGGTGGAGCTTTGTCTGGAGGGCGAACAGGTCCGGCGCGGGAGTTGCGACCAACTGTCGCACCGCGTCGCTATGCGCACCCACGATGCGGTCAAATTCCTGTTCCTCGGGCGTGCCCCAGGCGAAGCCAGTGGGGCGGGTCGACATGGCGCTGGCGGCGGTGGCGAGCGCTGCAACGCTCTCCTGCCATGAGACGGATAACAGGGCGTTGGTCATGCTGCGATCCTCCTGACCAGACGGGCTGTTTCTTCGGCGGCGACCTGTTGGCGCAGGCCAGCGATTTCCTCTCGCAGAAGAGCGCCGAGCGCAACGCCATGTTCCAGCGGCGAACCGGGGGCGATGAACTGGTGGGCCGTGGTCGCCTCCATCTGTGCCAGCGTGGCCTCAGCCAACGCCGCAATGCGGGACAGCTTGGGCGACAGTTCGATTGACGTGTTCATTGTGCAATCCTCCCTTCAATGGCGAGTTGGGCGACAAGTTGCGTGACTTGCCCGTGCAACGCTCGGTCGGCGTGAAGCTGATCATGCATGCGGCGCCCGGCGAGAACGTCAGCGTCAGAGCGGTGGGCAACGGCGATGAAGAAGGCCACGGCATCACCGTCAGGGACGTAACAGCCGCCGACCTGTTCGAACCGGTCGAGCCATGCCTGTGCATCGGTTGGCAAGCCCTCATCCACGCCCGCAAATCGGGCAAGGTCGGCACGAATGGCGGCGACGTCCGCGCGGTCGAGAACCCAGCTATATTCTTCGAACTGCGCCATCTTCCAGTGGGCCGCGGCAACGCTCGGCGCGGGCATGGCGATCAATTGTTCGAAGATAGCCGACCATGCAGCGTGCGCAGCCGTTTCCTCGGGCGTGTCGCTGGTGGTGGCCAGGAACGCGGCGTTGAGGCGGTCATATTCAGCGACCAGTTCGTGCCATCGGGCGTCCGATTCGACGCTTTCGGCGGTTGGTGGTATATTCTCCATAAGCATGCAGGTTCCTCCTTCGTGTGAAGGCCGGGGCGTGGTTGCAGCCATTGCTTCGGCCGTTTTGTTCAGCCAGCGCCATTGCCAGCCGAATTCGTCCGCATCGCCGCGACCACGCGCGGCAACGCTTGTTGAACTGAGATGCGATGGTGACGCGGCAAGTTCGCGCCGCCCAAAAATTTTGAGAGCGTTCCCTTTTGGACTTTCGCCTCTCTGCCGAGCCGCGCACGGGCGCCCGGCATGTCACTGATGGCCTGTAGCACCCATTCGCGAAGCTCATCGGACTCCATGAACCGGTCAGGCCCCTCCGCAACAGCGGCGACACTGGAAACTGGAGATGAGCGGAAACTGGAAACAGGCAAAGATGCAGGCAGGGAATGGTATATTAGATTCTTAGAGGCATCCTCTACTGACGGAGTCTGGAAACTCCGCAGGTTTCCGTCAGCATGCGTAGAGACATCCTCTATTGATAGTTTCCTGTCAGTAGAGACGTCCTCTACGCTCTGTGTAGAGGCATCCTCTACGCCAGATTGTTTCCGGTTTCCGCGTTTGGGTCGTTTCGCGGTGACGTCGCTGGGCTGCCAATTTCGCCAATCGTGGGTCGCTTCGATGATGCCTGATGCCGGGCCATACGTCGCATAGGTCAGTCGATATTTGCGAGCTTCGCGCTGGCCTTTCTTCGGATCGAAGGTGATGACGATAAGCCCGTGTTGGACAAGCTCATCAATCGCGTCGGCCACGCTGGCATAGTTTTTCGTCCCCATCTGTTCAGCAAGCCAACGGGCAGGGACCTGAATATGGCCGTTATTGCTGCCACGAAAGCAGGACTGGATGATGAAGAGCGCCCGAAACGCGCGATCAGAGAGGCTTGTGACGGCCTGGTGCCAGAAAACCCCGTGCGGGATCAGTGAATATTCTCTGCTCCCAAAATTGCGGATTTCGTGCAGCGCTCTGCGCTTACCGCCAGCCATTACCGCCTGCCCCTCTTCGCGAGGTTCTCCAGAACCAGCAGGCGCCACTCCCTGTCGGGCACTTCGGCGGAGTGGATGGGGAAGCCATGCCGGACGCCAAGGTCAGCGGCATAGCGCACCGCATCGCCCGACGTGCGGAACTCTCGGTCCAGATTCCCGTGACGGCACGGCGGGAAGGCAGAGACGCGATAGCGACTGGTATGATCGTTATATGAGACGATTACGCGCCGGCGCTGCTGCGGACGTAGTTCGATGACGTTCATGACGCCCCCCAATGGGTCAGTTGTGCGGCTGATGCTGGTTCACAGGCTGCGGCCTTTTCCGGCGCGCGAGGAATTTCGTGAGGGCAGGGGTGACTTGCGCCACTCCGCCCGGTAGGGATTGATTGTTCATTTGTGGAACCCCCTTCTGGAATGAACAGGCTGGCGAGACGGCTCCACCCGCCTCGCTGGCCACTCAGACATCAGGCCTGTGCCCCTGTCTGGTCATGGATGCGCCAGCCCCGCGTGAGACGGAGGCCACCGGCCCATCCCCGAGCTTTGCGATAGACTTGGAAATCCGCGTCCAGATCTTCGCCTTCAACCGGCGGCTGGACTGCGACCCGGAACCCTGCGGGCACGGCCGATATGATGATGCGGCGCTCAGGCATTCCCATCGACGCCCTCATAGGGCTTGTAGTCGATGCCCCGCTCATTGCGGCGCATACCCAGCATATCCCAGATGTTTTCGAAATGGCTGTCCAGGTCAGTGATGCCACAGGCTCGGATGATCTTGTCCGCCTCTTCGGCAATCTCCAGGACCATCGCGCGCCAAGTCGCCGCCGGGAACACGTCCGGGGCCCAGCAAACCGCATTCTGGCCGATGTAGCGGATGAGGTCCGCCGATTTCAGAATGCCCTCGAACAGCGGATCTTCATTTTCCGGGTTGGCCTTTGGCGCGGCCGGTGCGCTGTTGCCGTCAGCCATTGGCCGCGCCCGAGCGGAATGCCGCGTCGAGTTCCGAACGCCTGTAGAAGAGGTTTTTCCCTTTCCTGATCACAGGGAGCATGCCCTGTTCCGTCATCCTATAAATTTGGCGCTGCGACAGACCAACGTAATCGGCGGCACCTTTGGCGCCCTTCACCAGATCATCGCTCAGCATCTCACTCACTCCTTTATAAAACCTAAGACTAACCCTGATCCTTTTGTAGTTCCATTTGCTTCCTGTCAATACCGAAGATAAGGATTGATCCTTGAAGCGAAGGGAAACGAATGGACCTAACATATGGGCAGGTGGAAGACCTGTTAGCGCGGATGCATATGATCCCGCCGGAGCACCGAGGGGCTCTGCGGGCGCGGCTGAAGCACTTTAAGCGATTGGGATTTCCTCCTGGCGTAAACACAGGAAGCGGCCGTAGGGCTCAATATGATATGGAAGCGCTCATCAAGCTGCTGTGCGCCTTCGAGATGCTGCAACTCGGGATCAGTCCTGAACGGGCTGCCGCGATGATGAACTATTTCGCGCCGACATTAATGGTAGGAGCCGATAACCTGCGGGCCAGCGTGTTGGACCCAACTACAGACGAATTCTTGATCATTTTCGATCCTTTTGCGCTCGCAAGGATCTCGGACCAGGCAAGGGAAATTGAGGATAACAGCACAAAAGCAGATGAAGCATTCATCAAATTGCCAGGCAGCTTCTTCTGCGCCTTAGGTTCGAGACATGCTCAGCTGATACGGCGCCGCAGAACGGCTGTCATAAATCTCTCATTGGTGCTTTCCAATGCAGCAGAATTCCTCGGGCAGCATGAGGAAATAACGAGGAGCGCCTTTGCTCGGGCACTTAATGACTGGGCGGACGATATGGCGTCTAAGCCGTGGGAGCCTCATCCGTGACTAGCATCCGCCGCCGCACCTGGACCGCCCCCAACGGCGAGGAAAAGACGGCGTGGCTGGTCGACTATAAGGACGCGGCCGGGACGCGCCGTGCCAAGCAGTTCGACCGCAAGAAGGACGCGGAAGCGTGGCGGACCCAAGCGACGCATGACGTCAGCAAGGGCCTGCACACGCCTGATTCGCAAAGCATCACGATCGCCAAGGCAGCGGAACTGTGGATCAAGCGCGGCGAGCGGGAGAATCTGGAGGTGTCGACGCTGGCCGCCTATCGCCAGCACGTGAAGCTCCACATCGTTCCGCTCTGCGGCGACAGGAAGCTGAGCCAGATCACCCGGCCGATGGCTGAAGGCTGGCGGGATGACCTGATGGACAAGCTGTCCCGGCCGATGGCGTCGCGCGTGCTGCGTTCCCTGACCGCCATCATCAGCGAGGCGCAGGGCCGCGGTCACGTCGCGCAGAATGTCGTGGCGGGCGTGAAGATGCGGCGGGCCAAGCGCGAGAAGCCTAAGATAGTCATTCCGACCAAGGCCGAATTGAAGGCGGTGCTGGAGGCCGCCAGCGCGTCGGCTGAGCCGATGGCCCACCCTTTGGCGCTACTGGCGATCTTTGCCGGCCTTCGCGCGTCGGAACTGCGCGGTCTGCCCTGGCGGTGCATCGACTTGAAAGCCGGCACGGTAACGGTCGACCAGCGTGCCGACCTGAAAAACGTCATCGGCCCGCCGAAGTCGGAGGCCGGGCACCGGACCATCCCCCTCCCCTCATCGGCTATCAATGCGCTCACGGCGTGGAAGCTCGCCTGTCCGCCCACTGATCAGGATATCGTCTTCCCATCGCTGGCCAAGCGGGTGATGAGCCATCAATACATGAACGTGAACATCATGGGCGCCATCCAAATTGCAGCCGGGATTACCGATCCAGTCGTGAAGGATGGCAAGCTGGCGCTGGACAAAGAACAGCAGCCGATAATGGCGCAACGCTACACCCTGCACGACTTCCGCCATGCCGCCGCCTCACTGTGGATCGAACAGCGGGTGAACCCAAAGCGCGTGCAGAAGTGGATGGGGCACAGTTCGATTCAGGTAACGTTCGACACCTACGGCCATTTGTTCGACCAGGCTGATCAGGACAACGCCATTGCCGCCGCGATTGAAATGGAAATTCTGGGCCGCTAACCGACAATCACAGCCACAGGGAGCCGGAACAGTTGATATTCGTTGGCACTCCATGAGCTTGGCAGACCACACTATCGCAGCGTTGGCGGCTCAAGCGATCGTCGGTCGACTCACTCGAAACTGGTGGACCGGGGCCGCGCTGTCGTCAGCCTATTTCGTCGGCCGCGAAATTGCCCAGGCGGAATATCGCTGGATCGAACGCTTCGGCGGGGGACTGCGTGCCAACATGCCTTGGTGGGGTCCGCTCGATGTCCGCGTTTGGCCAAAGCTGGATCAATGGGTGGACTGGATCGGGCCGGTTGTAATCACATGCCTGACCGCTTGGATCATTCATCGGCGCCAACGATAGAACGCAGCCATCAACGCAGCTTCAGGCCGCAATCAAGCTCCGCACCGCCAAATCGGCCTCATGCTCGCGCGCCTTGCCCAGCTCGTAGCGCGCCTGCATCCGCATCAGCGTCTCGGCCTTCACGCCAAAGGCATGCTCAAAGCGAATCGCCATGTCGGCGGAAAGGGCCGCCCGCCCATTCAGAAGCGAGCTGATCGACCGCCGGCTGACGCCAAACGCCTCCGCCAGATCATTGACCGAAACGCCGTGCGCTTCGACAACTCCGTCTTCAACCATGCCCCGACATGGATCGAAAGGGAGGGGTGCACCTTGATAGGCATCGGGATAGTCCTTCAATCGATCGACCGGCACCCAATTTATAGCCGCGTCTTGGGGCTGCTCAATTCGCGGCCGGATTTTGATGATCGCGAATTCACAACAAACCAGTTTGATGATCGAAAAATGCCATTTCGCTAACAACAAAAGTTCTAGTCTTCATTCTACGATCATCAAAATGCCTCTCGCCCTTCGGCTATGTTCAGCAGCTGCGCAAAAGCAAACACAGCTGACCGCCGACCGGATGCAGCAACCAATTCGATCAACATGCCATGATCGCGCAATCTGCGGACAATCCCCCTGGCGGTCGGCCCAGGAATATCAGCGGACTGGATGAAATCCGGGGTGCTGAAAATTGGATGCACGAACATCCAGTCAAGCGCGCGAACGCCGTATTGAGAGTGCGTGGCCTCGACAATCCAGTCCCGCAATTCCTCGTGCAGCTTCAGGATAGCACGCGCCTTGCCAATATTGACCTCCGCTTGCGCCGTCACAGCTCTGAGGAAAAAGGCCACCCAGCCGGTCCAATCACCATCGCGCGAGATTGCAAGCAGGCGGTCATAATATTCCGCCCGATGGGCCTCCAGATATTCAGACAGGTAGAAATTCGGCTGCGACAGCAGGCCATGGGTGTGCAGGAACAATGGGATTACCAACCGCCCCAACCGGCCGTTGCCATCCAAAAAGGGGTGAATCGCTTCAAACTCGGCATGCACGATCGCCAGCTGCACGAGCCGGTCGGGCGCGTCCGCGTGAATATAGTTCTCCCAGGCATTCATGCAGCCCGGCAGATCATCCGCACCGCAAGGCACGAACCGCGCCTGTTCGATTGTGCATCCTTCGGTTCCAATCCAGTTGGGGATGCGCCGATATTCGCCTGGATCTTTATTCCGCCCTCTCACCCCATCCATGAGAACGCGATGCGCAGCCTTGATCAACCGTTGCGACAACGGAAGTCCCTCCGCCATGAGACGCACCGCCTCATGTAACGCTGCCCGATAGTTCAGGACTTCACGGATATCCGCCTTCTTTGGGGTGCTTTCATCATCGGGAGCGCCTGCGGCCTCGAACTCCAATACTTCACCCAATGTTGCCTGGGTGCCCTCGATTCGACTGGACAGCACAGCTTCTTGAGCGGTCAGGGGCGACAAGAGAACATTGGGGTTCGGGATCCCGGAAAGCACGCCCTCATAGCGGGCGACGGCCGCGTTCGCCGGCCCCACCAATGGAAACAGTTGAGCAAGATCCAGATCGGCGGGAGGAAACTGCCCCAGATGATAGAGTATCGCCAAACTTCGTCCCCTGCGCTGCTGCCCGCACTGATGGGGACGACAACACCATGTCGTCAATGCAAATTCGCAATGAGCTTTAAGAGCTACCTGCTGCGCGTTCCGGTCCAGCGTCGAACGCCATCTTTTCACGCCACGCTCCGCCCTTAATCTAGGGACGCCAGCCATCCCTATGCAACATGGATGCAACATGGAGCCAAAATTCCTCAGAAAACCGTGCCATCTTGCCGCACTCTGACTCCGTCAATCAAGGTTCGAATCCTTGTCGGGCATCCAGACTTTCCTCCAAATCCTCGACTGACCGCAAAAAGTGCCCGGCCTTGGCCTCAAAGGACGCCCGAGCCGGTCAATGCCTTTTCAGGAACCGGCATTCCCTGGCCAGGCGGCGTCCCACGTCCCATGAGGATCTGTAGACCGCCATGCCCTTGCGGACCTGTTCGCAGGACATGTTGAGTCCTCCGGCATAGACGATGGCGATCGTGCGCCCATAGGCGTCGCGCGCGACAGGGACGATGGTGATGGGATCGCGCAATGCGCGCTTCAGGCTTTCCCTGCTTTGCCGGGAATTATCCTGCGGGCAGGCTTTCCGCTTGCGACATCGGTTGATGATGTCGGGAGCCTCAATGGCAAGGAGCCTGATCGGTTCGCCGTTGACGCGCAGCGTGCCGCCATCCACCACCGTCAGGGCTGAGGCAAAGAACAGCGCAGCAATCATCGGCCGAACCACGCGCCGTCAACGGCAACGCCCGGCTTACCGCTCATGCTCTCCCCGCCGCGGCTGCCAATAACAGGGCGATCCTGCTTCTGAAATCATCCGCCCGCCACATTTCGGTCAACAATCCCAAGCCCGAACCATCTCCCTGCTTATACTCGATATTCCATTCTATTTTATCATTTTAAATGAATATGTTCCGTTCCGATACAGAATATCGGAATTTCCGGTCGCGGACCATTCATGGTGGTACGGAATTTGCGCCAGGGAGCGGCATCGACGGCAGGCATTTAGCCCGCAGCGAATCTGGATTCCAAGTGCACGGAGGAAACTGGAAGAGCGAAGAAGCATGTCTGCGGGCCGGCCGAACCACGCCACACCCAACCGCTCTTCCAGTCCGCGTCTTGCCACGCCATCCGGGGGAAAGGGCGGCGTTCAGCGCGACGCAATCAGGACGGGTCGGTCGCCGCCCGCCTGCGCCATCATCCGGGCGTGGTGATCGGTGCGGAGCCGGTTCAACATATCATCGCGTTGCCACATATCGTTGGCGACGATGATCCATGCTTCAAACCGCGAATTCCCTGCAATCTGCGGCGGCAAGGGCGTCAGCCGCCCCATCGCCCTGACGGCGCGCAGCGACAGGCGGTCGACGGCCCGCGACGACGAAGGCTGCGCAAGCGAGACGGCTTGCGGCCGCCCCAGTTCATCCAGGCGGAACTCAACCCGGGCATAGCCAGTCGCGGAACGATCGAAACTCTGCTCGGCGGCCCGGCGAATGCTGCCGGTCAGGCGGTTTGCGGTTCGGTCCTGCCATTTTTCATAGCTCATCTCCTTTTCCGGGGACGCAATGACGGTAAGTTGATCGCCCGGCTGCCTGGCACTCACCCCTGTCGACAGCAGCAAGGACGAGCAAAGGACCAAATATCTGGCACGCATAGGGGCCTCCTCTGCTGGTATAATGCTATGTTGGATTGCGACTGCGGTCGTATCTGATGACCGAAAGATGCGTGAAGCTATATATTACAAAATACGCAATTTGTGTAATGAAGATAAATCTTCATTCTCATCAGCATAGGAAATATTTCAACATTGGCCTTCATCAGGCCCGTCTGGAGATCGCTCCCGGCGCTGGCGGGGATTTCCGTCAACCCCCTGTCATTTATCGGTTTTGACGTGAGGGAAGAAGCGTTGGGCCAGCGACTCGACTCCTCCCGCGCCGCAGCGGCTCAGCCTTTTCAGGAGACGATGCTCGTCCCCACCGCTTCCGCCACCTTGATGCCGTCAATGGCCGCTGAAAGGATGCCGCCCGCATAGCCTGCCCCCTCTCCGGCGGGATAGAGACCTGCCACGTTCAGGCTCTGAAAATCCTTGCCCCGCGTGATGCGGATGGGGGAAGAGGTGCGCGTCTCGACCCCGGTCATCACCGCATCGGGATGGTCGTAGCGCGCAATCTGTCGGCCAAAGGCGGGAATTGCCTCACGAAATGCCTCCAGCACGAATTCGGGCAGGCAG
>Ga0207698_10000887_pt1 | contig 17369 bp, 21 predicted proteins | sample KBSCornC22_FD_184298 | JGI IMG/M metagenome (GOLD analysis project Ga0207698, IMG submission 184298) | Corn rhizosphere microbial communities from Kellogg Biological Station, Michigan, USA - KBS Corn C2-2 (SPAdes) (version 2) | ecosystem: Host-associated > Plants > Roots > Rhizosphere > Soil ...
CCAGCCCGCACGGAGAACCTCTTCGACGACCGCTGAACCTGATCCCGCCGAATAGGGCGGATCGGCGAAGATGAGGTCGAAGGGCTGCGACGAAGGCAGCGCCGAAGCCGAGCGGGCGAGCAGCTGCGCCCGCTTGACCGCGCCTAGAGCTTCTATGTTCGTGCGGATTGCCGCGATTGCGTGCATGTCTTGCTCCACGAAGCAGGCGAACGCGGCCCCGCGGGACAGCGCTTCCAAACCAAGGGCGCCGCTGCCGGCGAAGAGGTCGGCCACGCGCATCCCGTCGAACGTGCCGATTCGGCTCGCGAGCATGTTGAATAACATCTCGCGAACCCGGTCCGCCGTCGGCCGCGTCGCCATCCCCTGCGGTGAGAACAGGGTTCGCCCGCGCCACTCGCCGGCAATGATCCTCACTAGAGCGTCTTCCGGAAAGCTTCGAGCTCGGCGCGGTGGACCTCGTCCACCTGGCCCGGTTCCAGTCCCACGAGTGTGAATGGGCCGTAGGCGGTGCGGATCAGCCGCGATACCTGGAGGCCGAGATGCGCGAGCACCCGCCGAACCTCGCGGTTCTTGCCCTCGGTGAGGCTGAGCTCGATCCAGCCGTTCCGTCCCGTTCGCCGCTCCAGGTTGGCGATGATCGATCCGTAGTGCACGCCGTCGATCGTAATCCCCTCGGCCAGTCGGTCGAGATCGGCTTGGGTGACATTGCCGAAGGCGCGAGCCCGATAGCGGCGAACGACCGCTGTTCGCGGCAATTCCAGCTTGCGCTTGAGTTCCCCGTCGTTGGTGAGGAGGAGGAGGCCCTCAGTCGTGAAATCCAGCCGGCCGACTGGCATCACTCGCGGCAGGCCCGGTGGCAAGCGATCGTAGATTGTCGCGCGTTCTTTCGGGTCGCGAGCGGCAGTGATCGTCCCTTGCGGCTTGTAGAACCGGAACAGGCGCGTCGTCTCAGTGGCCCGGACCGGTTTTCCGTCCACGGTCACTCCACGAAGAGTCTCGAGAAGGGTGGCAGGCGTGGTCAGCACTTCCCCATCCAGCGCAATCCGGCCGTCGGCGATCATCCGCTCGATGTCTCGCCGCGACGCTACGCCCGCGCGAGCGAGCAGCTTCGCGATCCGCTGCGGTCCATCTTCGCGTGGGGAGTTTCGAGTGGCTCGGCGCGGCACTGGATCGCCCTTCGTTCGTTTCGGGTTCAAAGCGAGTTGTCCTGTCTGGGGGCGTGATGCTGTTCGGGAAGCGTAAGCGGGTCGTCAAGCGTATCCTCATCGTCGAGGATGAACCGCTGATTGCGTTCGACAATGAGACGATGCTGACCGACCTCGGCTATGAGGTGGTGGCAACGGTAGACGATTTCGACCGGGCGGTGGCGCTGCTCGATCCTCAGAACGTCGATCTGGTGCTGAGCGATCTGCGCCTGAGTGGTACCAGGACCGGGATCGATTTGGCGCGCGCCGCTCGGAACAAAGCGGTCCCCGTGATGCTCTCGACGGGCTACAACATACCCGAGGAGGCGAGGGCGTTGGTGCTCGGCTGGCTCCAGAAACCGTATAGCGAGCGGCAGCTGAAGAATGCGCTCGAGGCCGTCGACCGACTTCTCGGCGGAGAGAAGGTCAAACCCGGCAAAGGATTCGAATTGTTCGCGACCGAGCAATAAGAGCGCCGTTCAGACAAGGGCTAGGCAGCCTCTGAAACACCGCTAAGCTGAACCTTCACGACAACAGGAGGCACATCTTGGCGACTGCGGCGATTGCGCGGCCAAAAGGGTGGAAACTGCTCAAGGCGGCGCTTGCGAACCGCAAGTCGGCGACAATGCTGGCATTCGGCTTCTCGTCGGGTCTGCCGTTTTCGCTGCTGGTCGGGACGCTGACCGCCTGGCTTGGCGAAGTCGGCGTAAAGCTTGCAACGATCGGCATCTTCTCGTGGATCGGGCTCGCCTACTCATTCCAGTTTCTCTGGTCGCCGGTTGTCGATCGGGTACGACTTCCGGTTCTGGACCGCCTGGGGCACCGGAAGAGCTGGATCGCGCTTGGCCAGGCCATCATCGCGATCTGCATGGCGCTGCTGGCACTCACCGACCCCGCCGCTCACATCGGCAGTTTCGTCCTGATCGCCTTCGTCGCGGCGATTGCTTCTTCAAGCCACGACATCGCGATCAACGGCTGGCGGATCGATCAGGCGGATGAAGAGACGCCGCTTGAGCTGCTCGCCGCGCTTTACCAGTTCGGATATCGCACCGCGGCGATTGTCGGAGGGGCGGTGGCGCTGGTGCTGGCGGCGCGAATGAGCTGGCCGGACGTCTATCTCATCATGGGCGCAATTTTTGTCGCCCTGCTGCTGGTGGTGACGCTGAGAGCCTCCGATAGCCCCCGGCCCGAGCGGCAGTCGCTATACGGGGCCCTGGCGCAGCCGGGCGCTCTCAAGCCGGGAATCCGCGCTACCCTTCTGGCGATTGTTGGAGCGAGCTGGGCCTGGGCCATCCTGAGGCTCATCACCTTCGCTGCGGCGATGCTGGCGCCGCCCGCGGCGGGAGTTAAGCCGCCATCAGTTGCCGATTTTAGCAAGACCTGGGGCGTGTTGATCATCATCGCGACGGTGTTTGTTCCTCTCGCGGTTGCGACTGTGGCAAACCTGCTCGCGAAGAGTCCCGATCGGGTGCTTGCCGACCATGATCCCGCCCACGGTCCCGGCCGCACGGTGATGAACCACCTGTACTCGGCGCTGGTCGATCCCCTGTCGGATCTGGTGAAGCGGATGGGATGGGGGGTTCTCGCGGCCATCGGATTCATCCTGACCTATGCGATCTGCTACAATATCTGGGCGAGTTTCGCTTATCCCTTTTACCTCGACTACATGCACTACACGAAGGACGAAGTCGCGTTCGCTTCGAAGATCTTCGGGATCATCATGACGATGCTCGGGATCAGCCTTGGCGGCTATCTGTTCGCAAGGCTTGGGCGCTTCCCGACGATCCTGCTCGGTGCGGTGCTGCCACCGCTCGGCAACTTTCTTTACGCCGATCTCGCCGACGGAAGCCCGAACATCGATGCGTTCTCTCACGCCTTGCGCCTCGATTCGCTGGCGCAAGTGTTCGGCAGCGACGAGCGAATGATGCGGCTGCTGCTGGCGATCAGCTACGAGAACATCACCGTCGGCCTCGCCCTGACCGCATTCGTCGCCTACGTCACCAGCATCGTCAGCAAGAAATTTGGCGCAATTCAATACGCTCTGCTCGGCTCCCTGCTGTCTCTGGTAGGCACGCTCGGCCGCGCGCCCGTGGGTGCGGCGTTCGACGCTTATGGATATGCACCGGTGTTCCGCTGGACCGCGGCGACAGCGCTCGTCTCCACGGTTTTCGTTCTGCTCGAATGGGTTCGCGTGTCGGTGCAGGAAAAGCGCGCGCGAACAGTTGAGGATGACGCCCTGCTGCGGGGAAAGGCGCAGGAGGCGATTGCGGAGACCGGAGAGCCCGCGCGCTAATCGGGAATCGTGCCGTTCGCCTCCAGCGCCTGTCCGGCAAGATAGAGCGAGCCGAAGATCAGTACGCGCGCGGGCTGCGCGATCCGGTTGAGTGCTGCTTGGAGACCGTCGTTGGCGGTCTTTTCGAATCCGAGTTCTTCAGAAAGCTCGGCCAAATCCTCCGGCGAACGGCTTTCATGGCCGGGAATGGCAAGCGTGTGCACCGCAGAGGCCATTCCAGAGAACGGCCGGAGCAGCGCTCTCGCATCTTTGGTTTTGAGCGATGCGAAAAGGAGCACCAGCGGCAAGGTCCCACCCCAATGGCGGGAAGCGTAATCCGCGATTTCTCGGGCTGCCGCGCCATTGTGGGCCCCGTCGACCCAAAGCTCACTTCCTCGCGGGAGTTGATCGACCAGCGCGCCCGTTTCGAGCTTCTGAAGCCGTGCGGGCCAGGAGGCTGCCTGGATGCCGTCCGCCATCGCCTCGGGTGAAAGATGCAGCTGATCCTGATGCCGCAGGACTGCGACGGTCAACGCAGCATTGTCGGCCTGGTGCCGCCCGGGAAGGGTGGGGAGGGGGAGATCGAGCGGGCCGTGGCGATCGTGGTAACGGATGCGATCACGGATGACTCGCGCATCCCAAAGGGCACCCCGGGCGATCCATAGCGCGCCGGCTTTCTCGGCCATCTGCTGCACCCGCTGGGCGGCTTCGGGCGGGTAGCGTTGGGTGACGAGCGGAACACCGCGCTTAGCGATCCCAGCTTTCTCGCCCGCGATGTGGGCGAGGCTCCGCCCAAGCCAATTGGTGTGGTCCATTCCGAGACCGGCAATCGCGCAGATCAGTGGCTTCTCAATCACGTTCGTCGCATCAAGGCGGCCGCCGAGCCCAACCTCAAGGATGCAGGCGTCGGCCGGAGTGTCAGCGAAGGCGAGCAGCGCGACCGCAGTCGTGACTTCGAAAAAGCTCGCTTGAACGTCGGCTCCAACACTCAGCACGCGTTCGAGCAATTGCGAGAGTTCCTCGTCGGCGATGAGCTTTCCCGCAATCCGGATCCGCTCATTGAATCGGACCAGATGGGGGCTGGTAAAGACGTGAACCTTCAGCCCTGCCGCTTCCAGAATTGCTCGGAGGAAGGCGCAGGTGGACCCTTTGCCGTTGGTGCCCGCAACATGGATCACCGGCGGTAGCCGGTCCTGCGGTCGGCCAAGGCGATCGAGAAGTTCGGAAATCCGCTCCAGCCCGAGCCTATCGCCAGCGGGCGAGAGCTTCGCCAGCCGATCCAGTTGCGCCTGGACGGCCGGACTCTCCGACCGCGCGAAATCGGCCATCAGGCCGCTTTCTTCTCCGGTGTCGTGTAGGCGATCACCGACGCTAGCTTGTCCTTCAGCTGCTGGCGCGGGACAACCATGTCGATCATCCCGTGGGCAAGCAGGTACTCTGCGCGCTGAAAGCCCTCGGGCAGTTTCTCCCGGATCGTCTGTTCGATTACTCGTTGACCCGCAAAGCCGATGAGGGCCCCGGGCTCGGCGATCTGGATATCTCCAAGCATCGCGTAGGACGCGGTCACTCCTCCGGTGGTCGGATCGGTGAGCACCACGATGTATGGCAACCCCGCTTCTCTGAGCTCTGCAATGGCGACCGTCGTCCGCGGAAGCTGCATCAGCGACAGCACGGCTTCCTGCATTCGCGCGCCGCCCGACGCGGTGAAGATGATGTAGGGGAGTTGGGCCTCGATCGCCGCGCGGACTCCGGCGACGAATGCCGCGCCGACCGCCGTCCCCATGGATCCTCCCATGAAAGCGAAATCCTGTACTCCAACGATGGCCTCGCGGCCGCCAATTGTGCCTCGCGCGTTCTGAAGTGCGTCACGCTCACCGGTCTTTCCGCGCGCATCCTTCAGTCGGTCGGTATACCGCTTCGTATCGCGGAATTTGAGCGGGTCCTCCCGCACCACCGGCGAGGACAGAAGGTCGTATTTGTCATCGAAGGTGTAGCGAAAACGAAGCTTTGGCCCAACGCGGTCATGAAAATCGCAGCGCGGGCAAACGCGAAGATTGTCTTCCCATTCCTTGAGAAAGACCATCGTCCCGCATTTTCCGCATTTGTGCCAAAGCGTCTCGGAGGTCTGGCGCTTTGGGAGGAAAGGGATTCCGGCGCGGACCTTGCTAAGCCAACTCATGGATCGCTCCTTTGCCGGCGCGACTAGCGCTCGGCAGGCGCCAAGTCGAATCTAGCGGTAGCGGTAGAGCCTATAAAGATGCAGCGATCTCGCGTGCGGCCGCCGCCGGATCGGCTGCCTCGGTAATCGGGCGGCCAATGACGAGGATCGATGCGCCATCGGCCACCGCAGCGCCGGGAGTCACCACACGCTTCTGGTCCCCGACGGCACTTCCTTCCGGCCGAACGCCGGGAACAACAAAGAAGCCGTCGGTCCAGCCCGAGTGCGCGGCTTTCACTTCCGCGCCTGAGCAGACAATCCCATCCAACCCGGAGTCGCGAGCCAGCGCGGCGAGCCGCTGGACCTGGTCGTGAGGGGCATCATCCACGCCGATTGATTGCAAGTCGCTTTGATCGAGGCTGGTTAGGACGGTCACCGCGACGACTTTGGTGTTCTGCCCTGCGGCCGCCTTGGCGGCTTCCAGCATCGCTCGTCCGCCTGCGGCGTGAACGGTGACGACGGCAGGCAGGAGAGGGGCCAGCGACCGCATCGCTCCGGCGACGGTGTTGGGGATGTCGTGAAGTTTCAAATCGAGGAACAAAGGAATGCCGATCTCGGCGATGCGCGCGACCCCTTCCGGCCCGTTTGCGCAGAAGAATTCGAGCCCGAGCTTCACTCCGCCCACAGATCCTCGAAGCGCTTGCGCGAGTTCCGTCGCCCTCCGCAGGCCGGGCGTATCGATCGCGACAAAAACCGGGTTCACTCGAACTCCTCTTCGTTTGGAGCGGCAGGAACCGTAGCTCTTGCCACCTCGCCTTTGCGCAAGCGCCACAGCCGAGCGCGATAAAAGACGTAAGCGGGCAACCACCCCAAAAGTAACATCAGAGCAAGCAGGACCGGGATTTTGATGTCAGCCTGAAGATTGCCCCAGAGATTGATCGTCACGTCACGCCAATTCTCGATTGCGAGCGACGTCAAAAGAGCCACCACCACCAGCCAGAACAGCAAGTTCAGAAACCGCATGAGGCCTCCCCTCAATCAAGCCTTAGGTGAGCGCCAGCTTGAACGCCAGAAGCAGCAGATTTCATCGCGCTGAAGCCTCGCCTCGTCGCACCGGCTCAATCGACCCGTTGAGACCCTGGTCCAGTCCAGCAACAGCGGCGGCAAGGGGAGGGTCCGATTTGAAGAAGAGCTATCTTGCCGGCGCCGCGGGAGTGGTCCTCGTCGGTGCCGCGCTAATCGCGAGCCGCTCTTCTACGGTGCATCATCATTCCGCCAAAGTGGCCCCAGCCTATGCGCGCCTGGCGACCGTCTCGACGGCTGCGCGGCACGATGTCGATTACACGCTTCTGGACTCCCGCCTCCAGCAGCTCATGAAGAAGCCGTTCATGGTTGGCCTTGCGGTTGGGGTCGTCGAAAACGGGCGGATCACCTTCCTGCGCGGCTACGGGCACACGCTTGCGGGTTCTGACGAGCAGGTTACCCCGGCAACCGTATTCCGCTGGGCCTCCCTCTCGAAAGGCGTGGCGGCGACCACCGTCGTAAAGCTCGCGGAAGAGGGGAAGGTGGACCTCAACGCGCCTATCTCCACCTACCACACCAGCTTGCGGCTGCCCGGGGGCGCAGAGCAACGCGCGAGCGTCATCGACCTGTTGAGCCACCGCTTGGGGATTTACCACAATGCGGATGACCCGCGGCTCGAAAGCGGTGAAGATCCGAAAGAATTGCGATCGGAACTTGGGCAGCTCGATTTGGTGTGCCAACCGGGCACCTGTTGGAATTACGAGAACGTCGCCTATGACGATTCCTCCGAGATCGTCGCCAACGTCACGCATGAGCCCTACCAGACGGTTGTCCAGCGGATGCTCTTCGATCCGATCGGAATGACCAGCGCCAGCTTGACGAAGGACGGGCTGGAAAGCTCGCCGAGCTGGGCACGGCCGCACAGCACGGGAGGGCGGCCGCTCCAGGTTTCCGACAACTACTACAAGATACCGGGGGCGGGCGGCGTCAACAGCGATATCAAGGATTTGACATTGTGGATGCTCGCTCAAATGGGCGAGATGCCGGGAGTGCTTTCGCCCAAGGTGCTGAATCAGCTGCACGCGCGGCTAGTGAAGACTCCGAACGAGCGTGGCCGGCTGCATATGCCTGCCGGTGAACCCCTGGAAAGCGCCTGGTACGGACTCGGCTGGAGAAGCTACGATTATGCCGGCCACGCGATCGTCGGCCATCGCGGCGGCGTTGACGGGTACCGTTCGCTCATTCTGTTCGACCCGCAAAAGAAGAGCGGAGTCGTGGCGCTGTGGAACAGCAATACCAACCAGCCGGGCGGACTGGAGTTCGAGGTGATGGATCAGGTTTATCACCAGCCGTTTCACGACTGGCTGCACATCTCAGGCGCGTCTGAAGCGAAGGCCGAAGAAGAGTCCAATGACAGCGGAGATTCCGGGGTTCGAACCCATTCGCGTTAACGGGCGGATCGGCTGAATCTGGCGGAATTCCGCTGGATTCGGATTCGTAACAATAGCTATGGTACAACATGTTCGCAGGTGCCGAGGGAAGGGCATGGCGCCCGTGACAGCGAGAGCTGCCGCCGCCTTTAGTAGCTGGAGCCGGCTATGAGCGAAGAAGACCTGGTCTTTCATCGCCAGCGTGAGCAAAACTGCCGCGAACTGGCGGAGCATGCCACCGATCCTGAAGTCCGCCGCCGTCACGAGGAACTCGCAAAGCTGCACGCCGAACTGGCGCATCCCGCCGCGCAGCACTGAGGTTTCGCGAACCCGCGTTTACTTGCCAGACGCGACCTTTGTCGTGCTGGCGGTGGGATCCATCCCGTACACGTCCTTGACGAACGTCAGCTGCCCATTCTGCGCCTGGGCGGTCAGGTAGGTCACATAGACCGGAACCGGTTGGGTCAGCTGCTCCGCATATTCCGGCTGGTCCGTTTGCATTGGATCATGCCCGATTAGCCACCTCGCCAGCAGCGGAGCATTTTCCAGACGAATGCACCCGTTGCTGCGGGTCCGCTGAGACAAGGAGAAGAGGTTGCGGTCGCCCGGATCAGTGTCGTGCAGATAGATGTCCTGCGGGTTTGCAAACGGGAATTTCAGCTGACCCATGAAATTGTCAGGCCCCGGGTCCTGACGGATGCGGATGCTGACCTTACCCGCGCGCACGCCTTTCCAGTCTACTTCGCTGGCCGGGATAACCTTCGCATCCCGAGTCCAGTCCGACATCACCTTGAATCCGCGTGCCTTGAGATATTTTTCCCCCTCCGCTGCGTAGCGCGGCGCGATATTGAGCCGCGTCAGCGTGTCCGAGGAATTCCAATAGGGATTGTGGATCACGTAATAGATCATGCTGGTGATCAGCGGCGTGCGCGTATCGGGCCGGTTCTTCAGAAATTGTCCGTTGTCGCCAACGACCACTTTCATCGATCCCACAGGGACGCCATCCTGATACATGTACAGCATCTGCGTCGCGGCGTTCACCATCACGAAGCGGCCGTTCGCCGGCATCCCGCGGGCACGATCGAGATTAGCCACCACTCGTGGATCGGCGACTGTCGCTCCGCTCGCCTGCATCTGGCGCCAGGCAGCGTCGCGGATGGAGGTATACACTGCGTTCGGGTTTGCGATCTTCTGCACATAAGCCTGCAGCGAAGGCGCGACCGAAGCGGCGAGGAGAACCTCGACGGGCTGGACCGGCTGCGGCCTCTGAAACCCGTAACCGTACGTCATCCCGGGAACAGGCTGCTTCATCGTCCGGGCGTAGAGCACCAGAGCCTCTGAGAGCGTGTGTTCGGCGTAGGCCACTGCTGCCGGATCCCCGGTGGAGGCGCGCTGGATCGCCGCCTGCACGACCGAGGCGATTTCGGGGCCGCCGTTGAGCCCGTCGAGAGACGAGCGTTGAAGGACCGCCACCAGGTCGTTTGCCGCTGGATTGACTGCACCGCCACGAAACCAGATCGGCGAATATTGCCAAGTGGCGTAGAATGATTGCACCTGCGAGGCGCTGGGCAGGTTCGCCGACTGATATGGCAGCGTGGAGATCGATGGGGCGGCGGGTGCGGCCGTTGCTGCCTCGACAAAGCCCGATTGCAGAAAGAGAGCAACGCCGGCGGCGAATAGGATCCCTGTTTTCATAGCACTGGATTAATTGAAGGAATCCGCCTGAACAACGCATTGCCAACGCCCGGATGCCTTTTGGTACCCGGGCGTGGCATTAAAGACTCAGTGGCGGACGTCGCCGATCAGGCGCCGATCAGGACGGGGGTGCCCACATCGGTTATTGTGAACAACTTCTTCGCAAACGGGGTCGGCAGATGGACGCAACCGTGTGAGGACGGCTCACCTGGAGTTCCGCCGGCGTGTAACGCGGCCCCGTACGAGGTGAAGAATTCGGAATAGGGCATCGGCGCATCTTCATATTTTTTCGATCGATGCATCACTTCCTTGTTCAGAATTTGAAACTGGCCGGTCGGGGTGTCGTAGCCAGGTCGGCCGCTGGAGATCGAGGAGGCGGCCATCAAGGTGTTGCCGCGGTAGACAAAGGCGAGCTGGTCGCTGAGGCTGATGACCACCCGCTCGGGACCGGCGCTGTCCGGGACGTCACGCCAAACATATTGGCCCGGCTTGAGGCTGTCTTTGCCAAAGGCGTCCATCATGTCTTCATGCGCATTGATTGCAGCGTCGCTCGCTGCGGCCTGCGCCTGATAACTTTCCGAATCCATTGCAGCGGAAACGGCGGGGGTCGTAAAGACGAATGCAGCCGTTGCCGCCAGCGCTACTGCTAGCTTCTTCATTTCACACCTGAATTTTTTTGTTGACTTTTGCGGAATCAATGCTCCGCAGCCGATTCGGGTTCCTTAAAATGTACCGAACGGCAGTCGGACCGGTCACTCGCTGCTTCGGAATGCGGCGTAACTTCCGTAGCTTGCGACGGCAAAGGGCGTGAAATAGGTAAGGATGAGTTTCCACCAGACTGGCCAGTGGCCAGTGAAAATCTCCGGGCCCTGATTGATCGTGTTGAGAATCGTGCCGATGATCAGGGCGACCTTGAGTGAGCGTAAAACTCCGGTCCAGGAAAATGTGCGCCGAAGTGCCTCCCGTCGCGAGTTCATGAGGCAGCGCTGCCACAGGCCCAAACCGTGACGCAAGAGAAGACCCGTTGCGGCCCCGGAACCGTTTGGCCGCCCGAACGCTGAAGCAGCCTCAGTCAACCACAGGGGATTTGCGATGAAGTTGAGCACCAGCGTTGCGGTGGCTTTGGGAATTGTCGCCCTTGCCGCTTGCCATAAGAACCCGGCTGACCAGCAGGCAGCGAACGTCGAGTCCAATTACGACAATGAGGCTGCGAATATCCAAAGCAACGCCGATAACGAGGCGCAGGCAATTCAGAACTCCGCGGATAACGAAGCCTCGGCAATCAAGAATGAAGGCGAGAACAAGGCTGCCGAGATCCGCAATGCAGCCGATAATTCCAGCTCCAACGCCGCCGACAACAAGACAGAGAAGACAGACAAAAAAGGCAAATAGGCCTAGAAAACGAAAAGGGCGCCAGGCCTGCTGGCCTGGCGCCCTTCCTTTTGCGCGCTCGCCGTCGGGAGACTTTAGAGATTACCCGTAAGCAGCAGGATGATGACGATGATCAGGATCAGGCCGAGGAGGCCGGAAGGCCCATAGCCCCAGCCACGCGAAAAGCCCCACGTTGGCAGGGCGCCAATGAGGAGCAGAATCAGAATGATAATCAGAATGGTACCCACGCGGACCTCCCATTGTTTTGTTATCGGTTGAGAGGCGTAACGGTCGGGGGCGACGAGAGTTGCAGCAGATTTTGGGACTTCAGTAGACGCGCCTTTGAGCAGTTATCAGCATCCTAAGCAGCATAGCGACGGGCCGGGGCACTCCGACTTTGCCTTCCAGCCAAAGGCTGACGGCTGAACGGGAGACGCCGATTGCGTTGGCAAGGTCGCTCTGGGTTCGATAGCCGAGGGTGCGCATCGCCCTCCGGAGTTCTTCCGGCGCCATCGAAGCAAGCATTTCGCCATTCGGCGGGTCCTCGGTCATACGGCTATTTAGATCGCATCCGGACCCTTGTCGCCGGTACGAATGCGAACCGCCTCGTCGATCGGGCTGACGAAGATCTTGCCGTCGCCAATCCGGCCGGTCCGCGCCGCCTCGGTGATCGCCTCAACGACGTTATCGACCAGATTGTCTTCGACGACGATCTCTACCTTCACCTTGGGCAGGAAGTCGATGACATATTCGGCGCCGCGGTAGAGCTCGGTGTGGCCTTTCTGCCGACCGAAACCTTTGACTTCGGTAACAGTCATGCCGGAAACGCCGGCGTCGTGAAGCGCATCCTTGACGTCGTCGAGCTTGAACGGCTTGATCACCGCTTCGATCTTTTTCACTGCTATTTCCCTCCGATTTGTTCCTCCATAACTGCTGCCGTATCGATGCCGCAATCGGGAGCGACAGGCGCGGGCTGATGAAGGCAATCATTCTTTCTGCGGGACAGGGGTCACGGCTCGGCGGCTTGACCGCGCAGCGCCCCAAGTGCCTGATCGAATTCGCCGGACGGACTCTGCTCGACCGGCAGCTCGATACCCTCGCCGCCAACGGTGTTGGCGAAGCTGTCGTTGTCACCGGCTTTCGTGACGATCTCGTTGAAGCAGCGCTGGCCCAGCGAACAGGCGGCCCGGTGGTCCGGACCATTTATAATCCCTTTTACAAAGTCGCCGACAATCTGGGTTCGTTATTCATGGCGCGCACCGAGCTGTCAGGCGATCGCCTGGTGTGGAACGGCGACACCCTGGTTTCCGACCGGCTGATGGGGCGAGTTCTCTCCAATCGTCGCTCCGGGATTAGCGTGACGATCGATCGGAAGGACAGCTACGATTCGGACGACATGAAAGTCGTCGAGGAAGCGGGGCGCCTCAAGGCGATCGGCAAAAGGCTGGGCCAAGGGGTGAATGCCGAATCCATCGGCCTGCTGGCGTTTCGTTCCGGCGGCGCCGAACGTTTCCGGGAAGCGATCGAACGCGACATCCGAACGCCGGAAGGAACGACCATCTGGTACCTGCGCGTGATCCACCACATGGCCGCCGAGCAGGAAATCTGGACGTTTGACATCAACGGCGAGGAGTGGGGCGAGGTCGATTTTCCGCCGGATGTCATCCATGCCGAGGAACTCGTTACGCGCTGGGATACGTTGAAGGTGGCAGCAGCTTAGCGCTTGGAATGGATGAAGCGCTCGGGAGAGAGACGTGAGCACACGCCCCATTGCCGTTGCCCAGATCATCATCGGAGCCGCCGCAGCTCTCGCGCTGCTCTATTTCCTGAGCAGCATCCTGATTCCGCTGGTGATTGCTTTCGTTCTCGTAGTGCTGGTCGATGCTGTCGTGAGCTTCATCAACCAGGCATGGCCGAAGGCGCCTAACTGGGTGGTTTCCACTGTTTCGGGACTGCTTGTGATCGGCTGCGCGTCCGGCGGTATGTTCGTCCTTGCGCGCGGAGCGGTCCAGGTGGTTCAGCAGGGGCCGGCGCTGCTCGGCCGGATCGAGGAGATCGTCGAAGGGCTGGGCCGGTCGATGGGATTGAGGCAGACGCTGCATCTCACCTCGATCGTCGGCGACGTCAGCCTGCCGCAGTTGGCCGGCTCAGTCCTGTCAGCGGTGCAGGGAGTCGCAGGCGCTGTCCTGCTGATCATCATATACTTCGGATTCATGCTTGCCGGCCGAAAGCGGATCAGCCGCAAAGTGGACCTGATTGCCGGGTCCTCCGACGGCCGGAAAGCCATGCGCGGGATCATCGAACGCATCGGCGCCGACGTGAAAACCTACCTCTGGGTTCAGGGCTTTACCGGTGTGATGATCACGGCCTCGGCGGCCGTCGTGATGCTGGTCGTCGGATTGAACAACGTCCTGTTCTGGACGGTCATCTTCTTCCTCCTGACCTTCATCCCGAACATCGGGGTGACCGTGGGTTCGATCGCGCCAGCGTTATTCGCGCTTTTGCAGTTCAAGACGATCTGGCAGGCAATAGTCATTTTTGCTGTGATTCAGATCGCGGCCACCATCGTCGGCAATCTCTTTTACCCGCGAATGCAGGCGAATACCCAGAACATCGATCCTATCGCCACGATCCTCGCGCTGTCGTTCTGGACGTTCCTTTGGGGGATACCCGGTGCGTTCCTCGCTGTACCGATGACGTTGATATTAATGATGGTATTTTCCCAATTCGAAGCCACCCGCTGGGTCGCAGCCGCGCTGTCGAATGACGGCAAGCCAGACTTCCACAAATCCCCGAAGGTGCAGCGTCGCGATTGAAGGTCGTGGCGGCAGACGTGAGTGCCGAGCCATAATTGCGATCGTTTGACTTTCGCGGCAGCCATTGTGTAGCAGTGACATATAACAGTGAGTCGGTGGGTCATGCTGATCGGTCTCTACCTCCTATTGAATTTTGCAGTGCTGTGGTTTGTTGCAAGGTCTTCGGCCGCACGCCGCTGGCCGCTGGCGATGATGCTGCTTTTGCTCGGCTTTGTGGTGGGCTCGGCAAACAATCTGCTGGAAGCGGTTGTCTACGGGGTACTCTCGTTGCGCCAGGCGGTCGCGGCCGCTGTTCCAGCAGCAGTAGTGTTTATCATCCTGTCGGCGGCCGCCGTTCTTGCTGCTGGGCGCTGGAAGATAGGCTCACAAGCTGAGCGACCGCACCGGGCGACCCTCATTCAATTGGCCGGCGTGGTGGTTGCTTATCAGGTTCTTTACTGGACCGCTGGCACTCTGGTTTACCCGTACATCGCGCATTTCTACGCGGCGAAGACAATCCCGCCTGTCTATGAGGTTGCCAGCCTGCAGGTCGTGCGCTCGCTAATTTTCTTCGGAGCGGCCTATCCGCTGCTGAGGGCCGGATTGCGGAGCGCTCCGCTGATTATGGGGCTGGTATATGGAGTGATTGGCGGAATCGCGCCGCTGCTTCCTGACAATCCCTACATGCCGGCGGACATCCGGTTCTATCACGGAATCGAGACGAGCGTGTCGAACTTCCTGTTCGGGCTGATCGTCGGATACCTGTTCACGCGCGCGCGGCCGTTGCGGCCCGCTCACGCGTAAGGCGGCTTGTCCAACCCTTTCGGGCTCGTGGTAAAAATCTCGCAGCCCGTCTCGGTAACCCCTATTGAATGTTCGAACTGCGCCGAAAGTGACCGGTCGCGAGTCACCGCCGTCCAGCCATCATCGAGGAGCTTCACGTCGGGGCGACCGATGTTGATCATCGGTTCGATAGTGAAGAACATGCCCGGTTTGAGCTCCGGACCGGTGCCGGGCCGACCGGCGTGAATGACTTCGGGGCTGTCGTGGAAAAGCCGCCCGACTCCGTGCCCGCAAAAATCGCGAACGACTCCATAGCGGTGCCTCTCCGCGTGCGTCTGGATCGCGTTGGAGATGTCGCCCAGCCGATTGCCCGGCTTCGCCTGCTGGATACCGAGCATCAGGCACTCGTACGTGACCTCCACCAGTCGCCGCGCCTTCAATGAGACATCGCCGACCAGGTACATTCGACTCGTATCGCCATGCCAGCCGTTGAGCATCGGAGTTACGTCGACGTTTACGATATCGCCGTCCTTCAGGACCCGATCTCCGGGAATGCCGTGGCAGACCACGTGATTGATCGAGATGCAGCAGCTCTTGGTATAGCCGCGATATCCCAGAGTTGCTGGAACCGCGCCCGCGTCGACCGTCATCCTGTATACGATGTCGTCGATTTCCTGGGTCAGCACCCCCGGGACGATGTGCGGCGCAAGTGCGTCCAGGATCTGCGCCGCCAGCCTTCCGGCGGCCCGCATCCCCTCGAACCCTTCGGGCCCGTGAAGTTTGATGACGCCGTTCCGCGGCTCGACATGATCGTCGGGGGCGACTGTGATGTATTGAGTCATGACGCGTAGATAGGCATTGGCTGCGGTTATGACCAGCGAAACGCTCGAAGGCGGCTGCGGATGCGGCGCCGTCCGCTACCGGCTCAAGGACAAGCCGTACATCGTTCATAATTGCCACTGCGGCTTATGCCAGCGACAGACCGGCACTGGTTCGGCGGTCAACGCCTTCATCGAGACCGACCAGCTCGAACTTCTCTGCGGCGAGCTCAGCGAGCACGAATTCGCGACTGGCAGCGGCGGAACCCAGATCGTCATTCGCTGCGCGACATGCGGGACACCGCTGTGGAGCCATTATCCGCGCCTCGGACGCAAGGTTGCGGGCGTTCGCGTCGGAACGCTTGACGACCCCTCGGCGACACCGCCGGACGTAGCGATCTTTGTCGCGGACAAGCCGTCGTGGGCACCACTTCCCGAAGGTGTCCCGAAGTTCGACGCCTTTTATAATCCCGCCCAAGTTTATTCGGAGTCGAGCATGACGAGGTTGAAAGCGCTTCTCGACTCATGAGTGAGGAGAAGGTCTGGACCGCGGCTCTCCTCGTCATCGGCGACGAGATCCTGTCGGGCCGGACGGAAGACAAGAATATCGCGCAGGTCGCGCGTTGGCTGAATTTGCAGGGCATAAGGCTGCAGGAAGTGCGCGTGGTGCCGGACGTTGAGGAGGCGATCGTCGCCGCCGTGAATGTTCTTCGACCCGCTTACGATTATGTGATCACCACTGGTGGCATCGGGCCCACGCATGATGACATCACCGTGGACTCGATCGCCGCTGCTTTTGGGGTGCCGGTGATCACAGACCCCGAAGCGCGGGCAATCCTGGAGGATTATTACCGTGACCGTGGGGTCCCCGTCACGGAAGCGCGTCTGAGGATGGCGAGAGTTCCCCAAGGGGCCGAACTCATTCCCAATCCCACATCGGGCGCACCCGGTGTGAAGATGAGCAACGTCTACATTCTTGCCGGCGTGCCGAACATCGCCGCTGCGATGCTGCAGGGGCTAGAGGGCAAGCTGCAGGGAGGCCGACCGGTGACGTCTATCACGGTCACTGCCCACGCCGCCGAGAGCGAAGTTGCCGCACTGCTCAAGCAGGTGCAGGACGACCACCCCGGGGTCGCGGTCGGCAGCTATCCCTTCTACCGGGATGGAGGTTTCGGTGCCGATTTTGTGGTGCGCTCAGATGACGAGGGGCTTGCGAACACTTGCGCCGATGATTTGCTGGAAAGGCTGAAGGCAGCCGGGGTCGAGGTAATCGAGCAACGCTGACGTGTCGTCGCGCTTCGGGCGCACTGGAGCCAAGAGCAAGTCCCCCGCACTGCCACGGTGTCGCCGCCTCATCCGATTTGGCGCGCTCCAAAAAATCACAATGCCCCGGCAATTCCATTTTTTGGAGCGGGTAGCGGGAATCGAACCCGCGCGTTCAGCTTGGGAAGCTGACAGGCTACCATTACATCATACCCGCGTATCCGCGTCCGAATTAGGTGCTCGCCTTGGGGGCGTCAACGAGTCTAGATTGTGTGCGTGGGGGCAGCAGATCATCAACCGGTCAAAGTCGACGCGCGGGCGCTAAGGGGCCGCGAAATGCGCTATTTCGACTTCGTGTTGGTCGCCTTTGTGGTGATCCTGTTGCTGTCGAACGTGATCGGGGCAGAGAAGCGTTCGTTCATTAACTTGCCGGTGATCGGCCCGTGGCCGTTCGGTGCAGGGATCCTCTTTTTCCCGGTCTCCTACGTCATCGATGACGTGCTGACGGAGGTGTACGGATACGCGCGGGCCCGGCGGGCGATCTGGGCCGGGTTCACGGCGTTGCTGTTCATGGCGG
>Ga0207698_10000894_pt1 | contig 17330 bp, 20 predicted proteins | sample KBSCornC22_FD_184298 | JGI IMG/M metagenome (GOLD analysis project Ga0207698, IMG submission 184298) | Corn rhizosphere microbial communities from Kellogg Biological Station, Michigan, USA - KBS Corn C2-2 (SPAdes) (version 2) | ecosystem: Host-associated > Plants > Roots > Rhizosphere > Soil ...
GAGGAAGAGGAGTGGACGCGCGCGATCGAGGACGCCGACAGCCTCAAGAGCAAGCTCGTGACCGGCCGCAAGGCGCTTGAGTGTGAGGCGTGGGGTAAGAAGGCGCGATCGATGGGCCTGCCGATGGGCGGCGGGAACGACAACACCACGCGCGACCTCGAAGTTCTCAAGAAGGCGCACTTGAAATCGTACCGCCAGTTCCTGAGCGGCCAGCCGGAATACAACATGAACGCCTGGCGGAACACGGCTGAGTTCCGCGAGTTTACCCGCCTCGAACAGTCCCTTCGCGACACAAACGAGTACAAGGCGTACCAGTCTGACAACCCGGCAGGCTTCGGCTTCGCGGTTCCTCCGCAGGAGTTGGTCGCGACGTTCATCACGCTCATGAAGGACCTCGTGTTTATGCGCGGGATGGGAACGATCTATCCCGTTCCAACCGCCGAAAGTCTGGGCGTCCCGGCGATCGACACCGACCCTTCAGATGCCGACTGGACGATCGAACTCGGTACAGGCAACGCCGAAACCACCGTGGCAACGGGCAAGCGCGAGTTCAGGCCACACCCGGTTGCGAAGTCGATCAAGCTCAGTAAGAAACTTCTGCGTCAAATCCCGAACGTCGAGAGTGTCATCATGGACCGCCTCGGCTATAAAATGGGGATCACGGAGGAGAAGGCGTTTCTGACGGGTACCGGGGCCGACCAGCCGCTCGGGTGCTTCACCGCCTCCGCGCAGGGCATCTCGACGGGTCGCGACGTGACTGCTGCCACCACGACCTCGATCGCTGGCGACGACATCATCGGCACGTTCTACAACCTGAAGGCTCAGTATCGGCGAAACTCTTCGTGGATTCTCAACAGGACGGTTGTCTCCGCGTGCCGCAAGCTCAAGGACACGACCAACAACTACCTGTGGACGACTGCAATCCCCGGCAGCGCGGTGGCCGTGACCGGTCCCGGTGGCGGCCTCCAGGGGACGCCGGAAATGCTGATGGGCAGGCCGGTCAACGAGAGCGAGTACGCGCCGGGAACGCTCACCGCCGCGCTCTACGTCGCGATCGTCGGCGACTTCCGAAACTACTGGATTGCCGACGCCCTCGACATGCAGATGCAGGTCCTCTACGAGCTGTACGCGGCGACGAACCAGATGGGCTATATACTCAGAAAAGAGACAGACGGGGTGCCCGTGCTCGAAGAGGCATTTAGCCGTCTTATTCTTCACGCCTAATATAACCCATTTTCAATAACGAGCAGGCATCAAAGGCTGGGGAGCGATCCCCGGCCTTTCTGCTTGTGGAGGATACGCATTTGAGTATGAAGGCAATTGCGGATGTTTATTCCGTAAGCGGTGCGCCGAAAGCGCCCGTTGCCGTCACCGGCACATTCACGAGCGCGGCGATTGATTTCGCTAACGCGATCGAGAACATGATCGTCATCAACCCCGGCCTGTGGACGGATGGTACCTACACCTTCTCGTTCACCGACAGCGCGGATAACACCACCTACGCGGCCAACACGACCGACCTTGTGTACCAGAGCGGCAACACGGCGTTCAACGTCATCAGTTCGACCGCGACCGCCCTCGTGCAGAAGTTCAGCTACATCGGCTCGAAGCGGTACGGGAAGGTGGTCTGCACGGTCGCCACAGCCACCACAGGGGCCGTTCTGAGCATCCTGAGCATGTTGAGGGTGCACAAGCAGCCGACCGCGTAAGGCGCGTGAGTATGTGCCGGGCTGGACGCTCCCCCGTCCGGTTCGGCACTTCAAACTTTGGGGGACGCGTCGGGGAGGGCGCGACAAGATGTTAAGTGATTTCAGGATATTCGTGCTCTCGCAGGAGTTAAAAAGCCACGGCCTTTACAACGAGGTTTTGGGATTACTCAAGAGCGTGCGGGATGAAGCAAATAAGCAGTACGATCAGTCGTCGGACATGAAGGATATAGCTGAGACGCTTGCGTTCGACGCCTTGACCGCTCTTGTTGGGGCTGGCGTTTGTACTCCAGAAGAAGGCTTCCTGAAATACCCTTCATGCTTGTCGAGGTCTATCAAGGACCTCGCATCGGAGCGTGATAGCGCGCGGGCGGAACTTGAGCGCGCACTTAGTTCGTGTCGGGTAAAGGATGATGTTCTTGCCCACGTGAGGTCGATACTCAAGACGCCTGTAAATGCCGACATTGCGCGGTGGGCATCGAGCGTGGGAGCCGACGCGGAACTCGGACGCATGGTTCGGAACATGCCAAGGGATATGAAGTTAGTCCCCCGTGCGCGCGCATCCTGTCGGTACTGGGCAACGTTTATGCAGTTTGATGGAGGCGATGAAGCAGATGTAGAGTTTCAGTCTCCCGAAGAAGCCCTGAAAGCCGCAGGTGTGACATCATGACCGAACGCACCGGCCCCGCCTGCATGGGCTGCCTGCTCATTACTGGCATCTTCGTTATCCTGGCACTCCTGGCGGTGTCGCGGCCATGAAGAAACACGATTGCTGCCTCATCCAGATTGCCTGTGGCGACCAGTCGTGCCTCATGGAACTTACGATGCGCCGCCACGCGGAGTACTGCGCACGCCACGAGATCGACTACCGGCTGACGATCGGCGAACAGACGACGCAGGCTTGCTTTATCGAGAAGTGGTTCGAAGCGATCATGGGAGCCGTCGAGGAAGGGTACTCGCACGTCGTATTCCTTGATGCCGACTGCTTCATCGTCGCGGACAGGGATTTGCGGGAAGGGTGCCCGAAGCGTGGCATCGGTCTCACCTGGCACGACAATCCGAACTGGAAAGACGATAGGCTCTACGATCATTTTAACATCGGCGCTCTCTACATTACGAATGGAGCCGCCGTGCGCAAGCGCCTGCGCGAATGGCGCTCGCAGTGGTCGCGCGGCGATTACGCGCTTCATCCGTGGGGGCATCAGCATCTTTTCAACAAGTCGTATTCCGATGTAGCGGTCAAAATTTCGCACGCGTGGAACTCGACGCCCTACTACCCCGACCCCGCGCCGTTCGTCATGGCATGGCACGGCTACGGGGATATGGCGCAGCGTTACGATGCGATGCGCGAAGCGGTCGAGGGGGCCGCGCTCACAAGAACAGTTAGTGTGTCGTCGCCGGAAGAGTCGATCGCGAGAGCGCAGTACTACGAGTCGACAGGCCAACTCGCGGAAGCGGAAGCGTTCTATCGGTTCTGCCTGGATTTCGATCCCGACAACGCAGAGATCATGAAGCGCGTCGGATGCCTCCTGAACGCCCGCAACGAATGGACCGAGGCGCTTGAGTTCTTCGAGAAGGCTGCCGAACTCGCACCCGACGACGGCGAGTTGTGGATGATCCTCGGAGGCACGTGCCAGTACCTCGGAGACTTAGAGCGCGCGCTCTTCGCGGCGGAGCGAAGCATGGAGTTGATCCCCGGCAACCCGGCCGCGCACGTCAATCGCGGTATGGCGCTTCTGCGCGCAGGACGATGGCCAGAGGGGTTTCGGGAGATGGAGTGGCAGTACGTCTGCAAGAACCGCGATGTGCGGCACCCGACGCCCGCCTGGGACGGCAAGTCGGTCCAGACACTCTATGTTTACCACGAACAGGGTTACGGCGACACGCTCATGCTGTTCCGTCTCCTCGATGAATGCTACCGGCGCGGGCTTGCGGAGAACATCATTCTGGAAGTCCCGACCAGCCTCGTGTCACTGCTGACGGTTCAGGTGTGGAACGGCGAGATCGTGGAGCGCGAGGCGGACGGGCGATTTTCGAAACCCTTCGACGCGCACATCGGACTGATGTCGCTGCCGCGAATACTGAGCCTGACGCCCGAAGACGTTCAATCGGGGCGTCATCGGCCGCTTCGCGCGAACTCGAAGAAGGCGACAGAATGGCGCGAGAAACTGACGGGCAGCGGCTTCAGCGTCGGCATCTGCTGGGCGGGGAACCGCACGCACGCGAACGACCGGAACCGCTCGATCTCTGCCGCGTTGTTCGACGACCTCGTAAACACGCCGGGGTGCTCGTTCGTGTCGCTCCAGAAGGACGCGGGCATCACGGATGAAATCAGGGAGAGCACGCCGGAGGTTCAGTTTCTGGGTGACGACCTTGCCGACTTCGCCGACACTGCTGCCGTGATCGCGAACCTCGACCTGGTAATCACCGTCGATACCGCCGTCGCTCATCTCGCGGGCGCGATGGGTAAGCCGGTCTGGATACTGCTCTCAAAAGCGAGCGACTGGCGCTGGCTGGCAAATCGTGAGGACTGCGTGTGGTACGAGCACGCGAGGCTGTTTCGACAACGCGAACTAGGATCGTGGGGCGAAGTGATGGCTGACGTACAGCGAGAACTGGAGAAGATGAGAGATGGAAACTGAGAAACCGACCGGCCAAGCGCCCGAGATACCCGTCGAGGCCGCTACAGTTGTGGCCTCCCCCGCCGTGCCGCCGCGCAAGTATGTCGGCGATGCCGACGGTAACTACTCCCCCGCTCCCTCCGTGGATTACGGTGCGGCGGCTCCCCCTCACGCGGGACTGACGCCTCCGTTTGCGATCGGCGATTACGTCGGCATTCAGGGGCAGGTCGAGGAAGTCCAGCATTCTCAGGGCGGCCAGTGGAACGTCCGGGTGCGGCTAGAGAACGACGACATGTGGGTCGTCGACTCTCAACTCAAGCACCTTGCGAATCCGAAAGAGGATAAGGCGGTCAAGGGGCCGACTGAAACGAAGTAACGAGCCATGCACATCCTATCCGTCACAGAAACGATAACCGACGACTGCGAGTTCGAACCTCGTAGCGTCCTGCACGTCATCCGAGAAATGGAGAAAATCTTGTCACGATTAACCGACGCTCTCACCACATTTGCCGATGAAGTAAATTCGCTCCCAGCCCGCATCGCCGCTTCTGAGCAGGCGAAAGACGCGCAGCTCGCGCAGGCACAAGCCGACCTCGCGACCGCACAGCAAGAGAACAACGCGGCGGCGGACCAGATTGCTGCACTCCAGTCGCAACTTGCGGCGATCGATCCTGCCCCGGCACCCGAAGCGCCTCCGGCAGATCAACCCACTGCGGACGCACCGCCGACCGAGTAATCGCGATCGCGATCTTCGATGACAGCCAGCCCTAACCGGCTGGCTTTTTCTATGCCTGTGGAACTCAATGTCCAAAACCGCCTACCCCTACGCCGCCGAACTCGGAGCATTTCTTTACTCCTCCGGCCTCATATCAGCCGCGCCGACTGCACAACAATCGCAACTCTTCTTCGACGAGGCGATTAATGCGGCGGTAGCGGAGTGGGAGCGCGAAACTGGATGGGTTCCGTTCCTGAGCGGAGCGTCCCAGACGCGGACGTACGACCCTCCGGGGCCGTCTCCTGGAAACGTGCAAGGACCGGTTGGTGTGTTCTACGGCGTGAATTCGGTGGGCGGGAGCCGAAAACTGTTCCTGAACGCCGGAGTGCGCAGCGTGACGACGGTTAAGGTCGGTGTGACGCTTACGAGCGCCGGTACCGCGCTCACTCAAAATCAAGATTTCTGGTTGCGCCCGCAGAACGCGACGAACTACGATCGGCCGTTCACTTACATCGAATTCGGGTATCCGCAGTACGGATCGCCGCAGAGCATCACCGTGACCGCGCCGTTCGGGTTCGGGAGCACGGTGCCGGATGACGCGTGGCTGGCGATTATGAAGAAGAGTGCGAAACACCTTGTTCCGATGCTCCAGACGGCTCAGTTTGGCGGCTTGCTCAAGTGGGCCGATGCCGATGCGTCCGAGCAGTACCGCGAGAAGCCGTTCCAATCGTTAATCAATAGTTGGGACGCGCAGAACGCGCCGGTGATCGGCAGGTACCAGCGGAAAGTGTTTGCATGAGCCTGAACACGCGCCAGCAACTTTGTTATGTGCATCTGTGTGACCTGTGGAGTGTCACGCGAACAGTCAACGCTACGACTGGCGTGGTAGGAGACGAAACCTATACGCTTGCCTACTCCAACGTTAAAGTCCGCTATCAGTTCACGAGAAACCTGGACGATCCACTGGACGGGATCGGACGCCTAAAGCGCCCTACCGAGTTTACGACCGACTTTCTCCACATGGACAGCGCACAGTTATGTGACGACGCGTGGATCGCGATCAATCGGACAATCTTGCCCGACGGCACGCGCAGCCAGCAGTACAACGTTGGGCATAAGTTGCTGGGAGCCGGGAACTTCACCGAGAGTGCGGGTAATCGAAGGGCAAATAAGAAGTCGTTTATGATGCAGGAAATCGAGCACCTGCCAGCCACTATCATCGCGTACTACGCCTCATGAGTTATTTTACGACCGTTTATACCGACATCCGAACCGTAATCGCAGCCACGTGGACTGACGTGCTTGCAAACGGCATTTGGGAGGTCGAGCACGAGAACATGGTCCCGTGGGGCGATATAACGCCGCCTGTCGCATCGATTTGCATTACGACGACACCACTCGCGCCCGACTGGGGTGCCGCAAACCAGATTTACAATCCGCAGGTTTCGATCCACTACGCCGGGATCATAGCAGGTGACAGCACGAGTATACGCGCCAAACTCGAAGCATTGCGCGATGCACTGCTCGCGAACACTGTCCCCTCCACTCTGTGCGTTCTGGATGTCACCGAACTTACATGGAGCGATACGCTCGAAGCGAACGCCGCACTGATGGCGAAGAACTACAGTTATCGAGCGGGACGGCTTACAGCAAGCGTGCTGGCGGGGACGATGGCAACATGACCCCCTCCCAAGCAGCCGCCCGCATCAACCGCATCGCGAACGCCCTGCAACGGCGCTGTGTGACCGCCCTGAGCACTTCTGCGAAGCAGGGGGTCATCATTGCGCGCGACCTCTCGAAAGGGCCGTACAGCCAGGCTGTGCTGACCGCGATGGGACACCCGTACGCGCGGCGGCACGGCATGACGCGAAGGCGGCGGATCGAGGTGTTCGGGAGCACGGTCGGGCGTGAGTACATCATTAACAAGCAGGCCGGGGCGTTCCTCGCGAATTGGCACACCGGCGGCCCGTCGAGCGCGTTCAGTGGGGCGATGATGGCGCAGGTCATCAACGATGACAAGGTGGCGAAGTACCTGAAGTTCGGAACTCGGTTTATGATACAGCGGCCGATCGGCCCGACAGTGGCGAGCCTGCTGCGACCGATCGCTAACGATAACGTGCGCCAAGCCGTCAGGAGGGCAGTCAGAACGAAATGAAACGCTACACAATCTACACGTACCAGCCCGAAGGCTTCTCGCACGGCTGGAAAGACGAGCAGTCGGACACGATCCCGGAAGGGGCCGTGTCCGTTTCAGTTTGGGACCGCACGCACGCGGACATGAAGACGGTCTACGTGGTCGATAGCCAAGCGCCGGTGCAGGAGGATCAGCCATGACGACCCTTGTCAACCCAGCGCTTGGACGAGGCTCCAGCGGCTTCACGATGGCGGGATGCACCGTCGCTGCAACCGGCGTAGTCACCGTAGGGACTGCCAAGGCGTTCACGGGACAGCTCACTTCCTTCGACATGAACGAAGCGAACGAGGTCGAGAACATCAGCGCGTCCACCTCTCGAAATGCCAATGAAATGATTATCGAGACGATGAACGGCTGCACGATCGGCGGGTTCCTCTTCGCCAACGATGTCTACAGCTCGTCGTCCACAAACCCGATCTTCTACATCGCCCAGACCACCGACTACGTGCAGGTCATCGGCACATGGGCCGGGCGCAACTTCTCGTTTATCGGCCTCATCAAGACCTATACCGAGAAGATTGCGGGCAAAGGGAAGATCGAGTTTACGCTGGAAGTCGGGTTCCCAGACATAGGATCGGCAAATCCTTTGTTCAGCTAGACAACTGTGCGGGTATAGCGTCTATAGCGCGAACGAGGGCTACCCACCCTTTTGCCCGCACTTCAACCTTGGGTATACGTCCTGGGGAGGGCGTCAACATGGCAGATACCATCAAATCGCTGCGCGAGCAGCTTAAGATTCAACTTCATGCACGATCAGTTCAAGACGATGTAATCGCGGCGATGCACGCGACGGTCGCTCAATACCGCGAGCGAGATGGCCAACTAACGAGCGAGAACGAGCAGTTGCAAAACAAAGTTGCCGCTCTGCAATCTGAAATTCGTCGCGACAAAACACGGCGGGCGCGAAGCAAGAGGTCTATCTTGGAAGAGATCGAGAAGCGGCTCGAAACGCTCGAAAACCGGGTAGACGCAGTGGTCTTTGATGATTAATGAGTGCCACTAGGAGGTTTAAGCGATTGGCATACAACCCGTGGAGCAAGCGGCCACCGACGCTCCCGCAGGAGACGCGGACGTTCGAACTCAAGAGCGGCGAGAGCCTCACCCTTACACTTCGCAAGCTCGGCAACCTCCAGAACACCCGCGTCTACGAACTCGGTGAGGAGTTGAAGGCGAAGTACGTCACCGGCGATGCGCAGTTTGTCGAGAGCGGCGGTGAGGACGGTGACGGGCCAGTTCCGTTTCCTGCTCTCGGCGGTGAGACGATCGTGCCGACCGAGACGATGTGCAGCAGCGCCGCGTTTGTGGCGTGCATGATTGTGGATGACGAACCGGTGGACGCGGACGCGTGGATTGGGTTTCAGGCGGTCGAAGACCCTGCCGATTGGATTGCGATCCAGAAGTTTGCGACAGAAGTCAACCGCATAGGAAAACCGAAGAACCCGAAGGCGGCTGATGTCCCTTTGGCTTCCAGGCGCGGTACGAAGGTTTCCTCCGCGCCGTCCTAGCGAAACACAAGCAGCACCCGGAGATCACCGTCCGAACAGACGCGCTCCTCTGCTCGATCAACGACCGCCTCGGCGCTCTCGTGTGGATTGCGAACGCGCTCCTCTTCGTGTTCGGCTCAAGGCTGCGCAAGCGTGCGGGGCGGGCGATAGGCGCTCTGTCTGACGACTGGCTGCAAGATATGTACTGGTTAGTACTAATGGACGGTGAGCACGAGCGGCGGCGCAAAGAGAACGAAGGGCGCAGTAAGCGGCGGCGGTTCCGAAGCGGGCGCGCATTTGCTTTTGAGGACGACGACCTAGATGGATGACGAAGTAATCCGAATTTTGATCGAGATCAAGCAGTTCACTCAGTCGGTCAGGCAGATCAGGCAGGTAGCAGATGAGGTCAAGAAGCTAGGGACTGCCACGACCGGTCAGGCGAAGGCTGCGACGCAGACAAATGCGAGTCTCGCGAAGTCCTTCAACGCCGTTGGCGCGCAGATAAGGCAGCAGCGTGCTGCGGCTGCGCAACTGAATAAGACGACTTCGTTCAGACAACCTCCCATCGGCCGCTACAGCCCCGCACAGCGTCTTCAGCGGCAAATAGTCAGTCTACGCGGTGCGCTTGCATCGGGCGACCCGAACGCCATCTTCGACGCTCAGTACGGCGCTCACATGCTCCACCAGCGTGTGCAGCAGGCGAAGAACTTCATGAACCCGATGTCGATCCAGGCGCGGAACATCTCTAACGCGATGGCTCCAATCGGTGCGCTGATGTCGGCAATTGGATCGGTCGCGACTCCGGTAATGGCAGTTGTGGGTGCATTTACCGCTCTTGTGGGTGCCGTTGTGTTGATGACCAAGGCCGCGATCGATGCGGGTGCCGCCTTTGCGAAGATCGGGCTGACTGCGGGCGGAACGGGCGAGCAGTCGGCACTGCTCGACGTATTCGGTAAGACGGTAGGCGCAGACTTGAGTGGACCTGCAAGGGAATTTGCAGCAGCAATAAGTCACGGCGGCGAGGCAGGAGGTTTTGCTGCTCGCGCAGGCATCTTCCATCACGGAACATTCGACACGACCAACGTCGCCCAGGAATATCTGAAGGCGATCGAGTACATGCGCAAGTTGCCGCGTGAGGAAGCGTTGCGCATGGCGCGCGCCATTCCTGGACTTGAAACGGCTGCGCCGCTGCTCAACGTCTCTGAAGGTCAATTCAACAAAATGAAGGGGGACGCCGGGCTGCAGTCACGCATCTTCGCGCCTAAGTTCCAGGAGGAGACCGCCGACTTCATGAGTGCGCTCGCAAGAATTGGCGAAGCGTTCAACAATTTCGCCGCTACTGTGATTAAGCCGTTCTTGCCTATGATAACCGTCGCACTGAATGGCATTGCAGACGTTCTACAACTGTTCGCCGAATCGACAAACACTGCATGGGGTGCAATCGGCGAAATTTTTGACAGTGTAATAAAGCCGATGCTGCCAGAGTTTTCACAATGGTTTAAGGAACTATCTGCTGGATTGATGGTGTTTGCGACTGCCTTCGCCGACTTTGTGCACGATGTTGCGGGTATGATTCGAGACCATCAAGATTTGTTCAAAGGCATTGCTGAAATCATTCACGGCATCTTAACTCTGGACATTGACAAGGTCATGCAGGGCCAGAAAGACATCATGAGTGGCATCAAGGGGGGCAACGCACCTAAAACTGACCCGCTGATTGACGCCCTTAATCGCAATGCCCGTGCGGTCGAAGACAATACGGCAAGCTATGCGACCCGCAACGGAACGTACGGCGGCGGCGAACGCGCACACGGCGCTGTTCCATCAAAGTGGAGCGGTATGAATACCGAACGCTACATCGGGGAGGCCAGGCGATTGGGCGCGTTTGCTCTCTAATGCATATCGAAAGGAATTTCTTCTGCGCCGACGTCTGCGGGCCACGGATCGGTATCGTTTCGTGATGGGCGGCTGTAGTCGAGCCTCCATCCTAATTGATTGCCGTATAACCGTAAATCTTTACCCGACTTACTGTAGAGACGGAATACGTGAAGTCCAACCATACTGTCCCTGCGTGGCACGTATAATCGCATCCCTGGCACGTCGCGCACCATCGGATTGATACCCCAGAGGGCAGTTTCGCCATTTCCAATATCGACCCATATGGGTCGTCCTGGACGATAGCCGTAAACAGCAGTGTCAGCCATATTGGAAGGAACAGGACTTAACCTGTATGTAACGTGACCGGAAGGCAATTCATACTCGGCAGCAACGACCAAAAACGATAATGGAGACCCACTGATATTCGTAATCGATCCTCGAAATATGCCTGCGCCCGGCGTGCCCGATGAAGCAGTAGGGTCGGAAGTCAATGTTACCATCGGGTGTACTGTTGCGGTCGGCGACATCGCCTCATTAGTATTTGAAGTTGAATTGTTCGAGTAACGACTAAACGTCACAATTGCGATTAGAAACAATATCGCGAAGCCGAAAGGCACTGCACAGCAAAAGATCGCAGCATTAGAGCGTTTCTTCTGAGGTGCAGACTGAAACACCGTTCGAAACACATGCCCGCATCGCTGGCAGGTCAACTCCTGTAGCGCAGCGGGCATTTTGCATTGCGGGCATTCCTTATACGGCTGTGACACAGGCGGACCTCCTAATCAATGTCAACTAGCACTTTAGGCTTGACGCCGTATCGCAAGGTCTGGGTCAGGTTCGACCTCGCCGAATACACTCTGCGCGAACCGTCGTTCAACCTATGGCGCAACGCCAACCAGATCGCGATCGGGCACGCAGGGCAGGCGCTCAGTAACCACTGGCACTTCCTCGCGCCGAACGCGATCGTCTGCGAGCCGTGGCAGGCGGACCCGTCGAACCTGCACGAAAAGACCGACACACCGGGCGCGATCGTCAATCTATCGAACTGGCAGACGATCGATGGCGTGGTCGAGCGCAACACTTGGAAAGCGCCTACCGATTTAACCGGCGTTACCGTCGATTCCTCTGTTGCGGCGACCGGCGACCCGTTTATGCAAAAAACGGTCACTGCCGGAACAACGTGGTCGAAGTCGCTGACAGGAGATATATCCGCTTTCGGGCAGTACGTGATGCCGAATGTCAACATCACGATTGACAGGGTTGCTCTGACGCACGATCCGTTCCCGAACAATCAGGCTTTCAACGTTCGGCTTGTCGTGCCAGCGATGTCGCCGCAGTCGTTGCAGGTCATCGGTATCTTCTACTTCGGCGGTCCCGTGAGCGGCGACTCTAGCCTCGGTACGTTCTGCCTCGCGTTCTACGGCTCAGGTCACATGGACCTGCTTGAGAAGTTTGATTCAGGTGACGGGAACGGACCGAATGCGTTTCATCTTCGTACGCGCTGGCAGGCGTTCCACAACAACGGCGCAAAGCAGACGATCCGCTGTCAAATATGGCCGCACTTCATGGCGAACGGCTCCCCGGTCATCAACTTCCTGACCGACAAATCCGCGCCGCAGCAGGGGTCCAGCGGATCACCGCTCACGTCGTACTACGGCGGCGGCTTCGAGATCGACACTCACGTTTATCACATTGACCCTCGCTCGCGGCCCGCGATGCCGAACCTGCCGGTAACGGGACCTGCCCCGGCTCGCATCGACATCAGGCGAGACATTCGCCCGCCCGTTCAGGTTTCAGTACTTCGGCACGTCTACGCGGCGCTCATCGTAGACGACCCGTTCAGCGTCGATTTCTTCCCGACGACCAACACACCGCTGCGCCTCTACTGGCAGGCGTACGTGCCGGACGGAACGGCGGTCGATGGCGCTCTCTTCGACTACGTGACCGGCGACGAACTGGAACTGCTCGACAGCGGCGACGGCTTCAAAGTCTACAAGGTGAGCGTCGGTCAACCCTACTATTTCGCTGAATTCTCGCTCACACCGAGCGCCGACGGAAAGCTGACGCCGGTTTTCTACGGCTACAAGGTCGTCCGAGACGCTTGGATCGATAGTATCGCGCCGGGAGAACAGGACGTTCCGAACGACGCGATCATCCGGCAACTGAGCATCAGCGGCCCCGACAAGGACTTTACGCACGAAACGTGCTCGCTCACGCTCGACGACCCGTCGGCGAACCTCAGCAAGATCAACATCCGGGCGCGCGTGCGGACGCGGATCGAAACGGAGTACGACCCGAGCGACAGCACGAAACGGTCGGTCCTGTTCGATGGGTTTGTGGACCGGGCGGACGCTCGGCTGAAGGGATGGCGCGGCAACCAGGGGCTATCGCAGGGCGGCGCAGCAGCCGTTTACCCTTCGCCGCAGTGGAAAGAGTTCGCGTGTTCCTTCAGCGGCATCTGGCGGCGGCTCCGCGAAAAACTGACGATGCAGCGCATCATGCTCGGGGCGGGTCAGGACGGCGTAACGGACGCGCAGGGCGTTCAGCAGCCGTACAAAGTCACCGACATCGCGCGCGCCTTGATCGAGCAGTGCGGGTTTGCGCCGTCGCAGATCGATGTCCCTGACAGTCCCATCCGGTTCTATCCGGGCAGCGACGGCGGCGGTGACGAGACGACGATCGAGCCGCTTGCCGAGATCGGCGATACCGTCGCGAACATGCTGCACGACTATCTGGGGTGGTTCCTCGTCTGGGACGCGAATGCAGGCGCGAGCGGGATGATGAGGGCTATCGCGCCGCCTCCGCTGCAAGGACCCTACACGCCGCTCGCGAACTTCACGCTCGACAGCGCGGGTGCCGGTAAGTTGCAGATGCGGCCGGAAAGCTATGGTTCGATCGGGTGGTACGCCACACAGTCGGGGAGCAGCGTGTCTATCCCGACTGTCGCGATCCGTAAGAAGACGTTTCAGACGCACGTGAAGCCGCCGGAAGCGAATGCGGTTCACGTGACCGGCACGGGCCTCCTCCTGCCGAGCAAGAGCGGACAGTACCAGCTCAATCAGTGGGCGTGGAACCCGCTCTCGTACGATTTCTTCGTGGACGGCAGCGGTATCCCGGTCCACACTGCGGACCCGACCAGCCCGGACTACCTCGGCGAGTTCATCCCGCTCGTGGTCGTCAACACGAGCCTGTCGCAGCAGCACTCGGTAGACATCCTGACGCGCCGCCTTTATGATGTCGCGTGCCACGCTCAGAAGTGGGCAATGTTTGATGCGCCGTTGCCGCTCGTGATCGATCCGAACGACCCGAACCAGCGCGTGCCGAGGCCGCTCCGGTACTACGATGCGGTAACGATTCAAAACAACGGAGTTCTTAGTACGTGGATCGTAAGGTCATGTAACCCTTACCTGTTGAGAGGTAAAGATGCATACTCTATGGCACATATGGAATTGTTAAACGTCGATTAGTTTCGGCCTATAATCAATCGTCTTACTGCTTTTGCGTTTGTTGCAAGTCAGACAGAGCGGCTGAATGTTTGAAATGTCATTCCTGCCTCCTTTCGAAAGAGGCACAACATGATCTATGGAAATACTTTGAGTACTGCCGCATGATAGACAGGCGTCGCCATAAAGTGCTTTTACTTCTAGCCATTGCGCAGCCGTAAATGAACCTTCGGCATTTCGCACAAGTTCTCTGTATTTGTGTCGCGCGATGCGTTTTTTCAGCATAAACGCTTCAGGGTTCTTACCTTTACAGTGTTGGTACATGTTACCGATTCGTTGACAATAACGGCGACTCTTTACAGTGCTGTCAGCACGTATTTTTGCCTTAGCAATGGGGTCAGCCATTTCTCTTTGATAACGCAATTTCCCATATGCCCTTGAAACATCAAGATGTCTGGCACGAGATTCGACACGGTTTTTGTTATCGCATTTGCGACAATGCGAGAATAATCCGTCCGATGTGTTACGTGGATACTTTTTGTAATTTGAGTTTGGATTCCATGTTTTGCACCTTGTGCAAACTTTGCCATCAAACAGAGACGCAGTAGAATCACACGGGGTATACTTGGGGCGCATGGGAATTCATCCTTCCTGTGCAACGCCTCCGGCCTATTGCAAGTAGGTTCGGGGGCTTTTGTTTGTCTACCTAATTATACCTGATTTGAGATTGAAAGAGGTAGACAATGGCTAAGATAATCGACGGGCCGCAAATACTGATCGAGAGCGATGGTATGGGGCGCACCACGAAAGTGACACATGTCCCTTCCGGCATTGATCTGTCGAATTGCCTTAAAGGTGTAACGTGGAGCATTGACGGAAAAGGCGGGGCTGACATTTCCCTTCATCTCGTAGGGCCGCTAGTCCGCACAGAAGTCAAAGGTATCCTCGAAAATCTTAAGGTGGATTCCTTAGAGGAATGGCAGGAAATGCAAAAGGCTGCAACAGGCCGCTACGCGATCCCATGTGCATCCACAAGCCGACTGCCTGTCAAGGAAATAGAAAATGGCTGACGGCGTACGAATTTACCGCGACGGGCTTCAGGTACTTTCGGCGGCAGGCATAGGATTAAACACGAAGCAGCCGACCGACACCCTCGCCAACCAGCGATCGCGCGGGCAGCAGAGCGATGTGTACGCAATGCCGGTTGACGGCTCGCAGTGGCAGCCGCTCCAGATACTCGATACGAGCGATCCGAACTTCGGCGCGTTCGTGTTCTTGCCCGACTATGATATGCCCGAAGGCCCGCAGGTAGTGTTGTAAATTGGCACAATTCTCGCTCAGTCCGGCTACGCAGACGGTTGCGGTGAGCAGCCCCGCGACCATCAATCTGACAACCAATGCGGACACACCGTATTCTTCCGGCATTTTCAACGATGACGGATTCGGAGGCGTATTCTCGCCCCCGACGATATCGCCTGGCTCATCTGACTTTTCGTTTACATATACGAACTCGACCCCTGGCACCTATACCATTACGGTCGCATTATCAGGCTCCTGGGGCTTTCACAATGCGACCGTCACCGTCATTGTCGGGTCTTCAACTTACACATGCACGGACACATCGACGATGTTGCCGGTCGGATTCCAGTCCGGCGACTTCTCGCACAAACTGACGTTTCCGATCCCCTCGCCAAGCAGCGGCAGGTGGTGGGGCGGCACGCTTGAGTTGAAGTTTACGATCGATGCGGTCTTTGCGCCGTCTACGCCGCCGGTACCGCACTATCTCGGCATCGATGTCAAACACGCGGATAACACCGCGAACATCGGCGCTTTTTTCATGGAGACCGGCGGCACTCCGACGCTCAAGTTCCCGGTTGCCGACAACCTTACTAATTTCGACGTGACGGCGACGATCACCGATCAGTTCCTCGACGCCTGCACCTTCGGGTCGGGCAGCAACCTCGTGGTGACGATTGACGCCACCAGCCTGGTTAGCTTCTCGGGCGGCCACGCCGTCCTTCGGCATGTGACGATCACGCAGGCGACGCTCTGCTTGAGGAATATCGCAGAGAGCGCGATCGCTGGCAGTGATGGAGCGCCGGTCGCGGTGGCTCACGCGTATCCGCCGAAATGCAACGCTAACAATACTCAGGGGGCGTCGGGGGCCTTCAGCAGTACGTCGCTTTCGGGCGTGAAGTATCAGGTCGTGAGCGGCGCGGCAGTGGACCTGGCGGACCTGTGGGACCACATCCAGAAACCGGCCGACGTGACCACGTACGAAGCGGACGGAGTTCTTCGGCACATCACGGTCACGATCCCGGTGCCGCCGAATTTCATGCCGTTCCTGTGGATAAGCTGCACGCTTAACCTGAAAGGCACGTATACGCCGGATCACACTTACGGCCAATTGGAGACGACCAACGACTACCCGCTCTATCAGTTCATGGTGCGCGGATGGTCTGACAGGTTAGACCGCTTCGGAAACTTCAGCGACCTTCAGAATGCAGCAAACGAACTGACCGGCGAGTCTGACATCTTCGACGGCCGTTACGCATCTGACTTCAGCACCAATGGCGTGAACGTCTATCTCGGGCCGATTAGCCTCTTCAATTCGCTAGCATCATCAAACCCGGACGGTGTTGGCTTAGGCGGCGCTTTCAAGTTCTACATTATGGCGCGGCATTTCGCGAGCGACGGCATCCATACCGGCGATGCGCTGCTCGAATGGGGGAGCTTCGATTTCACGGCGGCCGACTTCACTTTCCAGTATTGCAACGTCGGCTCCTGGGGTTCGTACGACGCGACGAAAACCCATGACTTCGGACCCGTGTTTACCAGCCCGCTGCCTGCTCCAACGGATCAGATCGGCAGTTTAGTCGCACATTTTCAATACTCGATCGTGACGTGGACGAGCGTGCCACTCGGACTGCCCGACATGGTGGTTGGGCCGATTGAGTCGTGGGTGAGTAATCCATCTCCATCGACGGTCTACCCCGGATACCACACCTACAGCGTGAGTCGGGGCGCTGGCGACACTAACGGGCACGTGATGCAGTTCCCGTGGGGGAACCGGCCTAGCGCCGTGATCGTCGGCGGAACGCTCTACAACTGGTCGCTGAAATCGACTGCGCTTTCGAGCCTCACGGAGAGTTACTGCGGCTGCACGGGTCCGGTTCTGAACCCGTTTAACTTGCAAGATTCGAGCGGCAAGTATCACGAGGTGGGGTTGTCCGGCAAGGCGGTTGCGTACCGGCGCAGCAACTTCGGATCGAACGCCGATGTAGGATGG
>Ga0207698_10000896_pt1 | contig 17309 bp, 22 predicted proteins | sample KBSCornC22_FD_184298 | JGI IMG/M metagenome (GOLD analysis project Ga0207698, IMG submission 184298) | Corn rhizosphere microbial communities from Kellogg Biological Station, Michigan, USA - KBS Corn C2-2 (SPAdes) (version 2) | ecosystem: Host-associated > Plants > Roots > Rhizosphere > Soil ...
TTCATCCTTTCGTCGGGCCTCAGGAGCCCAAAATATCTGCAGTGCGCGCGCGTCCTGATGGACCCCGCCCGAGCCGAGCGGCTCGCGCAGGCGCTTGCATCCAAGCTGCCGAGAATTGTCCGCGATCAAATCGACGTGGTGGTCTCGCCGGCGATGGGCGGGGTGATCATCGGTCATGAGATGGGCAGGGCCCTCGGGCGGCCTGCGATGTTCCTCGAGCGGCCGGAGGGCGTGTTCGAGCTGCGCCGCGGCTTCCGCCTTGAACCCGGCGCGAAGGTGCTGATGGTGGAGGACGTGGTCACGACCGGGCTTTCGTCGCGTGAAGCGATCGATGCGGTCCGCAAGGCGGGCGGCGAGGTAATTGCCGAGGCGGCGCTGGTCGACCGCTCGGCGGGCAAGGCCGACCTCGGCGTGCCCTTCGCTCCGCTGATTCGGATCGACGTTCCGACCTACGAGGCGGACTCGGTACCGCCCGAGCTTGCCTCGATCCCAGCGATCAAGCCCGGGAGCCGGGCCGCCGCGTGAGCGGGGAGCTTCGCCTCGGCGTCAACATCGATCACGTCGCGACCATCCGGAACGCGCGCGGCGGGACACATCCCGACCCGGTGCGCGCCGCGATCATGGCGGCGCGAGCCGGCGCCGACGGGATCACCGCGCACTTGCGCGAGGACCGTCGCCACATCACCGATCAGGATATCGACCGCCTGATGGCCGAAATTGGCCTGCCGCTGAACCTGGAAATGGCCGCGACCGAGGAGATGCTCGCCATTGCGCTGGCGCACAAACCGCATGCCGCCTGCATCGTCCCCGAGCGCCGCGAGGAGCGCACGACCGAAGGCGGGCTCGATGCCGCGGGACAGCACAATCACCTCGCTTATTACGTGGACAAGCTCGGGGCAGCGAATATCCGGGTGAGCCTGTTCATCGAGCCGACCGAGGAGCAGGTCGCTGCGGCCGTCCGCCTCGGAGCTCCGGTGGTCGAGTTCCACACCGGCCGCTACGCCCATGTCGAACGGGAAGAACGGGCGGCGGAGCTCAAGCGCATCGCCGATTGCGCCGCGCTGGCGGTCAAGAATGGTATCGAGCCGCATGCCGGGCATGGGCTCACGTTCGACAATGTGATTCCGGTCGCGGCTGTCCCGCAGATTGCGGAACTGAACATCGGCCATTTCCTGATCGGCGAGGCGATCTTCGTTGGTCTCGACGCGGCCGTCCGCCGCATGCGCGAGCTGATGGACGAGGCCCGAGGGACACAGCATTGATCATCGGAATCGGTTCGGACCTGTGCAACATCGAGCGGATCCAGAATTCGCTCGACCGCTGGGGCGACAAGTTCCTCAATCGCGTCTTCACCGAGACCGAGCGCAGGAAAGCCGCGTCGCGTCCACACACGGTCGCCGGCACGCTCGCCAAGCGCTTCGCGGCGAAAGAGGCTTTTTCCAAAGCGGTCGGGACGGGGTTCAAGCGCGGTGTCCATCTGAAGGACATCGGAGTCGTTAATCTTGCGTCGGGCGCGCCTACGCTAGAACTGACCGGCGGTGCGAAGGCGCGGCTTGACGCACTTGCGCCGGAAGGCCACGCCATCGACATACATTTGACGATGACCGACGATCATCCCTGGGCCCAGGCCTTCGTGATCCTGACCGCCCGCAAGCTGGAGCAATAAGCTGAGCGATTCCGTCCCCCACACGACCGATCCGGTGAACGCCGAAGAACCCGCGGCTCCGCCCGCCGGGAAGAAGGACGAGGAGAAGGGCTCCGCGCTGTGGCGCGAGATCAAGGGCCTGTTCTGGGTGCTGATCGCGGTGCTCGCCTTCCACAGCCTGATCGCCAAGCCATTCTACATCCCGTCCGAATCGATGATGCCGGGGCTTCTCACCGGAGATCGACTGGTGGTCAGCAAATACCCATACGGCTGGTCCTGGGTGTCGCCGAGCTTCCACGTGTTGCCGCCGATGAAGGGCCGCCTGTTCGGCCACATGCCCGAGCGCGGCGACATCGTGATCGTCACTCCTCCGGGCACGAGGACCGATTACATCAAGCGCGTGATCGGTCTGCCCGGCGACACGGTGCGCATGGTCGATGGCCAGCTGTACATCAATGGCCAGGCGGTGAAGCGCACGCCCGAGCCGCCCGACATGGTCCCGATCGACATCAACTCGCCATGCGGTTCGACCACGGACCCGGCACTCTACGACTTCCGGGTTCGCGGCGCCGACGGCAAGATGTACTGCCGCGTTCCGATCGTCCGCGAGACGATGCCCAACGGCCGTACCTATGAGACGGTGGAGCTTGGCCGCTCGAGCGAAGACAATTTCCCGGCTGTCACGATTCCGGCGGGGACCGTCTGGCTGATGGGCGACAACCGCGACGATTCCGCCGACAGCCGCGTGCCCGAATGGCAGGGCGGCCTCGGCGGCCCAGTGCCTTGGGAGAATATCGGCGGCCGCGCCGAGTTCATCACCTTCTCCCTGAACGGCTCGACCGTCTGGTGGAACCCGCTAAGCTGGATCGAGGCGCTTCGCCCCGGCCGCGCCGGAAGGTCGCTGAGAAACAGCTGATGGCGCCCAAGCCGCCGACCACCGAGCCGCATATCGAGCGACCGGGTCCGGCGGAATTTCGCGATCCCATTGTCCGTCGCGAAATGCAGAAAGCGGCGGTGTGGTTCGGAATGGCGCTCGCCATTCTCGCCGTGATCGTGCTCGGACAGCCGCTGCTGCTGATCATTGGCGGTGCCATCTTCGCGGTGTTCCTCGACGGCGGCGTTCGCGTTCTCGGCCGCTACCTTCCGATTCCCCGAGGGTGGCGGCTGCTGCTCGTCCTGCTGCTCGGGTTCGGCTTCATAGGCTGGGTCTTCTGGTTCGCCGGGACTACGATTGCCTCCCAGTTCGAGGCTCTGCGCCAGGTCGTCACCGCCCAGTTCGACCGGCTGCTCGCCTTCGCCGGTTCGCTCGGGCTGATGCCGAGAGGGCAGCCGACCGACCTTGGAAGCCAGCTCCTCGGCGGCGTCGGCCGCCTCACCAGCGCCGTCGGAAGCGTGATCGGCGCCGTTGCCAGCGTGATCGCGATGATCGTGATCGGAATCTTCCTCGCTTCGGAGCCGCGGCTGTACGACCGCGGCATCGCCTGGATGCTGCCGCTTCGTGCCCGGGGTGGCTTCTATCGCATCGCCGAGCATGTCGGCTTCACGCTACGACGCCTGCTGTTCGGCCGGCTGATCGCGATGCTGTTCGAAGGGCTTTTCGCTTGGTTCCTGCTGACCATCGGCGGAATTCCGATGGCGGGCCTCCTCGGCCTCGTCACCGGAGTCCTCGCCTTCATTCCCAACATCGGCGCGATCACTAGCGGAATTCTGATGATCGCGGTTGGCTTCAGCGCCGGCTATGGACACGGCATCTGGTGCATCATCGTCTATTTCCTGGTGCACAACATCGACGCCTATGTGGTCGTGCCCTACGTAGCGCGCCGGACCGTCGACATCGCACCCGCAGTGCTCCTGGCAATGCAGCTGCTGATGGCAGCATTGTTCGGAATTCTCGGCGTGCTCTTCGCCGATCCGATCCTGGCGACTTTGAAGGTGGTGCTGATCGACGTCAGCAATCAGCAGGCCGCGCGCGAAGGCGAAGGACCGGAGACCGTTCGCCCTGACGGTTCGATTACTGAGACGGTGCCTGTTGCTGTTGCTGCTGCTGCTGTTGCTGCGCCTGCATCTGCTGCATCTGCTGGAGCATCTGGGCGCCGCCGCGGACGATCTTCCGCACGCGCACCTCGAACGTAAGCGCGCTGTTCTTCGGGAAATTGGGCGGTGGCGGGCCGGACCCGAACGCCAGCTTCTGCGGCATGGTGAAGCGGTACTCGCCGCCTTCCTGCATTCTGGTCATAGCCTCGGCGAAACCGGGGAAGACCTGGTCCATTGCGAAAGGCTGGGCGCCGCCGTGGCTCTCGCTGCTGTCGAGCACGGTCCCGTCGTCGGATGTCAGAATATAGTCCATCAGCGCCGCATCGTCGTGGGCGATGACCTCCCCGTGCCCGGCCTTGATCGTGCGGAACTGAAGCCCGCTCGCGCTGATCACGGGCCTCAGCGATCCGGCGCCGACCCAGGCAAGGCCGATTCCTGCGGCGATGACAATCAGGAACCCGAGCCACAGGGCGACGCCCCGGCCGGTGCGGGCGGGGCGATGGGCGGCTTCGGCGACGGACACTTGCTGTGTGTCGACTAGGCTTAACGTGCGCCTTCGCGCTCGGCGCGCTTGCGCTCGAGCTTGCGGGCGCGGCGGATCGCGGCGGCACGCTCGCGGGCGCGCTTCTCGCTCGGCTTCTCATAATGACGGCGCAGCTTCATCTCGCGATAGACGCCCTCGCGCTGCAGCTTCTTCTTGAGCGCGCGCAGCGCCTGCTCGACATTATTGTCGCGAACGATGATCTGCATAAACTCCCGTCACTCTCCTTGGTCGGCCAGTTCGTGGCCCTTCTGCGCAATAGCTATCGGCCTCCGGAGGCTTTCCTCGGCGGCGGACGCGCCCCTTAGCAGCGGCGACCTGCACGTTCAAGGCGTTGCCGGGCGCCACCGAAAGCATCTCTTTACCATCGCCAGAAGCCGCGCGGCGTTCCGATAAGACCGACGACCCAACTCGCGACGAACGCTACGGCGGCCGCAACGAGCGACCGGACGTCCCTGTCCATGGAGTGCGGAATGACGAACCGCATGGCCACATAGACGATCAGGCCGACAATCAGCGCGCGGCCGGTCGCGTTCGGTAGATTGAGACGCCGAGCTGCCATCTGAACCTCGCTAACCTATTGAAAATACGTAACAAACTCTTATCTACAAACGACTGAGGCGGACGATCGCGGAACTCTCTTTCGCACCATCCGACGTCGGTGAGATCAGGGTCGCGTCCAGCGCGCCAAGCGGTGGATGGCGAAGCCGTCATCTCCAGCGGAGGGACGAACGGCAAGACGAACCGTTCCGATCACGCGATGGAAGGCGAAACCTGAACTTATGGGTTATCGGCCATTAACCTGTTGAATGATAAGGGATGGCCTCGAGAGCGGAGGGACTGAATGTCGTTGAATCGCAGGGAAATGTTGCGTCTTGGCGCCTGTGGGGCGACCGCTGCGATCATCTCTACGGCCGCGAGCTCGAGTGTTCTGCCCTCGCTGATCGCTCAGCCGGCGGCCGACCCGCTTGCGCCTCTTCCGGCACAGGCTCAGCCGCAGGTGCTGGCGCCCTCCGCGCCGGCCGGCATCGATCCGCAACTGTTCGCGAGGGCCAAAGCCGCCCTCGATCAGCACCGGATCGCCGCCCGCGACAGCATCGGGATCGTCGATTTCTCCAAGCCTTCGAGCGAGCCGCGCTTTTACGTCGTGGACCTCGCCAGCGGCGCGGTTGAAAGCCACCTCGTGTGCCACGGCCGCGGTTCGGACCCGGCGCATTCCGGTTATCTCGAGCGCTTTTCGAACGATTTCGGCTCCTACGCGAGCTCGAATGGCGCCTACACCACGGGCGATTATTACCAGGGCAAATATGGCCTTTCGTTGCGCGTCGAGGGTCTCGACTGGAGCAATTCCAACGCCGATGCGCGCGCGATCGTGATCCACAACGCCTGGTACGCCGAGCCGGAGATGATCCAGGCCCACGGGATGCTCGGCCGCTCCGAGGGCTGCTTCGCCATGCCGAAGACGAGCCAATACGCGGTGATGCGCAAGCTCGCTGGCGGCCGGATGATCTACGCCGACAAGCTGGCGTAAGCGCCAAATTGCTGCCCGCATCGCACGCATTACAATTTTCTGACCGGTAACCTCTCGGCAATCCCTCGTTCGTACCCTTGCGCGCACAACAAGGGTGGAGCGGGTCAATGTCGAACGTGCTGGTGTTTGAGCGTACGGCGCCCTCCTTCGCGGCGGGCCTGGCAAAGCGCGGGCACCACATCGTCTATCGCGCCAACGCCGCGAACCACTGCCCCGGCTGCGGCCGCTCTCACTGGTACATCGGCCGGGTGAGCGCCGAATGCGGCTTTTGCGGCACCGCCGTTCCCCTCGCGGAGACCTCGATCGTCGAGGCAACTCCCCGGCAGGCCGCAAATGCCGAGCGCCACGTCTCTCCTTCCGCCGAGCAGCGCCGCTTTCCGCGCACGCCGACCAAGGGACGCAAGCTCAAGCTGCTGGTCGACGGCTCGCCGACCAATTTCGCCATCCACAACATTTCCGAGGGTGGCGTGATGGGCGATCACGTCAGCGATCTTGCGCCCGGCGCGAAGGTCTATGTGCGCTTCGAGGGCGGAGTGCTCGTTCCCGCCGTCGTGAAATGGACCGAGGACGGCCTCGTCGGCCTCGCCTTCATCGATCCGATCGTCCTCGACCGGTCGAAGGAAACAACCAACTGACGCCTAGCGCGTCGCGACCTGGTCCGGCTTTGCAGCCGGCTTAGTCTTGGACTTCGCCGCGATCTCCTCCGTCTTCGGCTCGGCCAGGCTCGCCCCGCCGTCCTTCATCTTGAGCGCGGCCATCGCCTTGGCGTCCCGGCCGTACAGGTCCTTGTAGTCGATGATCCGCCCGTCGTTGAGCGCTGCGTCGCTGAAATAGACGATATAGACCGGCAACGGCTTCACGAAATTCGCCTGGACCGTCTTCTTGCTGTCGAGCGCCGCCTGGATCTTGTCGGGAGTCCATTCACCGCCGTCATCGCCGAGAAGCTCGGTCGCAAGATCCATGATGTGCTCGGTTCGAACGCAGCCGTGGCTGAGCGCCCGCGTGTCGCTGTTGAAGCGGCTGCGCGCATTGGTGTCGTGGAGATAGATTGCCTTCGAGTTCGGCATGACGAACTTGATCTGGCCGAGCGCGTTGCTCGGACCCGGCGGCTGGCGCCAGCGCTGGATTTCGCCGTCGGGCCCCTTGACCGCAACGAACCCCTTCTTGCCCGCGGCCTCGTGCTCGATGCTCTTGGGAACTTCCCACCAGGGGTTGAGGATCACGCCCGTCGCGGTCGCGCTGAGCTCCGGAGTCGGAGTCGACAGCTTCCCGGCGATCGCCCGCTGCTTCCATCGGTTGACGCCGTTTTCGACCAGCGTCGCATGGAAGCCGGGAACGTTGACGATGATATATTTCTCGCCCAGCTCGCGCGGCAGCCAGCGCCAGCGATCCATGTTGAGCCGGATTCGATCGCGTCGCGCCTCGTCGCTCGGCGGAGTCGCCGCCAGCGCCGCCTTCAGCGCCGCATATTGCGGATGCGTCGGAAGCAGTCCGTTGAGGGCTTCGGTCAAATCGTGCCGCGCAAGCACGCTCCTCAAGAGCGCATCCTGCTTGGTGGCATCGAGGTCCTTGTCGACCAGATACCAGTCGATTCGCGCCGGCTTCTTCACATGGCCGAGGGCGAGGTCCGAAGAGACGGAGTCGAACCGCTCCGTCGCCGCGGCGGAGATCGCTCCAACGCTGCCGCTCTGGATCGCCGCCTCGAGACCATCCGGATCATAGTCCTGCGGGTTGAGACCATCGCCCCCGATCTGTTTGATGTAGGCGAGCAACTCCATCGCGCTCGGGACGTCCCAGACCGCGGGCGGCAGCGGCGCCGCGACCGGAGCCTGCTGGGCGGTCTCCGGCTGGTCGGCCTTGAAGTCCGGATTGCTGGGTGCGAGCGCATCGGGCGCGGTTCTCGTTGCCCTCGCGACCGGAGCCGGTCGTGCCTTGGCCGGCGCCGCGGCTTTCGGCCGGTTCGCTACCGACGGCGGAACCGCCATGGGCTGGATCTGAGCGAGCGCCGGACTGACTGCCAGCGAACTGATCGCAGTGAACCACAAGAGGGAGCTTGAAAGCCGCTCCGGCCTCAACAACCTGTTCATTTGAAACGATAACCCCGCTTCCCACCAGATCCATACATCGCTTCTAAAACAACCGCCAGCGGCCTCGCCGGCAATCGATCCGATTTCGACTGAACTGTGTCGCAAACCAATCCTTAAGCGACGCTTGCTAGATTCGCCGGGCCGACGTGGGGAGGCAGACAAGTGGCGTCCAGTTATTTGCTCGATGGGTCGATGATCCCGCGTACCGAGAAGCGGAGCATCGATGAGAGAACCGAAGTTCGATATCCCTCGCTCTCGAACACCGCGGTGCTCGAGTTCCGGGGGCGCAAGCATGTCGTGCGGCTCGTAAACGTCTCCGGCTCGGGCGCGATGGTGGTCTTCCCTCACGTTCCAAACATAGGTGAGCGCTTGCTGCTCCAGGTCCTTGACCGCGGTCCCGTCTGGGCACAGGTGCGCTGGGTCAGGGATGGCCGCATTGGCCTCTCATTTGCTGCGCAGGCGGAGTAACCGCCGTTGGAGATGAGCTTCGTGACCATCAAGGCGCGGATCGCCGAGGACCGCAGCGACGAGCGCCGGCAAGTGCCGCGGCAACCCGTCGAGCTGGACGCGAAGATGCGCGAGCTCGGCGCGAGCGGGGTCGAAGCCAAGGTGCTCAACATTTCCGACCGGGGCTTCATGGCCGTTGCCGAGGGCCGATTCGAGGTCGGCTCCCGGGTGTGGCTGATGCTTCCGGGCCGCGAGCGCGCCAATGCCATCGTCAAGTGGATCGCGGGCGACAAGATCGGCGCCGAGTTCGCCGAGCCGCTGTCGCTCGAGACGCTGACGCGCTGACTTCCGCTCGTCGGCGGCGGGCCTCGTCCCGGCGTTACCGCTCTTCGCTACAGCATTAAACCTGGGTCAGGTCCTGCAACCGCGCTTCGGCTTGCTCGTTGGGTGCGCCGAAAGGAAGGACTGCCATGCCGATCTCTTCCAGCGAAGGTTGGAAGCCCTACGAGCGGGGCTATCACGCCGTTTATCGCGAGCATGAGGTCAACCACTGCCCCGGCTGCGGCCGGACTCACTGGATCATCGGACGGGTTTCGGCGGAATGCGCCTTCTGCGCGACCGCGCTCCCGCTCGCGGAAGCGAGCATGCGCTCGCACAACGGGCCCGTGGTGATCCAGCACAAGAACGGCCACATCCACGACTGGGCCGCGTAGCTACGCCTTCTTCCTGATCGGAACCTGGACGTTGCACAGGTCCACACCGCCCGCCGGCCGAATATAGAAATCGTCATGTCGATTTGCGCGCAGGTGTAGGTACCGCGCGAAAGCGGCGCTCTGCGTGTCCATATATTCATAGGACGGCCGCTCGCCGGCCGGCATGTCGCTCGCCAGCCGGATGGACGCGATCGGCACATATTGCGCCTTGTCCTTGTAGAAGCCGAGTGCCTCGGTCCCGCGCGGCAGCGTGCTGAAGCGGTCGATCCCATCGACGACGCGGCCAACCAAAGCGATGTTGCGGTCGAGCTGGCGCGGGCCGTGTCCGATCACCGCGTAGAGCTCGCCACCGGTGCCCGTGTCGGGCGACAGGTCGCGACCGACCCCTACGCTCGCATAGCAATGGGCGAGGTTGGCCCACCCCGCCTTGGCGCTGTACGCGACCGGCCATCCATCGGCGAAGCCGGCATTGGGTGCGTACGGGTCCGGCGAGCCGAGCGGGGTAATGCTGAGTCCGCGGAGCGACCGCTCATATTCGGCGGGCGGCTTCGCAGTGACCCCCGCGGGCCATGGCTTGTCGCTGTCGTTCAGGCCCCACTGCGCAACATAATCGTCCTGCACCCGATACACGGTCGCGCCATCCCAATAATGGCCGCGGGTGAGCGCCTTTATGTTCGCGACGTGAACCGGGGCGAAAGCGGGCGCGAGCTGGACCACGATGCGTCCGCCGTTCTTGAGGTCGATGACCATCAGGTCGTCGGGCGAGATGGCCTTCCACGCGCTCGCCGGCGCCTGGGCGACGATGTCGTTGGGCGTCAGCAGCTTTTTCGCCGGAGCGGCACCGATCAGCAGAGTGGCCGCAGCAATGGTGAGCAACAATGAGCGCATGACTTCTCCCCCTTTGTGCTCGCTCTAGCCGAGCAACAGCAGCGCCGCTATCGCCCGGGCGCATGTACACGGCCACGCTGATGCTGCTCGGGTCCGGTGAGCTCGGACGGGAATTCACGATCGCCGCCAAGCGGCTCGGCTGCCGGATCGTCGCCTGCGACCGCTACGCCAACGCACCAGCCATGCAAATGGCCGACGCATGCGAAGTCTTCCCGATGCTCGATGGTGCAAAGCTGCGGGCCGCAGTCGACAAGCACAAGCCCGACGTCATCGTGCCCGAGATCGAGGCGATCGACACGGCGACTCTCGCCGCGCTCGAGTCCGAAGGATGGCGCGTCGCCCCATCGGCCAAAGCCGTTCAGCTCACGATGAACCGCGATGGCATCCGGGATTTTGCGGCCAAAGAGCTCGGCCTGGTCACCAGCAAATACCGCTTCGCCGAAAGCCGCGATGAAGCGATGGCGGCTGCGGCTGCGGTCGGCCTCCCGTGCGTCGTCAAGCCCGTCATGTCGAGCTCGGGGAAGGGCCAGAGCACCGCGAAGAAGGCCGAGGACGTCGGGACGGCCTGGGATTATGCGGTCGAGAAGATGCGTGGCGACCGACCGCGCGTGATCGTCGAAGAATATATTCAGTTCGACAGCGAGATCACTTTGCTGACGATCGCGACCAAGGACGGCATCCTGTTCTGCCCGCCGGTCGGCCATCGCCAGGAGCTCGGCGATTATCGGGAAAGCTGGCAGCCGGCCGGCATTCCGTTGGAAGCGCTACAGTCGGCCCGCTTCCAGGCGCGCAAGGTGGTCGAGGCGCTGGGCGGTTACGGGATCTTCGGGGTCGAGTTCTTCGTTCGTGGCGACCAGGCGATCTTCTCCGAGCTTTCGCCACGTCCGCACGACACCGGAATGGTGACGCTCATCAGCCAGTTCCCCAACCAGTTCGAGCTTCACCTCCGCGCGATCCTCGGGCTTCCGGTGCCGTCGATCGAACTCGCGAGCCCGTCAGCTTCGGCAGTGATCCTGGCGGAGAAGGAAAGCGACGAATTTTCGTTCGAAGGCGTCGCCGACGCGCTGGCGCTCGGAGCGCCCGGGCGCCCGGTGGACCTCCGCATCTTCGCCAAGCCCAAGACGCTCAAGAACCGGCGCATGGGTATCGCATTGGCCCGTGGAGAAACGGCGGAAGAGGCGGTCGAACGCGCGAGGTCCGCAGCCTCTCGCGTCAAGATTCGTTATCCCGGCTGAAGGAGGAACCATGGCACGCTTGTCCTCGATCGCTGTGCTCAGCGCGCTGGCCCTCACCGGCTGCAACAACAGCGGGTCGGAGCAGGCCGCGACCAATCGGCAACAGATCAGGGTGGTTGGCGCTGAGCAGAGGCAGCTTCACGAGCTCGACGCGTTCAATCTCGCGGTGGCTCTCAAGCGCGCGATCTACGACGGGGGCTACACCTGTCAGCGGATTACAGACGCGGGCTTCGTCGGCACCTGGGAGAACCTCGACGAATGGACGGCGCATTGCGAATACGCGAAGGGCGCACCCCGCGACTGGGCGATCTTCGCCGGTCCGGACGGAAGCGCCCAGGTCCGCGATTGCAAGGACATTCCAGGATCAGGCCTTCCCGATTGCGTGATCAAGCAGCGGCCAAAGGGCAGCTTCACTGACGTGAAATAGCTTGGGCTCAGTCCGACCTACCCCGGCTTGCCCGGGTTGCACTGGCGCGATTCCTTATATTCTCCGGTCGCCGAGCGCTCCTTGATCGTGACGCAATTGCCCTGCTTTAGCTCCTCGCGCCAGCTGCCATCCGGGTTGGTCACGCGATTGCCCTTGGGTACGCGCTTGCCGTCCTGGATTTCGTAGCTCCAGCTTTTCGGCGTCTGCTGCACCTGCGGCCTGGGTTGTGCCTGGGAGGCGGTCGCAAACGCCGTCGCTGCGAAGCACGCAGCCGCGCCCATCATCAGCGCCTTCCTGGCGTTCAGCTTCATCACCTTGTTCCTCATCGCTTTTTATGTAGCCGAGCCGACGTTAACGCGTGCTGACGCTCGTTTCGGCGGCGCTCAGGATCCCATGTTGGATCGCGACCACCGAATCGCAATGGGCGAGCGTCGATGCCCGATGGGCGACGACGATCGCCGCCGGGCGCGGCTCCATCGCCTTGAGGCGCTCCAGCAACTCAGCCTCGCTTTCGGGATCGAGCGCTGCGGTGGCTTCGTCGAGGATCAGCAGCGTAGGCCGTCTGAGCAGCGCGCGAGCGAGCACCAGCCGCTGGCGCTCGCCGCCCGACAAGTGGCTGCCCCGATCCCCGACGCTTTCGTCAAGCCCGGTTGCGAAGGCGCGAACCCGCGTGACAAGCCCGACAATCTCCAGCGCCTTCCACAGCTCGGCCTCGTTTGCGGGTATGCCTTCAGCCAGCAGGTTGCCGCGGACGGTGTCGTTGAAGACACTGCCTTCCTGGCCGACGTAAGCAAGCGCGCCTCTCCAGCGCTCGAGCAGGTTACCGCCGAGTGCATGTCCGTCGAGCTCGACGGTTCCCTCCTCGGGCGCGAGCAGTCCGGCGGCGAGATCCAGAAGCGTCGTTTTTCCGGCGCCCGACGCGCCGCTGACGCCGATCCATTCGCCCCGCCTCAGCGTCAGCGATGCGTCGGCGAGCCCGAGCTCCGGCCGATGAAGATGGCGGACGCGATCGACCTTCAGCTCATTCCAGTCGAGCCGTTCGACCGGGCGTTGCTCGGGCACTGCCCAGTCGAGTTCGCCGAGCCGCCCGTGGATCGCTGCGAACGCGGGCGCGAACGCGGCCGCGCGGACGACGCTGTTCTGAACCGTATGGGCGGGACTGTTCATTCGCGCGAAGACGACCAGGCTCGTGACCAGCACGGCGAACGGAAGCGCCAATATGCGCACTCCGACCAGCAGGAGCACCGCCGCGACCAGCGCTGCTCCGAACGAGGTCAGCTGCTGCGAGGCCGAATAGTCGCGCGCGAGATGCGCCATTTGCCGCGCTGTACGCGACAGGCTGACCCGATACTCCGCGAGAAAGGCGGGCACTGCGCCCTGGGCAAGCGCAGCCTTGAGTCCCGCATGAAGGCGAAAGCCGGAGCCCGCGCTCTCATCCATCGCATCGCTGATCGAGAGGCCCCGCGTCGCGCTTCGGTGCACGAAATGGGTTGAGACGAGCGCCGCGAGCGCAAGGAAGGCGATGGCGACCAAGGTGAGCGCGGGGGAGAGAAAGAAGGCGACCGCCATTTGGACCAGCAGCATGGTGGCGCCGACCGCCGCCTGCTGAATGAATGCCGCGGCTTGCGCCGCTCGCGGCACGTCATTGAGCAGCAGCGACTGCATGCCCGCCTGTCCGATTCGGCTCGCAAACGGCCATCCACGCCGAGCGAGGGTCGCCGCGGAGCGCAATCTGAGGCTGACCTCGTAATCGGCTTCGAGCTGGGCAAGCAACGTATCGCGCGCGAGCAGCAATGCCGAACGCAAGGCCATGGCGCCCACGAACAGCCCGAGCGCCAGCGTGAAGCGTTGGTCGAGGCTCCACGATTGCAGCGACGGCGCCAATCGCAGGATTCGCTCGTCGCTGCGCATCGCGATCGCCGCGAGCGGAACGATCATCAGCAGGCCGAAGCCCTCGGCCAATGCGCCGAGGATCATCAGCGCGAACGACAGCCACAGGCGAGCGCCCGCAAAACGGCGATAGTCTGAGAAGAGAGCGGCGATGCCGCCCTGCTGCGCCCGGCTCATGACCGGGCGAATAGCAGAATTAGCCCTGCCTCGCCTTGAAACGCCGGTTCGTCTTGTTGATGACGTAGGTGCGGCCGCGGCGGCGGATGACTCGGCAGTCCCGATGGCGCGATTTCAGCGACTTTAGCGAATTGCGAATCTTCATGGCCGGGCGCCTGCTCGTGTCTCGTTGTTTAGGTTGTCGGATTGGTCCTGTCGGAACCGGCGGCTCACCTAGTCAGACCATAGGTCCAAGTCAAGGCGCCGGAGCAGCGGCTGGCACTTAGCAGCAGTTGCGCCGTTGTCGGCCGGTGCCGCTGAACATCCTTCTCTTCGTAATTGGCATTGTGCTCGCCGCGATGACGCTGATGGACGTGTTCGAGACCGTGGTCGTGCCCGGCGGAAGCCGCGCATCGCTGAAGGTCGCGCGCCGCCTTGTCTGGCTGCTCCTTCCGCTGTGGAAGGCCGTGCGCGGCAAGCGGCACGGTCTTTCCGGCGCCTTTGCCCCGCTCGTGCTGGTTCTCTGCTTCGTCGTGTGGATGGCGATACTGGCATTCGGTTTCGGGCTTATGGCTTATGCTTCGGCCCGGGATTTCGAGCCGCCGCTCCGGAGCGTTTTGGACGGAGTCTATATCGTCGGCAGCTCGCTCGTGACCGTCGGGCTTTCGCAGAGCAATCCCACCGGCGCCGCGCGTTGGGTCGTCCTCGCCGCCGGTTTCTGCGGTCTCGCGGTCATGACGATGGCCGTCACCTATTTGCTCGAAGTGCAGAGCAGCGTCGCCAAGCGCGACATCGGAATCATCAAGCTCAACACATCGGCCGGTGAACCGCCCTCCGCAATCACCTTGCTCCAGCGATTTGCCGCAATCGGCAATGAGGCCGAACTGATCCATGTCCTGCGCGACGGACGCGACTGGTGCGCGACCGTGCGCCAGAGTCATTCAAACCACCCTTCGCTGATTTACTTTCAATCGGTTGGAATCGGCAGCGGCTGGCCGGCCGCGCTTGGCGCCTTGCTCGATCTCGCCCTACTCAGCGAATATTGCCTCGACGATCGGTCGTTGCGCGGCGCTGCCGTACTTCTTCGCGACGAGGGGACGCGCATGGCGCGGGAGCTCGCTCAGGTGATCAATCTCAAGCCCTGCGAGGTGACCGCCGACGAGCTCGAGCTTAGGCAGGCCGCGGAGCAGCTGCGCTTGTCCGGCTACGCGATCCGCGAGGACGGTGACCTCGCAATTATCTCACAGCAGCGGGCGGAATATCGAAGCTGTGTCGACGCGCTCGCCAGCCATCTGGGGAAAGCGGCGTCGATGCTGGTGCGGCAGGATTAGGCGCGCTCGAGCAGCTTGCGCTCCCATGCCAGCGCATCGCCGACGATGCGGTCGATGTCCGCATATTGCGGCCGCCATTCGAGGGTCTCCAGCAGCCGTTCGTTGCCCGCGACCAGTTCCGGCGGATCGCCGGCGCGGCGCCCTTCCATGATCCGCTTAAGCGGTGCGTTCGTGTGCCGGTCGACCGCGTCGAGCACTTCCAGCACCGACAGGCCTTTGCCGTAGCCGCAGTTCATCACGAGATTCTCTTGCGGATGTTCGGTCAGCCATTCGAGCGCCGCCACGTGCGCCGCCGCCAGGTCGCTGACGTGGATGTAATCGCGGATGCAGGTGCCGTCGCGCGTCGGATAGTCGGTCCCATAGACCGCGACGTGCGGCCGCTTCCCGACCGCCGCTTCGGCCGCGATCTTGATGAGATGCGTCGAGCCCCTGCCGATCTGGCCGGCGCGTCCCTCGGGATCGGCGCCGGCGACATTGAAGTAACGCAGCGCGCCATAGTTGAACGGATGCGCGGCCGACGCGTCCGACAGCATCCGCTCGGTCATCAGCTTGGACGCGCCATAGGGATTGATCGGGAGCTTCGGATCCCCTTCCTCTATCGGCACGCGCTCGGGCGCGCCGTACACCGCCGCCGTGGAGGAAAACAGGATGTGCTTCACGCCGCCCTCGACAGCGGCCTCGATCAGCCCATGCGAGGCGAGGGTATTGTTGGCGTAATAATCAAGCGGCCTTTCGACCGATTCCGGAACCACGATCGATCCGGCGAAATGCATGATCGCGCCGATCTTCAGCTCATCGATGATGCTGTCGACCAACACCCGCTCGGCGATCGTGCCCTGATAGAAGGGCACACCTTCGGGGACGACTTCCCTAGTTCCGTTCGAGAGGTCGTCGATCACCGCGACGTGCCAGCCGGCTTCCTTCAGCGCGAGGACCGCGTGGCTGCCGATGTAGCCGGCGCCGCCGGTGACGAGGACTGGGACCTTGCTCATGCCGCGGCGCTAGCGAAGCGCGGCGGCGAATTCCAGCCGGAGCAGCTTATGTCTGTTTTCGACCCATTCCTGCCACTAGCTCGCGAACTGACCTAATGCGCTTTCACCGTTGTTGCGAACCGGCGCATCTGCAAATCTTATCGAATGGAATCGTGCAATCAGGTGACACTGACCGTTCGCCCAAAGCTTACGAGGATCGCCATCTTGGTTTTGGCGACGTCCTTCATTTGGGGTTTGAGCCTGACTGTACTTGTGGAATCGCCGACTGATTACGACGGCTATATCGGTCTGATGTTGGCGCTCGCCATCATTGGATTCCTTGCGACGGAACGTGTCCAAATCGAAAGCGGCAAGATCCGGTTTTATCGGTTCTTCTGGAAGGTCGGCGAGGCTGACGTGGCCGATGTAGAAATGAAGAAGGCGAAGGTCGGTACGCCGCCGCTGATCAGCGGCTTTGTCTTTATGCACAGAGGCTGCAGAGACAGAGTCGGAGAGATAGTTAGCGGGAATTATCGTGAGAGCGACATCGACAATCTGAGGCAGGCATTACAGCCGCCTGAGTGACCAAGTCTTATGTCCGTTATCCACCCATTGCAGACATTTCAGACCGCATGTGACACGCTCCTCCGATGAGGAACCTCTGGGTCACAGCTATTCTGTTGGTGTGTTCGTGCAATCACCCTCCTGTGGCCACGCAAGAGGAGGTGAACTCGCTCGTTCGCCGGTGTGGGCTCGAGGGCAAAATCGAGTTTCGTTGGATCAGCAGCAACAAGCTGGCAATCACTCGTCTCGACGCGGACACTGACTCTGGAAAGTTCATGTGCGTTTCTCGCGGACTCGACGCTCGCGGTTTCAAGCTCGGCTTTGAGGGACGTGAGCAATTGAACTGAGTCGCCAGTGTCCGTTTCCCACCCATTGCGGACATTAGCGCTGGCGTTAGCATCGTGCTGATGGCCGACCTGTTAGACGTATATGTCTTCCGTGACCCCAGCTTCGCTCCAGACGGTAACACCCTCGTGTGCATCGCGCCTCGCCGAGCCATGAAGCGCTTCATGTCGAAGAGCGAGGTGTCGCGCTCATTTGGTGGATGCGCCGTCTATCGTCAGTCGCTGTGGAGCACCTATGTCGGTGTGTGGGGCGACCGGAACGGCTCGCGTTTTCGTCGCTTCCTTCGTGAACGTGGTGCGGAACTAGCGATACACAAGGAGCCGCCTGCAAAGACTCGTCTGCTCTATTGGACGACAAAGGATAAGCGACCGCCGGTTAGGTCCCTGCCGGGCCGCTAGCGTCCGTTTTCCACCCAAAGCAGACATGACGGCTGTCCTACAGGCGGCCACTTGTGATCCAAGCTGGCGATGATCTCCCCCGCCATCGTCAGGACCCGTCTCGAGA
>Ga0207698_10000899_pt1 | contig 17306 bp, 17 predicted proteins | sample KBSCornC22_FD_184298 | JGI IMG/M metagenome (GOLD analysis project Ga0207698, IMG submission 184298) | Corn rhizosphere microbial communities from Kellogg Biological Station, Michigan, USA - KBS Corn C2-2 (SPAdes) (version 2) | ecosystem: Host-associated > Plants > Roots > Rhizosphere > Soil ...
CGGCACGACGACGCAGCGGGCAAACACTTCTTCGTCGATGTGGCCATCGATCTCATGGAGGTGCTGCCGCGTCTTTGCAGTCATCTGGCGTCGCTCCCGGCCGACCTCCATCATCCCGGCATTCACGCGGGAATGACTTTCACCATGCTGCGCGACATCGCCCGCTTGCCCACTGGTCCGGGCGAAATGCGCGTGATGGCCGAACGGGTCGTTGAAATGGCCCATCACGCCGAGCGGCTCTTCCCGGCCGGACATGAATTGGCCGCAACGAGCGAGGCGCTCCACAAGATCGCGCTCCGCTTTCCCGTCGATGAGCTGCGAACGGTGCACGGTGCAAGGCGGGGTACGCCGACGGCAGGACCGGCTCTCTAGGCAGGCCTCGACCCCGCCCGGCGAGGCGCAGCCTATTGTCCATCCAGCTTGTCCTTCAGCAGCCGAATCTGCCGCTCGAGCCGCGTGTTGTGAGTCTGGAGCTGTCGCACGCGGGATTCGGCCGCCTCAAGGTAGTCGACGCCGCCCACTTCCCTCACGCGGCGAACACCCTTGCGTTGCGCCGGAGCCGCCTGGCCATCGATCAGTTCACGCCAGCTCAGCTTATGCTTTCGCATGAATTCCGTGGCTGCCTTCGCGGCGGACGCGCGCTCTCCCGCTTTGTCGGAGCCGAGCAATCCGAGAATGCGGTCAAGCCGGTCGCGGTCCTTCTGGAGAATGTGGACTCTCCTTCTAGCGCTTCACAAACTTCGCCATCCGCTCGAGCGCGCTTTCGATCGTCGCGCGGCTGCCCGCGTAGGAGAACCGCACGAAACGGTGCCCGTTGACACGGTCGAAATCAACGCCGGGCGTCGCGGCAACGCCGGCCTCCTGCAGCATCTGCTTGCAGAAACTGAGCGAGTGATTGGTGAAGCGGCTGGCGTCGGCATAGGCATAGAAGGCGCCATCCACCTCCTCGACGCCGAAGCCGAGATTGCGGAGACCGCCCGCGATGAGCGGCCGGTTGGCGGCGTAGTGCGCCTTCTGCTGTTCGTAGTAGTCCCGCTCCGTAAGCGCCGCGATACCCGCGACCTGGCTCAACGTCGGTGCGGCGATGAAGAGATTTTGCTGCAGCATCTCCACTCGCTCGAGCACATCCTCGGGCAGCACGAGCCAGCCGATGCGCCAGCCGGTCATGCAGTAATATTTGCTGAAGCTGTTGATCGCGATGACGTCGCCCGAGAACTCCAGCGCACTCACCGACGGACCGCGGAAATCGAGGCCATGATAGATCTCGTCGCTCAGGAAACGGACGCCGAGCCTCCTGCACGTGGAAACGATACCCTCGAGCTGCTTGCGCGTCGCCGCTGCCCCGGTCGGATTGGCCGGCGAAGCGAGCAGCAATCCGTCGAACGGCTCGCGGGCATGCGCCGCCTCGATCTCCTCTGCCGTCAGATGCCATCCCTGCTCGGCCGTCACCGGTATTTCCACCGCGCGATAGCCGAGCCCGGCCAGCGTGTTGAGATAGGCCGGATACCCCGGCCGGGTCACCGCGATCCGCGCTCCATGTTCGAAGGCGCCGAGAAAAGTGAGGATGAATCCCGCCGACGATCCCATGGTCGCGATGATGCGGCGCGGCTCGACGCTGACCCGATGCTGCGCGCGGTAATATTCGGCGAGTGCTTCCCTCAGCCTGGGCAGCCCGCCGAACGGCGTGTAGGGCTGCGCCTGGTCAAGCACTGCCCGCACCGCCTCGATCACCTTCGGCGCGGGCGGCGCTGCGGGCTGCCCCTGCTCCAGAAAGCAGATGTCCCGGCCCTCGGCCTCGAGCCGCCGCGCGAGGTCATTGATCACCATTGAATAGAACGGCGCCAAGCCGCCGCTGCCGCCGTTCGTCATAGTCCTGGACTGCACCCACGCATGAGCCCTCGCCTAGCCCGCAACGCCCGATCTCTCAACAGAAATTGATTTTTACCGGCCAGCTATGCTTCACCCTCAGGTGATAGCCTTTTGCCGCGTATCGATGGAGCTCGCATGAACCGCCTCAGCCTCGCCCTGGTCGCCCTGGTCGGCATTCTTGCCGGCGGTCTGGGTGTGTCGCTGTTGCGCCCGCAGGCACCGGGTCTGGCCGAGCCCGACGTACGCGCGATCATCGCCCAACAGCTGGCACGGGAGAAAACCCCGCAAACCGCAGCCGTCGATCCCGGACAGGTCAACAAGCTCATCGAAGATTATCTGATGAGCGACCCGACGATCCTCCAGCGGATGAACGACAAGCTGGACGAGGCGAAGGCGGTGGCCCAGCGCACCGCCGAGAAGGCCGCCATCGACGCCCATTTTGCCGATCTCTACCAGTCGCCGGACGGCGTCGTGCTCGGCAATCCCAAGGGCGACGTCACGCTGGTCGAGATGTTCGACTACAATTGCGTCTATTGCCGCCGCGCCCTGCCCGACATGGCGCAGCTCCTTGCGGACGACCCCAATCTCAAGGTCATCCTGAAGCAGTTCCCGATCCTGAGTCAGGGCTCGATCGACGCCGCGAGGGTCGCCTACCTCGTCAGCCAGGACCCCAAGATCAATTACTGGGACTTCCACGAGAAGCTCTTCTCGATGCGAGCCGGGGAAGTCGGCGCCGACCAGGCACTCGAGGTCGCCGCGGAGGTTGGCGGCGATCGCGGCGAGCTCATGCTCGACATGAACGCCAATCGCGTCAGCGCCCTGTTGCAGAAGAACTACGACCTCGCCAAGGCCCTCGGGATCGGGGGCACCCCGACCTACATCATCGGCGATGCCATGATACCTGGCGCAGTCCCCATCGATGAACTCAAGGCCGCGATCTTCAATATGCGCAACTGCGGATCGACCTCCTGCCCGGCCCTTCCAACCAAATCAGCGGGCTGACAGCGCTATCTTCACAAGCCCGTGATCATACCCTAGTACTGGACTCCTCGCAGGAGGGGAGCGGGGACGGGTGCTTGATCTCGGGCCGAACGGCCATGAGCATGGAGAGGCGTGGCGACTGCTCGTTGAGGCGCGGAGGCTTCTCGGTCAGTACAACGCCGACGTTACAACCGTTCTGGCATTGGGTCGTGCGGCGCTCGACCACGCCCGTGTAAACCACGTGCTTTCGGCCGATCCAGGGACGGACTTCCTCAGCGCCCGCCTGCACGACGCTGTTGAATTCGGCGCTCTTCTGGACGAGCGCGGCTCCGCCACCCAGGCGAGCGTAGGTACCTTGTTGCTGGCCGTCGAATTCGTGCTGAAGGCCTGCTACTACCAGGCCACGACGTTGGATCGCGTCTCCGCAGGCACTGCCACCTGACCGATTCTCTCGTGCACTGGGCGCCGCGCCGCTTGCGCGAGCCCGACAGGGCGGGCAAAAGCGTCAAATCATGGCCAACAAGCGCGTCCTCGTCATCAACGGCCCAAACCTAAACATGCTCGGCATCCGCGAGCCCAAGACCTATGGAACCCAGACGCTGGCCGATATCGAGGCCATGTGCATCGCCGAAGGCAAACGGCTGAAGCTTCAGGTGGAATGCCGCCAGACCAATCGCGAAGGCGAAATCTGTGAATGGATTCAAGGCACTTACGGCAAGAAGGACGCAATCGTCATTAATCCCGGGGGCTATTCGCATACATCCGTTGCGATCCGCGACGCTATCAGCGCCGTCGGCCTGCCGGTGGCCGAGGTGCACCTCAGCAATATCCACGCCCGCGAGGAATTCCGCCATTTTTCCTATGTCTCTGCGGTGGCGGTCGGGGTCATTTGCGGCTTCGGCGCGGCGGGGTATAGGCTTGCGCTCGAGGCGCTGGCTGAGCGGCTTTCGGCCTGACCGGCCCATAACGACAAGAACAATCCAGCCCGAGGGAATTTGACACCGATGTCGAAGGACGAGCCCGCAGATCAGGCCCTGATCCGTGCCATCGCCGAGCTCCTCAACGAGCAGAATTTGGCCGAAATCGAAATCGAGCGCGAAGACCTCCGCGTCCGCGTCACCCGCTCCTACGCCTCGACGGGCGTGCAGCAGGTGATGGTTCCGGCTGCCGCTCCGGCGCAGATGGCCGCGCCTGCCGCTCCGGCAGCAGCAGCCACATCGGCGACACCGGCCAAGTCCGATGACCTGGCGTCCAATCCCGGCACGCTCACCTCGCCCATGGTCGGCACGGCCTATCTCTCGCCCGAGCCGGGCAAGCCCGCATTCGTTGCGGTGGGCACCCGTGTCACCGAGGGGCAAACCATCGTCATCATCGAGGCGATGAAGACGATGAACCAGATCCCGGCGCACAAATCCGGCACGGTCACGCGGCTTCTCGTCGCCGATGCGACCCCGGTCGAATACGGTCAGCCGCTCGCGGTCATCGAGTAATGTTCAGCAAAGTTTTGATCGCGAACCGGGGCGAGATTGCGCTCCGCGTGCTGCGCGCCTGCAAGGAGCTCGGCATCTCGACGGTCGCCGTCTATTCGACCGCCGACCGCAACGCGATGCATGTCCGCATGGCCGACGAGAGCGTCTGCATCGGCCCGCCGCCGGCCCGCGACTCCTACCTCAACATTCCCTCGATCCTCGCCGCGTGTGAGATCACGGGCGCTGATGCCGTTCACCCCGGCTACGGCTTCCTCTCGGAGAACGCGCGCTTTGCCCGCATTCTGAGCGAGCACAAGGTGACCTTCATCGGTCCCTCCGAGCACCACATCCAGATCATGGGCGACAAGATCACCGCCAAGAAGACGGCGGTGGAGCTTGGCATCCCGGTAGTCCCGGGTTCGAAAGGCGAGGTCGCGACCGAAGAGGACGCCAAGAAGATCGCGGCCGAGATCGGCTACCCGGTGCTCATCAAGGCGACTGCCGGCGGCGGCGGGCGCGGCATGAAGGTCGCGCATTCGGAAGCCGACGTCCTGCTTGCCTGGTCGACCGCACGCTCGGAGGCGAAGGCCGCCTTCGGCAATGAGAGCGTCTACATGGAGAAATATCTCCAGAAGCCGCGGCACATCGAAATCCAGGTCATGGGCGACGGCAAGGGCAACGCCGTCCACCTCGGCACGCGCGACTGCTCGCTGCAGCGCCGCCACCAGAAGGTCTGGGAAGAAGCAACCGCCCCCACCGTTCCCGCCAAGGAGCGCGACCGCATCGGCGAGATCTGCGCCGCCGCCATGCGCAAGCTCAAATATTCCGGCGCCGGCACGATCGAGTTCCTCTACGAGAAGGGCGAGTTCTATTTCATCGAAATGAACACCCGCCTCCAGGTCGAGCACCCGGTCACCGAGCGCGTCACGGGCGTCGACCTCGTCTATGAGCAGCTGAAAGTTGCCTCGGGCGAAACGCTGAGCCTCAAGCAGAAGGACATCACCTTCACCGGTCACGCCATCGAGGTCCGCATCAACGCCGAGGACCCCGAGACCTTCACGCCCTCGCCGGGCACGATCAAGTTCTACCACCCGGCGGGCGGCGTCGGCGTGCGCGTCGATTCAGCCGTCTATGGCGGCTACTCGATCCCGCCCTATTACGACAGCCTCATCGGCAAGCTCATCGTCTACGGTCGCACCCGCGAGGAGTGTCTGATGCGCCTCCGCCGCGCCATCGACGAGTTCGTCGTCGACGGCATCAAGACCACCCTCCCCCTCTTCCAGCGGCTCATCAAAGAGCCCGACATCCTCACCGGGAACTACGACATCCACTGGCTGGAGAAGTACCTGGGGATGAAGGAGTAGAGCAGTTTGCGCATTTATATGCGCACGACATCTTGACTTCAGCCGACTCCCGGTGCATTTATTTGCGCATTGCTGGAGTGTCTGCGGTGCAGCACGAGACGGACGCCAGCAAGATCATCGCCCGCCTTGAACGCGAGGGCTGGGAGAATATCGGCGGCACGAAGCACACAAAGTTCAGAAAGGCTGAAGCAGGAACCATCATGGTTCCAAGGCATCGTAGCGTGACTCCCGGTGTCGCTCAGTCGATCGCAAAAGCAGCTGGATGGACGAAGTAGGACTACGAATGGCCAGGTATCTCGCAATCATCGACGAAGCTGAGGGGCAATTCGGAGTGGTCTTTCCGGACGCGCCCGGATGCGCGGCGATGGGCGCTACGCAGGAAGAGGCCATAGATAACGCTATCGAGGCCCTTGCCGAATGGGCTGCCGACGAGGCAGCTGATGGCCGGCCCATCCGAAAGCCGAGAAGCTATCTGCAACTGCTCAAGTCGCGCGAGTATCCGCAATTAGGCAAGGGCGCGCTTGTCGCCACGCTGCCGCTGCTGTTCGAAAGCGGTAAGCTTGCGCGTGCGAATGTCTCAATGGACGCAGGGCTCCTCGCCTCGATCGATGAGGCCGCAAGCGCTAGAGGACTGACGCGATCGTCCTTCCTGGCGTCTGCGGCCCGCGACAAGCTCAAGGCGAGCTTCTAGCTACCCCAGGCTCCGCAAATACTGCGCCGGCTTCGTGCTCAGTGCTGACCACGTGGTCAGCGCGCCCGTGAGGATCGTCAGCAGGATCGAGCCGACCATCACTTCGAGCACCAGCAGCGGATCGACGCCGAACGCCACGCTCATCTGCGTCTGCGTCACGATCATGTAGGCGCCAAGGCTTCCCACGAGTGTCGCAAGGATCGCCGCGAACGCGCCCAGCAGCCCGTACTCGACCGCGAACACGCGCACGACGTCCGCACGGGTCGAGCCGAGGACCTTGTTGACCACGGCATCGGCCTCGCGCTGCTTCCGGCCGGCGGCCATCGTGCCGGCGAGCACGAGCAGACCGTTCACCACCGCGAGCCCGCCCACGATGTTCACCGCGGTCGAGAGCTGACCGAAGATGTCCGCCGCCTGGTTGAGCAGATCGCCCACGGGCAGGAACGTCACGTCCGGATATTGCTTGGCAAGCGCGCGCTCGAGCGGCTCTTCCTGCCCCTTGGCCGCCTTGATCGTCGCAAGGTTGGTCAGCGGCCACGCATCGAACGTGCCGGGCGACGCCGTCACAAGGAAGTTGATGCCGTTCTGGAACTTGAAGTCGCGGACGTTCCCAAGCTTCACGTTCAGCGTCTCGCCGAACAGCGTCAGTTCGATGGTGTCGCCGATCTTGAGGCCGAGGGCCTTGGCGTCCTCGTCGCGCAGCGACACGAGTGGATCGCCGTTATAGTCGGAGGGCCACCATTCACCGCCCGTCACCGTAGAGTTTGGCGGCAACGTCGGGCTCGTGGTCATCAGAATTTCCGGCGAGCCGCCGGCGCCTCCCAGCATGTAGACCGCCTCGCCCGCCATATTGGGATTGGCGGCAAGAATATCGGCCGACGGGGTGCCGTTGATCTTGGTGATCGCGGCGCGGATCATCGGGGAATGCTTGAAATCCGTGACCATCTTCGTGCCGTCGAGGAAGGTCCGGAGGTCCGCGATTTCGTCGTCGAACAGATCGGTCGCAACGAACGTCGGGGCATCGCGCGTCACCTGGCCGAGGAGCTGGCTGCGCAGGTTGGAGCTGAGGATGATGATCACCAACAGCATCGCTAGGCCGAGCCCCAGCGACATGATCACCACCGGTGCAGGTGAGCCCGGACGATAGATGCCGCGGAAGGCATTGCGCAGGGTGACGTTCGGCAGCTGCGGCACGCGGCGCAACACCCATTGCAGGGCGCGCCCGGCAAGGCTGAGCAGCACGAAGGCCCCGATGACGCCGATAGCATAACCCAGCACCAGCACCAGATTGCCCGTCGTGTACCAGGCCAGCGCGAACATGAGCACAGCCGCGACCAGCAGCGGTACGACCACCCAGGGGTCGAGATATTCACGCGTCGAAACGTTCTGGACGCTCGTTCCAACGGTACGGAACAGCATCGCAGGCCGGAGCTTTTGCGCGCGCGACAGCGGCAGATAGGAGAACGCAAACGCCGCCAGCACCCCGAACGCCAACGCAGTCCCGAGTGACGGCCACTCGATCGTTGGCGGCAGGTCGACAGCAAGGATCTTGCCCAGGATCGGCAGCGCCGCCGCCGTCAGCGCCGCGCCGATGATCAGGCCGATGGCAATGCCGACAAGTGACATCACCCCGGTCTGGGTGAAAAAGTGCACCATGATGCGCGGCCCGGTTGCGCCAAGGCTGCGCAGCGTCGCGATCGAGCGCTGGCGCTCACCGATGTAGGCCGAGACCGCGTTCGAAATACCAACGCCGCCGACCAGGAGCGAGCTCAGGCCCACGATCAGCAGGAACTGGACGAACCGGTCATAGAACAGCGACAGCGAGCCGGCTGCCTCATAGGGCGACTGCACCTTCCACTCCGGATCGGAAGCGAAGTGCGCCGCCACCTTGGGCTGCGCGACACGATAGTCGCCCTGGTCAGGGTTGAGCTTCACCTTGTAACTGTAGGTGGTCAGAAGCCCCGGCAGCGGCGGCCGCGTATTCGGGTTCGCCTGCTCGCCTGCAATCGACACCAATGCGGTAAAGCCCAGATGGAAACCGCGTAGAGCGCCGTTGGGCAGGCTGCCGAGCAGCCCCCTCGCCTCGAACACCGTATCGTTGACCTTGAAACGCCCGCCGAGCTGGATGCCCATGCGGTCGAGGATCACCGGATCGACGATCGCGCCATAGACCCCGTCCTTTTCGGCCAGCAAATCGGTCGGCTTCTCGCCATCCTTCAGCTGCGGGCTCGAGACCGCGCCATAAAGCGGATAGTTGTCGTCGACCGCGTAGATATCGAGGAAACTGGTATTGCCGCTGTCGTCCGCGGCATCGGCGCGGGAATTGGTCGAGATCGTCTCCGAGACCTGTCCGATCGACTGGAGATAGCTGAGCTCGTCCGGATTGGCCCGCCGATCCGCGCGGAACACATTAAGGTCGCCGCCCAACAGCGTGTTGGCATCGCGCAGGATCGCGCTTTGCAGCGCCGCACCCACTGAGCTCACGCCGGCGATGGTCGCGGTCCCGAGCGCGAGGCAGGCAAGAAGAATACCGAAACGGCGGAGATCGCCGCGCAGATCGATCAGCGCGACGCGAATCCAGTTGCTCAGCCGGCTCATGCGGGGACGGCCTGCTTTTGAGCTTCGGTGAGCTGCCCATGATGCATGTTCATGATGCGGTCGGCCTTGGCGGCCAGCGAGCGGTCATGGGTGATCAAAAGGATCGCGGCGCCCTTCTTGCGGGCGAGGTTGAACATCAGGTCGATCACCATCGCACCGGTATCCTGGTCGAGGTTGCCCGTGGGCTCGTCAGCAAGCATCAGCTTCGGGCTCGTCACCATCGCGCGGGCAAGGCCCACGCGCTGCTGCTCGCCGCCCGACAATGCGCTCGGCAAATGGGTCATGCGATCGCCCAGTCCGACTTCCTGCAGCGCCGCCGCCGCCTGGTCGCGGATGTCTTTGAGGTTGCGCCCGGTCTCGGCGATCTCGAGCGCCAGCGACACGTTCTCGAGGGCGCTCATCGAAGGGATCAGGTGAAAATTCTGGAACAGGATGCCGAGGTTCTTGCGGCGGAAGATCGCCAGCTGGTCCTCGTTCGCGGTGGAGATGTCCTGCCCGGCCACCACGACCTTGCCGGTCGTCGCCCGCTCGAGGCCGCCCAAGATCATCAGCAGCGAGGTCTTGCCGCTGCCCGACGGCCCCACCACGGCGGTGACTTCCCCGCCCATGACCTTGAACGTCACGTCCTTGAGGATGTGCAGCATGGACTTGCCGCTCATCAGTTCGAGGTTGGCTTTGTCGGTCTCGATAACGGGATCGGCCATCGGCAGTCAGACTCTCATTTGGGGGCGCTTTGAAGCGGCTTCTTAGGCGATAAAATGTGAAGGCTGGCAATACATTTCGTCGCGGCGTTATGGATTGTGAGCCTGATTTGGAGCCTCGATGAGCCGGAAACCCGACCCTTTTGCGGTTGACCTCACGCCGGAGCTGATCCTGCGGGCCTATCGGGCCGGAATCTTCCCGATGGCCGAGGATGCTTCATCGGAGGATCTGTTCTGGGTGTCCCCCGAAAAACGGGGGATCATCCCGCTGGACGCGGTCCACATCTCAAGATCGCTGCGCAAGACTTTGAAATCGCACCCCTATTCGGTGAAGGTCGATACCGATTTCGCCGCCGTCGTCGAGGGCTGCGCCACCGCCGGCACCGAGCGCGATACGACCTGGATCAATGCCGAAATCCGCCGCCTTTACGGCGAGCTGTTCAAGCGTGGCTATGTCCACACGGTCGAGGTTTGGGATGGCCCCGCGCTCGTGGGCGGCCTCTATGGCGTGTCGATCGGCGCCGCATTCTTTGGCGAGTCGATGTTCCACCGGAAAACCGACTGCTCCAAGATCGCGATGGCGCATCTGCTCGAGCGCCTGCGCGCCGGCGGCTACCGGCTCTGCGACACGCAGTTCGTCACCGATCATCTGCGTACCTTCGGCGGCATCGAAATCCCGCGCGAGGACTATGAGCTCAGACTCGCCGACGCGCTTCAGCACGAAGCGGACTGGGGCGCGCTCGATCGAGCACCTAATCGCGGAGCTTGATGAAGATCTGCGTTTCCCATTTGTCCGAATCTGGCTCGTCCGCAGGCCCGTTCGGATAGAGCTCGAAGCGCGATGCGAAGTGTTCGCCCGACACGTCGCGGTGTGAATCCCATTTATGCCCGGCGTGCTCCGCCCAGCCGATCAGCGTCGCAGTGGCCTCCCTCAGGTGTCGGTAATGGCCGAAATGGGTCAGGGTCGCATACCGCCCCGCCGGGAGCACACCGGCGACGATTTCCGTGTCACCTGCGGTCTTGCGCGAAAGCACGAAGCCAAACTCGACACCCAGGCGGGGCATATCGATCCGGTTGTACCTAAAGAGCACCGGGCCGTGCTCAAGGCCGTGCGCCGCAAGCCAGGCGTCGACCTTCGGCAGCGCCTTGTTGATCTCCGGGCCGAACGGGATGTCCACGTCGCGCCGCACGGCGACATAGGGTTTGGCTCCCCGTTTGACGACCTTGGGCAGAGTCAGCACTGGCGTCTCCTCGTTGACCCGCCATTTACCGAATAATTAGCGTCTTAAGCATTCGGTTGGAATTTGCGAGCGATCATTCCCCCATTGCTGTTTTCCATTTTGGGTTTCTCGATGACACCCGACGTTTCCCGCACTGACCTGACCAATCTGTCCACCAACGTCGCCGAGAGCATCCAGCGTGTGCTGTTTTCGGTCCGCACTTATCTGGGCATGGACGTTGCCTTCGTCTCCGAATTCACCGGTCCCGAGCGGGTCTTCCGCAATGTCGACTCCGCCCGGCCGGATTCCCCCATCAAGCGTGGCGGCGTCATCCCGATGGCCGAGGGCTATTGCCAGAAGGTTGTCGACGGTCGACTGCCCGAGCTCATTCCCAATACATCGCTGATCGCCGCGGCGCGCGTTATCCCGGAAACGACCTCCATACCGATCGGCGCCCATCTGAGCGTGCCGATCCGGCTCAAGGAAGGCCGTATCTTCGGCACCTTCTGCTGCTTCTCCTATCACCCCAATCCACAGCTCAGTCAGCGCGACCTCGAGCTGATGAAAACCTTCGCGCAGCTCGTCGCGCGCCAGATCGATGGCGAGATTTCACGCGATGCCCTGCGTTTCGAAAAGATCGAGCGGATCCGTGAAGCCGTCGCCAATGGCGATCCGCGCATCGTCTACCAGCCGATCTGTCGGCTGAGCGATGGCAAGGTGACCGGCGTCGAGTCCCTCTCGCGCTTTGCCAGCGAGCCTCGGCGCGGGCCCGATGTCTGGTTCCAGGAAGCAGCCGACGCGGGGCTCGCCGAATCCCTTGAGCTCATCGCCATCCGCAAGGCCATCGTCGCCTCTTCGGTGCTGCCCAAGGATCTGACGCTCAGCGTCAACGTCTCCCCCGCCGTCGCCATTGCCGGCCGTCTCGGCGAAGCGCTGGACGGCATCGATCCGGCGCGCCTCGTCGTCGAGGTCACCGAGCACGAGATGATCCCCGACTATCAGGTGCTCATCGACGCGCTGGCGCCGCTGCGCTCGCGCGGCGTCAAGATCGCGATCGACGATGCCGGCGCCGGCTATTCGAGCCTCAGGCATGTGCTGATGCTGCGGCCCGACATCATCAAGTTCGACATCTCGATCACCCGCGGCGTCGACAGCGACCCGATGCGCCGCGCTATGGCCGCCGCGCTCGCCGAATTTGCGCGACACACCGGCACCAAGATCGTCGCCGAAGGCATCGAGACGGCCGAAGAGTTGGCCGTGCTTCGTGCTCTTGGGGTCGAGAAGGGCCAGGGCTATTTCTTCGGCAAGCCCATGGAGCCGCAGAACATTGCGGCCACTGCAGCGATGGCTGCGGCCTGAGATTCGCGCGAACCGGTTCCGCTTCTGCTAGGGTCGATCCATGGCACCTGGCGCCGACACCTCGCCCATTGAGCCCATGGAGGCCTTGCTCGTCGACGCCCTGCCGACTGACGACGGCTGGGCGTTCGAGCCCAAATGGGACGGCTTCCGCTGCATCGCGGTCAAGCAAGCTGGCGCGGTTCAGCTCTTCGCCAAATCCGGCAAGCCGCTCCATCGCTTCTTTCCCGAGATGGTCGAAGCCCTGCGCTCAGTCCCAGCCGAGGACTTCATCCTCGATGGCGAGCTCACGATCGCGATCGGCGACAGCTTGAGCTTCGATGCGCTCCAGGCGCGGCTCCATCCCGCCGAAAGCCGCATCAAGAAGCTCGCCCGCGAAACGCCCTCCACGCTGATTGCCTTCGATCTCCTCGCGCAGAACGGCAGGTCCATGGCAGACCTGTCCTTCACCGAGCGGCGCGCCGCGCTCGAGGCATTCCTTAAAGCCAACCCCTCGACCTCGCTTCGCCTCTCGCCGCAGGTCGACAGCGTGCAGACCGCGCGGAGCTGGCTCGCCCGCACAGGTGCGTCGCTCGATGGCGTCATCGCCAAGCGGGGCGACCTGCCGTACCGCCCGGGCGAACGCGCCATGCTCAAGGTCAAGAACATCCGCACAGCCGATTGCGTCGTCGGAGGCTTCCGGTACGGCACCGGCAGCAAGCTCGTCGCGTCCCTGCTGCTCGGCCTCTACGACGCGGACGGCAAGCTCGACCATGTCGGCTTCACGTCAGCGCTGGCGAACGAAGACAAGCCCGCCCTCACCCACCGCCTCGAAGCCCTGCGCGGTGAAGGCTTCACCGGCAACGCGCCCGGCGGTCCCAGCCGATGGTCCACCGAACGCACCAGCGAATATTTCCCGCTGAAACACGAGCTGGTCGTCGAAGTCAGCTACGACCACGTCACCAGCGCCCGTTTCCGCCACGGAACCGGCCTCAAGCGCTGGCGCCCCGACAAGGCCCCGCGTCAATGCACTTACGAGCAATTGCACCTCGAAGCGCGGCCATCCGAGATCATCAAGGACATCCTCGATCCGGCGTGACGCTGGAGCGATGTTCTAGCTTGGATCGCTACTGCGCCGGGGCGTCTCCGCCCTCGATATCGAGCGGCTGGGCGCTGACGATGTCGGGCGTGGGGTTCGGCGGCGGCTCCTCGCTGCTCGATGGCTCGGGGGGCGGATTGGCAGGCGGCGGCTCGAGGCTCGGCGGCGGCGGCGTGTCCGACTTCTGCTTACAGTCGACCAGCCAGATGTCGTAAACCGGATGGTCGATGGCGTTGAGCGCCGGGCTGTCGGCAAACATCCAGCCGGTAAAGATCCGCTCGGTTCCGCCCTTGAGCGACACCTGGTCCACCTCGATGAAGACGCTCGTGCGCTGCGTTTCCGTCGGTGGCCGCGTGTAGCAGACGCGGGGCGTGATCTGCAGCGCGCCGAACTGCACCGTCTCGTTGATATAGACGTCGAAATTGGTGATCCGGCCCGTGATCTTGTCGAGGCCGGAGAACGCCGCGATCGGGTTCGAGATCGTGGTCGCGAGCGCCGGCGTCGCCGAAAGCGCGATCAGCCCTGCAACAAGCAGTCCCCGCAAAGCGCTCAGTCCGGCGACCAGGCGTCGTAGTCGCCCGTCACGCGCGGCCGCTCGCCGCCCTTGAGCAGGCTGCCCGGCGGCCGGTAGGCGAGCGCCGATCCGGTGTAGTTGCGGATATGCGGCTTTTCCCATTCGCGCGGCGTGTAGTCGCCGTCCTTGGGCGGCTCGGCGGTCCTGTAGTGCATCCAGCCATACCAGCCGGGCGGAATGGTGGTCGGCTCGGCATAGCCGCCCGCATAGATCACCATGCGGCGCTCCATGCCATGCGGTCCGTTGGGCTTCTTGCTGCGGTAATAGCGGTTGCCGAACTGGTCCTCGCCCACGAACACACCCTGCGTCGCCGCCCAGAGCCGCGTGCCCCAGGTGTTGCCGCGCCACCAGGCGAAGATCTCGATGAGGAAGTCCGCAAAACCGCCCTTGGCCATCTCGTCCCGATCCGGAATCTTGTCGCGTCAGGCTCTAGCATCCGGATAGCGGCAATCCTAGGGCCCCAATGCCGCAAGGATGGCCTTCACCATCGGCTCCGGTCCCCAGCCCAGATCGGTCGGCGTCAGTCCCAGGCGCGCCACCACCAGCTTCGCGGAGGGAATCATCGCGACTGACTGCCCATCGTGGCCGCTCATCCAGAAGGTGTCCTTGGGCAGGCCGAAATGGGTTGCGTCGTCCTCCTTCGGACCTTCCAGCCAGGTCAGATATTGGGAATAGCCGCCTGGATAGCCGTTGCCGGTCTCCATCATCGTCACGAGATTTGCCGGCAGCAGCTGCTGGCCGTTCCACGTGCCGTCCTGCAGCAGGAACTGCCCCAGTCGTGCCCAGTCGCGTCCCGAGGCGTAGCCGTATGAGCCCCCGGCGAACGTCCCGGCCTCGTCGGTCTCGAGGATCGCCGTCGTCATCCCCAGCGGCCCGAATAGCCGCTCCCGGGGGAAACTAAGTGCCGTTTGCGCGTCTGGCTGCTTGTCCATCCAGAGCCGGGCCAGTTCCATGCCCACGCCCGTGGCATAGCTGAACTTGCTGCCGGGCGCGGCGACCAGCGCCTTCTTTTCGGTGAACCCCGCCATGTCGGGCTCGAGGTAGAGCATCTGGGTCACGTCCGTGACCTCGCCGTAATTCTCCTCGAACACCATGCCGCTTTCCATCGCTGCGAGCTCGGCGACGGTGATGTCCTTGCGCCGGTCACTCCAAGCCGGGAACAAGCCCTTGTCGCTCAGCGACACCTTGCCATCGCCGATCGCCATGCCGAGCAGCACGCCGTTGAGCGTCTTGGTCATCGACCAGCCGAGCAGCGGCGTGTTCTGGTCGAACCCCTGCCCGTAGCGTTCGCCGATAATCCTGCCGTCCCGCACGACGACCAGCGCGCGCATCCCCGGCCCGGTCATCTTGGGATCATCTAGGATCGCGGCAATGCGCGGATCGGTCGTGCTGGCGTTATTGCCCTCGGGCCAGGGCGCATCCGGCAGCCGTGCGATGACTGGCTGTGTGCTCAGCGCGATCTTTCGCACCGCCTCCACATTCCCGTCGGCCGCCAGCGTGCAGCCGAGTCCTGGCCGGTAGACCGCCGTCATCGGCGCGATGAAGCCCAGCATCTTGGCAGTCACCGTTCCGCCGTCACGGTCGACGGATTGCTTGATGTATTTGAGCACGGGATTGCCGGCGGCGGTCACGTCGACGTCGAGCACCTGCTGCGGGTCGCGATTGGCGAGAAAGACGTTCGAGCAGATGATTTTGGCCGCATAGCCATCGGCGATCCTGAGCAGCTCCGGCGGCGCAACCATCAGCCAGCCGAGAACGCCGACCACGGCAAGAACGATCAGCGCCAAAAGACCGATCAAAAATCGCTTGAGCCTCATCGTTCCCTCGCACTGCTCTGGGGTCAGGCTACATGCAGACATGCCGGTCGGAAACTTAGATGCAGTAGGTCAGGCGCTCCCTCCCCCAGAAAGGGGGAGGTCGGGGTGGGGGTTGACGCGCTGAGCTCACGCCCGGTGGTTCAACCCCCTCCTGTCCTCCGCCTTCTGGGGGAGGGACCCGACTGCCGGTCCGACACCACCGCCACCACTATCCCCAGCCTCAACAAAAAATCTCCGCTTGACAGGTTTGGCCGATCCGGCCGGTTCGAGGGGGCGTCTCGCCGGCCATCAAGGGCACCAAAAAGGAACCCTCAATGGCAGGCGGATTTAGCGCGGATTCCGTGTCCGGTTTTGGAGCAAAATCGGGCTGCTGATTCTGCCAAAATCGACGTTTGTGATCGTCATTTCTGCGGTCCGCACTTTTCCCCGATCTTCACAACTCCTATACTAAATCTAGTGAAATTGACCGGCGCGAACACAAGCTATGGTCTTTTTTGCGGGAAGGCCCGTTGACGGGTTTTCTGAATCGGACGAAAGATTTTGACGCTCTCGGCGCATGCGGTTTTTGGCGGCCGAGGCACTGAAGTCCTCACGACAGAGCCGGCATTAGACCGGGCGCGTTTTGAGGCACGGGGCGGGCCCGATCCGTGGCGAACGGAGAGGGTCGAGGTACAGCGTCAAACATCTGGCGAAATTGCCGTGGCGGCGGCAGCGGACCGATTGTGTCCGCTCTTTTGGGGACTTTGAGACGATGCATATCGAGCGGCGATACACGACGGCCAACCAGGATGCCTATGCGGGCATCGAATTTCGCTCGGCCACGAGCGAGATCCGAAACCCCGATGGCTCGGTGGTGTTCCGGCTCGAGGGCATGGACGTGCCCAGCACCTGGTCGCAGGTCGCGGCCGACATCCTCGCGCAGAAGTATTTCCGCAAGGCCGGCGTCGCCAAAAAGCTGAAGCGCGTCGAAGAGAACGATGTGCCGTCCTGGCTCTGGCGCTCGGTGCCCGACGAGAAGGCCATGAAGGGTATGCCCGAGGCGGATCGCTACGGCAGCGAGACCGACAGCCGGCAGGTCTTCGACCGGCTCGCCGGCACGTGGACCTATTGGGGCTGGAAGGGCAAGTACTTCGCGACCGAAGACGACGCGCGCGCCTTCTTCGACGAGATCCGCTTCATGCTCGCGACGCAGAAGGTCGCGCCCAACTCGCCGCAGTGGTTCAACACGGGCCTCCACTGGGCCTATGGCATCGACGGCCCCGGCCAGGGGCATTTCTACGTCGATCCCTTCACCCACAAGCTGGTGCAGTCCAAGAGCTCCTACGAGCACCCGCAGCCGCATGCCTGCTTCATCCAGTCGATCAATGACGACCTCGTCAACGAGGGCGGCATCATGGACCTGTGGGTCCGCGAGGCGCGGCTGTTCAAATACGGCTCGGGCACCGGCACTAATTTCTCGAAGCTCCGCGGCGAAGGCGAGAAGCTGTCGGGTGGCGGCCGCTCCTCGGGCCTCATGAGCTTCCTCAAGATCGGCGACCGTGCGGCGGGCGCCATCAAGTCGGGCGGCACCACGCGGCGCGCCGCCAAG
>Ga0207698_10000902_pt1 | contig 17288 bp, 19 predicted proteins | sample KBSCornC22_FD_184298 | JGI IMG/M metagenome (GOLD analysis project Ga0207698, IMG submission 184298) | Corn rhizosphere microbial communities from Kellogg Biological Station, Michigan, USA - KBS Corn C2-2 (SPAdes) (version 2) | ecosystem: Host-associated > Plants > Roots > Rhizosphere > Soil ...
TTCGGGCGTGATCTTGTCGGCGATCGGCTTCCCGACCACTATGTTCACCGCCTTGTTCGAGCTTGCGCGCACGGTCGGCTGGGTCGCGCAGTGGAACGAGATGATCTCCGACCCCGAACAGAAGATCGGTCGCCCGCGCCAGCTCTATACCGGCCCGACGCAGCGCGATTACATTCCGGCCAGCCAGCGCTGATCCCGACTGGATCGGGTGACCCGCGGTCGCCTTCGGCTCGCTCCGCTCGCGATGGCGACTGGCTTTTTCCGTCGTCATTCCGAGCCGCGAAGCGGCGCGGCAATCCAGCTTCCTTTTGTTCGCGCGAAGCAGCGGACACACGAAGGACGATCGATCTGCGCCTCCGCGCGAGTTGCCGGCATAAAGGTCACCGGATTTCGGCGCGCGGAAACGACCTTGGTTCGATGGACGGCTGTAGTGGCGCCGCGCTTCCGCCAGCAACGATCAGGCTCTAGGATCGGCTATGGCCAACGAAGCGCAGCGGACAAAACGGCGCTATCATAGCCCGGTTCGCCAAGCGGCTGCCGCAGAGACGCGCGAGCGCGTGCTGGACGCGGCAATCAGGCTGCTACGGGATATCGATGGCATCGCCGGATTCACGCTCGATGCCGTCGCCAAGGCGGCGGGCGTGACCCGGTTGACCCTCTACAATCAATTCGGGTCACGGCTGTCGCTGATCGAGGCGGTCTTCGATCGAATTGCCGATCTCGGCGGCCTCGCCGGACTGCAAGGCGCGATGGCCGAGCCCGAACCCGAGCGGGCACTCGGCGATGTCGTGCGCGTCTTTTGCGATTTCTGGGCCAGCCACCCTTCGGTTCAGCGGCTCAACGACACGATTGTGCTCGACCCCGAAATCGAACGCAGCGTGGCCGCTCGGCATGAGCGTCGTCGCCGGCTGCTCGGGACGATCGTCGATCGCGCCGCGCCGGCCGCGTCAGCGGACGCGAAGCGCGATGCGATCGATCTACTCTTCCTCCTCACCGCCCCCCAGACCTTCCGCGCCCTCGCGCCGGGCCGCGAAACGAAGGACGTGTGCGAACTCCTGAGCCGTGCTGCGCTCGACGCGCTGCGCCGTCTCACCCACGCGTGAGGTCATCCTCAAACGTACCGCGCCACCCCCATGCTGACGACTGCGACCATCAACAAGGCCGCGGCGATACGGTTGGCAAGTTTGACCCGCGCCGCTGCAGCCGCCGCGTCGCCTTTGGCCTTCCGGAGCGCGATCACCGCTGGGCCCGCCAGCGCCGCCTGTACCAGGAAAGCGAGGACGGCGGCGCCCGCGCCGAGCGCGAGCGATTTCTCCATCGCCCCGAACGCGCCGACATGCAGCGTGGACCAGAGGTAATGGCCCGACAGGAGAGTCACGATCGCGGCGCCCATCTGCGGGAAGAACAGGCGTTCGCCGGCAAAACCCGGCCGCGCCGCAGTGAAATTGCTCCCGGCCCAGAAAACGCCGGCGAGCAGGTGGAGCGAAACGGCAATGACAAGAGCGCTCTGCATGGGAATCCGGCCTCCGGGGACGTGGGTTTCAAGATATTAGATAAACGGTGTGTATATCTAAATCAACGACGCTTCGGGGCGGCGATCCCGTCGAACGGCGCCACCCTCTACCTCGTCATTCCCGCGCACGCGGGAATCCAGCTTTCTTGAATCACCCGAGACGCGGAGACGCCGAGTATGATGGCTCCGGACCTCCCGTCTTCACTCAAATCTATTCTCGACGAAGGCAGCTGGATGCCCGCGTTCGCGGGCACGACGGGGAATTTTACCGAGCGCCGGCGTAATAGCGGGCCCGAAAGGCGTCGGCCCAGTCAGCGAGCCTCTGCTCCGCAATCGCCGTGCGCAGGCCTGCCATCACCTGCTGGTAGAACCACAGATTATGCTGGGTCAGCAGCATCGCCCCCAGCATCTCGCCCGATTTGGTGAGATGGTGAAGATAGGCCATGCTCCAGCCCCCGATCGGTGACTCGGGATCGATCGGGGATAGATCCTCCGCCCATTTGGCGTTGCGCAGATTGACCGGCCCGTCCCAGGTGAAAGCCTGGCCGTTGCGCCCCGAGCGCGTCGGCAGCACGCAATCGAACATGTCGATCCCGCGCTCGACCGCGCCGACGATATCGTCGGGCTTGCCCACGCCCATCAGGTAACGCGGCTTGGCCTCGTCGAGTTGGCCGGGCGCATAATCCAGGCAGGCGAACATTGCTTCCTGCCCCTCGCCTACCGCAAGCCCGCCAACGGCATAGCCATCGAAGCCGATCTCGAGCAGAGCGTCTGCCGACGCCTTGCGAAGGCTTTCGTCCAAAGCGCCCTGCTGGATGCCGAAGATCGCTGCGCGCTCGGCATGCTCGCCCCCTTCGTCGAAGGCAGCGCGGCTGCGCTTGGCCCAGCGCATCGACCGCTCCATCGCCTTGGCCTGCACGTCGCGCGTCGAGGTGGTCGGCACCAGCTCGTCGAAGGCCATCACGATGTCGGAATCGAGCAGCCGCTGGATCTCGATCGAGCGTTCGGGGCTGAGCATGTGCGCCGATCCGTCGAGATGGCTCTTGAACGACACACCGTCCTCGGTCCGCTTGGTGAGCGCGGACAGGCTCATCACCTGATAACCGCCGCTGTCGGTCAGGATCGGCCGCTTCCATCCGGAGAAACCATGCAGCCCGCCCAGCTTCGCCACCCGCTCCGCGCCGGGGCGCAGCATCAGATGATAGGTGTTGCCGAGGATGATGTCGGCGCCGGTGGCGCGCACCTCGGCCGGGCGCATCGCCTTGACCGTGCCGGCAGTCCCGACCGGCATGAAGGCGGGCGTGCGAACGACACCGCGCCGCATCGCGATCTCGCCGGTGCGCGCCTTGCCGTCGGTGGCGTGGATGGTGAATTGGAAACGGGGAGTCACGGGCTGCGCTCTTGCCGGACCATCCGGTTCGTGTCGAGGCATTGCCGTGCCTTCCAGGCGCGGATTCCAGGCCGACCAGTCAGAGGTCGACTGTACCGCGGAACACCGCCACGCATTCTCCACCAACGCTCGCGCGGATGCCATCGGCACCTTTGCGCGCCTGGAGCCGGAGCAGGCTCGGCCGCCCCATCTCGACACCTTGGATCGTTTCGAAGGACAAGCATTCTCCCCCTTCGATCTCGAGCAGCAGCGCGGCCAGCGCCGCATTGGCGCTTCCGGTCGCGGCATCCTCCCAGGTGCCCGCCAGCGGCGCGAACATGCGCGCGCGGATTCGCGCACCGTCCCGGGCATAGAGCAGGATCGAGAGGCGATCGCTCGCGGAGGGGTGGTCCCGCGCCGCTGCCCTGAAGGCGGCCAGATCGGGAACGGCGCGGGCCAACGCCTCGGCATGCACCTGTGCCAGCACGAAATCGATCCCGACGCTGGCGCGGGTCGGCTGATGCGCATCCGTCACCACATCCGTTTCCGTTAGCCCGACGCACCCCGCGATCGCCGCCGCTGGCACCAGCCCAAGCCGTTGAAGCGGCTGCGGAGCATCGATCTCGGCCCCCGCTATCATGCCCGAAGATCCGCGCAGGAGGCGCACGCTCACGAGCCCCGCTTGCTCCTCGAACCGTAGCGTATCGACTATCTCCGGCTGTACGGCTGCCAGCGCGAAGGCGGTACCGACATTCGGATGCCCGGCAAAAGGCATCTCCGTGGTGCGGTTGAAAATTCGGACCCGCGCATGGTTCGCCGGATCCGCGGGCGGCAGCACGAACGTGGTTTCGCTATAATTCATCTCGGCCGAGAGAGCCTGCATCTCGCTATCGCTGAGACCATCGGCGGCAAGGAAAACGGCAACCGGGTTGCCGCCGAAGCGCGTGGTCGTGAACACGTCGACGGTCAGGTAGGAAAAGCGGCGAGGCGGCGTGCTGTCGTTCATGCAATTCCCTGTCCGATCGCGACCCACTGTTGCTTCACGGGTCGCCCCCATCGTCGGGCCGCATTTCATCGGTCCCGCTTGGCTGCGGAAGCGGCACGGTGGTTTTCTGTACGACTCCGTCGATCTCGAAGACCAGCCCGTCGGGCCGGAAATCTGTCGAGATCCGGCCCCGGAAATAGGGCTTGAGCGCCCGCTCCAGCAAGATGGTTCCGAACCCGCGCCGCACGGGCTTCAGCACCTTCGGCCCGCCCATCTCCGTCCAGCGGAAGCGGAATGGGGCCGAACCGTCGCTGTCGGCTTCGCCCAATTGCCACATGATCTCGACCCGGCCCGCTTCGTTCGACAGGGCGCCATATTTCACCGCATTGGTCGCCAGTTCGTGGATGGCGAGCGCAAGCGCGAGCGAGGCTTCGCGGCTGAGGCGAAGCGAGCCTCCCTCGCAGCTGATCCGCTCGCTCGCGACCCGCAGCGGGGCGATCACCGTTCCGAGCAGGCGCCCGATCTCCTGCTCCTGCTCACCGAAGCCAAGCAGCATATCGGTCGCCCGGCCCAGCGCGGACAGGCGCTCGGACAAGGCGCGATCGGCGTTTTCGCGGGTTTCGCTCCGGCGGATGATCTGACCCGCCATGGCCTGCACCACGGTGAGCTGGTTCTTGAGACGATGCCCCAGTTCCGCATTCAGAAGCGCCAATTCCCGCTCGCGTTCGATCAGCAGACTGGCCGCTTCCTCGGTTCCGGCGAGCAGCATATCGTTGCGTCGGTAAGCCGCCCGGAGCTTGCCGACGAGGAAGACCATCAACCCCATCACCAGCGCGAACAAGATCGTCGCCACCCATTGGTCCTGGCTTAGATTCCGCGGGTCGCCGTCGGGCGCGATGCTGATCCCCGCGAAGATCGCGGCCAGCGCCGTGGAGAAAAAGCCGACGCGCGCGCCGAGCAACAGGCCCAGCAGCACGATCGCGGGGATGAAGGGCAGCCACGGCAAGAGCGACGTGATGTACATCGCGCGGAGAATTCCGATGGCGGCCGTCACGCCCAAGGCGATCAAATAGCGCCAGCCGGGCGCCACATTCTGCCGCACGGCCCAGATCAGGGCCCTGTCGGTAAAGGTCGGCTTCGATACAGGCACGCTACATCCCCCAGGCGTGGATGAGCTGAATCCTCGCCGCCCTCACCCTGGCCAAGATACTGTAACACAAAAGAATTATCTATCCGACACTTATATTAGCGCGGCCCGACCCATCGCTGCGACGCCCGTTCACCGTCATGCGACCTTCACCAATTTGCCCGAACGTTGCCGCTTCTGGCAGCGACGATGCCGGCCGATGGGGCTGATCATGCGCGGTGCATTGAAACCGTCGTCTTTCTCTCCCTTATAGGGGCACAGATCGGTCGGGAGCTTGAGATGGCGCCTTTCGAATTCGAGCTGGACGCAGCGCAGCGCCTATTGACGATCCGCCTCCATGGCTTCTGGGACTTGCCCACGGTCGAGCGATATGGCGAGGCGCTGCCCCATCATCTGCGCCAGCTCAGATTATTGCCGCCGCCGCGCGCTTGCCTGGTCGACGCGCGCGATTTCGCGATCCAGGGCAAGGCAACCGCGGATCGCCAGGTCGAGATCGTGACGGCTGCCTTGCCGCTCTACCCCGAACGCACCGCGCGCGTCGTGAGCGGCGCCATCTCGCACAAACAGGCCGCGCGCATGTCCAACTCGTCGAGCCATCGCGTGTTCGACCAGATCGAGTCCGCTTTGTCCTGGCTGTTGCAAGGCTGAGGCGCGACCGTCCGAACCTTCACCGGTTCGCGCCATGGATCCCGCCGATCAGACGGCGTGGCCGGTCATGACCTTCACCGCGTGCAACCAGAAGGGCTGGTAATAGAGCCAGGTCGCGAGCCCCTCATTCGCGAAGATCCACGCCACGGCACCGACATAAGCGGGGTGCAGCCTTCCGCGCGTGACGAGATCATAGGCACCGACCGCGAGCATCAGCACGAACGTCCCGATGAAGGTCTCGACATAGAAAGCGAGATAGCCTTCGCCCAGGCGATCGACCAAGGCGGACAGCCAGATGCGGCTGAAGCCCGGCTCGGTCACCGCGATCGTGCCCATCAGCATCAGCCGTTTGTGGCTGGCCGGATCGCGACGCATCACGAACCCCGCAAAGAGCAGCACGACCGATCCGAACGTGTTGGCGAAATTGACGCTCAGCCAGGCGATCCAGCGATCCGGCATATAGGGGTTGTCGACGATCTCCGAGATGGCTGTGGCCGGCCCGAGCACCAGCATCAGCGGCAGCACCACCAATGCCGCCATTCCCAAGCGCCGATGGACAGCCACGCGACGCGTCCGCACCAGCCAGACCTGCGCCGCGAGCAGCAGCAGCCATGAACTGTAGGCGACGACATGCAGGTGGACGATCCACGAGAAATGCAGGCTGCCTTCATGCGCGCGCCTGACCATGTCGAGCCCAAAGCCGGTGACGATCGCCAGCCAGACGATGAACACCACCGCGGCGATCATCGCGCGATCGTTGCGATGATGAACCGCGAACTTTTGTCCCGATACTTTGCTTGCCATTTCCGACCTCCCCTGCCCGAAGATCAGTGAATGGCGTCTCTCCGCCAATTGCAAGACATGGATTTATTGGAAACGGTTCAATCGATCATGAGACCGTTTCCAATTTTTTCCAGCCAGCGAATCCGACGACTATTCTTCGTCAAACAGGGTGGATCAGCTGTTCTAGTCGCCTTCGAAAGCGACCAGGTGATGCACGGCGACGCCCGAGTCGCGCAGGCGATCGGCGCCCCCCAGATCGGGCAGATCGATCACGAAGGCGGCGCGGTCGATCACCGCACCGACCGAGCGCAGCAGTTCGATCGCCGCCAGCGCCGTGCCGCCGGTCGCGATCAGGTCGTCGACCAGCACCACGCGCATGCCCTCACCACAGGCATCGGCATGCATCTCCAGCCGGTCGCTGCCATATTCCAGCTCATAATCGACGCCGACCCGCTTGCCCGGCAGCTTGCCGGGCTTGCGCAGCATCAGGATCCCGCATTTGAGCTTGTAGGCGAGCGCCGCCGCGAAGACGAAACCGCGCGCCTCGATGCCGGCGACCAGATCCGTCCCCTCGCCCGCGATCAGCGCGGCGATGCGGTCGATCGCTTCGGCGAAGCCGGGTCCGTCGAGCAGCAGGGTGCTGATGTCGCGGAAGTGGATGCCCGGCTTGGGATGATCCGGGATGGTGCGGATCAGCGCCCGCAGGTCAGCGTCGAGCGAAATGGCGGGTCTCCCTGATGATCATCAAGCGGGCAGCAACAGGCTGGCGTCGCCGTAGGAATAAAAACGATAGCCCGCCTCGATCGCATGGGCATAGGCCTGCTGCATGCGTTCGCGCCCCATCAAGGCGGAGACCAGCATGAACAAGGTCGATCGCGGCAGGTGGAAATTGGTCATCAGCCCGTCGATCGCGCGAAAGCGATAGCCGGGCGTGATGAAGATGGCGGTGTCGCCCTCGAACGGACGGATGACCTTGTCCTCGCCCGCCGCGCTTTCGAGCAGGCGCAGACTAGTGGTGCCAACCGCGATCAGCCGCCCCCCGCCCGCGCGGACCGCATTCAGCCGATCGGCGGTGCCGCTATCGATCCGCCCCCATTCGGCATGCATGCGGTGCTCGTCGGTATCGTCCGCCTTGACCGGCAGGAAGGTACCCGCGCCGACATGCAGCGTCAGCGTGGCATGGCCGATGCCCATCGCCTCCAGCGCCGCCATCAGTCCGGGCGTGAAATGGAGCGCGGCGGTGGGAGCGGCGACTGCGCCGGGCTCGCTTGCGAACATGGTCTGGTAATCGTCGCGGTCGCGCGCGTCGGTTGGGCGCTTGCCCGCGATATAAGGCGGCAGCGGCATGCGCCCGGCGCGTTCGAGCAGCAGCTCGACCGGTTCCTCGCCTTCGAAGTCGAGGCGGATCGATCCATCCTCGAACCGCTCGAAAGCGATCGCCGACACGCGGTTGCCGAACTCGATGCGGTCACCCGTTTTTACGCGCTTGGCATTGCGCACGAAGGCGATCCAACTGCGCGGGCCTTCGCGCTTGTGCAAGGTCGCGCCGACGCTCGCCTCGCCGCGCCGCCCCTCCAGCTGCGCCGGGATGACGCGCGTGTCGTTGAAGACCAGGCAGTCGCCCGGACGGAGCAGCCCCGGCAGGTCGGTGACGACATGATCCTCGATCCGCGCGCCGTCGAGCAGCAGCAGCCGCGCGCTGTCGCGTGGGCAAGCCGGCCGCAACGCAATCCGCTCTGGCGGCAAGTCGAAATCGAACAGGTCGACGCGCATCTCGCGATCCATCTCCCGTCATCCCGGCGAAAGCTGGGATCCATCTCCCTGACCCGAAAGCCTGCCCGGGACGCCGGGAGATGGGCTCCAGCTTTCGCTGGAGCGACGGTTGTTTGGCTTACTTCGGCTGCTTCTTCGCAGCCGGCTTGGGAACAGACGACGGGGCCGTGGCGGCGGGCGCCGGCTTGCCTCCGGTCGACCCCAAAGTCGTCGGAATGCCCGCGATCGGCGCGGCCGCATCCTCGACTGGCGGGGTAGCAGGGTCCGCCGGCGGGGCACCGATCCAGGCATGGACGATCTTGGTCGGGTGCGCCGGCGGCTCGCCCTTGGCGATACCATCGACATAGGTCATGCCGCGATAGACGCGTCCCACCACCGTATATTGGCGATCGAGCGTCAGGTTGGGCGAGAGCATGATGTAGAATTGGCTGTTGGCGCTGTCCGGCGAATCCGCGCGCGCCATGGCGAGCGTGCCGCGCACATGCGGCAGATCGTTGAACTCGGCCTTCAGGTCGGGGAGGTCCGACCCGCCTGTACCATTGCCCTTGGGATCGCCGCCCTGCGCCATGAAGCCCGGGATCACGCGGTGGAAGAGCGTGCCGTCATAGAAATTGCGGTTGGTCAGCGTCTTGATCCGCTCGACCGAATTGGGCGCCTTGTCGGGCCGAAGCTCGATCGACACCACGCCGCCGCTCGACAGCTGGATATTGAACGTATTCTCGGCCGTCGGTGCCGGAGGCGGCGGCACCTCGCCGATCGTGAACGGCTTGAGCTTGGGCTCGGCATAGCCTTGCGGGCCGGTGGTGGTCGACTGGGCGAGGGCGGGCGCCGCTGCCATGCCGATCAGGCCCAGTACGAACAGCTTCAAAGACAAGGATTTGTGCTCCGTTCCTGTCAGCGCGTGTGCGCGCGTATTTCCGCTGCCACCGCCGGCGGCACGAAATGGTCGATCTCGCCGCCGCCGCGCGCCACGTCCTTGACCAGTGACGAGGCGATATGCGCGAAGGCGGGTGCGGCGGCGAGGAAGATCGTATCGATCTCCGGCGTCATCGTTCGGTTCATCGCTGCCATCGGCGCTTCATAATCGAGGTCGCTGCCGCTGCGCAGGCCGCGCACGATGATGCGTGCACCGACCGACCGGGCGAATTTCACCGCCAGCCCGTCGAAATGCCTGACCTCGATCTCACCACCGATCCGCGCCACCTCCGCATTCAACAATGCGACGCGTTGCTCGCGCGTGAACAAAGGCGTTTTCAGGCTGTTGTCGGCAACCCCGATCACCAATTTGTCGGCGATGGCGATCGCGCGGCGGATGATGTCGAGATGGCCGAGCGTCGGCGGATCGAACATGCCGGTATAGACCGCGATCCGGCTCACCGATCGCGTTCCACCACGTAGCGCGCGATCGACCGGAGCAGGCTCGCCTCCGCACCGAAGCCCGCGAGATGGCCGATCGCCTGGTCGACCAGCATCTCCGCTTGCTGGCGCGCGCGCTCGACGCCAAGCAGCGACACGAACGTCGCCTTGCCCCGCCCGGCATCCTTGCCGACCGCCTTGCCGGTCACGTCGGCCTCGCCTTCGACGTCGAGCAGGTCGTCGGCGATCTGGAAGGCCAGCCCCACATCGCGCGCATAAGCGCGGACGGCGCGGCGCCCTTCGGGCGGCACATGCCCCAGGATCGGCCCGGCCTCGAGACAGAAGGCGATCAACGCGCCGGTCTTGAGCTGCTGCAGCCGTGTCACGCCGGCAAGGTCGAATTCCATCCCCTCGGCCGCCAAATCCATCATCTGCCCGCCGGCCATGCCCGCCGGGCCCGCCGCCTTGGCCAGTTCCGCCGTCAGTTCGGCGCGGACGAAGGGGTCGGGATGTGTCTCGGGATCGGCCAGCACCTCGAACGCCAGCGCCTGCAGCGAGTCCCCCGCCAGCACCGCGGTCGCCTCGTCGAACGCCTTATGCACGGTCGGCTTGCCGCGGCGCAGGTCGTCATCGTCCATGCACGGCATGTCGTCATGGATCAGGCTGTAGACGTGGATGCACTCGATCGCGACGCCGACGCGCAGCGCCGGTATCCGGTCGACATGGAACAGGTCGGCCGAGGCACGCACCAGCAAGGGCCTGAGCCTCTTGCCCCCGCCGATCGCCGCATGACGCATCGCCTCATAGAGGCGGGCGCGCGGATCGAGCGGCACCGCGAGAAGCCGGTCGAACATCTGGTCGATGTCGGCCGAAACCCGGTCCATCGCCGTCTTGAGCGCGAGCGGCATGACGCTCATCGTGCTGTCAGCCGGCATCGAAAGTCTGGGTACCGCGCGGGCTGCCGTCCGGGCCGAGCGTGATCTTCTCGATCCGCGCCTGGGCGTCCTGCAGTCTTTTCTCGCACTGGCTGCGCAGCCGGTCGCCCTCGGCGTAGAGGCTGATCGATTCGTCGAGGCTGGCCTCGCCGCTCTCCAGCCGGTGGACGATCGTTTCGAGGCGCTTCAGCGCATCCTCGAACGACAAATCGGAAATGGTGGCATCGTCGCTCATGCGCGGCGACTCTTGGGACGCAAGCGTGTCAGGGTCAAGCGACGCGGATATTCATTGGCTCAGAACACCCGACGTCATTCCCGCGAACGCGGGAATCCAGCTTTTCTTGAATCACGCGGAGGCGCGAAGGAGGATCGCTCCGCCTCTCCACGAAAACCTGTTGCTATCGAAGAAAGCTGGGTTCCCGCTTTCGCGGGAACGACGAGCGAGGGGCGCTCGCTCAGTCCCTCTTGCCGAACAAAGCGTCGACGTCGGACATGATGCCGCCCTCGGGCGCGTGATGCTGATGCTCGCGCTCGTGGCGGAGCTGCTCGATCAGCGCCTCGCGATCGCCCGCCAACCGCTCGTCGGGCTGCGCCTCGATGCCGGCCGCCTTGGCCGCCTTGGCGACGACCGCGTCCAGCTCGCGCTGGCTGGTGAGGCCGAGCGTCACCGGATCCTTGGGCGTGATGTTGGCGATATTCCAATGAGTACGGTCGCGGATCGCGGCGATGGTGGTCCGGGTGGTGCCGATCAGCTGGCTGATCTGCCCGTCCGACACTTCGGGATGATTGCGGATGATCCAGGCGATGCCGTCGGGTTTGTCCTGGCGCTTGGAGACCGGCGTATAGCGCGGGCCTTTGGTGCGGCGGATCTGTTCGGGGCCCTTCTGCATGACGAGGCGATAATCGGGGTCGTTCTGGCCCTTTTCGATCTCTTCCATCGTCAGCTCATGCGCGCGCACCGGATCGCGCCCGGTGAGCTTGGTCGCGGCGGTGTCGTCGGCGATTGCCTGCACTTCGAGGATGTGGAGGCCGCAGAATTCGGCGATCTGCTGAAAGCTCAGCGAGGTGTTGTCGACCAGCCAGGACGCGGTCGCATGGGGCATGAGCGGCTGGGCCACTGGAATTCTCCGAATAAGAAAAGGGCCGCCCCTCACGGAGCGGCCGGACTATCCCATGCTAATTAGTGGACGAGGGCCCGCAGGGCAAGCCGCGATGGCATCGTGACGACGGATGGCATGCGGCAGAAACGCTTGATTAAGGAAAAAAGCCTAGGCGGCAGAAACGCTTGATTAAGGAAAAAAGCCTAGTGCGATCAAGCTCTTCACCAGGGATCCGCATGTGCTGACCGAGCTCAAGGCCATCCACGACCAGCTCCGCCAGGCGATCGCCGAACTGGGGGCGGTCGTCACGCAGGCGGAGATGAATGACGAAGCGCTGACGGCCGCGCGGCTGAAGCTCACCCGCGCAAGCCGCCGGCGGCGATCCCTGATCGACTCCTCGATCTACCCCCTGCTTCACGGCATTCCCGCCGCGGAGGCGGCTCGCCTGGAGGAGCTTCGGCTTGAAGCCGCCCGCCTGGCAGCGCAATCGTCGGATCATATCGGCCGCTGGACGATGCGCACGATCACCGCCGACTGGCCGGGCTATCAGCGTGCCTCCGCCGCGATGCGCGCATCGATGCTCAAACGGATCGAGCGCGAGGCGGCGATCCTCTATCCGCTGCTGGACATGAAGGCGAAACAGGAAGCGGCCTGATGGAGGCCTGCGTTCTCTGAAGAAAGCCGGATACCCGCCTTAGCGGCATGACATGGGAAAAATGTGCTCGTCATGCCCGCGAACGCGGGCATGACGGAAGTTTGTAGAACCCGAACACGTCATGCCCGCTTTCGCAGGCATCCGGTCGTCTTTCCTCAATCCCCCAGCCCGACATAGCCCGGCTGCGCCGCCACGCGCGCCAGCCATGCCGAAATCGCGGGATAGGCGCCCAGGTCGAACCCGCCCTCTTCCGCCACGTGGGTGTAGGCATAGAGTGCCACGTCCGCGAGGCTGAGGCCGTCGGCGACGAAGAAATCCCGCCCGGTGAGATGCTGGTCCATCAACGCCAAGGCCGCGTTGCCCGCCACTTCCTTGCCCGGCACCAGCGCGCGCTGCGCGTCGGTCAGCTTGTCGAGCCCGATATGCGCCTTCCAGAAGCGCAGGGTCGCGACATTGGGTTCGTGATTATATTGTTCGAAGAACATCCAGCGCAGCATGTCCGCCTGGTCGAACCGATCCTGCGGGATCAACGGGCTGCCCGATGCCAGCCACCAGCAGGCGGCATTGCTTTCGGGCAGGAACCTGTCGCCGATCTGCAGCACCGGGATGCGGCCATTGGCATTGACGTTGGCGAGGAAGTCGGGCGTGCGCGTCTCCCCTTTGGTGATGTCATACTGGCGCCGCTCGATCGGCAACCCAAGCAAGGCCGCAGTCAGGCGGATCTTGTAGCAATTCCCCGAAATCCAGTCTTCGTGCAGGATCAATTGTTCCATCATCTCATCCATTGGGCTGGAGTTTGCCGCCGGCCTCGCCGCCGGAGGCTGAAAGTTCGGCTGCCTGCTGCTTGACGACCCGGCTGATCATCCCCGCCTGGCGCCAGCGGCCAAAGCGGTAATAAAGCAGCGCAAGTGTGAGCGAGATGGCCGACCCGAAGGGGAAGCTCCACCACAGCACCTCGGTGCCGTAGCGCGGCAGCAGCAAGGCCGCGCCGCCGATCCGCCCGACCAGGATGCTCAGCACCAGGATCAGGAGAGGCTGATACACGGCACCGTTGGCGCGCACCGTCGCGAACAGGACGAGCGTGATGCCGAAGATGATGAAGCTCCAGCTGCCGATCAGCTGGATATGCCGCGCGATCGGGATGGCCGGGCTATGGCCGCCGACGAACAAGGCGAAGATCGGCCGGTCGAACGCCAGGATCAGCCCCACCATCACCGTGGTGATGACGATATTGGTGGCGACCCCCGACCAGGTGATCGCATTGACGCGGTCCCATCTTTTGGCGCCGATATTCTGCGCCGCCATGGCGGAGACTGCGGTGCCGATCGCCATCGCGGGCATCTGCACATAGGTCCAGAGCTGCTGGGCGATGCCATAAGCGGCGGTGACGTCGACGCCCGCGCGATTGACCAGGCCGACCATCACCAGCGCCGAAAAGGTGAAGACCAGCATCTGCAGCCCGATCGGCAGCCCCTTGACGAAGATGATCCCCAGCAGCCGCTTGTCGGGGATCAAGAAGCCAAGTTCGCGCCCGCGCAAACGGATCGGCAGGTCGCGTCCGTAAATGGTGGCCAGCCCCACCAGCAGCACGACATAATTGGCGATCAGGGTCGCGGTCGCCGCCCCCGCAATGCCGAGGCGCGGGAAGGGCCCGATCCCGGCAATCAGGAAGGGGTTCAGCCCGGCGTCGAGCGTCACGCTCAGGATCATCAGCCACAAGGGCGTGATCGAATCCCCCATCCCGCGCATGCCCATGGTCAGCAGCACGCCCAGGAACATCGGCGGCAAGGCCAGGAAGATGACGCGCAGATAAGCCAGCGCCATGACCTGCGCATCCGGCGGCGTCGCCAGCACATGCAGCAGAGCGGGCGAGAAGAACCAGCCGAGCAAGGCGATCAGGATCGAGCTCACCCCGAACAGCCCAAGCGCAGTTCCCATCGCGCGCCGCGCCGCTTCCAGGTCGCGCGCACCCATGCTCTGGCCGACCAGGATCGTCGCCGCCATGCCGAAGCCGAAGCCCAGGCTGAACATCAGGAACATGACCAGATTGGCGTTGGTCGTCGCCGCCAATGCGCTTTCGCCGAGGAAGCGCCCGACCCAGATCGAGTTGATCGATCCGTTCAGTGACTGGAGGACGTTCGAGCCCAAGGTCGGCAAGGCGAAGGCGAGCAAGGTGCGCGTGATCGGCCCCTGCGTGAGGTCGCGCCCGCCCCGTGGCGCGGCTGGCTTGGTCGCGTCCGCCATCCCCCTCCCCCCCCTTCGCTTCTGTCCGCACGCCTCGAGCCCGATCATTTGCGGCCGAAGCGGTTGGCGCTTGCACCGAAAGCGTGACATGCAGTTCGGCGAAGCCAATCAGGCTCTATTCAAATGGTTGTGACCTTGAACGGTTCAAGGCTCCATCAGCCTGAACCGAGCAAGGCCTATGCCCGATACGCGCCAGCGCAGAAAGGTGCCGAAAGATAAATCGACCCCCCGTCGCCCCCCCTGTCATGGACAGGGAAAAAATCCTATAGCATTTGTCGCCACCCCGCTTATGGCGGACGCGGCTTGAACGGAACGGGCTTGAAACATCCGCATGGCCCCTCGCAGAAGGGGCGCGGCGAAGAGGAGGCTGGGATGACCGATATCACCAGGCGCGACGTCATGGCCGGGGCGGGCGGGCTCGCGCTCGCGGCGCTCGTATCCGAAAGTGCCCGCGCGGCCGATCCTGACCGCAAGCTGGGCTATGCCATTGTCGGCCTGGGCACCTACGGCCTCGGCGTCATCATCCCGCAATTCGTCAATTGCCAGCATAGCCGGCTGGCCGCAGTGGTGAGCGGCGATGCCGACAAGGCGAAGCGCGTGGCGGCGCAATATGGCCTGCCGGATAGCGCCATCTACAATTATTCGAATTTCGACACGATCCGCGACAATCCGGACGTCGACATCGTCTATGTCTGTCTGCCCAACAGCATGCATGCGGACTTCACGATCCGCGCCGCCAAGGCGGGCAAGCATGTGATGTGCGAAAAGCCGATGGCCGTGTCCGTCGCGGAATGCGAGGCGATGATCGCCGCCTGCAAGAAAGCCGATCGCAAGCTGATGATCGGCTATCGCTGTCATTTCGAGGCTTACAATCTCGAGGCGATCCGCCTCACCCGCTCAGGCGCCATCGGCACACCCAGATATTTCCGCTCCGAACATGGCTTCGTCCAGGGCGATCCCAGCAAATGGCGACTCAAGCGCGCGCTATCGGGCGGCGGATCGCTGATGGACATCGGCATCTACGCGCTCAACGCGTCACGCTACATGACGGGTGAGGAACCGGTCGCGGTCTATACGCATGAGTATACCGACCGCAGCGATCCGCGCTTCCACGAGGTCGAGGACAGGATCGAGTTCGAGCTGGAATTCCCGTCCGGCATCATCGGATCGTGCATGTCGATGTACAGCGCCAACCAGAATCATATCCTGATGATGGGCGACAAGGGCCGGGTCGAAATGGAGCCCGCCACCGCCTATCGCGGCAACCGCATGTGGACCGGCCGCAACGGCCGCCAGGACGAAGTCACGCCCCCGCCCGGCCCAGGTTCGACCCAATGGGCAGGCCAGCTCGACCATCTGGTCGACTGCATCCGCCAGAACAAGGAACCGATCACCGGCGGCGAGGAAGGCCTGCGCGACATGCGGCTGATCGAGGCGATCTATCGTTCGGCGCGGGAGAAAAGGCGGATTGTTTTGTGATGAGTGGTTGCCGTGGCCGCCGGATGTGGGCCACCCTATCCACCCCTACCCCGTCATCCCCGCGAACATCGGGGGGATCCACTCTGCGGCTGGGCTGCGCCCTCCCGGTGGATTTCCCCCGATGTTCGCGGGAATGACGAGTTGACTTGTTAAGAGCGCTCGCCTCCCGCCCATCTCACCTCCGGAGCATCCCCTCAATGATCCTCAACCGCCGTTCCCTGCTCGCCTCCACCGCCGCGCTCGCGGCCGCGCCGCTCTTCGCGCAGGCGCGCGGCGAGGTGGCGCCGACGATCCGCCGTCTTTCGCCCAAGCTCGACCGGATCATCGCGTCCGATGCGCAGGTGGAGGTGATTGCGACCGGCATCAAATGGGCGGAAGGGCCGGTCTGGGTGCCGCAGGATGGCGGCTATCTGCTCTTCTCGGACCCGCCCGCTAACATCATGCGCAAATGGACGCGCAAGGACGGCGTTTCGATCTTCCTGGAGCCCTCGGGCAAGGGCGGGCTCGATCCCAAATTGGTTCGCGAGGCGGGGTCGAATGGGCTCGGCATGGATCATCATGGCCGGCTGCTGATCGCCAATAGCGGCGGTCGCTCGATCGACCGGCTCGACCTCAAGACCAAGGCGCGCACCGTGCTGGTCGGCACCTGGAAGGGCAAACGCTTCAACAGCTGCAACGATTTGACCGTCTCGCGGTCGGGCGCGATCTATTTCACCGATCCGCCTTATGGCTTCGCGCAATTCAATGCTTCGACGCTCAAGGAAACGCCGCAGAACGGCATCTATCGCTTCGTCGAAGGCGGCGAGGCGCAATTGGTCGACGGCAGCTTGCCATATCCCAACGGCATCGCGCTTTCCCCCGACGAGAAACGCCTGTTCGTGTCCAACTCCGACCCCAAGGACAGGAAGATCATGGTCTATGATCTGGGCGCGAGCGGCCTGCCCACGGGACCGGCCAAGCTCTTCCTCGACGCCTCCAATATGCCGGGACCCGGCAACCCCGACGGTATGAAGATCGCCGCCGACGGCACCATGTTCTGCGCCGCCCCGGGCGGCATGTGGGTCCTGACGTCGGAAGGCGAGAAACTGGGCGTGATCGAGGATGGCGCTCCGATCGCCAATTGCTGCTTCGGCGAGGATGGGCGGACCCTGTTCATGGCGTCCAACACGCGCATCCTGCGCATGCCGCTCAACATCAACGGCTGGCACGCCTGATCGGGTCTGGCCTGATCGAGTTTCTGGCGGTCACGCCATCGTCAACCGCAACACGATGGCAAGACTGCGCATCACATGATCGGCCAG